>Ga0209039_10000127_pt1 | contig 68079 bp, 59 predicted proteins | sample BogFormECP12_OM1_FD_188238 | JGI IMG/M metagenome (GOLD analysis project Ga0209039, IMG submission 188238) | Bog forest soil microbial communities from Calvert Island, British Columbia, Canada - ECP12_OM1 (SPAdes) (version 2) | ecosystem: Environmental > Aquatic > Freshwater > Wetlands > Bog ...
GGCAGCGGTTCTCCGCTGTAGCGGCTTGGAATGTAGAGCTTGTATCTTCGGTTGCCCGCTTCATTGGCGAAGACACGCTCCTCGAAGCGGGCTCCGTCCCGCAAGGATATCTTCGCTCCTTTGGCGAGATGGCCGGCCATCCCACGCAGGCCCGTTCCGGACCCGAGCTTCCCAAGGCGCTCGAGGAATCCACGCGCCGCCTCAGGCACCTGCGCCTGGGTCAAGCCTTCGGCTGGGGCTGCGTTGCCCTGCTGGGTGTCGAAGCCAGCTGCGGTCCATGGGCCTGAGCCCGAGCGCGACGGCACCATGTCGATGAGTTGCCTGTTCCGGAGCGCCGGCCTCCTTGGCTCGCGATCACACCCCTCCGCGGATTCGAGCGAGTTCGGCTTCTGGGGCAGTCCTTGGAGGAGCGCCATCGCCTCTGCGAGCCGCCCTGCGCGAGTCAGGCGGGTCGCCTCGGCCATGCGCCCATTCAAGTCCAAAGTCATGATGGTTGTTCCGGTCTCGAAGAGGGTTTACGCAAAGGACCAGCGCGCTCCTCCCAGGTTTGGGAAAGGCCATGGCCGACCCGGGGCGGCTGAAGCGCAGAGGTGCGCGTTATCGAATGCGGTCCCTCAGAGCTGCCCTGAGCATCGGACTGACGTGCAAAGCTCCGAGGACGTGGATCGAGGCAATTGTTCGCAGAGCCAGTTCCGCCGAAACGTCGTCGGCGATGCTGGCGAGCCCGAGAACCTGAATGTGAAGTGTCTCGCCGGCGGCCTGAACGGCTTCCAAGTCTTCGCGGCTGTAACGTCTAAGCCCTAGCTCAAGTTTATGACGGACCACGGACCGCTTGACGGAGTCGTTATGGCGGTCAAGCTGGTTGCGAATGGCTGTGCGGATGAAGTCGGTTCGATTCGAATAGAACCCCTCCTGGACGAGGAGATCGACATGACCAAGGTCTACGTAGCCGAGGTTGATGGTGATCTTCTCGCTATCGCCGGTTTTGGGTCGAAGCTCCCGGACATTACTGGCCATTGTCTCCATCCATATACCATCCAGCCGGATGGTATATGACGCGGTATAGCCGAGTTTCAAGGCCTAAGTGTCGAGCACGCACAGCTCTGGGCTGGCCTCGCACGCACGCCCCTATCTCGCAAAAAACAATTTCGGGTCGTCGAGGCCGCTGCAGCGGACGGACTCGACCACCCGGTCGTGGACGCTACGCTCGAACCAATAAGCGCCCGTCGGCGACCAAATCGTAGGGGCCTAGGAAGTCGCGCCCCACACCGATCGGCCATGAGGCCGAGGTCACGTCGAGCGCCAGAGACTGCTCGATCTCGTCCAGCAGGCCGAAGGGGTCGCGGCCCTCGCGGTCGAGCTTGTTGACATAAGTGATTGCTCGATGCCCTTGGTGGCGTCGAGCACCATCACCGCGATGTCGACCGCGGTCAGCGTGCGGTAGGTGTCCTCGCTGAAATCCTGATGGCCGGGCGTGTCGAGCAGGTTGAAGGCAAGCCCGTCGTGCTCGAAGCTCATCACCACCGCGGAGACCGAGATAGCGCGTTCGCGCTCGACCGCCATTCAATCCGAGCGCACCCGCCGCCTTTCGCCGCGCGCCGTAACCTCGGCAGCGAGCTGGATCGCGCCGTCTGAAGGGCTGAGCCCGCGCCGCGAGGACATTTATGACGAAGACGGACGGTGAGCTTCGTCGATACCAACGTCCCCGTCTACGCCGCAGCGCGCCGTTCCGTGACCGGGCCCGCGGCGCTTTCGTTCGGCTTGCCGCCGGCCGAACGGCTATCGGTGAGCCGAAAGATCCTGCGCAAGCATATCGCCGTTATGACGCGAAGCAGGTTTGGGGAAAGGCTCTCACGCTTACCGAGGCCAGCGCGGAGGATGCCACATTCTTACGGCGATTTACTGTCCTCGAGGATCGCCCGCCTGTGTGGGATCAGCTCATGGAACTCAGCCGCCGCCATTCGCTTGGCGGTCGTCAGGTGCGCGACGCGCCGATAGCCCAATGCTGTGCGCCGCGGCCCTTGCGGATTAATAGGAAGCCGTGGGACCGTGCGTAGGGTGGCAGGCGAAGACACGCCCCCTCTTGTGTAATGCCCGCTGCTGAAGGGGATTGGTCGACATGGTCGAGAGAAAGAGCACGGCGTTGGGACTTCTGTGTGCGCTGATTTTGGCTTCGACTCCCGGTCTCGGCCAAAGCATGGCGCCCTCTGTTTCGGTGCCGGTTTCCGTCAATGCAGGGCTAGTACTCGACGCGGCTGGTCCCCAACAACGTAAATCTCTGAATGCCGTTTATTTGATCGTTTGCCCAAAGCCGACGGGTGCCAGTGGTGGCACTAGATTTCTTATAGACGGTGGAAATATAGTTACGAACGCTCATGTTGTTGATACGTGTACGGAAAAGACGTTGATCGTAATAAGCTCAACGAATGTAAAGATTGGATTTACGCGAGCGATCATTGATGCTGATCGCGACCTGGCAATCTTGGTGCCTTCAGAAAAACTGTCAGGCGGCTTCAAGCTCGCAGCAAATGATAGTCCCGAACCCGGTACGGCTGTTACCACGTGGGGCTATCCCTTTGTCTACGATGGAGTTTCACCCTTGCTGAGTGTCGGCTATGTAGCGGGTTTTCGAGAGGAAAACCCACACGATAAAAGAGTCAAGCACATTGTCGTGAATGGAGCATTCAATCACGGAAATTCGGGAGGGCCGCTTTTGGTTTCACGAGACGATGAAGTTATCGGGATTGTGGTGTTGACCTTTCACTTCTATCCACTTGAAGTTTAAGCAAATCATCGACGGTCTGTTGGCTCAGCCAAGCGGCTTACAAATGGCAACAATTACTCGTCCAGATGGGACACGGCAACCGGTTAGTGAAGCGCAGCTCACGGGCATGGTTCTAAACGAGTTCTACCAAAAGACCCAAGTCATGATCGGCGAGGCTATTGCCGGATCAGAACTGAGGGCTATGCTCAATGAGCACGATTCCGAACTCAAGTAGAAAAAACCAATCTTCGACGCATTCTCGACGGTCCCCCAACCGAGCCAAATGGCTCGCCTACGGCCTCCGCAGCCGCCCGGACGTGGTCGTGGCCATTAGCCGCGCGTCAGAACGGCACGATCAACAGCTCGGCGACAGCCACCGTGGCCCATCACCACAGCCTCTCGCGCTATAGGGGTGCTCCATCCGTCACACTGTCACACCCGGCGGATTTCATGGGTTTTGGCGTTCGCTATCCGTCACATCGTCCGCGGTTGTGACGGATTGAGCCAGCGCCGACGCAAGCGATTCTGCGGGTTGTGACGCTGTGGCGGTTTCGGACCACCCGCTAAGCAACGCTACCGGAACCGCGCGTCAGCCCCAGCCGAGTTCCTTCATGGCCCATCCGGCGTTCCAGATTTTCGTCATGTGCCGGATCTTGTCCCCGTCAAAATCCATGACATAGACGTAATCCGTCGTCGTGCTCTTGCCGGTCGGCGGACAGGGACCGCCCTGGCCGGTATGGGTGGCCGAAAAGACACCATAGGCGCACACGCTGTTTCTCTCATCGTCGGTGGCAAACGACTTCACGGCATAGCGTCCGTCGGGCATGAACGAGAGCAGCCCCTTCATCCAGTCGGCATATTCCTGGAGAGTTCGAACTTCGGCCAGCGGCTCGGCTTGCGCCGCGAAGCTCGCATTGGGCGTGCAATAGACTCGGCACACCTCCCAGCCCTTGCCCGTCTCACAGGCCTCGAAGAATTGCTTGGCAACTGCCGTGATGTTCGACATGTCTTCCCTCCTCCTTGCATCCTCTAAAGCCGTCCCATCGATGGCCGAGGCGCCCTCCGACAGAATGCGCCGCTCCAAGCTCGTCGGCAACGCGTGAGGTCGGGCGTGGCGTTGTAGGCGACACCGACCACCGTGAGGTTCGGCGCGAGCCCGATCGTCACCCGCTGACCGTCGCGTGATTGCACCGCCAGGGTCTCGCCATCGAGCTCTCGATCGTGCCACGTATCCGGGTGGGCGTGCCGTCGGAAGTCGCTGGCGATGGCGATGGCGGAGCTTGGGCGACCGTCGGAAGAGCGAGCAGCATTCCGAGCCCCCAGATTGGAGCGGTTCGGCTTCTACGGCAAGGCAGAACCTCCGCCGGCCATACTCAAGGACTGATCGTCGGCTTGCCCGCTGTCGCTTGCAGCGTCTCATAGAGGCCCTCACGTTGATGAGGTCGATATCGGCAAGCTCGCCAATGCGATGCTGCTCGACCTAGGCGATGAACGTGGCGCGCGGCTCGGTCAGTGTCCTGCTAATTCGGACGCGTTGCGACCGCATCCGTCAACTGCCCAGCTATGAAAACCTTCCCTTGGCAAACAGTCGTTGACCCAGGGGGCGGCGGACTTCCAGCGGCCCCAATAACAGCGTGCTTTGCCGGAGGATCTTGATCCATGTCAAAGGTTAACACCGTTTGAGCGCCGTCATTACCGATAGCGATCAGCGGTCCGAGTTGGTCTTCCTGCTGTACGACGAGCTGATTTAAAGTTCCAAGGGACAGGTTCTTATCGGCACCGATGGGGGCCGGCATGCTCAGAAATCCCGCTTCGTGATCGGTTTCAACAGTGTCGACAGTGCATCCATGCTCGGCTGATCCGTCACGCATCTATGAATTTCGAGGATTATGTCGTTTCGTTCTGTGAAGATGTTAAGATCGGCATCCACTTTGAGAATATTCGCGATAAAGTCTAATGTGGTCTTGTCATTGCCCGCGGCAAGTCCACGGACATATTGATTGATGGCCACCTTGCGGGTCTGCGTCGCGGCGTGCACGACACGCTGATTTAAAGGAGCCGCCATGCTCAGAAATCCCTCTTTGTGATGGGTTTCAATAATGTCGACAGGGCATCCATGCTCATCTTATCGGCCATGCGTTTGTCCATCTCGAGGATTATGTTATTGCGTTCCGTTAAGATGTTAGGATCGGTACTCACTTTGAGAAGATTCGCGATAGAATCCAATGTCGTCTTGTCATTGTCCGTAGCACGTCCACGGACATATCGATTGATGTCCACCTTGCGAGTCTGGGTCGCGTCGTCAACAACCTGTGCTGTGAAGAGTGCACGTAACTGTTGGTCAGCAGTGGCTGAAGCCTGATTGGCAACTGCAGTGAGTTTAGCTATTGCTGTTTCGATGCTACCAGCAGCCTCATAAGCCCTTACATCACCTAGGGCTATGCCAAGCGGATAGGCTACTTCGTCGGTCTTCTGAGACGTGCGAATCGCGATCAGGGCCTGCGTCCGATTCGTGTCCATCGCCGCAAACAGCGCCGGAAGCGTCTTCTGATAATAGACATCTTTATTAAAGGCGGCGCCAGCGCCGATCACACCTACTGACGCGGCTGACAGTGCGTGTACGGCGCCTGTCCCTGCTACCGCGCCGGCTGCCGTCAGGCCTAAGGCCGCCAAATCAACCCCGAGATTTAGAGCGGCCGTCTCTACGTTCAGTTCTTGCCGAAAGTCGCTGTATCGGAGGTCGATTACTTCGATATAGGCGTTGATCACAGTGTCCCGCCACTGGCGTTTGGTTAGACCGCCGCGGTCGGCATCGCTGGGAGAGTCGAATTTCGCGATAGCATCCTCATTAAGGTAGGCTTGATTAGCTGAAATCGCTACGTTTGTGGAAATTATCGACTCCGGAGCACCGCGGAATGCTGCACAAGCAGTTAAACCGATACTCAGCACTACGCACGAAGACGTACATGTTAGGAATGGAGATATCAACGAAGTTGATCGTGACTTACGACTACGATCACGACCATTATTTCCCGGATCATGCTTGACGAGCGACGAATCGTGGTCGTCCAGGCTCATGGGAATTCTCGCGCTTCGTTATCTGGCCTGACAATATACGCATTTGTCAAAGTTCATCAACCCTTGATTTCAGATGCTATCATCATTATCGCGGCCAGGCTTACGGAATGAGCTTCCTAACACCGCAATCGGGTGCCGTCCGGGCATTGATAATGGCAAAGTTGTTATTCATACCACGAAGATGTAGCCAGGTTATTGTGACATAACGGGTCAGAAAAGTTAATCGAACTTAATACCGTCCGCAGTAAAAAGCGGAAGAGAGGAAAGATCAACCATGTTTACGCGGTTGGTTGATCGCGTCCGCATCCTCCGCCTCAAGAACTTTTTGGACCCTCAGATACCTCAACAGCCGCGACGCCTTTACTTCAGCAGTCTTCGCCTGTATCCCGCGTCGCGGCCTGCTTGCCGTTGACGCGGACAAGGTCTCCCGACCCGAAGCCCGGCTGCTTAGAGGTAAGCATGATCCCGGCCGGAGCGATCCGGGCTATCGAAGTCGTGCACCCGTGCTACGAAGTCGTCGCGGTGCAGCAGCTCGAAGCCCGACCCAAGCGGTTTTTGTCGAACAGCGCCCTGGGAGGGCAGCCCTTCAGGCCGACACGCTTACGCTGGCCCAGAAAGGCGCGAGGTCTCCAGCATCGCCGTTGAAGCGGTCTCGGTCGCAATGTCCGATCCCGTTCACCGGCTGCGATCCGGGTTGCGCGCCGTCTGTATACTGCCACAGGGACCACCTCGTCCAACCGGGCGGCAATACCGCCGCCGGGCCATACTGGGCGAGCCACAACGGGCAATTCGCGAGCAGGGTGTCCGGATGCCCTCCTAGCGCCTCCTTGAGATCGTGCCCGCTATAGAGTACCGGCCATTTCCCGATCGTGTCGAAGATCACAGTAACGAATGCCCGGGCCTCCTCAAGGGTCATTGAAGGGCCAGCGGGATTGTTCTCAAGATCGAGCGCAATTAACTCGTTCGGGCCCGATTGAGTGACCGACAGAAAGTGCCTCGCTTGCGATCCCCCATCTGAGCCGTCGCCGAAGTGATAGGCCCCAAACAGCAACTGCACAGCACGAATGCTCGTCCTATTGCTCTGGAACATGGGATCAGCACCAGAGAGACCTTGCGTGGCTTTGTGGATCACCCCCTGGATGCCTGCAGTCTTAGCGGCGCCAAAGTTCAAACTTATTCCATTGTGGTGGGAAATATCGATGATAGAATCGAGCATGGCTTGGTTTCCTCTTCCCCTCATGTTATCGAGCGACGGGTCCGCAGAATTTTCAAAGGCGCCGGCCAAACATCCTACAGACCGCTGGCCATCTGGAATCATATCACACCTGTGAGTTATGGAGAAGGCATGAGGATAGCCCTTGTCTTGGCGCTCCCGCTCCTACTGATCAGGCTGGTTTGGGCCGCCGACCTTGGGCCGAGCAGTAGGCTGATACTCGCTGCGATCGTTGCCCAACATTCGCCTCAGCTAGGAGAGGCTGCGAAACAAGAGCTGTCCCGCTTGTCTGCGGGCGACCTTAGCAAAGCTAACAAAGAGGAGATCAAGGTGTCGGCAGACAGCATTGAGTGTCGGGCTAGCGACGTCGACATAACGTCACGATTGTGCAAGATCAAGTATGGCTCGGTAGACGTCTCCCTATCCGGCCGCGACGCTCACGAACTCTTTGCGACGATCGCGGAGGTGGGCGTGTCGGCAGGCGGGTCCGCCGGCACTTATACAATCGGCCTTTCGCACCTAAACTGCACCGTGTCGCCTGATGAAGTCTGGGATCGATCCGGCGGTGGCGTCCGTTGCACGTTCGAAGCTTCGGCTCTTTGAGCTGGAAGTCTATCTATTAGAGAAAAAGAGGTCAAGGAGAGCCGGTGCGTCGCCAGTCTGTGTCGTCTCGGGTCGGAGCGGTGCATCCGGCCGCGGTCAATTCCGGCACGGCTTCCGGTGTCAGCGAGTTGGTCGCATTCAGTACATATCCATTGCATATGCATAGCCAAAAGGTCGTCGCCCGCAGCCCCCATAATTTCCTTCGAAAACCAGCAATGGGCCGAGATCGCAAGGACCGAAGGTGACCTTCTTGAGAACGTCTAGAAAGAATGTGGCCTGTTCCTGTCCGCTGCTGTCGCCAGTCATGAAGTGGTATGCAGACCGAATGAAGCCGGCCTGTCCCGCGGCGTTCCACTGCTCAATAAACCTGGGATCTTCGAGTACAACTCGCTGACTCGCCTTGATCGATACGAAAAAATAACCCTTAGATTTTAGGTCATTCCAATCGACAACTCCGTTGTGATGTGAGACCTCTAGACCGAAGATTGTGGCCGGGATGGGCGCGTTCGCCAGCGCGGTTGCCGCGCAAGGGCCTCCCGCGGGAAGTGCCGGTTTACTCACGGCAATGGAAGATGGGGGCGAAAGCGTGCCCACGTCAGGGAGCGACGTAACTGCAGCCCCGCAATACGTGTCATTCCGACGACTAAACCATCTCACCAGATGCTCATCCCCCAAATCGCGCGTTTATCTCGTGACGGGTCCTTAGCTATTTCGAGCCAATTCCACGGACCGAGTTCCATAGAAGTCTAGCCATCAATCGATATAAGGCCCAGTTGACTTTCGCGTCATATAATAAACGCAACGAAACAGTCGGAGTAAGGGTTGGTCGCGCCACCGTGCGGTGCCGTCGCAACGAGCAACCTAAGGCTTTAGCGGCCTAAAACGGTTTAGTCCCACGAAGCGATCCCGATCTATAATGCTTTCCGGATGCCTTCCCGCTTCGCCGAAGATCAGTCGAAAGCGTTCATCGCCTAGCAGCTTTTGGCTCTCGGCCATCGCTGACTGGAGAATCAGAGTTAGTTGGTCAACATACTGATGAGACGTTAACTCTCCGGCGTCTAGGCGCGTAACCAGCCCAGACTGGTCTTTTCGCAGTGCCGTCTGGATCACAAAGAGGGCATTCAGCGTCGGCGGGTCAAGCGGATGGCCGAGGCCCATTTCCACTAAAGCTGAAAGTTCATCCAATTCGACAGCCTCTGCCGAAACACCGGTATTATGATTTGTCGAGACCATTGACGAGACCATTGAATTGTAAACGCCGACTCTTTCAGAGAGGTTCCGTGCCTTTGACATCGGCTTTGCGCTCCTCACTTGAGCCACGCTCGCACCAGGGGGATAACAATTTGATAATTCCGGCCAAGCACCCTTGCCGTACACGCCAAATATCATCTGCGAAACACCGAACGTCTGACAACCGGCGACGGTGACCCCTGCGGGATGGAGAATCCGGTTTGCGGCTTGATGACATACACCGGTCTTGAGATAGGAAATTCCCGCCGTAGAATTCGGTTGGGAGAGGCAGTCTGCAATAACAGAGCTTCCGGTCCCAGCGGCCAGACCGGTCCCGCCGGAATCCCTCCCAAAACACCGCCATGTGAGTCCGCAGGAGCTTGTAACATACGTGTGTTCTCCCACGACCGAAAGTATCCACCAGCCTTGCAATGTTGCTGCCGGCGCTCCCGCCATAAACGCTCCCTCCAACGCGCCCCCCTTTGTTGTCGAAGAATTCCACCATACGCGGGCGTTTGCAAGGCTATGCGTATCGGAGATTCCGAAGAAACTTCCGGACGATTACCCACGAATGACGACATCGGGGTGGCGCCTCTGCGCCTTCCCTTATCAGACGATCGCAATTCTTATATGCCAATATAGCAACACTGTCAAGGAAAAACGCAGCCTAGCGCGTCAGTGCATTACGTTGGTCCCTCGGGATGCCTCCGGCCCCACGGCCGGGAAGCTGGGCTGAGAACATCGGTTGCGGCGCGAAAAATCCGCCGCTATGTGAAACAGTTCACACATATCGCTGGTTCGCCGCGCGATAGTTGCGGGTGGCCCAAGCTTTTGTGTGATCATTGGCATCGTAGGGGCTGGAGGAATCGGACGCGGAGCCCATCAGGGAGGGAGACGATCATGGCGAAATGCCCACTTGTCGTCTGGATGCCGCTCGACGGTTCGCCGGGAGCCTATGTGCGCGGGCATCCCTTCAAGATCGTGCATCACACGACCGAGGGATCGAGCGCCGACGCGGCGTTTGCGACCTATCGCACGACCAGGAACATTCCCCATTTCACCGTCGACGACAGGACGATCTATCAGCACGCCGACACCGACGTGGCGGTCAGCGCGCTGAAGCATCCTCCGGGCGGTACCGAAACGAATCGCAGTTCGGCGGTGCAGATCGATCTCGTCGGCTTTGCCGGCCGTCCGAAGAGCGGCGACAGCCTGCAAAACGTGGCGCGACTCTGCCGCTGGATCGAGACGACGCGCAGCGTGCCGCCGGAGTGGCCGAATGGCCACCCGAAGGCGGCGGTCAATGGCCGGGACCTCGGTGATCACAATCGAGATCAGCAGAATTGGGACACGAAGGGCGGGCATTACGGCCACTGCCACGTGCCCGATAACGTCCATTGGGACCTACCCACGGAGAGCAAAGACAATGGCAGATCGAGTAAAAGAGGCGTGCGAGGCCTGCTTCAATGCACATGCAAACGATTGCAGCGGATTTGCGCGCGCGGTATCGAGTCAACTAGGGGTACAGCTGCACGGACTAGCGGATGACATTGTCAATACCATTCGCGACGGAAACGACTGGAGGCCACTGCGAAATGGGATTGGAGCCGCCGAAAGCGCGGCCGCCGGGAAGCTCGTCATCGGCGGGCTGAAAGGATCGGAGCAGAGCAACCCCGACCCGCACGGACATGTAGTCGTTGTGGTCGCCGGCCCGCTGGATCCGACGCACGAAGCCTATCCCAAGGCGTACTGGGGAAAGCTGGGCGGCAGCGGAACCAAGAACCAGTGGACCAACTGGGCCTGGAGGGCAGAAGATCGAGATCGCGTCTCCTTCGCCGAACACGATATATAGATGTAATCGTAGAGTTTTGCCTGCATGATCCCTGCACTCAGCGGAGGAATTGTGCGGAGTTTCCTGGAACCTGTCCTGCGTCTGATCAGTTCACCGTCGGGCGCGATCGACCGGCTGTTCGGTTACGACGTCTTCGTTGCCCACCGCCGCGTTGATGCCGCTGCGTATGCAGCGCTACTGATCCAACGGCTGGATCAGGAGAAGCTGTCCACGTTCATCGATGTACGCGAGTACGGCCCGGGTGACGAGTTATCGGCCTCGACCCTGCGCCACATCCGCAAGGCCACGATGCTCGTTGTCCTGGGCTCGCCCGCAACGCTGGCGCCGCGTACCCCGGACTGGGTGCTCGCCGAGATTGACGCCTACTGGGCCGCCAACAGCGGCGAGGCCTTGCACGTATTGCCGATCGACTTCGGTGGGACGTTGGCCACTGGCAGCGATCAATCTGTGGTCGCGGCGCGGCTGCGGGATGTGATCCGGCTTGACCAACCGCTCGCTGCACTGGACCAGACACCATCCAGCGCCGTCATCGAGGCCATTACCCGCCAGTTCCGCAACCGCCGCCGCGCCACCGTGCGCCTGCGCGTGTTCCAGGGCATCGCTGGCGTGCTGTCTGCGCTGCTTCTGGCATCGCTGGCTGCCGGCTGGCTGGCGAACCGAGCGTTGGACGATGCACGACGCAACCTTGCAGCTAACTACAGGACCGCGGCGAAGGACCGGCTGGACTCGAGCTTCCGAGACGAAGCCACGGCGCTGGCCGCCGAGTCCTTGCGGCATGTGGATCTTGCCGACGCGCGCCGTCTGGTCACCGAGAACCCGCCGCTGGATTTGTCACAGGTCATCGCCGCCGACGGGGTGAGTGGGTTCGCCGCCGACGTGGACTTACCCCGCCATCGATGGGCGGGAGTGGGCTTCAAGGGCAGCCTGTCGCTGCTCGGGCTCCGGGGAGAATCTCGGTCGGACGTCAGGCTCGGCAAAGTCGACCTGTGGGCGGTCCGGTTCACTCCCGATGGCGAGCGCCTGCTGGCCGGCGACGATCGCGGCCAGATGTATGTGCGGGCGGTGAGCGACCTGAACCGCTCATACTGTGACGCGCTGCCGCGTTTCGACGACCGTATCTCGCAGCTCGAGTTTCTGCCTACGGCCCAAGCTTTGCTGGTGAACGCCGGCAAGTCGCTCTACATCGTTGACTTCAAAGATGGGTGTCCCTCGGGTGCGCCCCGCGCGATCTACCGATCGCCCGAGGGCATCATCGAGTTCGAGTTCGACGCGCCTCGCCAGCGTATCGTGATCGCCGAATATAACAGCCTCGCCATGGTCACCCTGTCCGAAGGCACCGCCGGGCCTCCGCAGCACTTTACTTTGCCGACTCCGCCGGGGCGCAGCGAGCGTCCGCAGCCGAAGCGCATCGCCGTGCATTCCCCCACTGGCAAGCTCTGCGTGCTGCCGCTCGGCGGCGATGAGCTCGTTTTCCTAGATACGCAATTTGTCGCGACGACGCCATTGGCCCACCAACCATTCGGTGCAGCGAAGGCACCGGTTCGAGTCAACGCGTTCAGCTTCGACATGAACGGTGAGCGGCTTGTGATTTCGGACGGCGATGGGAACCTGGTAGTGTGGTCGTTAGCGCAACAAGGTCACGCCGAGCGCCGGTTCCGTGTGCATAATTCGATAGCGACGCATACGTTGCTGCGCAACGACACGATCGTGTCACTGGGCGACGAGCGCGCTGGCGCGGCCGCTCCACGCCAAGTGCTGCGGGTGGTCAAACTGGATTCGCCGTCGAGCATGCCGGTGCCGCTAATGGGCTCGAACGTGGGTGCCAAACCCCAGGTGCGCTCGCTGGAAACGTCGCCGGCGGGTGCTCGCATCCTCGCAGCCGCTTCGGATGGCCGGGCGCTAAGCTTCGATTTCGCGAGCGGCAACGTATCGGACGTAGTAGCCGGACTTGGTGTCTCGGTCGAATGGGTCGCCCGGGCCGTTGACGGCCGGCGAATCGCGTTCTTCGGCGACAATGCGGAGGTCGGCCTGTGGGAATCCGGTCACCTGTTGCGCAAGGCATCGTTCATCGAGCAGAGCGCCACAGGCCTTTATTCGGCAGCCTGGCTCGACGACGGCAGTGCACTAGCCGTGAGAGGCGGCTGGACCGCCCCACTGCTGCTGCCTGCAGACGCTGGGCAGCCGGTGCTCACTGGCCCGGTTAAGGTCAGTCCCGAGATCAAAGGCCTAGTCGCTGGCTCGAACGGCATGGTGCTCGTGCACTCTGGCGCTGGCGCTACGTGGACCTGGGATACTGCGAAGAACCTGATGCTGCGGGTCGATCTGGTCGGCACGGATTCGCTCGCGCTGATGGATGTCGGCCGATGGGGCCGCGACGGCGTGGCAGCGCTGACGCGAAAGAGCCTGTTCCTGTGGCACTGGCGAACGGGCGGGCGATTGGAGCGCGCCGCCGAGGTTCCCATCCGCGGTGACCAAATGGTGGTGAGCGCCGATGGGCGTCGCATCGCAGTGTTTCAGCGAAATCAACTGGCAGTGTACGACTTGCCATCCGGCGCGCTGCGTGCGATCCTGCCTTTTCCTGGCGACGTGTACACTGCGGCATTCTCCGAAGACGCGTCAATGCTGCTAGGCGGGTCTCGGGACGCGCCGTTCGTACTGTGGTCACTGCGCTCGCTCGATGCACCGCCCCTAAACGTGGCCACCGTAATCCAGCGTGCGAGTGGCCAGGTCAACGCCGACTTCACGCTCGCCCTGCCTCTTCCCGCGTCGCCAGCACCGCAGCGAAGGCGATGATTTCGTCCTGGCGCCTCAAACCGGCGCGCTTACGGCGGACAGGAGATGCCACCAAGCGCAACGCGAATCATGAGCGAAGCCGTTTCGTGTTCTGCAATCAGGATGTGCCCACGTTTGGCGGGGAGATTGCCCGACGGCCGACGAACCCCGTTTATTGCGTCCGGGTTCAAGCTGCGAATTGTCGACGGCGCCCACTTCCGCCTAACGCGAAACGTGGGGGTCGCACAGGGGCCGCGCTTAGGAATAGCAAATCCACACGAACCGGAGTGAGATGAGCAAATTCAGAGAGACGAGTCTTGGTGACCGACTGAGCACCGTGGCGAACGCGAAGAAGCAGGGCCATGGTCGCCGAGATCGAGACGATCGACGACATAGTTTGCATGCGTATCGCGCTCGGTAATTGTGAGGAGAAAGCATCCCTCGGGACTTTGAACCTCGATTTCGTCGCTCGCTATTATCGTAGCCCAACATCGCACTGGCCGTCGCTTTCGGCCAGCGAAGCCCAACTTCTGTTGGCAGGACTGAAAATTGTGGCGGTCTGGGAGTTGGCCTCCACCACGCCTCGTATTTTTTCGCGTCTCTCCGGCGTAAACGACTCGACGGGCGCCTATCATCAGGCGCAGACGATTGGTCAGCCCGCCGGAAGCGCCGTTTACTTTGCGGTAAACTATGATGCCTCGGGCACCGACATCGTCGGTCCCATCAACGACTATTTCCGCGGCGTTGCAGCGGGTTTCGCGCAGCAGGTGGCGAGACACCGGACTACAGGGTCGGCGTCTATGGCTCGGGTGCGGTGTGCCAGGCACTGACCCAAGCAGGACTGGCGGAATATACCTGGTTAGCGGTGTCGAGCGGGTGGGCTGGATCGTACACCTTCGCCGCGTGGAACATTAAGCAGGGCCAGGCCTTGCCGACCCTGTCGTTCGATCATGACTCGAACGAGGCCACAGACGATTACGGGGGTTTCCAGGTCACCTGACGATGTCAGGTAGGCAGACAAAAGGCGGCGCAAACACTGCGTTGATGATGTAGCCGGAGACATGGTGCTTGCGGCCTCGCCGAGCTCGGCGAGCTCGCACGCGTCGAGCCAGGTGAAGAACCCGCGGACCGCGAGGCATTAGGCCGCGCGCGTGTTGGAGCTGCGCATGTTGGCGGTGAAGAAGGTGACGAAGCGCAAATGCCGTCCCTCGCGGCAGTGGCGATCATCGCCGGCAGCAACATTGTTCCAGCCCCCTGGGAACGATCGTGAAATTCGCAAGCCTGCGCCCGATCACGATGCCCTCTTTAATTGCTGCTGCATTTGCTCGTGTGGGCTACACCGCGGTTCTCATTGTGCTCCTGATCGCTCATCTGGCCGCCGATGCTGGGACAAGGAAGATTGCCTGCATCTGCATCAGGAGGCTTGAGCTGCTCCAACGCCGGCAAGTGAAAGCGGTGTAAGTTGCAGTGAACGCACCTGCCGTTGAGGAAGACGTGACCCGGACACACAGCTGGATCTATCCAAGGCTTGCGCCCCAGATCAAAGCATGCGGCCGCGAATAGATCTAAAGTCATCAGCCGCTCTCATTTACGATCTGCTCCAGCGACGCGGGAAAGATTTGAGTACCGCTTACGCCTGTAGGTAATATCCGTCTTCTCCTCTTCGGGCAGATCATCGAAGGGTCGCAGCGTCGGGTCCGCTTCGTAAATAGCCTGCCCGGCCTGTCGGATGACTGATTTGCTCCATTCGGTGTTCATTGCCAATCTTCCCCAAGGGTCTGACCTGCGGACAGCATCCTGCATGCAGCGATTCGCGATCGAGTCGGCACGGTCGTGCAGTGCTCGACCTTCCGCCGTCATCGCTTTCCCATCGGCATTGTCACGATTGCAAAATATATTATGCGATTTTGGCACAATTAGGGCAATGAGGGCCACCCGCACCCCTGAGGCCGCATCGCCATCGCCATCTTGTCATCAAGATCGAGCTGTAAGCTGCATGGCGAAGTCGAATGAGGAGGGCATATGGGGCGGGGGTCGAAACGCTGCGCTGCGGATCTCCAAGCGCCGACCGCCGGCCGAAGTCGTGTCGAACAGGGACGAGCTCATCGGACGAAGCGGCGCCGCCCTTCTCCCTGCTCGCTCCCTCAGAGCCCCCAATCGGCTCCCTGCTCACCTCCCTGCTCGATGCGCAGGGCGTTCTGATAACCTGTTGATTAGATGAGAGTATTTCTGTTGAAACCGAACATTTGTCGAATTCTTTCGCGGATTCTCCCTGAGCTCAAGGAGAAGCGGCACCTCCTTTGGCTGGCACTCCTCGTGGCGTTTGCCGCCCCGGCGGGTGCTGCGGACGACGCGGCGCCGGGGATCGTCTATGCACAAGGTGCCAAGTTCGACAAATCCTTCAACGAGGCGGCCTACACCGGCGCCGAGCGGTTCAAAGCGGAAACCGGCATCGCCTATCACGAGGTCGAGATCACCAACGACAGCCAACGGGTCCAGGCATTGTCGACCTTGATCCGGCGCGGCGCCCCGGTTGTCGTCGCTGTCGGCTTCGACCAGCGCGCCGCGGTCGAGACCGTCGCTGACCGGTTCCCTGAGGCCCGGCTCGTCATCATCGACACCGTAGTTGAGAAGCCGAACGTACAATCTGTCGTCTACCGCGAGCAGGAAGGCGCTTTCCTGGTCGGTGTTCTCGCCGCCATGAGCTCGAAGAGCGGGACGATCGGCTATCTCGGCGGCATGGACATCCCGATCATTCGCCGTGTCGGCAAGGGCTACGCGGAGGGCGCGCGCTGGGCGGTACCGGGGATCGCGATCGTCGACAACGTCACCGGCACGACACCGGCCGCTTTTGTCGATCCGGCCCGCGGGGCCGAGCTCGCCCGCAGCCAGTTCGACCGCGGCGTCGATGTGATCTTCGCCGCCGCCGGGATGACCGGGTTCGGCGCATTGCAGGCGGCCAAGGACGCAGGCAAGCTCGCCATCGGCATGGATTCGAACCAGAACCCGTTGTTCCCGGGGACGGTACTGACCTCGCTCTTGAAGCGGGTCGACAATGCGGTCTACGACGCCTTCGTCGCGGCGCGCGCCGGCACCTGGCAACCCGGGGTGCGTAGCCTCGGTCTTGCCGAGCACGGCGTCGACTATGCGATGGACGACAACAACGCCGCACTGGTGACGCCGCAAATGCGGGAGAAGGCCGAGGATGCCCGTGCCGAGATCGTCGCCGGCCGGATCCGTCCGGCCGCGCCGTGATGGAGCGGCAGGAGGCCGCACCCGCCGTCGAGTGTCGCGGCATCCACAAGCGCTTCGCCGCGATCCGGGCGAATGACGGGGTCGACCTCACGATTGCGCGCGGCAGCGTGCACGGGATCATCGGCGAAAACGGCGCCGGCAAGTCGACCCTGATGGGCCTGCTCTACGGGCATTTCATGCCCGATGCCGGCGAGATCCGGATACATGGTCGAGCGGTTCGATTCCACTCACCGAAGGACGCGATCGCCGCCGGCATCGGCATGGTCCATCAGCACTTCGTGCTGGTGGAGACCTTCACCGTCCTCGAAAACCTGCTGCTCGCCTGCGAAGAGGGCCCGCTGTTGCGCCGCACCGCGCAGTCGGTGCGCGAAGATCTCGCGCGTTTCGCCACCGACTTCGACTTGGCACTCGATCCCGATGCGATCGCCGGGGCGCTCCCGATCGGGCTGCGCCAGCGCTTGGAGATCTTGAAGGCGCTGCGCAGCGGTGCCGATATCCTGATCCTCGACGAGCCGACCGCGGTATTGACCCCGCAGGAGAGCGAGCGTCTCTTTGCCGTGCTGCGCCGACTCGCCGGCGAGCGGCGGACGGTGCTGCTGGTGACCCACAAGCTCAAGGAGGTTCTCGCGGTCACCGACCGGGTCAGCGTCATGCGCGCGGGCCGCATCGTCGCGACACTCGACACTGCGGCAACCGATGCGGAGAGGCTCGCCGGGCTGATGATCGGTCGGCGCCTGCCTCCTGGCGAAAGCCGTAAGGCGGCTTCCCCTGGCGCCCCGGTGCTGGAGGTCGAGGAGCTGACCGCTCCGGGGCTGCACGACATCAGCCTCTCGGTCGGTGCGGGCGAGATCGTCGGGATCGCCGGCGTCGCCGGAAACGGCCAATCCGAGCTCCTGGCAGCGATTGCCGGCATGATCCCGATGCGCGGCTCCTTGCGCATCGCCGGGCATCAGGCGGCGGCTCTCGATGTTGATGCCAGGCGCGCGCTCGGGCTCGCCCACATCCCCGAGGATCGCCTCGGCATGGCGCTGATCGCCGAGTTCACCGCCGAAGAAAACGCGATCCTCGGCGACCAGCGCCGGCCCCCCTTTGCACGCGGCTGGCTGGCCGCACCGGGGGCGATTAACGAGGCGGCGCGAGGGCGTATGGAAGAGTACGACGTGCGACCGGCTGAGCCCAAGGCATCGACCAGGACCCTGTCGGGCGGCAACCAGCAGAAGCTCGTCTGCGCCCGCGAGATGGGGCGCCGCCCGATTTGCCTGATCGTCGGCCAGCCGACGCGGGGGGTCGATATCGCGGCGAGCGATTTCATTCATCGGCGCCTCTTGGCGCTGAAGGAGGCGGGTACCGCGATCCTGCTCGTTTCGGCCGATCTCGACGAGATCCGCGCGCTCGCCGACCGCATCCTGGTGATGGAGGGCGGGCGGATCGCCGGAGCCCTCGGCCCTGCGGCGAGCGAGCGCGAGCTCGGCCTGCTGATGGGCGGCGGCCTCGCGCGCTAAGAGAGCAACTTCTTCAGGCGCTCGGCGATCTCTTCGGGCGAGTTCTCTTGCGTGAAGCTGGCGGTAAAGCGCCCTTCCGGATCCATCACATAGATGACGGAGCTATGGTCCATCGAGTAGTCGCCGCCGGCTTCCGGGTGTTTCGCGTAATAGACGCGGTAGCCCTTTGCCGCCTGGGCGATCTCTTCCGGCGTCCCCGACAGCGCGAGAATCGGGGCGTCGAAGGCGGTGACATAGGATTTGAGCACCTCCGGCGTATCGCGCTCGGGATCGACGGTGACAAACACCGGACGGACCTCGTTGCGCTGCGGTCCGAGCTCGTCGAGCGCGATCGCGATGTCGTTGAGCGCGGTCGGGCAGGCGTCGGGGCAATGCGTGTAGCCGAAATAGACGAGCGACCACTTGCCCTTGAGGTCGGCATCGGTGACCGTCTTGCCGTTCTGGTCGACGAGCCGGAAGGGTCCACCGATCGCACTTGCGAGCAAGGTCCCGGCCGCACCCCGCGGCGTTTCGTGCAGCGACAGCGCGAGAAAGGCGCCGGCTCCCAGTATCACGAGGCCGGCGAACAGCGCGGTGACGAGGAAGAAACGCCTGGGAAGATTTCCGGCCATCATCGGACTCTCGTTCACCGCTGTGGTGCCGGACCGGCGGCGCCCGGTTTCTCCACCGCGACGGTCACCGTGCGCGCTCCGGCCTTTTCGAAGGTCAGGGTCAGCGGAAACGACTGACCCTCGCGCAGCGGCCCGTTGAGGCCCATCAGCATGATGTGCTCGCCGCCGGGCTTCAAGGTGACGGACTGACCCGCAGGAATGTCGAGGCCGGCGAGCGGCCGCATCTTCATGACCATGCCGGCCATCTCCATCGTGTGGAGCTCGGCCTTTTTTGCCACCGGAGAGGAGACCGAAACGAGGCGGTCGGGGGTCGGCGTCCGGATCGTCAGATAGGCGACGCCGTTTTCGGCCTTGCCGGGGGTCGCCCGCGCCCAGGCGTCGCTAACCTCCAACTGACCCGTTTGCGCGAGAGCAGCACTCGCGAAAACGAGGCAGGCGGCGACCGCGAGAAGCCTACGCCCGACCATGGCGGTCAGCCGTGCCGGTGGATCGGGTCGATCCAGCGCACCGCCTCAGGGCGCTCGGCCGGCTCGATGTCGAGGTTGACAACAACGGCCTCGTTGTCGCTGCGCACCAGCACGCATTCGAGCGTCTCGTCGGTCGAGGCGTTGATCTCCTGGTGTGGCACGTAGGGCGGGACAAAGATGAAATCGCCGGGACCCGCTTCGGCCATAAATTCGAGGTGGTCGCCCCAACGCATCCGCGCCCGCCCCTTCAAGACATAGATCACGCTTTCGAGATGGCCGTGATGATGGGCGCCGGTCTTGGCATTCGCATGGATCTTGACCGTACCCGCCCAGATCTTTTGGGCGCCGACCCTGGCAAGATTTATCGCGGCCGCGCGGTCCATGCCCGGGGTCTGGGCAGTGTTCGGGTCGAGCCGGTCGCCCGGGATGACCTTGACGCCGTGGGTCTTCCAGTCGATCTGCTCGTTTCTGTTGCTGCCGCTCATCTCGATCACCTGCTCGATCCGGCCTCGTCTTGATATGGTCGCTTCGTAGCGAAAAAAGGAGTTCTCGATGAAGCTCGCTATCCCCGACCTGATCTCGAACTCCTATTTCCCGGCGGTAGCGGCCGTCGAGCTCGGCTTCTTCCGGGAGGAAGGACTAGACGTCTCGCTGGAGCTGGTCTTCCCGGTCGATAAAGCATACTGCGCGTTGCGCGATGGTGCCGTCGATTTCGTCGGCGGCTCCTCCCATTCTGCGTTAGCCGCCTTTCCCGAGTGGCAAGGTGCACAGCTCCTCTGCGCGCAAGCGCAGGGCATGTATTGGTTTCTCGTCATGCGCGCCGATCTCGGCGCCCGGCGTGGCGATGTCGGCGTGGTCAAGGGACGGAGCATCGGAGCGGCACCCTGGGTCGAGATGGGGCTCCGCCGGCTGCTGATCGAAGCCGGCATCAATCTCGAGCGCGACGGGGTTCGGATCGCCCCGGTGCCGGGCGCTTCGGGGGCCAACGTCAATTTTGGTTTGACCGCGGCGAAGGCGCTCGAAGACGGCCTGATCGACGGTTTCTGGGCCAACGGCATGGGGACCGAGGTCGCGGTGCGCCGCGGCGTCGGCACGGTCGTCCTCGATGTGCGCCGCGGCGACGGGCCCAAGCCCTGCTTCAACTACACGATGTCGGCGCTGGCGACGACCGGCCGTCTGATCGCGCAATCACCCGATGTTGCCGCCGCTGCGGTGCGCGCCCTGGTCAAGAGCCAAGCCGCCCTCAAGGCCGATGTCGGCCGTGCAACCGAAGTCGGCCGTAAGCTCTTTCCCCCCGCCGAGGCCGAGTTGATCGCCGAGCTGATCCGCCGTGATCTGCCTTACTACGGCCCGTCGATTTCGCCGAGCTTTGTCGTCGGCATGAACCGGTTCGCCCGCGACATCGGCATCCTGCAGGGCGAGATCCCCTACGAAAAAGTCGTCGCCGCTCAGTTTGCCGAGCTTTGGAGGACCTGACCCGCACCCGATCCCGCCTTCGCCTTGCGGATCGCCTGCCATACCTTGAATGGCGTCGTCGGCATCGTGATGTCGCGCACACCGAGCGGGGCGAGCGCATCGAGGATCGCGCTGACGACGACCGCCAGCGCCGGCGTGCACCCGCCTTCGCCACCGGCCTTGATGCCGAACGGGTTGGTCGGAGAAAGCACTTCGACGATCTCGACCACGAAGGGCGGGAGATTGTCCGAGCGCGGCATCCCGTAATCCAGGAACGATCCGCACAAGGGCTGTCCCGATGCGGGGTCGATCGCACATTCCTCCCACATTGCCTGGCCGACCCCCTGGGCGATGCCGCCATGGCTTTGTCCATGCACGATCATCGGGTTGATGCAGCGCCCGACATCGTCAACCACGGCATAGCGGATGATCTCGACCCAGCCCGTTTCCGGATCGACCTCGGCCTCGCAGACGGCGCAGCCATTCGGAAAGACCGGGTCGTGCATTTCATTGTCGGTTACGACGGCAAGTCCGCCCTCCAGACCGAGGCGCGCCGCCTCCTGCGCCAGCTCGAGAAAATCGAAGCTGCGATTGCTGCGCGGCGCTGCGAAACGCCCATCTGCGAACGCGACCTCGTCCGCCCTCGTTTCGAGGATGCGGGCGGCAATGTCCTTCCCCTTGGCGATCAGCTCCGGCGCCGCCTTAGCGAACAACGTCGCGGCGTGGCGCATCGACCGGCCGGAATGCGAGCCGCCGCCGAGGCTGACGACATCCGTGTCACCGGTGATCAGGTCGATCCTGTCCACCGGCACGGCGAGCAAGGTCGAGACAACCTGCGCAAAGCTCGTCTCGTGACCCTGGCCGTTTGGCTGAGTGCCGATGACGACCTCGACCCGGCCCGCCGGCGTGACCGTCATTTCGGTGCGTTCGCGCGGCGCCCCGATCGAGGATTCGACATAGTTCGTCAGCCCAAGGCCGAGCAGCTTGCCACGCGCCTCCGACTCCCGCCGGCGCGCGGGAAATCCGTCCCAGTCGGCGATGCGCATGGCCAAATCCATATTGGCCTCGTACTCGCCGCTGTCGTACTTGGCGCCGACCGCGTTTCCGTAGGGCATCATTTGCCGACCGATCAGGTTCTTGCGGCGCAATGCGACACGATCGAACCCCAGCTCCCCTGCCGCCTTGTTGATCAGCCGCTCGATCGCGAAGGTCACCTCCGGGCGGCCCGAGCTGCGATAGGCGTTAGTCGGCATCGTGTTGGTGAACACCGCGCGCGAGCGCAGGCTCGCTGCCGGGATGTCGTACGAGCCGGTGACCAGCGCCGACCCCTTGCCGAGCGGCGACAACGACACGCAACGTCCGCCGACATTGCTGACATTGTCGGCGCGCAATGCCAGAAAGCGGCCGTCGCTCCGCAATGCCAAGGCGACTTTGGTCACCAGATCGCGCCCCTGAAAATCGCTCAGAAAGGCCTCGGCGCGAGTGGTGGTGTACTTGACCGGCCGGCCGAGCTTGCGTGCCGCCCACAGCACCAGACCGAACTCGACATAGACCCGATTGCGCACGCCGAAATTGCCGCCGACATCGTAGGACAGCACCCGCACCCGTTCGGGGGCGACGCCGAGCACCGTGGCAAGTTCTGCCTTTTGGCGCACGGGACCGCCGCTGCCGGCATAGAGCGTGTAGCGGTCCGTAGCCGGGTCGTAATGGCCGAGTGCGGCGCGCGGCTCGATCGGCACCCCGGTCACCCGGCCGATATGCAAATCCATTGCGACAACATGGTCGGCGCCGGCAAAGGCTCGGTCGGTGGCCTCTCTGTCGCCGAACATCGTGTCGACGAGGACATTGTTAGGCGCTTCGTCCCAGACCGCCGGGGCGCCGGGCAAGAGAGCGCTCTCCGCACTAGCGACCCTGGGAAGCTCCTCATATTCGATCTCGACCGCCTCCGCCGCGTCGAGCGCTTGCGGCAGGGTTTCGGCCACCACCATCGCGACCGCTTCGCCGACATGCCGGACCTTGTCGGCCGCCAACAGGGCCTGCGGGCCGATAAAGATCGCGCCGCCGCCGGGAGCGGTCAGCTTCAGATCGTATCGGGTCGAGGGCACCGGGCTGTGCGGAATTGGCGCGAGCCCGTCAGCGAGGCAGTCCGCGCCACCAAACACGCCGAGGACACCCGGCATACGCTTTGCCCGTGTTCCGTCGACCTGAAGGATCCGCGCATGCGGATGAGGGGAGCGAACCATGACCGAATAGGCTTGCCCGGTCATGCTGAAGTCGTCGGTGAACCGGCCCTTGCCGGTCAGCAGTCGTCGATCTTCCTTACGGCGAACCGGCTGACCGATCGCGCCAAGCGCCATCGCCGCAATGTCGATCGAACCGTTCATCTCGGTACCTATTGGACGCCGTTGAGCGCGAAATCGAAAATGTCGAAATTGCGTAAACGCCGTGTCTCGGCGAGGTGTCGATAATCTGGGGTGAGTGGCCGTGACAGAATGAACGGCACTCGTTGCTCGCCGAGTCCGCCATGCGAGCGCAGGCGATGGCCGGCCAGACCCGAAAGATCGTGCTCGGCGCGCGAGGCGCCGATCGCTGTATCGGCGTCACCGAGCACGACGAAATCGGCCTCGCGGTCGAGCGGCAGTTCGAACCGCTCCGCGGCATCCGCGCCGTCGAGAACGAGGGCGACCCCGGGCAGCGCAGCACTCGCTGCCATCAGCGAGGTGAGATCCGCAGCCCCGCGAGCGTAGACACGCACGAACGAGCCGAGCGCGCCGTGGTGACGCACGAAAGGATCGGTGATCGGGCAGATGACCCGCACCGCGCCGGTGCCGAAACGCTCGCTGAGGGCGTCTTCGAGAAAGATCACGTTGGGCGTGCCGTCCGGCAGCGCCTTGTCGTTCATGCCGTGGTCGGCGACGAGCCCGACAACGGCGCCGAGCTCGACAAGGCGGCCCACCCGCGCGTCGATCGCGCGATGGAAAGCGTCGGCTTCCTGATCGCCTGGCGCATGGGCATGCTGGATGTAGTCCGAGAGCGACAAGTAGAGGAGATCGCCCTCCCGGCGCTCGAGCAGCTTGATCCCGGCATCGAGCACGAACAGCGACAGGTCCGCCGAGTACATATCCGGCTTCAGCCGCCCGACCATCGCCTCGACCTCAGGGGAGGCGCATTCGGATGAAAAGCAGATGCCGGAAAGATTTCGTGCGAGGAGCTTTCGCAATTTGTCCTTCGCCGTGATTGCCGCGGTCCGGATGCCAGCGCCGGCCATTAACGCGAGGATCGTCTCGCAGCGCATCAGCCGTTCGTCGGTCATCATGACCTCGCGGCCGGTTTCGCGATCGAGGTAGTAGTTGCCGGCGATGCCATGGATCGAAGGCGGCGCGCCGGTCACGATCGAGACATTGTTCGGGTTGGTGAAGGTCGGCATGGCGGCATCGGCCCAACCGATATACCCATCGCGGCGGAAAGAGCCGATCGCCGGAAAGACACCGTCCGGAATCCCACGTTCGAGATATTCGGGGTCGCACCCGTCGACGCAAATCACCACGGTCGGACGCTTTGGCTTGCGGTAGCAACGGCCGTTCAGCTCGATCAAGTCAGACATCTGCTCTTCTCCGCACCAACTATCGCCCGGAACGCCCTGGAGCGGACGGCGGTCAAGCTGGTATCGTGGGTTCAGAACCATCCGGCATGATTTGGCAAGGAGATTGGCAAGATGACCTCGAATGGGAAAGTCGCCCTCGTCACCGGCGGCGGAAGCGGAATCGGCAAGGCCTCAGCGATCGCCCTCGCGAAGGAGGGGTTTGCGGTCGTCGTCGCCGGCCGGCGGCCGGAGCCATTGCAGGCTGTCGTCTCCGAGATCGAAGGATTGCAGGGACGGGCGCTGGGCGTGCCGACCGATGTCGGCAATCCCGAGGCGGTCCGCAGTCTCTTTGCCAGGACCAAGCAAACCTACGGCCGGCTCGACGTGGTGTTCAACAACGCCGGCTTTGGCGCCACCGCCCCGATCGAAGAACTCGCCTTCGACCGCTGGAAGGCCGTTGTCGACTCGATCCTGACCGGGTCGTTTCTATGCACCCAAGAAGCCTTCAAGATCATGAAGGACCAGAAGCCGATGGGTGGCCGGATCATCAACAACGGCTCGATCTCGGCGCATGTACCTCGGCCAAATTCGGTCGCCTACACCTCGTGCAAGCATGCGATCACCGGTCTGACCAAATCGACCTCGCTCGACGGCCGCAAATACGACATCGCCTGCGGCCAGATCGATGTCGGCAACGCGCTCACCGAGATGACCCAGCGTATGCAGCGCGGTGTGCCTCAGGCCAACGGCACGGTCATCGAAGAGCCCGTGATGGATGTGCAGAACGTGGCCCGCGCCGTTGTCTTCATGGCCACTGTGACGCCCGAGGCCAACGTCCAGTTCTTGACCGTAATGGCAACGAAGATGCCGTTCGTCGGCCGCGGATAGAGGCCGAACGTCCGCTTCCGTCATTCCTCCTCTTCTTCGAGCGCGCTTTCGTGCCAAGGGCGCAGCAGCACGCGTGATAGGCCATCGAGGACGAGATAAATGACGATGCCGGTCAGCGAAAGCAGGAACAGCGCGGCGAAAAGGCGTGGGATAGCGAGGCGATAGCCCGCTTCGAGGATGCGGAAGGCGAGCCCGGTCTCGGCACCGCCGGTGCCGGCGACGAATTCGGCGACGACGGCGCCGATCAGGGCGAGCCCGCCGCTGATCCGCAGCCCGGTGAGGAAAAAGGGGAGTGCCGTCGGCAGTTTGAGGTAGCGCAGGACCTGCACAGGTGAGGCGTCATAGAGGCGGAACAGCGCCAGCAGATTGCGGTCGGCGCTGTTCAATCCGACTGTGGTGTTGGCGACGATTGGGAAGAAGGCAACGATCCAGGCGCAGACGAGTAGCGCCAGAAACGGTTCGCGCACCCAGATGATGATTAAGGGCGCGATCGCCACGATCGGCGTCACCTGCAGGATCACGGCATAGGGGAAGAGGCTGAGCTCGAGGATGCGCGAGAGCGAGAACAGCACCGCGATCATGCCGCCGAGAATAGCGGCTGCCGCGAGCGCCGCGAGGGTCACGCGCAAGGTCACCAGCAGCGAGCCGAACAGACTTGGGCCGTCGGTCCACAAACTTTCGGCGATCGCCGACGGGCCGGGCAATATATAGGGCGGAATGCCGTTGATCCGGACGACGATCTCCCACAAGACGAGGAACGCGGTACCCACCGCGAGCGGAGCAAAGATGTGCCACCACCGGGAAACCCGGCCCGCGCTCAATTTGACCTCTCTGCCATCGCTCGCGCCAGTTCCTCCGACACCGTCGCACAGATCGTGGCATAGGCGGGTGACGTACGCTGCGCGCGTTCACGCGGCTGCGGCAGCTCGATGGGTAAATCAGCAGCGATGCGGCCTGGCCGGGTCGCCATGATCGCAATCCGGGTCGAGAGGTAGACTGACTCGAAGACGCTGTGCGTCACGAAGACGACGGTCGTACGGCGGCTTTCCCAGAGCCGTAGCAAATCGTCGTTGAGCGCCATCCGGGTGATCTCGTCGAGTGCCGCAAAAGGTTCGTCGAGCAGCAGCAGGTCTGGATCAGTGACCAACGCGCGAGCGATCGAAACCCGCATGCGCATGCCGCCCGAAAGCTCGCGGGGATAGGCGCGCTCGAACCCGGCGAGCCCGACCGCGCGGATTTCCGAGCGGACGCGCTCGCGCTCGGCAGACCCGACCCGCCCGGCGAGACGAAAAGGCAGCAGCACATTGTCGATAACCGTACTCCACGGCATCAGGGTCGGGTCCTGAAAGACAAAGCCGACCCGTCCTGAAGAGATGTGCCCGCCGGTATCGGCGGCCATCAAGAGGCGCCGCTCGCCTTGGCTTGGCTCGGCGAGACCGGCGATGATGCGTAACAGGGTTGTCTTCCCGCATCCGGAGGGCCCGATAAGACTCAGGAACTCGCCCTTACCGATATCGAGATCGATCGCCTCGAGGGCTGTAAGTCCCGAGCGGAATCGCTTGCCGATACCGTGCAATGTGACGATCGAACTCGTGCCGCGCCTTTGCGACAGTGGGCTGGGCGCGGTCGATACGGTCAGGGCCGCATCCCGACCTTCTTGTTGACGAATTGCAGGGTGTAGGCCTTGCGGAAATCGAGATCCCTGGGAAAGACGCCGGCGTTCGACATGTTGTTGAAGAAATCGCGCCACCGCGCATCGGTCATGGCCCCGATGCCAAGCGTCTCGGCGTCGCCGCTGACGACGATGCCATACTCCTTGATCTTGGCGATGCCGTAGGCGAGCAGCACGTCGGTCATTTCCGGGTTGTCGCGTTTGATCAACTCGTTCGCCGGAGCGGGGTCGCCGTAAAGATAGCTGTACCACCCTTCGATGCTGCCATCGACAAAGCGCTGCACAAGGTCGGGTTTTTCCTGCGCCAGCTTCTCCGAAGTCTGGATCAGGGAGCCATAGCTCGAATAGCCAGAATCAGCGAGCAGCAGGACGACCGGCTTCACCCCTTGGGATTGGATCGTGTACGGCTCGCTCGACAGATAGCCCTGCTGGACCGCTTCGGGGTCGGCGAGGAACGGCGCAACGCTGAACGTGTAAGGCCGGATCTGGTCGTCGGTGTAGCCGAACTTGCTCTTCAGGAACATCCAACTGGTAATGCGAGTGTCGGAGCCGATCATGATCGGTTTGCCCTTGAGCGCAGCGAGGTTGTCGTTCCCTTGACCGGGGTGGGCGATCAGCACTGACGGATCCTTCTGAAAGATCGCGGCGACCGCTATCATCGGGATATTTTCGCCCACGAAATTGAGCGGACCGAAGGAATTCGGCGCGAGGTTGAAGTCGAGCCGTCCGGCGACGAGCAGCTGCGCATGATTGACCTGCGGTCCGCCCTGCCGCAGCGTTACCTCGAGCCCGTGCCCCCGATAGATTCCGGCGGCGATCGCCTGATAATAGCCGCCGTGCTCGGCCTCGGCCTTCCAGTCGGTTCCGAAGCTGACACTCTCTGCTGCCGCGTGGCGAGCAAACATCAGGCCGGCCACCCCGCCGAGAACAACACCGATCAAAATGCGCATCCCCCACCTGCTCCCCTTCGTCATACCACCCCCAAGTGTAGACGGGGGGCCGGCGGCCGTCGAGCCGCCCGCCTCTCGTAAAGGTGGGCTCGATTATGGTATCGTTCGTAAAATCGTCCGTTCGGAGGCGAGCTTGGCGAGTGCAGGGAGCGCAGGATGAAAAATTTGCTGACCGTGGTCGGGGACGGCAACGCGGCGCAGGTCCTCGAGACCGCGCTGATGACGGCGCGACTTTTCAACAGCCACATCGTCGGGCTGCACAGTCTGACGACCGAATATGCCGTCGTGTTCGGCGGCGAGATGGGGTTTTCGATCTCCTCCGAGGTCGATCGCACCCTCGAACGAGAGGGCCATGAGCGGCGCGACCAGGCGCGCCGGCTGTTTCGCGAATTCATGACTTCCAAGGGTGTGCCGATCGGACCGACGCCGCCCGGCCATAACGCCCCGAGCGCCTCTTGGCGTGAGGAGGACGGACGACAAAATGCCGTCGTCGGCATGATCGGCCGGGTCTATGACCTGATCATCGTAGAGCAGCCGGAAAAGCTCGCATCGATCGCCGAGGCTACCCTCGAGGATGCGCTGTTCGAGAGCGGCCGGCCGGTGCTGATGGTGCCGAAGCGGACCCCGCCGACCCTGGGCGAGGTCGTCGCCATCGCCTGGAACGGCAGCACCGAGACCGCGGTGGCCGTCGCCATGGGCATGCCATTCCTCAAGCAGGCAAAGCACGTCGTGGTCGTCGCCGTCGGACCGCAACACATGCCCGAACCTGGACCGGAGGGCGAGGAGCTCGCTCGCACGCTCGAGCAGCACGGCATCGATGTCAGCCTGCGCACGGCCTATGGTCGGCACAAAGCCCAGGGCGAGTCGTTTCTGAAGGAAGCCATGGATGCCGGTGCCGATCTGCTGCTCAAAGGCGCCTACACGCAGAGCCGCATCCGCCAGATGATCTTCGGCGGCGGCACCCGCCACATCATCATGGAGTCTAAGATACCGGTGCTGATGGCGCGTTGAGGCCGCGGGAGGCCTCGATCAGCGCGAGGGTACGAAGCATCTCGTTGGTTTGGATCATCAAGGCCTCGTCACCGCCAAAGCCGGGCTTGGAAAGCAGGAAATCAGGCTGGCAGGCGAGACCGATCTGCGCGGTGATGCGCGCCGACTGATCGGTTTCGTTGCCGCTGCCGCCGAGGCAGCACCCCATCCCCTTCCGGCGGGCGTAAAGCACCGCCTCGATCGCGTTGTTGATGCCTCCGAGATCGGGGGTCTTGATCTGCGCGTAATCCGCCGCCTCGGCATCGGCGAAGGCCTTGATGTCGTCGAGTGTGTTGCACCATTCGTCGACGATGATCTTGACCGCAGATCCCTGTCGCGCGATCGCCCCGCGCAAAGCGCGAAAAGCCTCGATCTGAGCCTGCCGGCTTTCGGCGATGACAAAGCTTTCGACGAGCAGCTCATGCGGCCGTACCGCCGCTTCGAGCTCGCTGAGATAGACGGCGATCGCGTCGACATCGCCGCCGAATAATTCGCCGATCGTGCCGTAGACATCGAGATGGATCCGCGGTCGGTAATCGGGGTCACCGATCTGACGGATGCGCTCGACGACCCCGTTCGCATAGGCGATCAGCTTCTCGCCCTCCAGCCCGATGTCGCGCTCGACTTGCTGAAACGAGGCGTGCGGCAACAGCTCGACCCGCTTCAGGATCATGCGGTCGATCATCTGCGCGTCGTCCTTATGGCAAGAGGCGAGGATCGGGATCGGTGCCGAGGCAATCGCGCAGCCGTATTCGCGGCTGACGATCTCCGTTATCGTGCAGCGATTGGCGAGCGCCGCGGCATGCAGTAGAGCCTGGGTGATGCCATAGCGTAACGCGGTGTGCAGCCTCTGGCCGTCTTGCACGAAGCGATCGACCTCTTCGGCCACGTCGCGAAAACGGTCGATCGGCCTGGCCTGCAGCACCTCACGCATCGTGGTGCGCAGGAACGCCAGATGCTGCTCGGCTTGAAACAGAGGGTCGCGGCCGGCCACACCGGTCAGGATCACGTCGGTGCAGTCGCCGAAGGCCACCTGCCCGTCATCGAGCAGCAGCATCACCGAGATCGCCGTTCCCGGCTGGACGATCTTCTCGAAGCCCGGGCTCAGCGGCCTCCCTGGATAGGCAAAGCCGTCGGCCCGGGCGCCCGCCTTGACCGCCGCCAGGTCACGGTTGAAGAACCCCGACCGTCCCACCGCATAGACGACGTCCGCGACTTTCATGCTCTCATCCGCCCTCTCCGCGCTCGCACGAAGAGGGGGTAGCGGTTAGGGGCAATTCGGCTAAGCAAACCGTGAGACGTCGACCGCCTTCTCGGTGATGAATTCGAGCAGCGCAGGGGTGCCTTCGCGTGTCTTCGCGATGCCGCGGCGGATCGCCGGTACGATCTCTTCGGGCTCGGTGACGCGCTCGCCATAGCCGCCAAGCGCCTGGGCGAAGTTGGCGTAATGCCCGCTGATGTCGGTCGAACGGTACTTCTCGGTCGCGACCGGCATCACCTTCAATTCGATCGCCATCGAGAAGTTGTTCATCAGGATCGACAGGATCGGAATCCGCTCGCGAACCGCGGTCTCGAAATCCATGCCCGTGAAGCCGATCGCCGCATCGCCCCAGACGTTGATGCAAAGTTTGTCCGGCTTCGCCAGTTTGGCCCCCATCGCCAGCCCGAGCCCATAGCCGAGCTGCGTGGTCTTGCCCCAGCCGATATAGCCGAGCGGTGTCTGGCTGACCCAGAACGGCGACAGCTGGTCGCGCGGACTGCCGGCGTCGTGGGTGATGATCGTGTCGGCGACATCGACCGTGTGCAGCAGCTCCCAGATCACCCGGTAAGGCGACAGCGGCTTGGTGTTCTGCGTCAGTCGTGGCATCCACTGCTCCATCCACTCGCCTTTGAGCGCGTTGATCTCGCGTGTCACCGCCGCCAGCCGGTCACGGGTCTTGCCGTGCAGCCGGTCCTTGACCTCTTCGAGCAGCGCGTCGAGGGTCAGTCCGGCATCGCCGACCGCGGCGAGCTCAACCGGCACGTCCTTGTTGATGTCGGTCGGATCGAGAGTGGCATGGGCGATGCGCTTACCTTTCGGCATCGGCGTCGCAAAGCTGGAGCGCGTGAAGCTGCAACCGATGCCGAAGACGAGATCGGCCTTTTGCAGGAAGGTGTGCAATTGCTTCGAGATACCGATCCCGCCGGAGCCCAGCGCCAGCGGATGCGCCTCGGGGAAGGCGCTCTTGCCCGGCAGGGTGGTCATGACCGGCGCTTCGAGCAACTCGGCCAGCTCGCGTAGCTGCTTCCATGCCTTGCCGTAATGCACGCCCTGACCGGCACAAATGACGGGACGCTGCGCCTCGACCAAGGCCGCGGCGATCTCGGAGACCGAGCGCGGGTCCGGGCCGCTCTTGAGCCGCGGCGTCTTCTGGTACTCGAGCGGCCCGCTGATCTCCTCACGCAAGAGGTCGGACGGGAACTCGATCAGCACCGGCGCCGGCCGACCGTTTTTGACTTGGGTGAAGGCGCGGCGCATCGCCTCTTCGGTGGCGCCGGGCACCGTCACCTGCTCGCACCATTTGGTAATGTTGCGGTAATTGAGCGCGGCGTTGAAGTTGGGGCGGACCTGGTTGACGTTGCGGGCATAGCCCGCCGGCAGCACGACGACCGGGCAGGAATCGCCCCAGGACTGCGCCACGCCGCCAAAGGCGTTCTCGGTACCCGGGCCGTGCTGCATCGCAAAGACGCCGATGCGGTCGCCCGAGGTGACCTTGGCGATCGCGTCGCACATGTGCAGCCCGATCCGCTCCTGGCGCACCATGATCGTGCGGATGTCCGCCTCGGCCGCGGCTTCGATGATCGGGTTGACCGGATAGCCGATCAGAAACTCGATGCCCTCGCGCTTCAGGATCTCGGCGACAGCGTTCGCGACTTTCATGGGGAGCCCTCCTCGGTTCGGCGGTGGTGACCGTGATTGTGACACAACGCGGCGCGCGGCGCGAATTCTTGAGAGCCGCCCGGTCCTGGAGCGAGCGCCCCGTGAGGCGGCAGCGGCGCGGAAGGGACGAAAGACGGCAGGGTAACGCCACCCCCTCCCGTTCCCTGCCGCGCGGGAAAACTCAGGGAAAAATTTTTTTTGGCGCCGGCCTCACACCAAGAAGTCGTTCTTAATCAATATCTTGAATGCGATTTTCCGCCCGAATCGAAGACGCGGCAGGGAAACGGCAGGGAAAGCCCGAAAACCGCCGGATCGCCGTCTGGCATCGACTCATCACAGTGCCGTAATATCAATTCTGTAATTGATAATTTCTCATGGCTCCGTGATATAGCGAGGAACTTCGCTGTGGCAAGCGGGCGGCAGGTGCCGTCCGCGCCACGCGGGGTGGAAAGGATGGCCCGGCTCGGACCATGTGTGTGATACCTTTCGCTAATCGCTCGTCAGAAGCCCATTTGGGAGGTGTTCACATGCGCAGACGTCCGCCCGCGCTTCCCCGCCGCGCGCTCCTCGCCGGCGTCGCCGCGACCACTGGGCTGCTCGTCCTGCCCGGTCGGGCGCCGGCCCAGGGCGGCAATAAGAAGTTCGACGGCGTCACGCTGCATGTCGCTTGCTTCAGCCATACCTACTCCGAGTTCCTGCGGAGCTACCTGCCGGAGTTCGAAGAGGCGACCGGCGCCAAGATCGTCTACGACACCCCGGCCTTCCCGATCTACAATCAGCGCATGGATATCGAGCTGTCGACCAAATCGGCGGCGCACGATGTGATCAACGTCACCTTCATCTATTCCGGCCGCTGGGTCGGCGCCGGCTGGACGACCCCGCTCGACGACTTTCTCAACGACCCGAAGAAAACCCTGGAGGATTTCGATCCGGGGGATTTCCTGCCCGGCACGACCGCGGCGTTCAAAGACGCGAAGGGCGGGCTGCACGCGATCCCGTGGATCGCCGATGCGCAACAGGCCGGCGCCACCCGCTACGACCTGATCGAACAGGCGGGCTTCAAGCAGCCCGACAATTTTGATCAGATGCCTGCGATGCTGAAGGCGCTTAAGGCGAACGGCGGACCCGCACCGTTCGTCACCGACAACCACTACGGCTGGACGTTCCCGCCCTATCTCTTAGCGTTCGGCGGCCTGATCTTCCGGCACGCGCCGGACGATCTGCACCCGATGCTCGACACGCCGGAGGCGATCCATGCCGCCGAATTCTTTTCCGACGTGCTGCGCAATTACGGGCCGGACGGCGTCTTGTCCTATAGCTACGATCAAGTGGCGACGGCGCTGAAGGACGGAACGATCAATTATTCGACCAACAACGAGACCTTCCTCGTGCGCATGGCGGAGCCGGACAGCAAGGTCGCCAAGACCTGCGCGCTGTCGATGATGCCGGCCGGCCCGGCCGGCCGGTTCCCCAACGTCGCCTCGCACGGCTGGGGCATTCCGGTGGCAGCGCGCAACAAGGACGCCTCATGGGCTTTCATCACCTGGGCGATGTCAAAAGACCTGCTGCTGCGCATGTTCAACGAGAAGGGCTACAGCTCGGTCACCCGCGCCTCGATGATCGCTCAGCCGGAATTCGAGAAAAAGCTGATGATCAACGGGTTCGACGGCGCCAAGATCTATCGCGACACGCTAGATCTCGCCGGTAAGGGATACACGGTCTATCGCACTGTGGCGCCCTATCCGCCGGTCGACCGCGAGCTCGACAACGCGATCCAGACCATCGTCTCGCAGCAGATGAGCGCAAAGGAGGCGATGCAGCGCGCCCAGCAGAACTCATTGCGCGCGTTGCAGCGGGCCGGCGTCAAATTGTAGAGAGGGTCGCGGTCGCGCATGGCCACCGAGCCCCGGTTGGACCTGACGGCCGTTGCGAAGACTGGGTCCCGCGGTGCGGCGAATCGCGCCGAGGCGCGCGGCTGGGCGCGCGAGCAGCGGAGGGCATTGCGCTGGGGGCTGGCACCAGCGCTGAGCGTGCTGGCGCTGGTGACATTGGCGCCGGCGGTTTGGCTTATCGTCACCAGCCTGACGCCGCTGACGCCGACCGAACCCGGCTCGTTCGATTTCTCCGAGCCCTGGCAGAACTATCAGCAGGCGTTCACCTCGCCGGAATTCGTGCGATCGGTGTGGGTGCAGATCGAATTGTCGTTTGTCACCATCGTGCTGCAGCTGTTGCTCGGGCTCGGCATTGCCTTGTTGCTGGACAAGCCGTCGAAGCTGCTCGATACGGTCCGCACCGGCTTCCTCGTACCGATGGTGCTGCCGCCGATCGTCGTGGCGATCATCTGGAAGGTGATCTACACGCCCGCGATCAGCCCGCTGCATCGGCTCGCGGTGTTTCTCGGCGTGCCGTTCCATTCGCTGATCGGCAATGCGGATACCGCCATCTGGGCGATTGCCGCGGCCGACACCTGGGAGTGGTTTCCGTTCACGATGCTGATGGCGCTCGCAGCGTTGCAGATGGTGCCGAAAGAACCGCAGGAGGCGGCGCGGATCGACGGCGCCGGTCCCGTGCAGCTGTTCTGGCATGTGCGACTGCCGTACATCCGCGGCACCCTCGTGGTCGCGGCGTTGTTTCGGCTGATCGACAGCATCAAGGCGTTTCCGCTGATCTACCTGTTGACCGATGGCGGGCCCGGTGGGGCGACCCAGGTCACCAACTATTACGCCTTCGTGCAGACCTTCAATTTCGCCTATTGGGGCTACGGCAGCGCGATCGCCATGCTGCTGGTCGCCGGCGTCTTCCTCTTTAGCCTCCTGATCAGCCGTGCCGGCGGGGGGATGGCGCTCGATGAATAGCCGCACCGTGCGCGCCTGGACGCGGTATGCGATCGCGGTGGCATTGCTCGGCGTGGTGCTGTCGCCGGCACTGTGGCTGGTGCTGATGTCGTTCCGACCGAACAGCGACATCATGGCGACGACCCTGGCGTTCCGGCCGACCCTGCATAACTACGCCGAGGCGTGGACAGGAGAGTTCCGCGCCTCGTTCGAGCACAGCCTATCGGCCAGCTTGGCCTCAACCTTGTTCGCGCTGCTGATCGGCGTGCCGGCGGCCTACGTGCTGGCCCGCTGGCGCTTCCGCGGGCAGCATCAGGTGGCGATGTGGATCCTGGTCACTCGGATGGCGCCGCCGATCGCCTTCACGATCCCGTTCTTCCTCGCCTACACCTCGCTCGGTCTGATGGATACGGTGGCTGGGCTCGCCGTGATCTACGTCACCTTCAACCTGGCCCTGGTCATCTGGACAATGAAGGGCTTTTTCGATGCGGTGCCGCGCAGCCTCGAGGAGGCGGCGTGGATCGACGGCGCCGGCGTTTGGGGCGCGTTCGCGCGCGTCGCGCTGCCGCTCGCGGCGCCAGGGCTGGCTGCCACCGGCATCCTCTGCTTCATTCTGTCGTGGAACGACTTCTTTTTCGCGCTGATCCTGACCCGCACCGAGGCGATGACGGCGCCGGTGGCGATCGTCAACTTCATGCAATATGCCGGGTTCGAGTGGGGTAAGATCGCCGCCGGCGGCGTCTCGGTAATGCTGCCGGTGCTCATCTTCACCGTGCTCGTGCGCCGCTACCTGGTGAGCGGGTTGACAGCGGGCGGAGTGAAGGAATGAACGACCAACGTAATTAGCCTGTAACCGCGCCGGGCTTCTTCAGATAAACCCGGTCCAAGACGCGATCGAGTCGCCCCTGAGCTCGCGTCCGACCTGTTTTCACGTCGACGCGCAGCCCTTGTCAGCCGGCAGTGATCGTCGGCTACACCGCAGCGGCGCCGGCACCCGTCAGCTCTTTACCGAGCTCGGGCGACCGTTGGCTTGGCGCACTAACGCGGTAAAGTCGTGGGTGGCTGGGCCACGCCCGGCCACGGGTTCTCGCGGATCTCGGCCCGATTAGCAGGCCTCAGTGAGTATGTTATTACGGATCATAGGATAATCAAGAGTCGCACGTCGGGATCGGCGTCGGCAATTGGCCTCATCCGATCGCTAGTGACCAAATGAAGACCACGCTCTTTCGCCTGTGCACACAGCCATAGATCGTTTTCGTCTACTCCCAAAGTCTTGCCGGTGACCTTATCCACCCAGTCTTCGACGAACCGCCTGCGCTCTCTTCGCAACGCACCGGCCAGGTAGCGGACAGCCATATTCGTCTTCAACGCGGCATAGGCGGCCGCGGTATGGTGGGTAACGTCGAGCACCGCGTAGTCGAGAGCACTAGCGAGAGCCTGCAACAGCCGTGGCGCCGAGGCTCGTCCGAATGCTTCAGCCAGCCTTGCACCCAACGTGAACTCGGCGAGTGATATCACCGAGACAAAGTGATCACCTCTCAGCTCTGAAACAGCCCGCCTGATCTCCGCATGGCGAGGATGGCCTGGATCAAGCAGGGACGAGAGTATATTGGTATCAAATAGATAATCGTGCACGGGAGGGCATCATTGTCCATAGCTTCTGAGCTGCTCCGCCTCGTCCTCCGGTAATGGGCGAAACACGTCGAGAAGCCACCCTGCTTTCGGATGAAATCGCCCCGACAGACGCTCGGAAAGGAGCAACGCAGGACTCGGGTAGGCCGTGTTCCAGTGCTGCCATGCATGGGCCGTAGGGCGGTTCGCCCCGTGAAAGAATTCAAGCAATTCCCTCTCGAGCCGTGGCGGCAGATCGTATGAGGCGAGCACGGCGGCATCGATCCGGGTTAGCATTTCGCCGAGCTGGTCTCTATCATTGATCGGGTCAGCAAGTCGGGCGAGATAATCTGACACCAAGCTGGCAAGGTTGGGGACGAGCGTAGGGGGGATAGGAATTTGCTCTACCGCCCCGCTCCTGATGCCTTTTGCCGGCGAATGTACTGCGACGAAAGCATTTGCCAGCGGCCCATTGAGCACTGCGGCAAGACACAGTAGTGTCTCGGGCGGTAGATCCCGAATCGGCCATAAGCCAAAGAATTGCTGAGAGTAGGCCAACCCGTGCAGGTCCACAGCGGCGCCTATCCGCCAAGGCCCTCGGCTCAGGCGCGCCTCGTTAATGAGCAGTTTTGGAGTGTCCCAAGGCTGACCAAATCCCCGCCTGACGAAACCGCGACGGTAATCGAGCCAGCGGGGCGCGGGCAGCACAAATTGCTTCATGTGCTTGGCGCTGAACACACCCCAGATCGTTCCGGGTCTCGGGACCTCGCTTGCAGCCTCGGTCTGATTGTAAAGCCATTGCAAACCCCAGGTCGCTCTTAATGAGGAGTCGAGCCGTGGGTATTGGTCGACAAAGCTCCATAGGGACTGTAGCCGGCGAATCCAAAGATCTCCGGAAGGTGGTTCGAAAACGGGCCGGACGAGAGTCCGGGTTGCCGTAATCGTCCCCGTTTTCAGGAAGCGAAGCCGATCTCGATCGGCTACTTCGGTCGAGCGAAGAAAGACGGACCGAGTTCGGGGCGCTGTATCGTCAGACCGCCGTTCGGTAGCGATTAACAATGCTCCCTCGACTTTCGAGGCTCGAAATGTCCGGTCTGGCAATTCAACGATCTCTATCGACCCATAAAGATCCTCGATCCGTCGCCGCTGGCTCTCAAATTGCCGCTCGACGATAAAAGGACGGGGCAGCACAAAGGCCAACGCCAGAGGATGCGCCTCTAATGCTGTATCGAGCGCCGCGGCTGGTTTTGAATAGTTCCGCTGCGCGATTGGGTACCGTTCACGGTCAATCGCGCCGAAGGACTCAAACGGCGGATTGCACAAAAATACGTTGTGAGCCGTCATGCGTCGATCGAGAGTATCGCCCTGGAAAAGGTCGATCTCTTTTATTTGCCAGCCGTTATGGTTGGGATAATCGGCGAGTATCAGGGATAACCTCGCCACCTCGCAAGCGAAGGGCTCAAGCTCGTCCCCGGCAAGGCGCTGGATCAGGAAGTTATGGCGCCGTTCATCGCTCCAATCGATCGGCAACAGGTCGCGGATATGTCTGAGCGCTGAGACGAGAAAAACGGCGGCGCCGGCGAACGGCTCGTAAATCTTGAGCGTTTCGAGACTCACCTTGTGCAAATCGAGCCGACTAACCGCGTATTCCGCGACCCGCGGGGGGGTGCTGTGAGTACCAAAAATCGCACGGGTTTCTGGCGTAACCAGCGTGTTTTCATAGATAAAGGCGAGATCATCTGCCGAAATATTTGAAAAGCTTATCCCCGCGCGGATGTGAGCCCACGCCGCATTGAAAGCTGCTCGGTATTTCGGATCTGCTATACGGAAGGGGACGGGTTCCAGCGAATAATACTGCTCGATCCCGCTAATGACGGCACTTAGATCGGAATCATTCCAGCTGGCAGCGTGAGGATGCCCCCGATCCTGGAGCACCTTTGCAGAAAGCAAACGGAAAACGACGCGGTAGAGCGCAAGCTTTCCGCGCGAATCGTCACCGAGCAGCTCCTCGGCGCTCGCCAACGCGTCGACCAGGAGCCGTCCGAGCTTCGCGTGAACCTCGCCCTCTATTGCCGTCAGCAGCCCAACATCTACGAAGTCGAGTTGATAGACGCGGTCGACGGCGCCGATAGCCTTTGCGCGGTGAATCGCCGCGGGCTCCCAGGAACGCTGATTGGTTTCAAAAAGGCCAGGCAGGACATCTATCCCGACGCGCTGAAGAAACCGTGGCGGATCCGAACTGCGTACCTGCCAGACTGCGACCTCGTCGCCAGAGATGACGAACAGCAGCGGAGCGCCGAGAGACCGGTACTCGCGGACTAGGTCGAATGCGTCGCGACCATGTGCCTCAACGGCCGCGAGGGCGGCTGAGCGGTAGGAGGGGGGTGTGTGCGTGAAGGCCGCGAGAGGCACGATTCGCGTGGCCGAGGTCGGGTCGAAGAGGTCCGCGAAGGCATAATTTCGAACGATCGCCTCAGAGCGATAGCCGCTCGCCCTCACGGCGTCGGCAAGAACATCGATCGCGTTCATGCCTGTCGCCCCGATTTGGCCAAACTGCCAACCGGGGTCGGGGGGAACGGCAAAGCGTCCTGATCCTCGGGCGCCTCGATCGCGACCAACTGAGCGCGCAACGCAGCAATGATGCCCCCAAGAGGGACGATAACCGTGGCGCCCTCGTGCTTGGCGCTATCCTGGTCGGCAGCAAGCCATGCCTCGCCTTGGCGCAAATCGAGCACGAGTTTGCTTCGTTCAAGTGCCGGCCATGGGTTGCAGTTGCAGATGCGAAAAAGAGTGTCTGCGACCTGCTCTAGCGCACCGATTCGCACCCCGATGTCGGTGACAAGCACCCGAGCGACGGCTACGGCGACCAGATCACCTGGCGCGAAACAAGGGCTGTGTCCACGCCCTCGCCGGAGCGGTCCGAGGGCCTTCTTCCAATGACGGAAGGTCTCCTGCGGAATGCCCACGAGCGCGCGAAGCTGGCCGGGCGTATATTGAAGTGGCACTCGCACCCCATGATACCTTGTTGTTCGCAACAACATAACATGGGTTTTGGGGATGCAATAAACTTCTCTAGGCGAAGAGACGTGGGCGGTCCACGCGACGATAAACGCTAGGGTTGATCATCGATAATCCACGGGCGTTCGGCAGCCCCGCTTTCCCGATCTAATGCCCAAGCGAGCTACGATACATCGATCGATTGGCTCGAAAGGCTCGTCGGGGAGTGCGGCGGCGAGATCGGGCCTGGTGTCGCCCGGCAGGTCGGTCGCCAAATGCCCAGGGACATCGATCGTTGGTCTAGCCAGGCGTTCCATCGCCACAAACATCCCAGTGGCCGGTTGTGCCGGCCATCCACGGCTTCCGGCGAGGAGTCTCCTGGGGTCGCTACAGCTTGGTCTCGGCGCTTTGATAGGCTCGGCGAATTTGCTCGGGCAGCGAGTCGGCTTCCTTCAATCGTTCCACCACGCGGTCGCGCAACGCGTCGCGGTCGGCGACCAGAACTGCCGCCTTGAGATGGGCAACATCCGGGTCGACCTCACCAAAACAATACCAGGTGAAACGATCGAGAAGTTCGGGCTGGGCGAGAGTTTCGCCCAGTCTTTGCCGGCAATCGTCGTCCCAAGCGTCCGGCGCGCCCCTCAGGATCGCGCGGAGGCAGGCCAGGTCGGCAATCGACTCGAGCAATGTGCCGGCGCGCAGAGCGGCACCGCAGGCGCTTGCCAGCTCTTTGCACAGCGGGGCCACATCTTTTGCGGCCAGGAACGGCGTCACCAGCGCGGGCTCGTCATGTTGCTCCAGCTCCAGCTTCATCTGCACTTCGAGGAGATGGCCGGCAAGGGCAAACCGCCCATTGGCGATCCATTCACGCAAGATATCGAGATTGGGCTTGAGAAAACGCCGAAATGGGCCGAGCCGATGCAGATAGGGCCCCGAAATGAACTTGGCCAGCATTCGGTTGGGTCCCTCGCGCGGCGGATCCGTCAGCGCCGGAACCGGCTCAGCAAAATCGCTGAACGCCGACCAAATATCGTCGAGCGGCCAAATGTTCTCGGTCAGTCGCGGATGGACGCGGTGACCACAGCCGTGCAGCGCCACCAGGTATTCGGCGAGGTTGCCGCTCCTGTCGGCCTGCTGCAGCGCCCGGGTCAGCGCCGCTGCATCCTGGTCCCCGATCTCGCGTATGACATCCGTATAATGCGGGTGCGGCGCGGTATCGCCGGCATCGCCGACGTTGACTAACGTGCCAAAGGCCAGCGTCTTGGCCAGCGGCACGGGAGCGCGGATGGCGATCAGCGAATCTATGCGATGTTCCCCGGGGCTCTTGAACAGAAACTCCACGAGCCGTTGGAGGGGACGCGCCGACGGACCCGAAGCCAACTGCTCCCCACCCTCTTCGAGCCACAACTCTTCCGGCGCTCCGGGCTCCGACTTCACTGCGACGTCGACCGCGGCAGCGCGGTAACCGGTCAGCATCCGGTCCAGAAGAGCCTCGCCGAACAGGCGGTTTCCCGGTCCGATGATCTGTTCCTGCCGACGCCGCAAAGCCTGTGCGACATCGAGATAATTCGCCTGGAGCGCCGCCCAACCGAGCAAATCGACCTCGTCGACCTCGAAACGCAGCAAGCGGTATAGAACCTCGAAGCAGGCGAGCGTGCGCTTGGCGTCCCGCACGGTGCCCAGGATGGAGGGCACCATGATCCCGAGAAGCTGGCTCAGCCGCTGCCGGTGCTCCTCGGGCTCGCCGATCAGCTCGCGGAAACGTGCGTCGACGATCCGCCTGATTTGCCTCGGGAGGGCGAGCGGCAGCGGCACCTGCAGTTGGACGACCTTTTCGAGATAGGCCCGGCCGCGTTCGCTGTCGCCATTGCCGAGCGCCGGCGCGACCCGGTCGGCATCATAGGCGAGCAAATAGGAAAAGCGCTCAAAGTCCGCGACGGCACGCACCAGCTGCGCGCAGACCGTGATATCGCGGTCGTTCAACCGGTCGATTTCATCGATCAGAACGACGATGTCGGTCCCACTCTCGTCGAACTCGCGGGCAAGCTCGGTACGCATGCGCAGTACGGTGTCGGCGCCGGGGAGGCTCTGCCGCAGGGTGTCGAGACCAGCCGCGGTGGCGCCTCCATCGCAGAACCAGACACCATCGGCGGGAGCGACGCGTTTGCCGTATTTGAATATCGTCTGCGCCAAGCCCTTCAGCTTTTCTGGCTGTGTGCAATGGGGCTTCTTGGCGCTCATCTCGATCGCCGCCGTCACCTCGGCGAAAAAAGCGTGGATCAGGCCGTTGCGTGAATTGGCCAGCCACGGGTTGAACCAAACCACGATCGCCGCCGGATGGCGCGCCTCGGCCAACTCCGCGACCATGTTGAGGATCGAGGACTTGCCGCTACCGCCTGGTCCGGCGAGCCCGAGAACGATGCCGGTCGCTCGTCCCTCGGGCTCGATCAGCGTGCCGAGAAGCCGAGCAACGAAATCTTGGCGCAGCAACCGGTCGTCCCCTCCGGTTTCGATCGGCCGCTCGACGTTGTGATTCATTGAACCGACGGTGTTCGTTTCATCCGGGCAGCCGCGCCCATAACGTGCCTCGGCACAGCAAGGTCATTCTTATCCGCAAATTCACTAGTTTACCGTTAACCGTCTCGCCTCGGTTCCCATCGGCCGACTTCGCAAGTCAGGGCAGGATGGGGCTCACGGTACCAGTACGGCGGCACCCTGCAGAGCGCCGCTGCGCAGATCGGCGAGCGCCTCGTTCGCCCGGTCGAGCGGGTAGGCGACCGTCTGGGTCCTGACCCCGGCTTCGGGTGCCAGTGCCAGAAATTCCTCTGCGTCGCGCCGGGTCAGGTTGGCCACCGAGCGCAGCACCCGACGTTGAACAGCGCGCCGAAGACGCATCGGCAAGGCCGCCATCGGCGTAAATGAGGCGGAATTTTTCTCGGCGATGTGACCGGGTTCACACTCCAACGTTGCGGAAGTGAAGATGATCAAGGCCTCGCGTGATGCGAGCGACGTGACAATTTGGGCGGCTTAACCATGCCGCTGAGTCACGCGCATCCCAATGGAGGTCGCAATGTCTACCCTCAGATCGTCGAACGATGTGGTCGATCTCGACCCGAATGTCGACGACGATCACGTCTTCGTCCTGGGCACTGACGGCAAGTTTTCGGGTCGGGGAGCTGTGTCGACGCTTGCAAGGACCTTCGGCGCGGCGCGCTGCGCGGCTGTCCGGTCATGCGGCGCACCGGCGGTCCTGGCCCTTGTTCTGGGCGCTGCCACACCCACTGTCGCGCAGACGGTGGGCGCGACCGCGGCGCCAGGGGTGATCACCCAGCCGATCGACCCGGCCAAGCTCGCGGTGCTCGCCGGCAACACCCGGCCCGAGGCGCTGAACCCGGCGAACGACCGCGGCCGCGTCGCCGATACGTTGGCGTTGCCGCATATGCTGCTGCAATTGCGCCGCCCGGCCGAAACCGAACAGGCGCTCAACGAACTGATCGACCGGCTGCACGATCCAACCTCACCGGATTTCCACCATTGGCTCAACGCCGAGCAGATCGGCGCGCAGTTCGGCCCAGCAGCATCGGACCTGCAGGCGATCACCACCTGGCTCGTTGGAAACGGCTTTACCGTGAACACGGTCTATCCGAGTGGCATGGTCATCGATTTTTCCGGCACCGCGGGTCCGGTGCGGACCGCCTTTCACACCGAGATCCACAATCTTGTGGTGAACGGCAAGGAGCACATCGCCAACATCAACGACCCGCAAATCCCGGCAGCACTCACCCCGGCCGTCGCCGGCATCGTGTCCTTGCACGACTTCAGGCCGAAACCGCAGTATAGTTATACATCGGAGTGGGGCGAGACTGCGGGGAACACGTATTACTACCTGGTGCCCGCCGACCTCTGGACGATCTACAATTTCAACCCGCTGTTTAGCGCCGGCATCTCGGGCCAGGGGCAGACGATCACCGTGGTCGAGCACTCCGACCCCTATACGTATAACCCTGTTACCGGCGACGACCCGGATTGGGACACCTTCCGCTCGAAGTTCGGCCTGTCGCCCTATGGGGGCGAGCTGACGGTGCAGCATCCCGCCCCGACCTCGGGCCCCAACAATTGCGCCGATCCCAGCTACGATCCGAACAAGGACCCCCTCGAGGCGGCTCTCGACCCCGAATGGGCCAGCGCCGCAGCACCCGACGCCTCGATCGTCGTTGCCTCATGCGCCGATGTGGGCACCACCGGCGGCTTCATCATCGCCGCCGAGAACCTGATCAACCAGCCGAGCCCGCCGGCCATCATCAGCATCAGCTTTGGAGAATGCGAGGTGACCAACGGCAACGCCGCGAATGCAGCGATCAACTCGGCCTATCAGCAGGGCGTCCTAGAAGGGGTCTCGATTTTCGTAGCAGCCGGGGACCAGGATGCCGATGTGTGCGACGGCGGCGTGGCCACGCAGGGCATCAACGTCAACGCGTGGGCTTCGACCATCTACAATGTCGCGGTCGGCGGCACCGATTTCCAGGACACCTATCTCGGGGAAAACCGCACGTACTGGAACTCGAAAAATACCTCGAATTACGGCTCGGCCAAATCCTATGTCCCGGAGATGGCGTGGAACTCTTCGTGCGGCAGCCAGCAGCTCGTCTCGTGGTACGGATTCAAGACGGCCTACGGTTCGTCCGGGCTGTGCAACAGCGGTGTTCCCGCCGGAATCGACTCTACCTACGGATATAACTTCCTACTGTCCAATGGGGGCGGCAGCGGCGGCCCCAGCAATTGCGGGTTCCTCGCGCTGCGGTTCAATCCCGTTTTCCCCTTTGGACCCGTCTATTTCTGCTCAGGATGGTCCAAGCCCTCTTGGCAGAGCGGGGTGGTGGGCATCCCGGATGATGGCGTCCGTGATCTCCCCGACGTGTCTATGTTCGCCGGCGGGCTTTATCCTTGGCGCCACGCTTATGTTTTTTGCTTCTCTGACACCGCACATAACGGAGGTTCGTGTTCCGGGGCTCCCAGTACTTGGGACGCGGGCGCCGGAACGTCCTTCTCAGCGCCGATCGTGGCCGGCATCCAGGCGCTGGTCAATCAATACTGGGGCTCGGGGCAGGGCAACCCGAACAAGGTTTATTACCCGCTGGCTGCCGTCGAACAGCTTTTTGGGGGCAGCAAGAACTGTAATTCCACTCTGGGCAACAAGGTCTATAGCGGCTGCGCTTTCTACGACGTGACCGTCGGGGACAACGACGCCCCCTGCACCGGCGCGGAAAATTGCTACCGGCCTTCCGGCAAATACGGCGTGCTGTCGACCTCGGACAGCACCTACGAGCCGGCCTATCCCGCCACGACTGGGTATGATCTGGCAACCGGCCTCGGCACGATCAACGCCTACAATTTGGTGATGAACTGGGGGGGAGTGTCTGGCGAGGCTCCGTCGCCATAATGTTGGCCGTTTTGCGTTAACCGTCGCCCGCGATTTGCGGGAGCCGGCAGCGTCTCCGACATAAACAAACGATGATGCACTGGACACGGATCGGTCGGTGCCCGCCGACCGATCCGTCCGGTTGGGAAGAAGGACGATACATGAAGCACGGATCGCCCGTGCTACCTGATCCCGGCCTGGCGAACCTTTACACTTCGCTCGGAGCCTAAAACTGGCAGCTGGCCCCGATTGTTACGGTTTGGTCCTGGCGATTTGAGAGGCGCGCCGAACTTGGCCGGATAGCGAGTCGCTCTCCTTCACCGCTCGACCACGCGGGCACAGAGCGCCTTGTGGTCGCCCCTCGCCTCCGAGGGCGCATCTAACGCCCCGATTTTGACTGCAGAATAGCGAGACGGGGGAAATCACGGCACCAGTACGGCGGCACCCTGCAGAGCGCCGTTGCGCAGATCGGCAAGCGCCTCGTTCGCCCGGTCGATCGGGTAGATGACCGTCTCGGTCCGTATCCCGGCTTCGGGTGCCAGTGCCAGAAATTCCTCTGCGTCGCGCCGGGTCAGGTTGGCCACCGAGCGCAGCACCCTCTCCTCCCACAATATCCGGTACGGGAAGGTCGGGATGTCGCTCATATGGATACCGCCGCAGACGACGGTGCCACCCTTTCTCGTGGCGGCGAGCGCGGCTGGCACGAGCGGCCCGACGGGTGCAAAGATCAGCGCCGCGTCGAGCGGCTCGGGCGGCAGCGCTGTCGAGTCGCCCGCCCATTCCGCACCGAGAGAGCGCGCAAAATCTTGCGCCGCCACATCGCCGGGACGGGTGAAGGCGAAGATCCGGCGCCCTTGATGGCGCGCCACCTGTGCCACGATGTGCGCGGCCGCGCCGAAGCCGTAGATCCCGATGCGCCGCGCGTCGCCCGCCATGCGCAAGGTGCGGTAGCCGATCAACCCGGCGCACATTAGCGGTGCCGCCTCGACATCGCCGTAGCGCCGATTAATGGCAAAACAATAGCGCTCGTCGGCGACGGTCAGCTCGGCATAGCCGCCGTCGATCTGATAGCCGGTAAAGCGAGCGCGGTCGCACAGATTTTCCTGCCCGCTGCAGCAATAATCGCAGACCCCGCAGGTCCAACCAAGCCACGGTACCCCGACCCGATCGCCGACCGTGAACCGGTCGGCCGCCTCACCTTTCTCGACGACGATGCCGACGATTTCGTGCCCGGGGACGAGGGGCAGCTTCGGATCGGCGAGTTCGCCGTCGACGACATGCAAATCAGTTCGGCAAACCGCGCAGGCGCGCACCGCGATCAGCACCTGCTGAGGTCCCGGGCGCGGCGCCGGCACCTCCGCCGCGACGAGCGGCCGCCGTGCGGCGGTCAATAGCTGTGCACGCATCTCAACCCCTCAGAGTTCCACCTTGCAATCATCGCCGACATATTCACTAGTGCGAACGTGATCCACGAGGCCAGTTCCAGGTCCGCCATTGCGGCACGCGCGCGGCCGCGCGAAGCCACACTTTATGTCCCGGTAAAGGAGTTCCTCGAAGGGCGAGGCTACGAGGTCAAGGGCGAGGTCAAGGGCTGCGACCTCGTCGCCCGCCGCGGGGACGAGCCGCCGATCGTCGTCGAGCTCAAGTTGCGTTTCAATCTGGCGCTGGTGCTGCAGGGGATCGACCGGCTGGCCCTCACCGAACGGGTCTATCTGGCGGTGCCGCGGCCCCCGGCACACCGGCGGCGCTCGCGCGGTCTCGCCCCGGACTCGCCCGACATCCGCAAGTTGTGCCGACGGCTCGGGCTAGGGTTGATGCTGGTCGGCAGACGGAGCGTCGAGGTTCTGGAGGAGCCCGTACCCTACCGGCCGCGCCCAGCAAAAGCCCGTGCGCTGCGCCTTAAGGACGAATTCGACCGCCGCATCGGCGACGCGAACATCGGGGGCACGGCCGGTGTCCCGGTCGTCACCGCCTATCGTCAGGACGCCTTGCGCTGCGCCCGCGCGCTCGCAGTCAGTGGGCCAATGCGGATCGCCGCTCTACGTGCCGCAGCAGGGGTGCCGGGTGCCGCGCAAATCCTGCAGCGCAACGTCTACGGCTGGTTCACTCGACTTCGGCGAGGAACTTATACGCTGAGCGAAGGCGGCGGCCGGGCATTGACGCGCTTCGCGGTCGCTATCGCTGCCCTGCCGACAGCACCGGTTCCGGTCCAATCATGCCCGGTCGCTGCCTGATGATCACCGAATATAGCGAGGAGCGGCAGAAGAGCCTGATCCTCGATTATTTCAGCCGCGACGGGCGGATCCGCTTGCTGCGTCGTGCGGAGACCTTCGGCGCTCCGGTCTTTGTCGTCGATTTTGACCGCGGCTCGCGCCATTTCCGGACCTTGGGCTCGTTCGGCGCCGGAGGGCAGGTGACCGAGCAGTCGAGCATGGACCTGCTCTACCCGGCGCGCCTGGTATTCCACTATGAGCGGCTAATGTCGCTCGCCTTCGCGATGGTCGAACGGCCGGTCAGCGTACTGCTGCTGGGTGTCGGCGGTGCCGCGATGTGGCGCTTCGTCCGCGCCTACCTGCCCGATTGCGCGCCGACCCTGGTCGACTCGGACGAAACGATCATCGCGCTCGCCCGCCGCTGGTTCTACCTGAACCAGCCCGTCGTGCACGATACCGCTCAGCGGTTTCTCGCCGGGACCACGGCGAAATTCGATGCGATCCTCGTCGACCTCTACGGTCCGGCCGGCCCGGCGGAGAGCGACGAGGTGTTCTGGATCCGATGCTTCGACGCGCTGGCACCCGGCGGCTGCCTCGTCAGCAACTGGGCGGATTTCGCGGTCAATCCCAATGTCAGACCGATGGCCGAAGCGCTCGCCGCAGTCGCTCGCGGCCGCGGGCTCGAGCCGATCTTCGTGACCCGCCGCGGCTTCCGCGACAACCTGGCGCAATACGTACCGACCACAGAGGGGATCGGGCCGGAGGCACTCGATGGTGCGCTTGAGCGCTTTGCCGGGGAGCGCCACCTCCCCGACCGCGGCCGCAGCATCCTCGAGAACTGTCTGGTAACAAGACATTTCCCGGTCGACTGACCCGGTCGCCCGCGCGTCCGCCTCCCTCAGAGCAGGGAGAAAATTCGAATCGGTCTCGGAAATCGCCCTTCGAATCGCCGATAATACCGTATATATCAAATAGTTAGTGGCTATGATCAGTATTCGGAGAGCAAGGAGGCGAAGTTGCAGTCTGAGGGAGACAGCAGGGAGACTTAGGGTGGGCATTTCACACCTGCAGCTTTTGCCATATCCCGTCGAGCTAGTGATCATAAAAGCAATTTAAAGATTTGACAAAACCGTCTTAATGCGGTATAACGTATGGCCTAATCCATCGAATTCGTTGTGGAAATAAACAGGGCAGAAAACGGCTCGGAGCAGAAGCAGCAACGCCTGTCGGACGGCGAGCACGATCAAAAGGTAGGCCCGAGGAAGCCGCCGCTGCACACCCGTTTCCGGAAGGGCCAGTCCGGCAACCCCTGCCGCCGGACGCGAAGAACCTGCCGCTGCTCCTGGCCGACGCGCTGAACGAGCCGATCTTCGTCACGACAAACGGAAGCACCACCGGTGCAATGGGTCAAGAAGTCGCGCAGTGTCGCCTGACCGGTCGCTGCGGCGTCCTGCAGTCGGAAACTCCGGTAGCACGCGCCACACCGGCGCCGCAAAGTCGAGTTGCGCAAAAGGGGTACGTATTGTGACTAAATCGAGCAGTCACTATCATTGTAGTTACGACTTCTTCGCAGTTGCATATAGACGCTCTGGTGTATGAGAAATGGATAGCTCGGTGACCTTGTTCGAAGCGATCGCCCTCCCGGTACAAGCGGCCTAACGGTCCGGGCAGACAAAAGCCGAGCGTAACCGGGAAATCGCTCCACGAAACTGAGGAGGAGTATCCATGTCAAAGATGCTAGCTCTCATCGCCGGCATTTCTATGCTGGCGCTGGCAGGAACGGCGAGTGCGGGTGGGCCGGTGTCACTGACGAATTCACAGATGGATGTCGTTACTGCCGGTGGTAGCCAGGGTTTCGACTTTACGAAAAATCTCCAAAGCACGTCCAGCAACAATGTGACCTTCACGGGAAAGTCAAATATAACTGACAACTTCACCAAGACAGCAAATATCTACGTAAAATCACACGTGATAGGGAACTCGGCTTCCTTGGCGTTCGATAATGAAGCTGTAGGTAAGAACAGCAACGTACAAGGCAGCTTCAGCCAGGAAACAGTTGCGGGCCAAGGATCGTCTCAGTCGGGCCTGTTTGTTTCCGCGGCGAATGGGCGTATCTACACACCCAAGAACAGTCGGACGCGGTTGCGCTAGCGGCGCAGGCGAGTTGGGCCGGCTGTCCAGAGGGGAAGCGTAAGACAAGGATGGGCAACCGTTCGGACTGGAATGCGATGGTCTTGGCGGTGGCCATGGTTTCTGGCTGCACAACAACGGTCCAGAGTTCTGGGGAGGTCAGGATCTTGACAGGAATCGAGATGGATCGGATCACTGCCGGCTCGGCCGTTGCCGTTAACGAGGCAACAGCCCATGCGCTCGGCGCTGCACCTCAAACGGCTGTTTCGGCGACCACCCAAGCGTATTCGGGCAGCCCGATCGCCGGCGCCCCTTTCCTCAATTATGCGACCTCACAGGCGACGGCCTCCGCCAGCAGAGGCGAGCTCGTCCAGGCCGGCCTCTCGAGCCAAATCTCTGTCGACGGCGCCAACGGTGGGGCCCGGATCGATGCCGCCGCCACCGGCACCGCCGCGGGAAACGGCACGAGCCGTGCGCAAGTGAGCACGCAAACCTATGGGATCAGTACGAGCCGCACTGATCTCGTCTTCGGCTCGGTCTCTGCGGTTGCCTGCTGCGGTCACGCCGCTACCGCTCAGGTCAAGGTCGATAGCGCGGCGGGGGGACCCTGTTCGAGAGAACTTAGCGGCACATCGGTGTCAGACATACCCGGGCAAGTCCAACGCACAGTTGACATCGCCGTTGTTTCCTCGGCACTCCCTATCTTGGATCCGGCACAGGTGCTGGTTACGGGCGCTCCTGCTCGCATATCGCCAAAGTATTGATTAGCCGCTTGGTGCTGGCGCCTATGCGGGTCTGGGTCTCCCGGAGGCGCGCCACCAAGGACGCCCCTTCGCCGTGCCTTCCCCCGGCAGCAGAAGAGCATCGACGACGCCTTGGCGCAGTGGGAATTCAAGCCGTATCGGGTGAATGGGAATTCGGTCGAGATCGAGACCGGGTTAGTGTTCGAGTTCAAGCCCGCGACCCGGTAGAAATAATGGAAAGCGAGCCGCGGACACTCAGATCCGCGGCCCCGAGGCGTCGCAAAGTCATAGCGAGCGCAGGAAGTTCAGAATGTCCTGCTGTGAGGAGGCCGGCAGCGCATTGAAGTTGCATCGGAACCAGCCGCTGATGCGCGATGCGCTTCACTGGGATATTGACCAGGCCGCCGATGATGATCGCGACCATCAGCAGCAGCGCCATCTCTGGGCTCAGATGCAATTTGCCGAGGCTGGCCGCCATCAACTCGCCGAAGGGGATCGGCAGCAGCACCAACATCAAGATGAACGCAAAGAGCGAGAACAGGGGAAGGCCGTTCATGCGAGATCGATCCCGCAAGGAAGCGTCCGGCCGGCTGCTCGGTCGGGACCCTGTGGCCCGCGGCGGCTTAAGGTTCAGGCCCCTGCGCGCGCTCGCTGGCGTCGGTGTTTCGCCTTCAATTTGGCCTTGCGCTTATTGGCTCTGATTGTTTTGCTGGGTTTGTTGGTCCTCTTCACCTCCGCCTCCAATCTACGAAGAAATGGCTATTGTGCGACCGCGAGTTCAACGCGTCAGCGGAGCCCTTGTTGATCGGGCATCGGAATGGCGGCTGCAGTCTCGGTCTCCGGAAGATCGACGTTCTCGTAGAGTTCGGCGACGGGGATCTCGATCCCGATTTCGGGCAGTTGGAGGATGTCCTCTACGGTGAGGGCCCTGGCGGTCCAGTCCTGGTCTTCGCCCCGGCGTGTGAAGACGGTCAGCCCGACGCTGTTGTGTTCGAGGATGACGTAGCACCGGACGGTCCCGATGGCCCGGTATTCGCGGAGCTTGATAATGCGGTCGGTTCGGCCGGAGGTCGGGCTCAGCACCTCGAAGACGACGACGACGCCTGGGATGATTTGAGCGTCGCCGCGCACTTTGGCGCAGGTGACGAGCGCATCCGGATAACGGACGGCGCCGCCGACGGTCGCGACGCCGGCGTCGGGCCCGAGCGGTCGGCAGTCGCTGCCGCGCAAGCGAGAGCGCAGTGCGACCAGGATATTCTGGGTGATCTGGCTGTGGTTTGCAGTTCCGCCGGTCATTGCGACCGGTTCGAAGCCGTCGAATTCGTAACGGATGTCTTGGGCCTGGGCCCAGGCAAAGAACTCCTCGGGCGTCATGCGAGGCTTGCACAAGGCGATGCTCATGTAGGCAGGATAGCACGTTGCGGCACGGGGTGTCCTTCTCACGGCTGTCGCGACAGGCGCGATCGCGTCCCGATGATGCTTATCGTCGCGGGAGCCGCCTAGCCGCTGTTGCGCAGGCCGGCGGCGAGGCCGTTGATCGTCAGATGGATCCCGGTCACGACATCCTCGTCGGTGTCGCCGGCGCGATAACGCTTCAACAGCTCGATCTGCATGTGATTGAGCGGGTCGAGATAGGGGAAGCGGTTACGGATCGAACGCGCCAGGAGCGGGTTGCTTTCGAGCAGGCTCTGCTGGCCCATAATCGTCAGCAATGCGTCGACCGTGCTCTGCCATTCCGCTCTCAGTCGGAGAAAAACGCGGTCGCGCAATTCAGTGTCGGAGACCAGCTCGGCGTAGCGCGAGGCGATCGCGACGTCGCTCTTCGCCAGCAGCATGTCCATATTGGAGAGCAGCATCTGGAAGAATGGCCACTCGCGGTACATCGCCTGCAGCCTCGCCATGCCCCGGCCGGGCTGCGCCGCGAGCCACGCTTTAACGGCACTGCCGAAACCGTACCAGCCGGGCAGCATCAGCCGGCATTGCGCCCAGCTGAAGACCCAGGGAATCGCGCGCAGATCCTCGATCTGGGTTGAAGCTTTCCGCGACGACGGACGGCTGCCGATGTTGAGATTGGCGATCTCGCCAATCACCGTCGACTCGCGGAAAAAGCGATCGAAGCCGTCGGTCTCGTAGACGAGGTTGCGATAGGCGCGATAGGCCTCGCCGGAGAGATATTCCATCGCCTCCAGATATTCGGGCCGCGGCTCGCCCGTTTCCGGCTGCAGCAGGGTGGCTTCTAATGTCGCCGCGGCAAGGATCTCGAGGTTGCGCCGGCCGAGTTCGGGGTTCGAGTATTTGCTGGCGATGACCTCGCCCTGCTCGGTAATGCGAATGGCCCCCTGGACGGCGTCCATTGGCTGGGCGAGGATCGCCTGGTAGCTCGGTCCGCCGCCGCGGCCGACCGAGCCGCCGCGGCCATGGAAGAGGCGCAGCCCAATGTCGCGGCGCCGGAACACGTCGACGAGTGCCACCTCAGCCTTGTAGAGCTCCCAGCCGGAGGTCAGGAACCCCCCGTCCTTGTTGCTGTCGGAATAGCCGAGCATGACTTCCTGCACGCGGCCGCGGCTGTCGAGCAGCCGCAAGTATTCGGGCAGGCTGAGCAGTTCATCCATGACCTCGCCGCAATGGCGGAGATCCTCGATCGTCTCGAACAGAGGGACAATGTCGAGGTCGAGCACCCCTTCGCGTGGCCGCAATAGACCCGCTTCCTTCAGCAGCACTGCGGTTTCGAGAATGTCGGAGACGCCGGTGGTCTGGGAAATCACGTAGTGCCGCACCGCTTCCCGCCCGTAGCGGCGATGCGCCTCGGCGGTCGCGCGCAGGATCGCCAGTTCGCTCGCGGTCTCCACCGAGTAGGGGAGAAAAGGGGAAGCCAGAAGACGGGCCGTTCGCAGCTCCGCCAATAGCAGGCAGATGCGCTCCGGCTCGGCAAGACCCGCGTAATCGAGGCCGGGCTGCAGGAGAGCCAGCATCTCCCCGAGGCTGCGCTGGTGCATATCGGAATTCTGGCGCAAATCGAGTGCCGCGAGATGAAAGCCGAAGGCATCGATGGCGCGCCGCAAATTTTTGAGGCGACCCTTGGCCAGGATCGCAGAGCCATTGGCGACGAGCGAGCTGTCGATGATCGCGAGATCGGCGAGCAACTCGCCGCTGTCATCGTAGGGCGGCGCGTCGCCGACGGCGTGTTGCGGGGCTTCGAGATGGTCGAGCGCCCGTGCCGTCGCCGCCAGCCGCGCATAGATCCCGGTGATCGCCCGCCGGTACGGCTCGTGCTGTCGGTTGGCGGAGCGGTCGGGCGACCGCGCGGCGAGTTCTGCGAGCGCATCCGAAACGCCGACCAGCCGGGTATCGAGTGACAGCTCGCCGCCGAGCAGATGCAGCTCGTCGAGGTAGTGTTCGAGGGCGCGGCTGCTCTGCGCCCGCAGCGCCGCGCGCAACACCTCCTCGGTGACGAACGGATTGCCGTCGCGGTCGCCGCCGATCCAGCTGCCGATGCGCAGGAAAGACGGGAGGCTCTCCGGCAGCACCATACCATCGGCCGCAAGTTGCTCTTCGAGGTCGGCGTAGAAGCGCGGCAATTCGGAGAGGAACGTATAGTCGTAATAGGAGAGGCCGTTGGCGACCTCGTCGATCACGCGAAGCCGCGTTCGGCGCAGCAGATTGGTCTGCCACAGGGTCAGGACCGCGCGGCGCAACGCCGCCTCGTTCGCCGCGAGCTCGGCCGCGGTCAAGGAAGGCCGGTCCCGTTCGGCCATGAGGTCGGCGACCTCCATCTCGCGGTCGATCGTGCTCTTGCGCCGAACTTCGGTCGGGTGTGCGGTCAATACCGGCACGACCATGGCGCCGGTGAAAAACGCCGAGAGGCACGCGGGCGGGATACCGGCCTCGTGCGCGCGGGCGAGCGCGTGAGCCATCGTGCCTTCGCGCGGCGCCGAGGCGCTCAGCGCATGGGCACGAGTGCGGCGAATGTGATGCTGATCCTCGGCGATATTGGCGAGGTGCGAAAAAAAACTGAAGGCGCGAATGATCTGAAGCGCCTCCCTCGGCGGCAGACCATTCAGCGTCGCTTCGAGCTCGCGCCGCGCCACAACGTCCTCGTCGCGGCGGAAGCGGACGGAGCTTTGGCGAATACGCTCGACGATGTCGAAGACGGCTTCACCGCTCTGCTCGCGTACCGTGTCACCGAGGATGCGGCCGAGCAGCCGGATATCTTCGCGCAGCGGCAGGTCTTTATCTTCGGGCTCGATGGGCTGTGGTTTCGGCATGCGCTCCCTTTTTTGACCGCCGTCGTCGACTGACGGCGCCGTGCAGGAACCATGCCTTACCGAAGCAGTCGAGCCGGATTTGTTACTGCGCCGGCAGGCGGACGCCCCCGGGGCCGATCAGACCGGGATAGGGCGCCTTGAAGCGCCAGAAGGTTCCGCTGATCGCGCCCTCGAAATAGATGTACTGATTGTCGGGGCCGCCGAAGGCGAAATTGGTCGTGAGGACGTCGCCATTCGGTATCGGCACGAAGCCCAAAATGATGCCGCGCGGGTCGATTTCGACAATGCCGCCGAGCCGGGCCATTTGTGCCCACAGATTGCCCTTCACATCGTAATGGATGCCGTCGGGGCAGCCATTTCCGGGACAATAGGTACCCGCCTTGACCCCGGCGAAGGTCAGATGCAGCGGATCCTTCGGGCACTGGGGGCAGCCCATCGACGGGCCGTTCATAAAGGCGGCATACCACATGCGCCCCGCGGCACAGTCCCCGATCGCGATCCCGGTATTGTCCGGATAAACAGCGATCCCGTTCGGGAACAAGCCGCCGTCCATCACCTTGCGTAGGATGCCGTCGCGGGAATATTGGTAGATCGCACCCGTGCGGTCGGCTGTGTTGGGCCCTGGACCGGTTCCCCACGGATCAGTGAAGAACAGATTTCCTTCGGCATCGAAATCGAGATCGTTGGGGCCTTTGAACAACTGGTTGCGGTAGGTATAGACCAATGTCTTGAGCTCTTTGGTCTGCGGGTCGTAGACCAGGATGCCGCGGTGCCGCGACGTCAGGTAGAGCTTGCCGTCGAGCCAACGGCTGCCCTGCGGCTCGCAGGTCTGACCCAGATCGGGCGGCGGGTTGCAGTTGACCACCGGGACCAGCTTGCCTTCGGGCGTCAGGTACGAGATCCAGCCGCTGCCGATCGCCACGAACCACAGATTGCCCTGGGTGTCGAACGAGCCGCCTTCGAGGAACTGGCCCTGCGGCGTGCCACTGACATCGGCGAATTTTTCCACCGGGCCAACCCCCGGCGGCAAAGGCGGCAGCCCCCAGGGTTGGGCCGGACTAGCAGCCGGGGCTTGAGCCTTGGCGGCGCCTCCAGGGCCGGCAATGGCAAAGAGGATTCCGATAGCCACGGCCGCGAGACCCTTGATCAGATTGTGACGTATGCGGCTCACGATGTTTCCTCCCAACAGTTGGCTTGCCTTTGATTTCACGTGGCGGCAGCGCTGATAATCCGCTGTACATTCTCCGGGGCGTAAAATTCGGGTATCGGCACGGTCCCACCCAAGGTGCCGAAATAGCGATCTCGCTCGACCGAATTATGACGAAGCGCCTGATATAGGGCGAGCATTTCAGGTGGCGGGGGTTCGAGGCCCGCCATGCCACAGGTCAGATCGTACATCGGCGCGAAGTGTTCGTCGCGAACGCGCTGGTATTCGGCCATTGCCTCGTCGAGCGGTCGCGCGCCGGAAAATCCGGCATGCACCGCATCCGCCACCCATTCGGCCGAGCGGAACGCATCGGAAATGCCCTGTGCCAGGATCGGATCCTTATGGTAACCGGCATCGCCAACCAGGGCCCAGCCATCCCCATAGGGTTTGCGAAAGAAATTCGGCAGGTCGCCCATTGCCCTGATGCGTTCGACGCGAGCGCCGCAGCGGAAGGGCTCGGCGAAATCGCCGACCAGGCCCAACGCATCCAACAAATGCCGTTCCAGGCTCGCGCGGACCGCCGGCAGCTCGTCGCGCGGAAAGATCGCGGGTGTGATGGTCAGCCCATCATTGGTCGGAAAACTGACGACCACTCGCCGCGGGCGGGGGTGGATCGCTGGCACATGCGGCGTGACATCGCGCCAGTAAGCGTAACAGGCGCAGGTCAGCACCGGCCGAGCATTGTATTCGGTGGCGCCAACCGCCTTGGCGACGAGCGAATTCCGCCCGTCTGCGCCGATCACGATCCGCGCCTGTTCGGCGATCTCCGCGCCACTCTGTGCGCGACCGCGAATCCCGGTCACTCGACCAGCTGACGAAGTCAGCCCGGTTACCGTGAACCGCTCTCTCACTTCGGCGCCGGCCGCGGCGGCGGCATCCAGCAAGAGCTTGTCCAGCACTGTCCGGCGCGGCGCGCACATCTCTCCAACCCCGTCAAACGGCGGCGGGTCGCCGATCAACTGGAACTGGCCCAGATCCAGCCCGATCGTGCGAATAACCGGGCAGTCGTTGGCGAGCACGCGCTCCAGCGGCCCCCAGCGTTTGAGGCAGGCCACGCCCGGCGGCCAGATGAAGTGGGTCGAAGCGGTATCGCTCGGGAATGTCGCCCGGTCGACCAGCAGGACCCGATAGCCCTGTCGCGCGAGCAGCATGGCTGTCGGCGAGCCGGCACAACGCGCGCCGACGACGATCACGTCGAACATGTCGTCTCCCTCGGTTCGACCGCCTTCAGATGACGCCCTCGTCGCGCAGCCCCGCGACGTCGCCGGCGCTGATGCCGAGCCAGTCGCCGAAGACTTGGGCCGAGTGCTCGCCCAACAGCGGCGACGGCTCGACCGGCGCCGGGGCGCCGTCAAAGCGCACGGGGAAGGCCGGCATCCGCAGCTCGCCGTTCGGATGTTGCATGGTCTGGATGATGCCGCGTTCGGCGAAGCTCGGCTCGGCCAACAGATCCCCAGTGTCGAGCACGGCACCGGCCGGCACTCCGGCGGCGCCGACCAGGCGCATCGCTTCGTGCTTGTCGTGCCGCCGTGTCCACGCCGAGATCATCTGGTCGATCTCGGCTTCGTGCCGGCCGCGCGCCTCGCGGGTCGTAAAGCGCGGGTCGTCGAGCAGATCTTCCCGCCCCAGCACTTTTAAGAGGCGCCGCCAGTGCTCGGGATTAGCATGGCTGGTGAAAAGATAGACGTAATCGTTGGGGCCGCCCGGCTTGCAAGGATAAATGCCCGACGGCGCCATGCCGCCGGCCAAAGGCTTGGCCCCATTGCGCATCGCCGGCTGACCGCTGCGGGCATGCTGCACAAAAGCTCCGCGAGTGTATTGCAGCTGGGCGTCCTGCATTGCGACCTGCACCCGCTGGCCGCGGCCGGTGCTGTGGCGCTGATAGAGCGCACCCAGGATGCCGATCGCCAACAGCATGCCGGTGCCGGTGTCGCCCAAGGTCGGGCCCGGCTTGCACGGGCGCCCGTCGCGCTCGCCGGTGATCGCCATCGTACCGCCGCAGGCCTGGGCGATCATGTCAAAGGCGAGGTTGTTCTCATAGGGGCTGCCTTGGCCGAAGCCCTTGACCTGGGCATAGACGAGGCGCGGGTTCAGCGCGTGGAGATCGTCCCAGCCGAGCCCCAGCCGCTCGATCGCGCCGGGAGCGAAGTTTTCAACAAAGACATCGGCGCGCTTCGCCATCTCCTTGACCAGCGCGAGGCCGCGCTCGGATTTGAGGTTGACCGTGACCGATTTCTTGTTGGCGTTGTAGATCATGAAGTAATAGGCGTCGGTGTCCGGCTTCGGGCCAGCGCCGAGCCCTCGACCGGGTTCGCCGCCCTTCGGGTTTTCTACCTTGACGACTTCGGCGCCGAGCCAGGCGAGCGCTTCGGTGCAAGACGGGCCGGCCTCGAATTGCGAGAGGTCGAGAACCCGAACCCCATCAAGGCAGTTCGGCGCTACGCTCGTTGCGTCCATCGCTCTTCACTCCTTGCGACAAATTCCGAACCGCCACGATAGAGCAGTCCGGATTTTGGTTGAAACGCCTTTTGGCGACCCCTACCGTGCGTCGAGGCAGGGTATTCGCCGGAAGGAGCGATCCGATGAAGGTTTTTGTTTTCGATCTCTTGGCTTACGGCGAGCAGCTCGAGCATTTGAAGGTCGGCAACGAGCTGCCCTACCCGCTGCCCAACAAATACTTCAAACCCGAGGTCGCGGCGCGGACCTATGCGGAGCACCTCGAAGCCTGGGAGGAGCTCGACCGGCTTGGTTATGACGGAGTCGGGTTCAACGAGCACCACTGCTCGCCTTATGGGCTGATGAACTCGCCGAACCTGCTGGCGGCGGCTGCCGCGCAGCGGACCAAGAACCTCAAATTGCTGATCTACGGCAATCTCCTGCCCCTGCATGAGCCGCTCAGATTGGCCGAAGAGCTGGCGATGCTCGACTGCATGTCGAACGGGCGCCTGATCTCAGGGTTTGCCCGCGGCATTCCGCGCGAGTACCAGGTGCACAACGTGCCGTTGGCGCGGTCGCGCGCCCGCTTCGAAGAGGCGTTCGACATCATCACCAGGGCGTGGACCGAGGAGATCTTCTCCTATGACGGCATCTTCTGGTCGTACAAGGACGTGGCACTCTGGCCGCGGCCGCTGCAGCAGCCCCGCCCGCCGATCTGGATGCCGATCGTCGGCAGCAAGGAGTCGATCGAGTTCGCCGCCCGGCACGATCTGCCGATCACCCCCGGTCTCGGCCGCTCGCAAGGCCTGCGCGATGACATCATCCGCCATTACGCGCGTTGCCTGGCGCGATCGGGCCACCGGATCACGCCCGACCATCTCTCGCTCGGCATCAGCGCCTATGTCGCCGACAGCAAGGCGCGCGCCGTGCGCGAGATGGGTCCCCATCACCTCTATTTTAACCGGACCTTGTTCAGTCACGGCAACTTCACCGAGACCGACCGGCTGCGCCAGACCGGTTATTCGAGCGCCGGGTCGACCGATTACGTCAGTCCCGAGAATTTGCGCGCCGCGCAGTTCGCCCGCGAAGATTTTCGTGGATTGACGATGGCCGATGTCGAACGGCAGGCGGAGCACATGCCCTGGGGCACGCCGGACGAGGTAGCCCAGCGGATCATCGACGCGGCGGAGAGCGCCGGCGCCAACACCGTGCAGGTCAGCCTCAACCGCGGTGTGCTACCGCACGAGATGTTCATGGAGCAAATCCGCCGCTTTGCCAGCGAAGTGCTCCCCGCATTACACGCCCACAAGGTCGCGCGCGTGCCGCTCGCCGAAGAAATCCCGGCCTAATAAGAACGCTTCGTTCGCCTCTGCCGCGCCGCGCCATGTGGGCGCGGGAGGTCAGGAGATCCCGCGCAAACTCATCTCGACATGCCGGACCCCAAAATCATCGTAGGGCTCCGAGGTGACGGCAAAGCCGAACCTTTTATAAAAGGGCACTAGGTTCAGCTGCGCGGCGAGAACAATGTCTTGCACCGGATAGCGCTCGCGGCAGAAGCACAGCGCCTCATCGATCAGCCTGCGGCCGAGCCCGCGTTGGCGCAGATGTCGGGTGACGGCAACCCTCCCGATCCTGACCGGCATCTGGATTAAGCGAAGATAGCCGGCGAGCTCGCCCTCCTCCCGCAACAGCAGGTGCCAGGCGTCTTGGTCGAGGCGGTCGAGGTCGGGATAGGGCGAGGACTGTTCGACGACAAAGATGGCCTGCCGGAAGCGCAACAACTCGTAGAGTTGGTCCGGCGAGAGCTGCTCGAAGCGCTGCCATTGCGTTTCGATCTTTGGCATGCTGCTCATCCTCGAAACGCCAAGAAGGTAGTGCCATGCAGCCACGCGATTACGGCCCGTTTCCTTATGTCCCGATTGGGGACCGCCCCAAGCTCGAATGGCCCGGCGGCGCTCGGGTCGCGGTCTGGGTCATCCCCAATATCGAGTTCTTTCCGCTGAGCCGCGGCATCTCCGGCCAGCCCGGCGCACCGCCGGGCAATGCGCCATCGGTGCGCGCCTGGGCGCAACGCGATTACGGCAATCGGGTCGGGATCTGGCGACTGATGGATGTGCTCAGCAAACATCGCATCCGCGCCAGCCCGACCCTCAACAGCGACATCTGCGACCACCATCCGCAGATCGTCCGGGCCGCGATCGAACTCGGCTGGGAGGTCCTCGGGCACAACCGGACCAACAGCGTGTGGCTCGACGCGTTGGGCCCAGAGGAGGAGCGCCAGACGATCGCACACACGCTTTCCCGCATCGCCGAGATGACTGGAAAGAAACCGGCCGGCTGGCTCGGCTCCGGCCTCGCCGAGACCTGGCACACGCTCGACTTCCTCGCCGACGAGGGTTGTCTCTACGTCGCCGACTGGGTCAATGACGACCAGCCCTATTTGATGGACATCGGCGGCAAGCGGCTGATCTCGATCCCCTATTCCTACGAGATCAACGACGCGCCGCACTTCAATTATAGGAACGGCACGATCGACGAGTTCGAGAAGATGATCCGCCGTCAGTTCGACACGCTCTATGCCGAGGGCGCCGGGTCCGGCCGGGTCATGGCGATCTGCCTGCATCCCTATCTGATCGGCGTGCCGCACCGCATCGCCGGCCTCGACTCGGCGCTCGAATACATCCGCTCGTACGCCGGCGTGTGGTTTGCGACCGGCGAGGAGATCGTGCGCCATTGGCTGCAGTCGGGCGCGACGTTCTGATCGCCGCGCCCGAGTCGAAGGACGGGCTCTAGCGTCCCGGCGCGCGGTAGTTGATGGTCTTTTCGAGGGCTCGGTCGGTCTCCTCGACAGTCAGCAGTGCCGTTGTGCGGGTGCGGACCAGCCCCGTGGCGGACACCGTCACACCGATGGCGGCAGCCGTGCTGTTGTCGGGCAAGTCCACTATCACGTACGCATCGTCCGCGCCGAGGGCGTTGTAGAAGCACTCGACCTTGCCGCCGAGTCCCTCGATCGCCGCGGTGACCGCTTTCCTGCGGCCGGATGCCTTGTCTTTTTGCAGGCCTCTCAGGCCCTCCGCGCTATAGGATGCAGAGATCAAATATTTCGGCATGATGCAACCTCCCCGAAATCATTCGATTTGCTTCGGAAGCGAGTAAACCTACCGCAAGCCCGCCGCGCTAGCGAGCCCGAACCCCGCCCCGCCGGCAGCGAAGAGTACCAACGGGTGGAGGCGCGGCCAGCGCAGCAATAACACCATCGCCGCGACGGCCGCCATCCAGACCGCAGCACCGCCGGGCGAAACCCGCAATACGGCGATCCCGCCCGACAGGATCAACCCCGCGGCGATCGGTGCCAGACCGCGCTCGACTGCCGCGTGCCAGATCGAGCCGCGCCACCGCCCCCACAACCGGGCGGCCCCATAAACAAGAAGTGAGGACGGCAGATAGAGCGCGATCGTCGCCGTCACTGCGCCCGCCCAACCCGCAGCCTCCCAGCCGATCAGCGCCGAAAGCATCGTCCCGGGCCCGGGTGCCGCGCGCGAGATCGCGAAGAGATCGGCGAAGTCCCGCGCCGTGGTCCAGCCGTGAACGGTGACTGACTGGTGCTCCATATCGGCGAGCAACGACGCGCCACCGCCGATCGAAAGCAGCGACAGCGGAACGAAAACGAACACCAACGCCAGCAATGTCCTGAAATCGTCAGGCATTACGGCCCTGCACCAATGCCAGGCCGACGCTGATCGGGGCGAGACCGAGAACCACCGGCAGCATCGGCCAGCGCAGCACGCTGACGCAGAGCACGGTTGCCAACCCAACCGCCAGCGGAATGAGCCGCGCCGAACCGCTCGGCAGAAGCTTAAGGCCGGTAGCGAAGGTCAGTCCGATCGCGGCGGCGGCAATGCCGTCGAGGACCGCGTGAACCGCCGGGCTCCATCCGATTCTCGTGTAGGCCGCGGCAAGCGCTAGCACGATCACCAGCGGCCCGGACAACAGGCCGACCACGGCCGCCACCGCGCCAGCGGCGCCGCGCAACCGCTGCCCGACCTGCACGGTTAGGTTGACTCCGCCCGAGCCTGGCACGATCCGACCGAGCGCCACGTCCGACAGGAACTCGGCGTCCTTCACCCAATGGCGGCGCTGGACGATCTGGTGATAGAGCCATGCTGCCGTGTTGCCGCCGAAGCTCGTCACACCGAGCCAAAAGAACGCGGCAAAGATCGCCGGCAATCCGATCCGATGGTCCTCGCGAACCTCGGCGTCGGGCTCGGCGGACACCCCGCCGAGCCGCGCCTCTTTTGACACCGCAGGCGCTAGACCAGGTCGGCGACCGCCGAACGGTAGCGCCGCAGTGCGGCGAGATGGTCGCCCATCGTATGGCCGGGAATGCGCTTGTGATGGCGGCGGCTGAAGGTCGTCGTCAAGCAAAGATGCGAGGCTCCGGCCTCTTTCCAGAAGCGGGTTTCCTTGGCCCAGTCGGCTTCCGTTCCGGTGCCCATCGACACCCAGACCTCGATGCCGACTTTGGCGGGGTCGCGGCCGGCTTGCTCGGTCAAGCGCCGCAGCTGGCCAAAAACATCGAGTGCCGTCTGGTCGGGCGGGTAGGCGTTCGGCATCCAGCCGTCGCCCCATTTGGCGATGCGCGGCAAAGTATGTTCGTGATGCCCGCCGTACCACACCGGCACGTTGCGCGAGGCCGGCATCGGGTTGATGCCGGCATCCTCGATCGTATGCCACCGGCCCTTGAAACTCACATGCGGCTCGGCCCACAGCTTCTGCATGACCTGCACCTGCTCCTCGGAGCGGCGTCCGCGGTTATGGAAATTCTCGTTGAGCCCGATAAATTCGACCTCGTTCCAGCCGACCCCGATGCCGAGCCGGAACCTGCCGCCGCACAGCACATCAAGACAGGCGGCCTGTTTGGCGACGAGGACGGTCTGGCGTTGCGGCAGAATCAAAACGCCGGTCGAAAAGCCGAGCTTCGTCGTGCAGCCGGCGAGATAGCCGAACAGCACGAACGGATCGTGGAACAGCCCGGCCCCGGTGCGACCGGGTTCGGGCGCGCTCGCTTCACTGGCGCCGAGCACGTGGTCGGGCGCCTCGACAAAGTCGTAGCCGATGCTTTCCGCGGCTTGCGCATACTCGCGCACCGCCGCGGGATCGCCACCGATATCGCCCAATGGCAGTAATGTACCCAGTTGCATTGTTCAGCTCCTTTCCCTTGGGTTCGACCGAGCCTAAACCCGACCGACCACGGCGATCATCGGGTCGCTGACGTCCTCGACCCATTCTGCCAGCCGGTGGGTCTCGATCCGCGCGAAACCGGCATCGCGGAGATAGCGCTTGACGAGGCGGGCGTGTCCCTCGTCCTCGAGCGCCCGCCAAATCGCGACAGCTTTTGTCCAGAAGCACCGGTTCGAGAAACTGATGACGAGCGGGGCGCCGGGTCGCAGCAAACGTGCGACCTCGCGGAGCACCACTGTCGGCTGTTGCAGGTATTGGATCGAGACGCAAATCATCGCGGCGTCGAGGCTCGCGTCGCCGAGCGCCAGGCTCGTGTCCCGATTGAGGTTCTGAATGAACCAATGGCTGAGCCGCGGATTGGCGGCCAGTTCGGCCGCGTTCATGCCGTGGCCGATCACTTCCTTGTAGCCGATCTCGGGCGGCAGATGGCTGACCCAGCTGCTCATCAGATCGAGCAACACGCCATCCGTGGGCAAAACCCTGCGGTAGAAGCCGGTCAATGCCGCAATCGCACCGTCGTCGATGTGACAGACGAGCCGCGGCGGCTCATAGAAGAGCTCGTCGTCTTCGGCGTCCAGCTTGGTGAACGCGTCGCTCGGCAGCCCGTGCTCATCCTCCGTCATTGGACGGCTTTCTCAATGATCTGGTTTGGGCGGAAGCGAACGCTCGTCGCAAGCTCCGGAAGAAGGGCTCGGCACCGCAATCGACAACACCATACAAGGGTGGACTAAATCGAATCAATTGCCTAATCCGGAGCTTCGGCCATCAGGAAACGCCGGCGGTGGCGGTCATCGAAGAGAAGGAAAGCGCCGGGTCCGCCCATCGAAACGGTAACGAGCAAGCTCCTCCCGTTGACGCCCTGCCCGACCATCTTTTTGAGTCGACTTTCGCTTGAAATGTTACCGTGGTAACACAAAATATGAGCGATGGCTACGTGTCCCTGGCTACTATTGACCTACAAGGTGCCCCCCGAGCCGGCCGCGAAGCGGGTCGCTCTATGGCGGCGCCTAAAGGGCATGGGTGCTGTCTATTTGCAGAACGGCGTGTGCCTGCTGCCGAAAACCGATGACCACGTGCGGCGGCTGAAGATGCTGGAAAACGACATCGTCGGAATGGACGGTGATGCGGTCATTCTGGAGGCGGTCGCGCTCGATCGTGGGCAGCAGGAAAAGGTCGTCGCCCGTTTCAAAGCCGATCGCGACGACGCCTACCGCGAGTTCATCGACAAATGTGACGACTTTGAAACTGAAATCGCCAAGGAGACGGCAGCGCAGCACTTCACCTACAACGAGCTTGAAGAGAACGATGTCGAGCTGAGGAAGCTGCAGGGCTGGCTCGAGAAAATAAAAAAACTAGATTTTTACGGTGGCGGGCTTGCGACCGAGGCCGCGGCGCGGCTCAAGGTCTGCGAAGGCCTGCTCGACGATTACGCGCGGCGGGTCTTCGACGCGAATGACGAGAACCGCTGAACAAGGGGAAGATCATGACCTGGTCCATCGCGGCACCTGCGGTAATGGCCGCATTCCTGGCCTCGCTCGTCGAAGTGGTCGAGGCCTTTACGATCGTGCTCGCCGTCGCGACGTTGCGCGGCTGGCGCTCGGCCACGCTGGGCACAATCGCCGGCCTCGCCGTGCTGGCGGGCATCGTCCTGTTGCTGGGGCCGCTTCTCAATCGCATCCCGCTTCATTCGCTGCAGCTCGCGATCGGGATCCTGCTGCTTCTCTTCGGTATGGGGTGGCTCAGGAAGGCATCGTTGCGGGCAGCCGGCATCATCCCGTTGCACGATGAAGATGCCATCTTCGCGGCTGAGACCGCTCAACTCGGTCAATACAGGAGGCGCCAGCAGAGTAACCTTGATTGGGTGGCCGGGATTACCGCGCTCAAGGCGGTGCTGCTCGAAGGCCTCGAAGTCGTATTCATCGTGATCGCCGTGGGCGCCGGGCGCGGGCTGTTGATGCCGGCCAGCCTCGGTGCGCTCGCCGCCGGTGCGCTGGTTCTCGCTGTAGGAGCCATCATCCATCGGCCGTTGTCGCGCGTCCCGGAGAATATTCTTAAATTCGGTGTCGGCGTCATGCTGTCGGCTTTCGGCGTATTCTGGACCGGCGAAGGGCTTGGCGTCGCCTGGCCTGGGCAAGATTTGGCGCTGCTGCTGTTCGCTGCCCTGTTCCTGGCTGCCGGCCTGCTCGGGTCTGCTCTTGCTCGAAGAATCAGTGTGGAGATCGCACGTTGATCGTGTTCAAGGAAGTCGTTGCCGAATTGATCGGCATGTTCGTCGCCGAGAGGCGGCTGACGATAGCAGTTCTGATCGTCGTGACCATGGCGGGGTGTTTGGTCGATTTCACCGATCTCGACCCGCTGGTCGGCGGTACCGTGGTGCTGTTCGGTTGCCTGATCCTGTTGATTGCGAGCGTCTGTCGCTCCGCCAGAGCTGGCACGTCTTAGCGTCCGACCGAAAATGGCGCACGTGTTTGCAAGGGGTTACCGTCACCCCGCGAAAGAGCGTGTGAAGAAATGCCACCGGCCCCCAAATCGTCGCCCCCGCGAAAGCGGGGGCCCAGAGAGAGCGGCTGAAATCCCTGGATTCCCGCTTGCGCGGGAATGACGGGGTGAGCGGTGCGGGCTTCATCTCGACAATTCCTTCACAGGCTCGAAAGCGGGGGTCCAGTGCAACCGATTCAGTCCTTGGGTCCCCTAGACGATGTCATGAGCTAGATTTGCTGCATGACAGGGGCCGGACTTCGGGCGGGTAGTCCGCCGCAGCGATCGAGCGCGATCTTTGATGGCTGGCGGCTGACGGATGCGTTAAGGACCGCGGGTCCCCCGCTGCTCTTTGGTTTGCGGCTGTGGGCTTCGGTCTGTCTCGCGCTGTACGTCGCGTTCTGGCTCGAGCTCCCAAACGCGTACTGGGCCGGAACGACCGCAGCGATCGTCTGTCAACCGCATCTCGGCGCTTCGCTGCGCAAGGGCTGGTTCCGCCTGATCGGCACCGTAGTCGGTGCCGTCGCGATCGTGGTGCTGACCGCGTGTTTTCCGCAAGACCGAGGGCCGTTCCTCGTGGGTCTGGCGCTGTGGGGCGCCGGGTGCGCTCTCGTCGCGACCTTGCTGCGCAACTTCGCCTCCTATTCCGCGGCGCTCGCCGGTTACACGGCCGCGATCATCGCGAGCGACCAACTCGGCGCCACCGGCGGCCCGAACGGGGACGCCTTCATGCTCGCCGTCTACCGCGCCAGCGAGATCTGCATCGGCATCGTCTGCGCCGGCGTCGTTCTCGCCGTAACGGATTTGGGCGGCGCGCGGCGCCGGCTCGCCACCCTGTTCGCCGCCCTCTCCGCCGAAATTACCGGCCGGTTCACCGGCACACTGCTACTCGCCGGACCCGAACTTCCGGAGACCCAGCCGGTACGGCGCGAGCTCGTCCGGCGGGTCATCGCGCTCGACCCGGTGATCGACGAGGCGTTGGGCGAGTCCGCCCAGCTCCGGTACCACTCGCCGGTGTTGCAGACGGCGGTGGACGGCCTGTTCGCCGCTATGGCCGGCTGGCGCACCGTGGCGGTTCACCTCATCCGGTTGCCGCACGATCAGGCTCGGCAGGAGGCGAGCGCCGTGCTGCAAACCGTGCCGCAGGAGTTGCAATCGGCGCCGGTGCCAGGCGAGCCGGCACGCTGGATAGCCGACCCCATCGGTCTGTGTCGGATCTGCGAAATGGCGGTGCGGAGGCTGATTTCTCTGCCGGCCGGCACGCCATCGCTGCGGCTGCTCGCGGATCAGACCGCCGAGGTGCTGGCCGGCATTTCGCACGCGCTCAACGGGCTGGCATTACTGGTCGCCGATCCCGCCCGCCCCGTTCCTCGCCGTGGCTGCGTCCGCCTCCGCGTGCCCGATTTACTTCCCTCTCTCGTCAATGCGGGACGCGCCTTCGTCGTGATCGGCGCCGTTGAGCTTTTCTGGATCGTTACCGAATGGCCGAACGGCGCAGGGGCCATGACCTTTGCCGCGATCATCGTCATTCTGTTCGCGCCACGCGCCGACCAGGCTTACGCCACAGCCGTGGGTTTCATGGTGGGCACCAGCCTCGGCGCCGCTCTCGCAGCGATTATCGCATTCGCGGTGCTGCCGAACACGGAGACCTTTGCCGCCTTCACGATCGCGATTGGCCTTGTCCTGGTGCCCGCCGGCGCTGGGATCGCTCAGCCGTGGCAGACGGCGATGTTTACCGCCCTGACGGTAAATTTCGTGCCGCTTCTCCAGCCCGCCAACCCGATGAGCTATGACACGGTGCAATTCTACAACAGCGCGCTGGCGATCGTTGCAGGCATCGGGACTTCGGTGTTTTCGTTTCGCTTGATACCGCCGCTGTCACCCACATTTCGGACTCGCCGGTTGCTGGCACTGACGTTGCGCGACCTGCATCGGCTCGCGACGGGCCCGATCCCGCATACGCCCGACGATTGGGAGGGCCGCGTGTACGGTCGGCTCTCGGTATTGCCGGACGAGGCCACGCCCTTGCAGCGGGCGCAGCTGCTGGCAGCACTATCCGTGGGTACCGAGATCATCCAGCTTCGCCGCGTCGGTCTTCGGCTCGACCTGGGCTCCGACCTCGATGCGGCGTTCGAGGCCTTGGCGCGAGGGGACAACGCGATCGCGACCGCCCGCCTTGCCCGGCTCGACGCCGCGCTCGCCTCTCGTCCGGGCATCGCCACCCTCCGGGCGCGCGGCCTCATCCTTGCAATATCGGAGGTGCTCACCCAACATGCCGCTTACTTCGGCGCAGGAGAGCCCGGGTGAGGTTCACCGAGATCAACCTGTTCGGCGTCTATGTCGCGCCAATGTCGTTGCTGATGGTCGGCGCCTGGGTGGTCACGATCGCATTGCGGCGGTTTGCCGCCCGTTTCGGCCTGTTGCGCTACGTCTGGCACCCCTCGCTGTTCGTGTTCGCCGTTTACATGATCACGCTCTCGTCGATGGTGCTGCTCGTCGCGGCGCGCTGAGTTCGCCATGTCGGATGTCGAAACCAAATCGAAGCGCGAAGCGGCGACAGACGCTCCCGCAGCCGTCTGGTCGCCCGAGCCCACACCTCGCGAAACGCCCAGGCGGCGCCTGCGGATCCTTCCGCTCGTCATCACTTTGGCGACGGTCGCG
>Ga0209039_10000128_pt1 | contig 67677 bp, 48 predicted proteins | sample BogFormECP12_OM1_FD_188238 | JGI IMG/M metagenome (GOLD analysis project Ga0209039, IMG submission 188238) | Bog forest soil microbial communities from Calvert Island, British Columbia, Canada - ECP12_OM1 (SPAdes) (version 2) | ecosystem: Environmental > Aquatic > Freshwater > Wetlands > Bog ...
CAACGCGGACTTTGACGGCGACCAGATGGCCGTGCACATCCCGCTTTCTCCGGAATCCCAGGTCGAAGCCTCCGTGCTCATGCTCAGCTCGCGCAACATTCTTTCTCCCGCGCACGGTCTGCCTCTCGCCGTTCCGTCGCAGGACATGGTTCTCGGCCTCTACTACCTCACCAAGGCCAAGCCCGGTGCCAAGGGTGAAGGCCGCGTCTTCGGCACGCCCGAAGATGTCGTCCTAGCTCTCGAAGCCGGTGAAGTCGAACTCTTGACTCCCATGCGCCTCCGCTATACCGGCGAAGTCATCGACCTCACCACCGCTTACGACAATCAGGATGTCACGCACACCGAGCCCGTGCGCATGGAGCGCCAGTTCATTCAGACCACCGTGGGCCGCGTGATCTTTAATTCCAACCTGCCCAAGCACATGCCCTACATCAACGGCCTTCTTAAGAAGAAGGGCGTTCAGCAGCTCGTCTATTACGCCTATCTGCGTTTCGGCCTCGAATCCACCGTCGAACTGCTCGACCATTTGAAGGCTCTCGGCTTCACCTATGCCACCAAGTCCGGCATCTCCATCGGCATCGATGACATGCTCATCCCCAGCGACAAGTACAAACTTGTCGAAAACGCCGAAAAGGAAGTCGTCAAGGTGCAGCAGCAATACCTCGACGGCGCCATCACCAATGGCGAACGCTACAACAAGGTCATCGCCATCTGGGGCGACGTCACCGAAAAAGTTGCCGACGAAATGTTCAAGGCACTCGAAGGCCAGGACCGTGAAGGCATCATCAACCCCGTTTACATCATGGCCGACTCCGGCGCTCGCGGTTCCAAACAACAGATCCGCCAGCTTTCCGGCATGCGCGGTCTGATGGCCAAGCCCTCCGGCGAAGTCATCGAGACCCCCATCACTTCCAACTTCCGCGAAGGCCTCACCGTGCTGCAGTATTTCATCTCCACGCACGGCGCGCGTAAAGGTCTCGCCGACACCGCGCTGAAGACCGCTGATTCAGGCTATCTGACCCGCCGCCTCGTCGACGTTGCCCAAGACGTCATCATCAACGAGCGCGACTGCGGCACCAGCGACGGTATCTACGTCGAACCCATCATCGAAGCCGGCGTCGAAGTCGAGCCGCTGCGCGACCGCGTCGTTGGCCGCGTCTCCCTCGAAAAGATCAAGGACTTCGAAGGCAGCGTCATCGTCGAAGTCAATCAGGAGATTACCGAGGAGCTTGCCAACGCCATTCAAGCCGCGGGTATTGAGCGCGTCCGCATCCGTTCCGTGCTTACCTGCGAATCCCGCCGCGGTGTTTGTGCCCTTTGCTACGGGCGCAATTTGGCCACCGGCCGCATGGTCGAACTTGGCGAGGCCGTCGGCGTCATCGCCGCCCAGTCCATCGGCGAACCCGGCACGCAGCTCACCATGCGCACCTTCCACATTGGCGGCGCGGCCACCCGCGTCAGCGAGCGTTCCACTCTCGAAGCCAAGAACACCGGCGTGGTCCGCTTCGTCGAACTCCGCCACGTTCAGGGCCGCGGTGGCACCCTCATCGCTATGAACCGTTCCGGCTTGATCGCCATCGTCGATGAAAAGAACCGCGAAAAGGAGCGCTACCACGTTGTCTACGGCGCGCGCCTCCGCGTTGCCGATGGCGAAACCGTCAACCACGGCCAGATCCTCGCCGAATGGGATCCCTTCACCTTCTCCATCCTGACCGAAACTGCCGGCTCCGTGAAGTTTGACGATCTCCGCCCCGGCCTCACTATTGAAGAGCAGGTGGACGAAGTCACCGGCCTCTCGCAGCTCGTTGTCACTCTGCCTCCGGGCGACGAAAAGCATCAGCCTGCTATCTTGATCCGCGATTCTTCCGGCAAGGTCCGCAAAAAGTACCTCATGCCCTCCCGCGCCCACTTGATGGTCCAGGATGGCGATGAAGTCCAAGCCGGCGACGTGCTTGCCAAGATCCCGCGTGAAACCACCAAAACCAAGGACATCACCGGTGGCCTCCCCCGGGTCGTCGAACTCTTTGAAACCCGCAAGCCCAAGGACCCCGCCGTCATCAGCGAAATTGACGGCAATGTCCGTTACGGCGAAATCAGCAAGGGCATGCGCAAGATCTACGTTGAAAGCGTGGACGGCAAAACCACCAAGGAATATGCCATCCCGCGCGGCGTCCACATCAACGTTCAGGAAGGCGAGCACGTCCGTGCTGGTGAGGCCCTCATCGACGGGCCGCTCAACCTTCACGACCTGCTCGCGGTTCTGGGCGAGAAGTACACCCAGGCCTACCTCGTCAACGCCATTCAGGAGGTCTACCGCCTGCAGGGTGTCAACATCAACGACAAGCACATCGAAACCATCTCCCGGCAGATGATGCGCTGGGTCAAGGTCGAAGACGTCGGCGACACTACCTTCCTTCTCGAGGAGCAGGTGGACAAGTTCCGCTTCCGCGAGGAGAACGACCGCATCATCGCCGAAGGCGGGCGTCCCGCTACTGGCCGTCCGTTGCTCTTGGGCATCACCAAGGCTTCGCTCTCGACCGATTCCTTTATCTCCGCCGCCAGCTTCCAGGAGACCACCCGCGTCCTCACCGAAGCCGCCGTTGCCGGCAAGGTTGACTATCTCCGCGGCCTCAAGGAAAACGTCATCATGGGCCGGCTCATTCCCGCCGGAACCGGTCTCGAACACTACCGCAGCATTCAACTGCTTACCGAAATGCCCGCGCCTGCTCCCGTTGAAGAGCTTCCCGAAGCCGCCGAATTCGCCGCTGCGGACGAAGCCGCTGGCCTCGACTTCCTGGGCGGCACCAAGGAAGCCGATCCCGAAGCCGACGCCCCCACCGAGGGCCAGGACTAATTCGTCCCGGGCGAGCTTTCGCCCCGCATTCCCAAACTTAGACACGGCGCCACGGGTAAAACCGAGGCGCCGTTTTACTTTTACCTCCGCCGCGAACGCGGTGCCACCCGTTACTACTTAGCTGCCGCCCTTTGGTACAGGTAAGCATCAGGTACCACTCCCCCCGTATCTCCTTGCTGCCTTCTCATCACTCTTCCTAAGATGGTTCCAGATGTTTCGCATCGCATTGTCAGTCTCTTGCGATCCGTGAACTCACATGCACGCCCCGCTCAGTCCTGGCGACGCGCCGAAGGTCTCTCCGGAAAGAGAACCCCGTAATCCCGCAGGGGCGCGCCTGGAATCCTTCGAGAAGCGCCAAACCGAACTCTGGCGCCTCACCTTTTTTCTCCTCCTGATTGTCACCGTCGTTTTTGCCTGGCTCTCCTGGGGCACCCTGCGCGCCGAAAAATCCCACCTGGAAGCACTGGCCTACACGCTGGGTCTGGTCGTGCTGGTTCTCCTCTTTGGCGTTTACATCTGGAAGAAAACTCAGGAGATTGCGGAACTGAAAGGCCTTGTCCGCGGCCTCGACAAAAAAGACTCCGTCCTTCCCAGCGATCGCCAGATGGAACAGCTCTTCGCGATGATTTCCAAATCCCAGCAGGGATTCCGCGACCTCATCGATTCCTTCGACGATCTCCTTCTCGCCCTCAGCCTCGACGGCGAAATCCGCGCCGTCAACCGCAGCTTCACCGATATCGTCGGCCAGCCCTTTCAGGAAATCATTGGCTGCCGCCTTAGCGACTTCTTCGACGACGTGAGCGAAACTTCCCAGGAATCCATTGCCAGCGGAATGTCCCGCTTCCTCGAGCGCCGCCACTGGACCGGCGTCGTTCAGGTTCGTGTGAAGCGCACCAATACCACTTACTTCTTCGATTGCGTCGCCCACGCCATGCTCCGCGACGACAAAGTCCACGGCCTCACCATTCTTGCCCGCGATATCACCGCCATTCGCCGCAGCGAAGCTCGTTTCACCGAACTCTTTGAATCCCTTCAGGAAGGCATCTACATTGTTACTCCCGAGGATCAGATCCTCGAGGTCAATCCCGCCCTCGTCCGCATGTTGGGCTACGACTCGAAGGAAGAACTCCTCGGCAAGCATGTCACCCAAATCTTCGTTGACGACGAGCAGCGCAACAAGCTCGCCCACGAAATCCATCGCCAGCCCCACCCGCAGGGCCATGAGATCACTCTTCGCCGCAAGGATGGCCAGCCTCTTCTATGCTTGAACACTGCCACTGTCGTCCGTGATACCACCGGCCGCGTTGTCCGTTATCAAGGCGCTCTCGTGGACATCACCGAGCGCCGCGCCATTGAAAAGCGCCTTCACAAACAGCAGGAATTCGCGCGCCGCCTCGTTGACAGCTTCCCCGACTTGATCTTTGTGGTGGATGCCAACAAACGCTACACGTTTGCCAGCCCCAACGTCGAGCAAATCCTCGGTTATCGCGGCACGGAAACCATCGGCCAGCTCTTCGGCGAGCACACCCATCAGGACGAACGCACGGCTCTCCTCAATCTCTATGACGATATGTTTGCCGGCCGCCGCACCTTTGCCTCCATCGAAGTGCAGGTGCGCCACAGGCAGGGCGAGTGGCGCCGCCTTCGCTGCCACTTCAGCCCCTTGCTCGACGAAAACGGCAAGATCGAGGGCATTGTCATTTCCGGCCGCGATGTCACCGAGGTCAAGCGCCTCGAAGAGCAGCTCATCCAGGCCGAAAAGCTCGCCGCCATGGGCCAGATGCTCGCGGGCGTTGCTCACGAACTCAACAACCCGCTCACCGCCATTCTTGGCGTCAGCGAATTGCTTCGCGATCGCCAGGGCGTCGACGAAAGCACCAAGCGCCAGCTCGAAATGACTCACCGCCAGGCCCGCCGCGCCGCTCGCATCGTTCAGAACCTCCTGGAATTCTCTCGTCCCGCCTCTCCCCAGAAAAGAGTGCTCGACCTCAACAACATCATCGACCGCACCATTCAACTCCACGAACATTCCCTTCGCCGCAACAACATCGAAGTGGACTTCCGCCCCCTCCCCGGCCTTCCGCCCATCACCGGCGACGCCAACCAGCTCATTCAGGTATTCCTAAACCTCATCAGCAATGCGGAGCAGGCCATTCGCGAGGTTCGCCAGTCTGGACGCATCCAGATTCGCCTCGGCCAGTCCACTAATCGCGTCTTTGCCACCGTTCAGGATGACGGCATCGGTATCAAGCCGGAAGCCCTGGCCAAACTGTTCGATCCTTTCTTCACCACCAAACGTCCCGGCGGCGGCACCGGTCTGGGCCTCAGTATCTGCATGTCCATCGTCCGCGAACATGGTGGCAACATTGAAGTCGAAAGCCTCCCCGCGGGCGGCGCTGCTTTCACCATTTCCCTCCCGCCCTCGCCGCAGGGGCCAACCGCAGTTGCGCCCCACGACCTCGATTCCAGCTCCGGCAGCGGCGAAATCAAAATGAAGTCCCTCTCCGTCTTGCGCGACCGCGCCGTTCTGGTCCTCGACGACGAAGAAAGCATCCGCATGCTCCTCTCCGAAGGCCTGGCCGCTCACGGCCTCAAGGTGGACTGCGCCGCCACCGCCGAGCAGGCTCTTAGCCTCGTTCTCGGCAACAAATACGACGCCATTCTTTGTGATTTGAAGTTGGCGGGCTCTGGCCCCAACGCTGACGGCTACGGCGTCGCCCAGCGTCTCCGCATTGCTGCAGGTTCCAACCGCACCGAAATCATCTTCATGTCCGGTGACGTGATCGGCGAACAGGGAGGTAAGAGTGGTGTGAGCAAGGACCGCGCCCTCCAAAAGCCCTTCCGTATCTCGGATGTCTTGAGTCTTCTGATGGCTATCGTGTGCCAGCCCCCGCCGGCACCAGGGAAACCCTAAGCCGCAGCCCTTTATTTTTTCGTGTTATCCGCGCTGGCATCCACCCCAAAATCCCACACAAACAGATTCATCCCGTCTGGCAGAATTTCCGCCAGCACGTACTCACCTGGCGGCAGTGGCGCGCTCAGCGTGAACCGATACACATCCGCCGCAATCTCCCAGCGCTGCACCGATATCGCATTCCGCTCCGTGCCCATCGGCTGTCCAAACAGCGAGCTGATCGTTTCCAGTTGCCTCTCATTGTGTGTAACCTTCGCCCGTATCAGCTCCACTTCCGGCCCCGATTCCCCTGGCCGGCTGCTCGTTTCCACCCTCGACACCCGCTCCGGGTCCGGCGGCGCCTCCCGCAAATAAAACTCCGGATGGGTGGTCCTCAGCCGCACCGTCGCCCGTGCCCCGGCAATGATCACATGCTTTTTCCCGGGCACGATGGGTATCGGCGAAAGGATTTGCTTGATCGTCTGTTTCGTGTCCGTCTTCAGCCCTGAACTCACCTGGTCCAGTATCCGCACGGACTTTCCTTCCACCACAAACATCCCTTCGCCCGAGGGCAGAAATGCTCCGTCACCCACCGGCAGGCTCGCGTCAATGTCCGCCACATTGTCCATGCGCGCCGCCTCATCCTGCTTGTGAACCTTCGCGATCATCGCAGCCGACGTTTTCTCTTCCTCCGCTTCCGCCTTTGCCGTTGCCTCCCAATCCACCATCGACGCTGGCAACTGCTCCCAGTCTCCCCGCTCCAGGCTGTAATACCTCACCCGCTCGCCTTCCCGCTGGTATTCCCGGATGATCTGGTAAGTGCCGTCCTTCAACACAAGTTTCTTCCCGCGCGGCAAAGTGGCCGCCGGAGGATTATCTTGTCCTGTTTTAGTTTGCTGGGGAAAACTTGCCAGAGAATGGCCCGGGGCTATTACAACTGCTAGCGGTAGCCCGAGGAAAAGCAGGCACAACCCGCAGGCGGATAAGCGAGGACCAGCCATCAGAAAACTCCGATGGGCGCATGTCACGGCGGAGAGAACGGCGCGCGCCACCTGAATTTCAGCATAGCGCGCCCTCCCAACCCCCGCAAGCCGCCCAACTTGCAGCACCGCTTTCTCTGCTCTGGAGTCCAGCACCCCTGCACCCCGTCTCGGCAAAGATCACCCGAATGTGGCACGGTCACTCCTGACTGTGCTCTTGGGTCTGCCCGGTTTTGGAGCCCCGAACAAACCCGCGAGTCAACTTCGGAATTCAGGTCTAATCAATGGGGGAACTACTCTGGACGGGAAACGTGCCTATTTGAAACGAATCGTACTTTGCTCGTCCTCAGCCGCGGGCTGGGAATACTCCACCGGCTGCCTCGATAGGAGCGATTCTCGAATCCAACCCGCTGCCGCTTAGTGTGTGCAGCGCGGGAACAACGTCACCAACACCATCAAATCGGAAAGCGTGAACAGCCACTGGTCCGCTCGGGCACCGGCTGCTTCCGCCGCCCTCGCTATGAACCCCAGATGCCGGCTCCGCGCGAAATTGTGCAGGTGCTCTACACAAATTCCGGTGAGGCTGGCAACTTCCGCCTCCGTAAAGATTTTCTGACTCGACTTGACCTTAACCACGGATAGCCTCTCGATTTCTCCGCCTCTCCCGTAATCCTTCACCTGGTAAGATGCTCCGGCAAGGTTACGAGATGCTAATTTCACCTGCAATAGTAGTTCCGTTTTATTAACCCTAAACGAACTCCCTAGTACTTTTCGTTGACGATGTGCAAAACGCTGCCTTTTCCTCGTTTTTCCTTATCCCAAACGAGCTAAGTTGCCCGCCACAACTCACTGCGGCCAGTGTGCAAAAACGTACTATTTTTGGGTAATCTCTACAGCTTTCGGAAGGTGTGCGGCTATCTCCTTGATTTGTTTGCTGTGCCGCAGTTCGTGCGAGGCAATCATCTCGAACCATTCATAAACATTTAGCATTCCCAAAAACGCGTGCGCCCACCGGTACACGCTCAAATCCCGCTGCTTTGTCTCTTCCAGGAAAGCCAACGTGCGCTCCCGTGCGCCTCGCAACTCCGCGAGCATCTCTTCCTTGTTTCCCATAAGGCCCGGGTCCAGCGGCAACGGCGACTTCCGCCGTATCAGCCGCGCTTCCACCAGCCAAAGTGGCAGGTGAAACCGTTTACGAAAGGGAATCTCCTTTGGAATTCTCTGCGTGATGCGATCGGCCCCGCCCACAACGGCGCGCTCCACCATGACCAGATGCGCCACGATTTCCGCGGCGGACCACTCCGTAGGCTTTCGTTTGCTGCTCCATTTTTCGGCGGGAATCGTGTCGGCGGCGCGAAAGAAAGTTGTTTGCGCTCGCGCAAGTTTCTCTACGATAGGTTCAATCGAACGCACGCCCCTACTCTATCAGGAACTTTACAGCGCAGCCCCGCCTGCTTGCTCAAACGCATGGGCCAGTCGCAGCACTTTGCCCTCTCCGAACGCCGGCCCGAACACTTGCAATCCCACGGGTAGCTTGCCGCCGATCCGTCCGCATGGCACACTGATCCCCGGCAACCCCGCCAGCGATCCTGTAACTGTATAAATATCAGCAAGATACATCTGCAGGGGGTCGTTCACGCGTTCCCCAAACTTGAACGCTGGCACCGGCGACGTGGGGGTCACAATTGCGTCCACCTTCTGGAACGCCTCACGAAAATCCTGGGCGATCAGCGCGCGCACCTTCTGTCCCTTCAAATAATAAGCGTCATAGTAGCCCGCCGAGAGCACATACGTTCCCAGCACAATCCGGCGTTTCACTTCCGCGCCGAATCCCGCGCCACGCGTCTTGCGGTACATCGCAATCAGCGAATCCCCCTCCACGCGCGGGCCAAACCGCACCCCGTCATAGCGCGCCAGGTTGGAACTCGCCTCCGCCGTCGCAATGATGTAGTACGCCGCAATCGCGTAGTCGGTGTGCGGCAGGTGGATGTCCATCAACTCGCAACCCATCTTCCGCAGCAGCGCAATTCCCGCTTCCACCTTTTCCCGTACCCCGGCATCCATACCTGCACCAAAGTACTCTTTTGGGATACCGATTTTCATTCCTTTGACAGTTTTGTCGAGTCCCGACCGGTAATCCTCCACCGGCGCAGTCGTAGAAGTGGAATCGTTCGGGTCGCGCCCCGCGATAATCTGCAGCACCTGGGCCACATCGGCCACGTTGTGCGCGAATGGTCCAATGCGATCCAGCGAAGACGCAAAGGCAATTAATCCGTACCGCGATACCCGGCCATAACTTCCCATCATCGCCGGTAGCCCGCAGAACGATCCCGGTTGCCGAATCGACCCGCCTGTATCCGTGCCCAGCGCCGCTACCGCCAAATCCGCTGCCACCGCCGCCGCCGAACCGCCGCTGGACCCTCCCGGCACGCAATCCAGGGCCACGGGATTCTTCACCGGGCCGTACGCTGAATTCTCCGTCGAACTGCCCATGGCAAACTCGTCGCAATTCGTCTTGCCCAGAATCACCGCGCCTGCCGCTTCCAGCCGGACCACGGCCGTCGCGTCATAAGGCGGAATGTAGTTGTCCAGGATCTTTGAGCCGCAGGTAGTCCGCAGGCCGCGGGTGCTGATCGTATCCTTAATAGCAATCGGCACGCCCGCCAGCGGCGGTAGCGGCTTCCCCGCTGCAACCATCGCATCCACGCGATCCGCCTGCGCGTAAGCGCGCTTTTCGCACAAGGTCAGGTAGGCGTTAATCTCTGGGTTGCGCGCCGCAATCTTCTTGTAGTACTCCGCGGCAATCTCCCGCGCCGAAGCCTTCTTCGCCGCAATGGCTTCCCGCACTGTAGAAATGGTCCAGTTCGTTTCCACGCCTCACCATCCAAACCTGTCATCCCGTTCCAAACCTGTTATCCCATTCCAAACTTGTCATCCCGAGCGGAGCGAGGGATCTGCTTTTCAACTCGCCACTCGTCACTCGCCACTCGCCACTATCTTTCAATCACCTTCGGCACCAGGAAATACGGCGGCTCCGTGTCCGGTGCATGCTCCAGCACATCATCGGAAACCGCGCAGGGCACCACCAGGTCTTCGCGCAAAGTCGCGTCGGCCGTCTGGTCGTCCGCCAAAACCTGCGCCATCGGCTCGACCTTGCTGGTGTCCAGCTCATTCAGCTTCCCGATGTATTCCAGAATCTCGTCAATTTGCGCGCGGTACGTCTCCAGCTCTGCCTCGCCCAAATCCAGGTAAGCCAAATCCGCCACCCGCAACACATCTTCCCGGCTAATTTTCACCTTGGTTTCCTAGCTGTTCTCGCGTAACTGCTGCAGGGAGATTTTAGCATACCGCCAATTCAGGGGTTCAGACGCCCGCGGAGATAAGTTCGCCTAGTCCTTGCTAATGCTGGAGAATCTTCGGCTCGACACCTCTCTGCCTCATTTCCTCTATATACCGGGCCATACGCTCGTTGTGGATTTTGGCGGCTTCGTCCAGAGTGCCGGTGTAGCGGCCTTCCCTGAAGGCATCGCACAAAGGTTGATAGAGGCCCGGGAGGATCTTTCCCAAGGTGCGCAAGTAGTAGAAGTCGCGCCTCTCCACTTGCACTGGCAAATTCGGAATTGTGGCGATTACCAATTCCAGATCTTCCCACTCCGTTGGAGCTGACGCCGGCGCAGCCTCCACGCTGAAATCTCCTCGCCCGCGGACGAATCGGAATCTAACCGCATCCGTGGTGACGGTAACGTAGGCCCCATCGAAACTTGGCGGAAACGGAACTTCGGGATCATTCGGAACTATCCTTGCCCCGCAATCCTCAAAGAGAAATTGGAGCTGGACTTTAATCTCCTCAGCAAATTGGTGCTGGTTTTTCCATGCGATAGAGCGATTCGACCAGCCAAAGCACAACCCAATCAATTTCCCCAGGACCCAGAGAACTGGCGCGACAAAAACCTTCAACATCAAGATCAATGCTCGCTTGGGGCCGCTTAACCGTTGAGCGCCGGCAGGCTGGTTAAGCGGAATCAAAACCCTCGTTTTTTTGCGGGGATTCATCGCAATTGATTAGAGGTCCGTAATCTCCACTTCTTTTCGCGGGTATCTCGTTGACACGTAATCATCCACGAGCTTCTGAAACGCAACTGCCAGCTCATCGTATGTGCCTTCCAGCGTCACGTCCTTCTGCCCATCAATATATACCGGGCAGCGTGGCGCCTCCCCCGTTCCAGGCAGGCTGATGCCGATATTCGCGGCCTTCGATTCGCCGGGGCCGTTCACAATGCAGCCCATCACCGCCAGCGTCATCGTCTCCACGCCCTCAAATTGCGTCTTCCACACCGGCATCATGTCGCGGATGTAGCCCTGAACGCTTTCCGCCAACTCCTGAAACGTGGTGCTGGTGGTGCGCCCGCAGCCCGGGCAAGCCGTAACGCTCGGCGCAAACGACCGCATCCCCAGCGCCTGCAGCAATTCGCAGCAAGCGTACACTTCCTCGCGGCGATCGCCGCCCGGCCGCGGCGTCAGCGAAATGCGAATCGTATCCCCAATGCCTTCGTACAGCAGCACGCCCAGCGATGCCGCCGACCACACGAGGCCCTTCATGCCCATGCCCGCTTCCGTCAAGCCCAGGTGCAGCGGTTGCTGCGTCTTCGTGGAAAGATCGCGGTACACGGTAATCAAATCCCGCGGCCGCGAAGTCTTGCAGGAAATAATGATCTGGTCGGTGCGCAGCCCGCTTTCCAGCGCCAACTCCGTAGACTCCAGCGCAGAGAGCACCATGCAATCGTTGATGATCTCTTCGCTCTCCTTGCCCAAGTTCTTGTCCGTGTTCTCTTGCATCTTGCGCATCACCAGCTCCTGGTTCAGGGAGCCGCCATTTACGCCAATGCGCACCGGCTTGCCGTGGTCCACCGCCACTTTGCAGATTGTGCTGAATTGCTCGTCGCGCCGCTGCCCCGCGCCTACGTTCCCGGGATTGATGCGGTATTTGTCCAGAGCCGCCGCGCACTCCGGGTATTTTGTCAGCAGCACGTGGCCGTTGTAATGGAAGTCGCCGATGATGGGCACGTTGCACCCGGCGTCCAGCAGGCGCTTCTTGATCTCCGGCACTGTCGCCGCCGCTTCCGGCACGTTCACCGTCCAACGCACCAGTTCGCTGCCCGCCTCGGCCAGCTCCAGCGTCTGCTGCAGCGTCGTCTTCACGTCGGCCGTGTCCGTGTTGGTCATGGACTGCACCACGATGGGCGCGCCGCCGCCCACCACGATGCGGCCCACCTTCACGCCATAAGTTTTCCGGCGCGGGTGCCGCAACGCATTTGCGTCAAAGCCCGAAATCTGGTTCAACATATCCATCCATTTTACCAGCCCGCCCGCATTTGTGTCCTGTTCCCGCGTTGGTCTTTTGTAGCGCAGGGCGAGTCCTCGAGTCCTGCGGCCTTTCTCTTGTCTCTGTAGGGGCGCAGTACTCCTGCGCCCCATGTCCGCACCGTCTCTTTGTCTTGAGCCCGCTTTTCCGTCCCCTCGCTATCCCACTCTCAATTCGCCAGCTTGATCTCCGTCAATTTCTTCAAAAACATAATGTCCTTCATCCCTTTGACGCCAATCCTCACTCCAGTCCCTTCCGCGTACTTTGGCGCTTCCTCAAGAATCTTCATCACACGTTCCGGAAGCGCACACTCCCGCGCCGCCTTCATAGCCTTCTCACCCAGAATGAACGCCACGCGAAAACTCCCCATGCAAGGTCCCAGCCACACAATCGTCCTTTTCTTCTTCTTCAATCGCAGCGACCAGCCTGCCTTGATCGAGTAGCAATTCCACTCCCGTCCATCCACTCCATTTTCTTCGGCCAATTCTGCAATGAGACGGTCCCACACCGCCTTGGCCGAGCCTAGCGCAGCAGCCAGTTCTTCTTCGGCCGGCTTCCTCGTCTTTCCAATGAACGCGTTCGCTTCCACAGTTGTATCTCCTCCATCGCCCACGTACGCTGCCTAGCAAGGCAAAAAACTACGACGTGGTCCTAACTCCTAGCCCGCTGAGGACCTGTTTATAGTGCAGTTGTTCTTCTTGTGTCGGGACTGAGGTGTTCAGCGGCGGCGGGTCCATTCCCAGCAGTCCAAATTTGTATAGTCCGATGTCATGGTAGGGCAGGATCTCGACGCCACGCAGCCGCGGGTACTTCCGGTTGAGCGCCGCGATGCCTTCCAGATGCTCTTGCGAATCATTGATCCCCGGCAGAATCGGGCAGCGCAGAATGATCGCGGCGCCGGACCGATAAAGAAACTCCAGATTGCTCAGGATGAGTTCATTTCCCGCGCCGGTCCAGCGCAAGTGCGACTCAGAGGAAGTCAGTTTGTAGTCGTAAAGGAACAGGTCAACCAAAGGAAGCAGCTCCGCAAAATCCTCTTCTCCATCATGGCCGGAAGTATCAAGGCAGGTGTGAATGTTGTGTTCCCGAGCGGCGCGCAACAGTGCTTTGCAGAATTCAAACTGCAGCGTGGGCTCTCCACCGCTCAAAGTAATGCCGCCTCCCGAAGCGTCGTAATAAACCCGGTCGCGCAGCACGATCTGCATCACCTCATCCACCGACATCCTCCGGCCGAATGTTCGGTATTGGCCGGAAGAGTCTGGCTGCACGGCCACCTGCGGCTCCGGGCTCCATGATTCCGGGTTATGACACCACTGGCAGCGCAGGAAACACCCTTTCAAAAAGACGACCGTGCGCACGCCCGGCCCGTCATGCAGGGCGGCTCGCTGGATATCGAAGACAATTCCCGTCGGAGTGTCGTGCATAGAATTTGTCGCCAATCTTGCTTTAGCCGGAGCCGCGCTTCGGCTATTCGTAAAGCGTGCGGTGCAGCACATCGAGTTGTGCTTCGTGGGGAAGATCAATGAACCGCGCGCTGAAGCCTCCGACCCTCACCATCAGGTGGCCCCATTTTTCCGGTTCGCGCATGGCGGCTTCCAAATCGCCTCGGCTCACAACGGTAACCATCGCCTGCGTCCCGCCTTGACGAAAATATCCTGTCAGCAAAGCTTCCAGTTTTGCGCGATTCCGCGCGAACAACGGCTTGGCGAATTTCATGTTCTGGACTGCGCCCGCATGAATGTTTGGGTCGAGCTTCGCCAGGGAATTCAGGAACGCCGTGATCCCACTGTGATCCATTCCCGGAGACGGATTAATGGCATTGGCGAGCGTCTCGCCGGCACGACGTCCATCGGGTGAAGCGGCCGTCGTCTTCCCAAACAGAGCGTTCACCCAATTGTTGATGATCACGATCAGGTAAGAATACAATCCAACCTTCCCGGCTTGCGCCATGGCTACAAGGCAAACATGGTTGTGCACCTTCTGCGCCATGCCATCGGCCTCGTCATCGTCGTTCCCAAACTTTGGGGCACGCTGCAAATCCGCGCGCAGCGCTTCATATCCCTGAAAATCGGCATCGCAAGCGGCCACAACCTGCTGAAGCGTGTACCGCTTCTCGTCGTAAACCAGTTTCTTCAGCCCCACCAGGCTGTCAGCGGCGTTGATGTTGCCGTAAGCTTCCAGCGTGCCACCGAGGTAGCGCACTCCGCCGCTGAAAATGGCCCGGCCGCGTTCCAGGCAATCATCGTAGAGCAGGCTCAGCATCAGGAACGGACTCGCTTCTCCCGCCACCTCATACTCGATCTTTTCCTGCAGCGCCAAAGCGGCCACGTGATATTCCACCTGGCGGCAATACGCGCTCCACAGTTCCTCGAACGTTTGAAATGCGTTCGCTTCACCCGTGGCGATTCCCAGCGCGCGGCCAGTAACTGGGTCCACGCCGCCGTGCAGTGTCACTTCCAGGCACTTCATCAGGTTAATCAAGCCATTCGGAGTGCCCACGCCGCGATGGTCCAAAACGTATTCGCCGCAGCCAAAGGGTACGTACTGTAGTGCCTCTTCGTGGCTAACTCGAAATGCCTTCGCAACCGCAGGCACATTGACGTCGTCGTTATAGAGCAGTGGGAAGGTGCGTCCCTCGCCAAGGCTTGTGATCGCTTGAGCCGTTAATTCTGGGTTTTGTCCCTCGTAAAACCGCAGGGAAAGCTGGGGCTGGTTCAGGGGCAGACTCCGGCTCGCCTCCAGCGCCAACAGCGCAAACCGGTCAGCCTCCTCCGGATTTTCGCGGCCCATGCCCCCAATGAACACCCGGTTGTTGAACTGGTTGGAGTAGCCATTCATGAGTTGCCACAGCGATTGCAACAGTTTCAGCGCTTCGTCTTCCTCTAATACTCCCGCATCCACATCGCGCGCCAGATAAGGCCCCATGTACACGTCCATGCGGCCATAGTTCCAACTGCCGGAAAGCAAGGCGTAGAGCCAGAAGAGCTGCAATGCCTCCCGGAAAGTCGCGGGTGGATGGTGGGGCAATCCGGCAAGGCATCGCGACATACTGTGAAGCTGTTCCTTAGCCGCTGCATCCATGACCTGTGTGGCTTGGAATTCTGCCTGCTTGGCATAGTGCCGGCATGCGTTCTCCAAAACACTGACTGCTCCTTGCAAATGGTGAAACAGCCGGGACTCTTCTGTAGCAAGCCGCGAATCGGATATCCTCTGTTCCAACTCCCTCCGCAACCCTGGTATTCCCAATCGCAGCAGCTTGCCATAATCAGGCACCGTTCCTGCCATTCGATAGAGTGGGAAGGCGATGCCACTTTCGACCGTCCAATTGTCGCTGGGCAGTGCCTCTCGCACCGCAGGCGGATAAGCAGCCCGGGTTCTGGCTTGCGTGTTCTCGCTCTTCCAGAACTCCAGCATGTCCTCGACTTCGCCTGATTTTTCGCGCGGCAACTGAGCCAGCCGCATCACCTCTCGAATCTCGCTTTCCCTGCAGTAATAACCCAGCCCCATCGCTTCCGCACTGAACCCCACCAACGGATAGCGGATCCGCCCTGCCAACAGATCGCCCGGCTCGATAGGCAATAGAATCGCGGGAAACATCACTCCCAGGCACTTCAACTCCCGAGCGAACGGGTCCGCCCCCGCGCATTCTCTGTAGGCGCGTGTGAACGCCAGCTCCAGTTCCAGTGGATTCCCCATCTGTCTGCGGGCCGTCTCGTATGCTGCGTCTATCGAAATCTCATTGAGTGTCTGCAAGGGAGAGAACCCTTCCTTCGCCCGGCCTGGTGGTCCTTCGTTGAGTTCCTCCATGTTAGCACTTTGCGCTTGCCGCAGGCCGCTGCGGCTGGCCGCTCCTCGCGAGCTGTTGTTTTGAGGCTCTCCCCGGCAGGCGAATCCGGCATTGAGCAAAGCGTTGTGCGGAGTTAGGATGCATCTCATCGGGCTCATTGCGGATTGATGGGAGGAACTACCATGGCTGTGACAGTGAAACGCATCACGTTGTGGCGGAAAGATCTCGAGAACAAGGCCGGAACCCTGGCCGGGACCCTGGAACCTCTGGCTAAGGCAGGAGCGGACCTGCAGATTGTCATGGGCTACCGCTATCCGGGGGATAACACAAAAGCAGTGGTGGAGCTGTTTCCGGTGGGGAACAAGAAAACGATGCAGGCAGCGCAGGGAGCAGGGCTGACAGCTTCGACGATTCCGGCGCTATTCGTCGAGGGCGATAACCGGGCCGGCTTGGGACACGGCATCGCGCAGGCGGTCGCCGAGGCGGGCGTCAACCTGGATTTCCTGGTGGCGCAAGTGATCGGCAGAAAATATGCGGCGGTCATCGGCTTCGAGAACGACGCCGATGCGATTAAGGCCAGCGCCCTGATCAAGAAGGCGGCAGGGAAGAAAAAATAAAGTCAATTTCACACAAGGTACTTGACCAGGGCTTCACCGGGTGTGATAGATTCTGCGCATCATCATGACCAAAAACGTTTTCGCGCGATTGAGCTTCCTCTCGGTGTTCCTCCTCGGCGTGCTGGCGGTGTTTGGCGCCACGAATGGCAAAGAACCCGCGCCTCGCTTTCATGCCAAAACCATGGATGGCCAGAATTTCACGAATGAATCCATCAAAGGCAAGGTGATGCTGTTCGAGTTCTGGACCACGTGGTGCCCTTATTGTGTGGGCGAGGCGCCGTTCGTTGACCAGGTTGCGCAGGAGTTCAAAGACAAAGGTTTGATCGTGTTGGCGGTGGACGTCGGTGAATCCAAAAAGACGGTGAAGAAATACCTCGAGGAGCACCCGCGCTCTTGCCAGATCGTGTTGATGGAGGACACCAACCTGGCCGCAATGTACGCCGCGACCGTCTACCCGATCTATGTGCTGGTGGATCGCGATGGCTACGTTGTGGGAACGCAACGTGGCGCAGCGGGAGAAAGGGCGTTGCGGCGATTCCTGATGCGCGCTGGGATTGGCAGCGGCGCCGACACAGAGAATTAGAGAGAGCCGCGGAGGCCGAGGGCGTCGGCGTGTTCGCGGAGTGCTTGGATACGGAAGGCGATGTAGTCGTCGATGGAAATGCCGAGTTCAGCGGCGAGGTAGCGAGACAGGATCAGGGCGAAGAGAGTCGCGCGGAAGACGCGGAGGCATGGGTGCGTCAATGCTTGGACGCTTATTTCTCAAGGCCTGTGCGGTGGAGGAGGGATTGGAAGCGGGGGTCGGGGCGAAGGGAATCGAAGGCGGGTTCGATGGCGAGTTCGGTCATCGAGAGAGAACGCTGTCCGTAGGCCTTTTCGAGGGAATCCAACGCTTTGGATTTTTCACCAAGCTGGGCATAGAGAATCGCGGTGCCAAAGGGCGAGTTGTAGGCTTCGGGTGGATTGACGGGGAGTTGCGTGAATTCGAGGAGTTGCTTCCAGTAGCCTTGTGAGCCGCCGGTGGTCCAGGCATGACGGAGAGCAGCTTCTTTTTGCAGGGCTGACGCTTGATCTTCGCCGGCGAACAGCCGTGCTTTTGTGTCTTCGGCAATGGCCTCCTCAAATCTCCCCCTCGAAGCGTAAAGCTGCGCCAGGCGTTCGTGATCGATGGCGAATCCGGGAAACATCTCGGCGCATTTGCGGAATTGCGCCTGGGCCTTGTCGTATTGGCGAGCCCAGATGTAGGTGCGGCCGAGGAAGGATTGCACGGGGGCGGAGAAGGGATCGATGGCGACGGCTTTCTGCATCTCGTCGATGGCTTCCGCGTGACGGCCGAGCGGGGAGAGATAGCTGTTGGAATAGAAGAAGTGAGCGTAGGCGTCGTTCGGATTCAAATCGAGAGCGCGTAGATATTCGCCTTCGGCAGCGGGCCAGTCAAAATCGTAGTGAGCCAAAACAAAACCGAGAGTGGAATGCCCGGCAGCGAGAGAGGGATCCAGACTGATGGCACGCTGAGCTGCCTCGCGTGCTTTAGGCATGGATTCCATGGGGGTCATGGCACCGAAGACGGGAGCCAGACTGTAGGTGCGGGCGAGCGCGGCGTGCGCGGGAGCGTAATTGGGATCAAGGGCAATGGCCTGCTGGAACTCCGCGACGGCGCGTAAGACGGCGGGTTTGGTGCGGAGATCCCAGTCATGGAGACCTTGAAGATAGGTTTCGTAGGCGGCGGCGTTGAGTGATGGCGCTTCCGAGAGGCGGGCGCGTGCGGGAGGCGACAGGGTCAATTGGATCTTGCTGGAGATGGCGAGCGCAATGTCGCTCTGGAGTTTCAAGACCTCGATGAGGTCACGATCGAAATCAGCGGCCCAGAGATGCGTTTGGTCGCTGGCCTGGATAAGCTGAGCGGTGACACGGACGCGCTGGTCCGAGCGGCGCACGCTGCCTTCGAGCAAATAGTCGACGCCAAGCTCGCGAGCCACCTGAGCGGCTCCTTTTTTTGCGCCTTTGTACTGCATGGAAGACGTGCGGGCAATCACGCCGAGGTGTTGCGGATCAAGGCTGCCGAGCTGGGTAATCATCTCTTCGGTCATGCCGTCGGCGAAATAGTCCTCGCGTGGATCATCGCTGAGGTTCAAGAAAGGTAGAACGACGAGCATGGCTTTTTTCGGGATGGTTCTGGGAGGCTTGGTCAGACGGGAACGAAGAATGAGTCCGGTGGTTACCAATGCGACGAGAACGAGGGCGGCCAGGACGGGCCACTTCGGCAGGCGCTTTCGTGAGGGCTGACCGATCTGAAGATCGGCCACTACCGGGGAAGGAGGGGCTGACGAGGTGACTGGGGCGGTGAAGCGATAGCCTTTTCCGGGAATGGTGCGGAGGAAGCGAGGATTCTCGGGATCCTCTTTCAGGGCTTGGCGGGCTTTGCGGACAGCGGTGTTGATGCTGTTGTCTGCATCAACGAAGACGTCTTTACCCCAGATGGCCAGCAGGATTTCCTCTCGGGTGACGAGACGGTCACGGTTCTCGGCTAGCAGAAAGAGCAACTGGAGGGGGATGCGTTCGAGTTTGACGAGACGGCCGGCGCGGCGCAACTCGAAGGAGCCTGGGTCGAGTTCGAAGTCTTCAAATCGTATGGTTTCGTGAGGCATGTGGGCCACACGCTGGCGCGCAACCTCATTCTACGTGTTCGCCGGGCAGAGACAAAGGGATGATTTGCCGGGTTTTCTCCTGTGAAGGTGAAGAGGAGAAGCGGCGGAATCGATATAACTCAAAGAAAGGAAAACGTTTCGGGCTTCAGGGAAAGTACAGGAAAGCTTCAGGGGGGCTCCATTGTGGAGGAACCGCGTTGTGTTGAATATGGCGGCTACCCCCGGCACGACCGGAGGCAAATGAAAAATGGAGGCTAGCTATGAAAGGTTTGGGATGGAAGGCAATGGTTGCAGGGATGTTTCTCATGGGAGTTATGGGTGCTGTAGCGAGAGCGCAGGACGGTGGCAATGAAGGATGCAGCGATGCGACGCTGAAGGGGGACTATGCGTTTACGGTGTCCGGGACAATCTGGGTGACGGACGTTACGGGCACGGTTCAGCCGGTGCAGCGCGAAGGGGTGGCGATGACACATTTCGATGGAACAGGTGGTCTAACGCAGGTGGATTACGTGATGTCGAGTCCCAATGCGAAGAAACCACCGGTTCCCCCACCCACAGATCCGGTGACAGGGTTCCATACGGACGAGACGGGGACGTACAAGGTATATTCCGATTGCACGGGGACATTTACGATTAACAGCCCTGGCCCCACCACCATCACGGTGAGTTTTGTGTTGAGCAATCAGGGCAGGTCGATTCATACGATCGTGACGTCGCTCGCTCTACCGACAGGGCCCGTTCAGGCGCTGATTCACTCTGAAGGTCATAAGCTTGGGAGAATTCGGGAGGAGTTGGAATAGCGATTAAACGTCGAGGAGGAGTAACGGGGCGCAAGGACACATAACAGCTAGTGTGATTGCGCTCCATTCCTTTGTGACATCAGCCGTACCGAAGTCAATACGCGACGTTGGCAGCAGCGCCTGTCTTCATCCGGCGCGAAGATCGACACCTTGGCAGGCGCAGAGCCACAAGTTGGCAAAGATGTGGCGAAGTTAGTGATCAGGCATTCAAACCCGCGCGCAGCCAACCGCGCATTCGCTACGGGACAGCGTGGAACAGGGCAGGGAATCTGGCAGCATACAGGCCACCGGAGCTACAAGGCAAAAGGCATCGCATTCATCAACTTCGATTCCACGAGCTCCAGCGCTCCTCCTCTTAAGATGGGCACACAAACCACCACACAGACTATCGAATTCAACGGTAATCCTGACGAAGGGACCGGCAACGTAACAGTGCGATTTGCCTATTCATCGGGAGCACCCTACTCCCCGAGTCCCGCGCCTTCTCGCATCACTGCGCAGGCTCAGCGCTTGAATCAGAAGACAGAGAACGATTCCCGGTGGGGACCAGGACGAGCAGGAGATGCCCTCGGCCAGGGATTGAGCGGAACGTTAAAGCGAGCCGCGCAAGCCGAGGGCGTCGGCGTGTTCCCGCAGCGCCTGTATACAAAAGGCGATGTGCTCGTCCAGGGGAACGCCGAGTTCAGCCGCGCCCCTGATAACGTCTTCGCGATTCACGCCACGCGCGAACGCCTTGTCCTTCATCCGTTTTTTCACCGAACTCACTTCCAGATCAAGAACGCTCTTCGATGGGCGAACGTACGCGCAGGCAGTCAGGAAGCCGGCCAGTTCGTCGCAAGCGAAAAGCGTGTGCTCAAGCAGCGACTCGCGTGCCACGCCGGTGTAATCCGCGTGCGAAAGAATGGCACGAATCATCTCCTCAGGATAATGATGCGCGCGGAGGATTTTGGCGCCCTCGGAAGGATGCTCGCGATCCGCCGCATGCTCGCTGTTGGGCCAGCGCTCGTAATCAAAATCGTGCAGCAGCGCCGTCATGCCCCACAGTTCCTGATCGGCGTTGTGCTTCTTGGCGTAAGCGCGCACGCAGGCTTCCACCGCCAGCATGTGTTTGCGCAGGCTTTCCGATTGTGTGAACTCGCACAGCAGATTCCAGGCGTCTTCGCGAGACGGCATGAGGGGCACACCTCCGGGAGAAGGGATAGCATACCGAAAAAGGGTACGGAATGTGCCGAATCGAAAAGTAGGGGCGGAAAGCAGGCAAACTACTACATATAGTTGTGCTGCCCTGCCGCGAACGCTAGGGGCTGAGGATTCTCCCGCGCCTTGTACGGCAGTACAGGCGAAAACACGGCGTAAACACGGACGATTTCGGCTATTCCCCGTATATTATTTTGAAAAATACTCTTGACACCGAATATCAATTCAAGCCACACTCCCATCGCGCCAGTAACTGCCTTCCCCCCAAGAACGTTCCGACGTTCCTCACCTATCCGCGCGCCGGAAAAAACAAGTCAAACGAGGAGTTCCGGTGTCGGCACATATCGAAAAAGAAGCGACGTTGAATTCATTGGAAATGGATCGCGAAGTCATACGCTGCAAAACGTGTGGACTGGTCCAATACCGGACGCGCACCGGCAACTGCCGTCGCTGTGTGCGCGCGCTGCCTCAGCGGATGGAGTATCTCATTCCGCAAGAGGAACCGCAGGAGCAGGAAACTGCGGAGGTGCTTACGCCGAAGTTCCCGAATCAAGAGACGGTCGAGAATATCGGCCAACGGATTCGGCAACTCCGGGAATCGCGAGCCATGACGCAGAGCCAGCTACAAGCGCGCTCCAAGGTCAGCCGCTCGTACCTTTCCCGTATCGAGAGCGGGCAGATGACCCCCAGCCTTGGCACACTCGAGAAAATCTCCGAAGCGCTGAACGTGGGCTTGAACCGGTTCTTTATCCCGGAGTCCGACGGCGAAGCGTTGCTGGAAGATCCCTTCATCCAGGGGTTGCGGCCGTTCCTGCGCCAACTGGATTGGGAACAATGGCAATCCATTCTCAAGAGGTTGCAGGCCATCAGCGACCACGTGAATGCCGCCCCCATCACTCTCCGCCCTATCGGTAACCCGGCACGGCTACCGCAGCCCGCGCCGGCGAATGGCAACGGGCAGCACGGGCACATTGGACACGCCAGCCATTCGAATGGGCTCGTTCCCGCGCAAGCCCATGGTCAGCCGCAGGGCTATCCGCTGCGGCGTCCGGGAATGCCGGTGTTTCAGCGCCCCTTGGCGCGCTAAGAAAAATCTCACAAGTGGTTTTTGATAAAGACGGCGCTTTGGAAGAACCAGGGCGCCGTTTTTGTTGAAGCAGCTACCGGAAGGGAGGAGCCCCTTTGTTCCGCATATTCAAATTCGCCTGCTTATTGGTTCTCCCCTCGGCATTCGTTGTCGTGCCGGGGAATGCTCAAGTGCCAGGTTGCACTATTGCTAAAGCGAATCGAGCAGAGCTGGAGGCTAGCAGAATCCGTGCGTGGGATGCACTCCACAAGTGGTATATGACCTATCGGCGTTGCGATGACGGATCTATTGCAGAAGGGATCAGTGAGGACGTGGCGCGAATACTGGTAGACCACTGGAAGACTCTACCGAAGCTTGACGAGTTAGCCAGCGAAGATGCCCGTTTCAAGCGATTTGTCATCAAGCACATTGATGCAACGCTCCGAGGTGAGGACGTCGAGAAGATTGAGAGGAATGCGCGGATGAACTGCCCGGCAGAGCTCACCGGCATTTGCGCCGACTTGAAAAAGAGGGCAAGGAGTACTCTAAAGGAGCTCGCTCCCCCTGATGCCAACAACTGAGTTTCTGCCGTCTACTCTCGGACAACGACGACCTTAGCGGAAGGCACTTCCAGGCGCATCAGCCGGTGGTTGCTGTCGAGGTACAACACGATCTCCAGGTCCGACGTGGTCACTTTGAGTCCCTCGTAGGCCTTGCCATCGGCGTTCACCGCTCCGGCCCAATCCACGCTGATCGTTCCGGGTGTGAGTTCCTGAGGAATGAGCACCGAATAGGTTTGCGTGCCGCGCCGCGACCAATCGTAAAGCCGCGCGAGCACGGCATACTGGTGGTAGAGGTTGTTGTCCAGAACCGCGATGAGCGGAGAATTGAAGGAGATATCCTGTTCAAAGGAGTGTGCGCCCTGCATCTGTAGCGTGATTTTGGCGACGCCATTGGCGAAAAGAATGTGCGCGCCATTATTCTTTTCGGCTTGCGATGACCATTCATAGCTAATGGGAGTCCCGTCGGGCTGCAGCATGAGCGTCCCGCTCACCGTGGACGAAGCCCCTTGCGGTGGATTGATTTTGGTGGTGCCTTTGGCGGTCCAGCCGCCACCGGACGAGACGATTTCAAATTCCTCGCGTCCCACGGACTTGCCATCCAGCAAAATGTTGAGCTTCCCTTTGTCCGGCGTAAAGACGGAGCCAGCGGGCCCCTTCTTCTGCGCGCCATGGGCCGTCAGGCCAAAGGCAAAGAGCGAAAATAGCAGCGCGCTGAAGATGACCGGCGTTTTCCGTCTCGCTGAACTTCTCTGCATGGTATCCCCCTCAGGATTCTCCCGGGCCTTCTACGGCTAAATGCGAACCCGGCAGTTGGTCGGTGACCCCGGCAATGCCGCGGCGCAAGATTTCGCCGACCACGGCGGCAGGGTCGCCGGAACTCTCGACACGATAATCAGCAAGCTGGTACGAAGGGAGCCGTTGCGCGTAGAGCGCGCGAAAGCTGGCTTCGTCGCGGAACAGTGGCCGTCCCGTCATGGTCATGCAACGCGACAACAAAACTTCGATCGGAGTATCGATCCAGATGACCGGTATGCCGGCGTTGCGCAGAAATTCCGGCGCCCCGGCTTGTGCGTACGTGCCTCCCCCCAGCGCCAGAATCGTGGGCTCCATGCGCTCGACGGCGCGGCCCAAGGCGCTACGCAGTTGATCGGCTTCCAATTGGCGAAACGCGGACTCCCCGTGGCGTTCAAAAAATTCCGGTATCGTAATCCCGGCCACCTCTTCGATTTTTTCATCGAGGTCCACGAAGCGCCAGCCGAGTTGTTTTGCGAGGCGGGAGCCTACCGTGCTTTTGCCGGAACCCATGAAACCGGCGAGGCAGAGAATCGGTGTGCGTGGTGGCGCACTGCGAGCGATTAGAGGTGAATTCACAATTCCGGAAAGCGCAAACTAATCGCGCTTCAGAATTCGAATTGTACCACTGTAGGAAGAGAGTTCGACCTTGGCGAGGCCTTGACCCACCGTACCAAACAACCCCTTGCTGAACTTCCCAACGGTGTGGTGATAGCCGTGCGCGTCCGGCTTGAGGAATGCGGCGGCCTGATTGTCCACGTTTCCCAGAAGCGTCTGAGCCTTCAGATCGAAAGAGTCATTGCCGGAGAAGCGCACTTCCACGAGGCCGCGGCCGCTGTTCATGCTGTACATGCCGGTGTGCACAAAGTCGCCGTCGTACAGGATGTTGCCGGTCGTGGTCATCGCGTTGAGGCTGGTAAGCGCCGGCTGGAGGATTTGCACGTTGCCGCTGATGGAAGTGAATTCGAGTTTGCCCGCGCATTGTGTGCAGATCAGCGTGCCCCCGGTCGTCTTAACGATGATGTAGCCGGAGACTTCCTTGAGATGAATGTCGCCTGCGACGCTCTGCAGTTTCATGTCGCCGCTGACCTGCTCAACATAGATGAGCCCGGTCTGCGTCCGCAACTGGAGTTCGGTCTTCTCTGGAACGGTGAGCTGGAAATTAGCTTCGGCTTGGTTGGGCTCGGAGCCGGACTCCAGGGAATTGGCGCTGATCTCGATGCGATCACCCACCTGCTCGATGTCGATGCCGACTTTGCCGGGAGCCGAGGTGCTGCTCACAACTACCTCGGAATTCTTCCAGGACTTCACCTCGATGCGCCCGTTCACGATGTTTTGAAGAACCACAAAGGGGTGGTCCTTCACCGTGAAATGCCGTTCCTGGTGCTCGGGGCTGGCGCCCCAAACGGGTGCGGCCGCACAAACCAGCAGGCCCACACCTAAGGCCGAAAACGCGATATGTCGGATTGCTTGCGCTTGCATATTAGTGCTCGCTCCCTCCGCTATCCATCATAGCGGCCAACAATTCTGCTTTTTGCTGATAAGCGCTTTCCAGATATTCCCGCGCCAACTCGTCCCCAGGATTCTGCTTCAAGTGCTCCTGGCATTCAGCAATGAATTCGTTCACGGTGCGGAGATTGTCACGCAGCGATGCGTCCACCGTGGAATTTCCGGCAAGCCGCATGTTGGGGACAGCAAGCTCTGCCTGATTCAGGACCAATCCGCCATTCGCCATGGCCTCCTCGGTCGGAGAAGGTCGCGGTGCCCCCGTAGAATTCTGTATGGGCGGGACCGCAGGCGAGATCACAGGCGAGACGGCGGGTGAATTGGAAATTACCGCGACAGGCTGGGACATGGGTTTCTGCGACAAAAACACGCCAGTGACAAAGAGGACGATACCCGCTGCTGCCGTCGCCAAGGTGCGCGGTCTGAGCCACGCTGCAAAGCTCTGCCACCACGGCGGCGTGGCCGGGGCCAGTTCGACCCCTCCCTTAATCACGCCTTCGGCGGCCAGTTGCGCCCGCAAAGAGATCCACAAGCGCTCCGGCGGATTCGCCTCCGCGGGTAGTTCCTGGGCCAGCGACTGAATCGTGCTGAGATCCGCAAACAACCCCTGGCAAGCCATACATTCCGCCAGGTGCGCGCGCGCCGCCGGCGGCAACAGCGCCAGTTCTTCCTGTTCCAGAAGCCCTTCTAATTCTCTACACTGCATACTTCCAACTCCGGCGAGATAGGCATTGGCCGCCCCTCCCTGAAAAAGTCTTGCAAGAATTCGCAGCGCGTTCTAACTTCCAGAGAATCTTCATGGTAGCTCAATCCTCCGAGCCAGTATGTGATTTCGCTGCCTGCCGTTCTTGGCGGGCCTGGGCACGGACCTCTTCCTGAAGCAACTCGCGAAGCCGCGTACGCGCTTTGTGCAGTTGCGACTTGGAATTGCCCACGGAGCAACCCATGATATTGGCGATCTCATTGTGCTCGAAACCCTGGACATCGTGAAGAACGAACACCGTCTTGTAACCTGGAGGAAGTTTCTCAATCGAGCGTTCGAGGTTCACCCTGTCCACTGCGCCGGTCAACCGCAAATCGGCCGTTCCGACATCGCGCTTCGGCCCGCTGTTTTCGGAATCCGGATCCAGCGTCTCTTCCAGCGAATCGGTCGGCAGTGTCTTCTTCCGCAGCCGCATCAGCACCACATTCACGGTCATGCGATGCAGCCAGGTGGAAAAGGCCGATTCACCTCGAAACGTGCCGATCTTCCGAAAGAGTTGCAGAAATGCCTCTTGCGCAAGATCTTCCGCATCCGCCGGGTTACTGACCATCCGCAAGCACAGGGCGTATACCCTGCGGCCGTGCATCTGGTACAGAAACTCAAAAGCAGCTGCATCTCCGGATTGCGCGCGACGGATGGCCTCCGCCTCGGTCCACGCTACCGGCTCGGTTGGTCGTTGTCGGGCCAACTGTGCAATGGCGGCGCTTCTATCCCTTCGGATGCGCCGAATCCCTCCAAGAGTTGTACCTGGCATGACGGTGGTTGCGCACATATGCACGAATAGGAGGCTGAAAGCCCTCCAGGGGTTGCATGAGGCACGGCCACGCCAGCAGGTCGAGCCTATTGTCCCTTGATCGCAGCCATCCGTCTATGGACAAGATAGCGAGCCTTGGCAGGAATACATCCTTCCGCCGAAGCGGTCTGCTCTTGAACGGTAGAAAGGAACTCCGGGAGTTGGTTTTCCGGCAAGGCATGGAGGAAAGACTTGAACAGGACAACGGTCTCCCGCAGACACGTATTCAGATCGTAATGGGAGGCATCGAGAATATCCCATCCGCCATCCGGGTACACGGGGTCACCCTCGAGGATTTCCTCTGAGGAGGCCAAGAAGTTGCTCGTAAGCTCCTCCACCAACTCGGTCAGCGTTGAGATCTTGTGCAGAAACTGCGACCTCCGCGTGAGGAGCACCTTGCTGAATACATTGTTGAACCGTGCGACTCTCTGGCTGCGCGCATTCTGAAAATTTTGCGGATCCAGGGAAGCCAGATTCGGCGCAGTGCTGGCATGCCGCGAATGCAGCAGCATCGCGCGAAGCAGGCAGGTCAAAGGAGCGCTCAATCTTTGACAGAGCGCCGCAGAAACGCTCAATACTTGTTGCGACTTGGCAATACGTCCAGAGCGCCGCAGGCCGAGGGCTTCATCCAAATTGACACTGAACATGGCGTAAGATGTTTCAAGCCGGTGAAGAATGTACAAATAGGCACGCGATTTGTCTCCGGAGAGCGGGGTTCTCCAATCTAGAGACACTGAACCGCTGCGCGACGAGGAAGGGCTGGTCCGCACAGGATACCTCCGAGGAGCAATTGCAGGGAGTGTACCAAAAAGATTAGAAAATAGTAACAATTCTTATCGGTTCGATTCTAATCACTTCCGGCATGCCATCCCGCAAGCGCGGGCAGGATTAAGGCGCCCGAAACCGGCGGGGATTCCTTGCCCTCGTCAAGCACCGCCTTTATACTCCCAATACAACCGTCTGGAAAGGAAAGACGCACAATTGGAATTCGAGCCGCGGGATCAATTCGAGCAGCGCCTGAAGAAGCTAGAGCAGATACAAGCCCTTGGCCATGAAGCATTTCCGAGGGAATTTCGCTGGACGGATAGCCCCGCGGATTTAGTAAAGGACTATGCGGCGGTGCAAGGGCCAGAACTGGAGGCAAACCGCAAGGACGTGCGCGTAGCCGGGAGAATAGTCTCCTACCGCCTGATGGGGAAAGCCGGCTTCGCGCACTTGCAGGGTGCCGGAAAGCGCATTCAGATCTATGTAAGGAAAGATGTTGTGGGAGAGCAGGGCTTCCAGTTATTTCACCTGCTGGACCTGGGCGACCACATCGGTGTGCGCGGCCACTTGTTCCGGACAAAAACCGGCGAACTCTCCATCTGGGTGGATGAGTTATTCTTTCTGTCGAAGGCCCTTCTGCCATTGCCGGAGAAGTGGCACGGCCTTTCAGACATCGAGTTGCGCTACCGGCAACGTTATCTGGACCTGATCGTAAGCGAGAAGTCGCGCGAGGTGTACCAGACACGAGCGCGCATCATCCGCGAACTCCGGCACTTTTTCGATGGCCGCGGGTACATCGAAGTGGAAACGCCCATGATGCACCCCATCGCGGGCGGAGCAACGGCCCGGCCGTTCATCACGCACCACAACACTCTGGACATTGATCTGTACCTGCGCATTGCGCCAGAGCTGTATCTAAAGCGATTGACGGTGGGCGGCTTTGACCGCGTCTACGAAATCAATCGCAACTTCCGCAATGAGGGCATCTCTACCCAACATAATCCGGAATTCACCATGCTCGAGTTTTATCAGGCCTACAGCAATTATCGGGACTTAATGGAACTCAACGAGCACTTGTTCGCCCAGGTTGCCATGAACATCACCGGTTCGACGGTGGTGCGCTTTGGCGAGCACGATCTGGACTTCGGGAAATTCACGCGCCTGACCATGCGCGAAGCCATCGTGAAATTCTGGCCATCCGAGGCTGGGACGCCGCCGACGCTCGATGAACTGGCCGCACCAGGCGGGGCGCAGCGTGCTACGGAAAAGTACAACGCCTGGGCCAAGGCGAACCACGCGGATTATGCCGCCGCTAAGGGCCAGCTTTCCGATGGCGAATGGACCGGGTTGCTATTCGAGACGATTGCCGAAGACAAGCTGATTCAGCCAACGATTTTGTACGACTACCCCACGGATATTTCTCCGTTGTCGAAGCAAAAGTCGGATGATCCTTCGCTGACCGAGCGTTTTGAAATTTACGCCGCAGGCATGGAAATTGCCAACGGCTTCTCCGAACTCAATGATCCCGCGGAGCAGGAGCGCCGGTTCCTCGCGCAGATCGCGCATGGCGGAGACGAAGCTCCAAAGCAGCTCGATCTGGACTACATCCGCGCGCTCTGCCACGGCATGCCCCCAACAGCCGGTGAAGGCATCGGAATTGACCGTTTGACCATGCTCCTCACCGATTCACACTCCATTCGCGACGTTATTCTCTTCCCACTGCTCCGCCCCGAAGCGAATCCTGAGCACCAGGCCGCTCCGCAAGGCCATAAGGCGTAGGGGCCGGCCGCGCCATGCGATTCGAATGGATGGTGGCGCGCCGATACCTCAGATCTCCCAACCGCCCCACCGTTCTGCGCTTGATCACCTTGTTCTCCGTGCTCGGAGTGGCTGCGGGTGTGGCCACGCTGGTCATTGCGCTGGCCATGAACACAGGCTTCCGCGAGACGCTTCAGGATCGCCTGCTCGGTGTGACCGCGCATATTTCTCTGACGCGCCCGGGCTCCAGTGGCATTCCCAATTACCAGGCACTTGCCCAACAGCTCGCGAGGATTCAGGGAGTGCGCTCCGCCACGCCGGCCATCTACCAGACCGTGCTGCTGTCCTTTGGCGGCGAAGCCCGCGGTATGGTGACAAAGGGCATCGACATCGCGCTCGAGCAAAAGTCCGATGAAGCCCTGCAGAAGCTGGCAGCGGGGCGCCTGGATTTTTCGCCGGATGCTGACGGCATCGACGGGCTCTTGGTCGGCAAACAACTCGCCGACGAGTGGAAGATGCAGCCTGGCGATTACGTCACCCTGACGAGCCCGCAAGGCAGGTTGACGCCCTTCGGCTTGATGCCGCGCACGCGAAGATTCCGCGTCGCCGGCGTTTTCGATTCCGGATTCTACGATTACGACGAGAACTGGTGTTTCGTGACTCTGCCGGCGGCGCAATCGCTCGCGGGAGCCGGGGATATTGTCAATGTCCTGGAGTTCCGCCTGACGAACCCGGAGAAGGCCGGCGAAATTGCCCGGATGGTGGAGCACGCGGCGGGGCAGGGATTCCTGGCGACCACCTGGATGGACGAAAACCGCGCCTTGTTCCGCGCTCTGCGGCTGGAAAAACTGGTCACCGCGATTTTCATGGGCCTTATTACGTTTGTGGCCGGCCTGAACATTCTCGTCGTGCTTTCCATGACCGTGACGGATCGCGCGAAAGACATCGCCGTGCTGCTTTCGATGGGAGCGCGCCGCGAACAGATCAGGCGTATTTTCTTGTACCAGGGAATTGCCATTGGCACCACAGGAATTGTTCTCGGACTCCTGATCGGGTATGGCTTCAGTTGGTTTGCGGGGAATTTTCATCTGATTCCCCTCGATCCCCAGGTATATGCCGTGCCGTTCGTGCCGTTTCACGCAAGTTTTCTGGACGGAATGTGGATCGCCATCGCCGCCATGGGAATTGCCGTCGTGGCCACATTGCTCCCGGCAAAAGAAGCGTCGCGGCTCCTGCCAGTGGAGATTCTTAGATTTGAATAAGATTCAAGACTTTGCCGGCGGGCAGCTTTCAGAGGGGTGGCATTTGGTGCCCGATTTGCTCCTAGGAGACCCAAAGTCTTATGGAAGTGGAACACGAAACTGGCGAGCCGTACATGTGTTCCCAAAAGTGCCGCTAAAGGATTGAAAAGCAATCGCTTAGCGATGCCCAAAAAGAGGAAATTTGACCTCCCGAACAGCGTGGGCAAGGGAGGGTAGGAAATGGGAAAAGCAGTGGGTTTGTCGGCCCCGCGAAGTGCCATTTGCCCCATGCATTTGGCTCTGCTTCGCGGCGCGGCACCCAATCATTAAGGTATAGGGCTATTTCGGGCGAACGTGGCGCGACACACGAATAACGTGGCCCCGAGGAGACGGAAAAACGGCGGCGATGGATTCCGGACACAACACCGAGAGGTTGTCGAGCGCTCCGAGCGTTCTGGAAGCACGCGGCCTGAAGAAAACCTACGGGACGCGCGAGAGGAACCTCGAAGTATTAGTGGACGCCAGCCTGATATTGCACGAAGGAGAGATGGTGGCGGTGGTCGCGCCATCCGGCGCTGGGAAAAGCACTCTGCTGCACCTTCTGGCCGCGCTAGACACTCCAACAAGCGGTACAGTATACTTTGAAAATAAAGCGATTGAAACTCGGGAAGACGCGGCGCTTGCGCTATACCGCAATCGTGCCGTGGGGTTTCTCTGGCAGAGGCATCAGTTGTTGCCGGATTTTACGGCAGCCGAAAATGTAGCGATGCCGCTGCTGGTGCGAGGAGAGCCACAGGAATTCGCGCTGACGGAAGCGCGCAAGTGGCTCGCGGAAGTGGGTCTGCAGGAGCGGGCCACGCACCTCGCGGGAGAACTTTCGGGCGGGGAACAGCAGCGTGTTGCCATTGCCCGGGCGCTCGTCACCGGGCCCAAGGTGCTGCTGGCGGATGAACCGACCGGAGATCTGGACGAGCAGAATGCTTGGGCCGTGTTTGGGCTGCTGGAGCGGCTGCACCGCACGCATCGCCTGACGTCGCTGATTGCGACGCACAACTTGGCGCTGGCGGCGCGGTGCGACCGCATCGTGGGGCTGGAACACGGCATTCTGCGGACTCGCTCGGTGAAAGCCGAAGCGAGCGAAATCCCCGGGGGAGAAGCGAGCTAATCGTGTTCGAACGATACACAGAGAAAGCGCGACGCGTCATATTTTTCGCCCGATACGAGGCCAGCCAGTACGGCAGCCCCTATATCGAAACCGAGCACCTCTTGCTGGGTCTGATGCGCGAAGATAAAGCGCTCGCCAACCGGTTCCTGCGCCAGCAGGGCTCCATTGAATCCATTCGCAAAGAGATCGAAGCGCGCATCACCATTCGCGAGCGCATTTCCACCTCCGTGGAAGTGCCCTTGAGCGCGGAGTGCAAGCGCATCCTGAACATGGCGGCAGAGGAAGCGGAGCGCCTGGGTCACAAACATGTGGGCACGGAGCACCTGCTGCTGGGCATCCTGCGCGAAGAAAAATGTTTTGGCGCGGAGATTTTGATGGAGCGCGGCTTGCGCCTTTCCGCGTTGCGAGAGGAACTCGCGCGCACAACGGGAGAGAAAACAGCGGCGGCGCGGCCGAAAGAAACTTCGCTGCTTGCGGAATTCAGCCGGGATCTGACCCAATCGGCCTCCGAAGGCGCACTCGATCCGCTCGTGGGGCGCGAGAACGAAGTCGAGCGCGTCATCCAGATTCTCTGCCGCCGCACGAAAAATAATCCCGTGCTGATCGGCGAACCCGGCGTGGGTAAGACCGCCATCGTCGAAGGACTCGCGCAGCGCATTTCCGATGGCGATGTGCCGCCATTTCTCTCTGACAAGCGCATCCTTTCCCTGGACCTTTCCCTCATCGTTGCGGGCACCAAATATCGCGGACAATTTGAAGAGCGCCTGAAGACCATCATGAAGGAATTGATGGAGAGCCAGAACGCCATCGTCTTCATTGATGAGCTGCACACCTTGGTGGGTGCGGGTTCCGCGGAAGGCTCGCTGGATGCCGCCAATATCCTAAAGCCGGCCCTTTCTCGCGGAGAGATTCAGTGCATCGGCGCCACCACCCCGGGCGAATACCGGAAATCAGTGGAAAAGGACCGTTCGCTGGAACGCCGTTTCCAGGCCGTCAAAGTCCCGGCGCCCAGCGAAGACGAAGCCATTCAGGTCATCAGCGGAGTGCGCGAACGCTACGAAAAATTCCACGCTGTCAGTTATACCGATGAAGCGCTGCGCTATGCCGTCTACCTTTCCAATCGCTATATTCCCGACCGCTTCCTGCCGGACAAGGCCATTGACCTGATCGATGAAGCCGGCGCGCGCGTGAAACTACGCCAGGCCTCTGTGCCCGATGAAGTTGGCGAAGTCCAGAAGCGCGTTAAGTTCATCACCCACCGCATGGAATCGGCGATTGCCGCGCATGAATTCGAGAAGGCGCGTTTCTATTCCGAGGAAGAACGCAAGGAAAAGGAAAATCTGCGCGGCTTGCGGGAGCGTTACAAGCTGGATGACGCGTCCACGGGCATCGTGACCCGCGAAGACATCGAAGAGGTCGTCTCGCGCTGGACCGGCGTGGCGGTCACTTCCATCAAGGAAGACGAACAACAGAAACTCTTGCGCATCGAACCGGAACTCCACAAGCGCGTGATCAGCCAGGACAAGGCCATCACGGCGTTGGCACGCGCCATCCGCCGCAGCCGCGCGGGCCTGAAATCTCCTTCACGCCCGGTGGGCTGCTTCTTCTTCCTCGGGCCGACCGGCGTCGGAAAAACGGAAGTGGCGCGGCGCCTGGCGGAATTCCTGTTCGGCTCGGAAAAATCCCTGATCCGTTTTGACATGTCGGAATTCATGGAGAAACACTCCGTCTCGAAACTCATCGGCGCGCCTCCAGGGTATGTGGGCTACGAAGAGGGCGGGCAGATGACAGAACGCGTGCGTCGCACGCCTTATTCGGTTATCCTATTGGACGAGATTGAAAAGGCGCATCCCGACCTCTTTAATATCCTGCTGCAGGTGTTTGAAGACGGGCAGTTGACGGATGGTCTCGGCAATACGGTTGATTTCCGCAACACCATCATCATCATGACTTCGAATCTGGGCGCGCGGCATTTGCAGAAGCGCACCTCGATCGGTTTTCAGACTGGCGTCGATGAGGCCAGCCTGAAGAGCATGGAAGATCTGGTGTTGGGAGAAGTAAAACGTGCGTTCAACCCGGAGTTCTTAAACCGGCTGGACGAAGTCATCCTTTTCAATCCTTTGGGCGATGAGGACCTGCTCCGGATCATCGATCTACTTGTCGGTCAGCTGAACGATACGCTGATTCACCGGCAAGTGCAGATAGTCTTGTCGCCGGAAGCACGCCAGTGGATCCTCGAGAAAACGTGTGCGGACCGCAATTATGGTGCGCGGCCGCTGCGGCGGGCTCTGCAGAAATATGTGGAAGATCCGCTCTCCGAGGCACTGATCCAGGGGGGAATTCAGAGGCCTGCGACGTTGCAGATCTATGTCGCGGGGGAAGGCCTCGCATTCCGGCCTGTTGTCGAGGCAACCCCAGTCGTCCACTAGCGAATCTGACGCAACAACGTGTGATTGCGATGCGGTTTGCCCTGTCGGGGATCGCCACGTAATCCATGCGCGGCCAACCCATGCCGGGTTTGGCGGGAGAATAACATCTTGGATTTGGGGGCGCGGCCTTGAGCCGATCAATGGCCGCTCAAAGGATAGTCTGTTTTATCTCCGGAATGGACGCCCAGCGTGCATTTCGCAGCCGTGTAACCGTATTGGCGATCGTCCTTTCCTTACTTGGCGGGTCCAGTTTCTCCGCTTTCTCCCCTCTTGCTCGTGCCTCCGACCTCCATCCCTCCGACAAGAAAGCCTCCTACCTCCTGCATGCTTCCCTGGACGAAAAAACTCTGGAGGAAAAAATCGAAGCGTTCCCTGGCGAGGAGCAGCAAGCGAAGGCCGATCAGCCACAAGGGCAGGAGTTCGTCGAGCGAATTGATTGGGAAGGCAACCGTCGCATTCGCCGCGACACGTTGCAGGCACGCATCTTCACCCGTCCGGGTGATCCCTATAACGAAGACACGTTGCGTCGCGATTTTCAGGCGCTGTGGAATACGCAGTTTTTTGAAGACGTGAAACTCCGCGTGGAAGATTCCCCAGACAAGCCGGGCGGCAAGATCATCACCTTTGTCGTGGTCGAGCGGCCGGTGATTCGCCGCATCCGCTATGAAGGCATCAAGTCGATATCCGAGTCCGACATCCTGGACCGCTTCAAGGACAAGAAAGTCGGCTTGACCGTGGAAAGCCAGTTTGACCCCACGCGCATCAAGAAAGCCGAAGTCGTGCTCAAGGATCTCCTCGCCGAGCATGGCAGGCAGTTCGCCACCGTGACCCCGGAGTATGAGCGCATTGCCTCCAGCAATGCCGTTATCCTGGTATTCCGCATTAACGAAGGGCCAAAGGTCAAAGTCGGCAAGATCCAGTTCACCGGCAACAAGTCCTTCAGCCGCCGGAAATTGATCCGGGCCATGCACAACGACCGCCCGTACTCCATTCCGCTGTACATTACCGAAATCGATGTGCTCTCCAAGACCTACGACCACGACAAACTGATCGAGGACATTCAAGTCGGCATCCAGGGCTTGTATCAGGACAACGGCTACTTCAAGGTGCTGGTCAAGGATCCCATCCTCGAGAACATTGATACGCAGGGCTGGAAGCTCGGGATTCCGCTAACTGGAAGGACGCAAGGAAAGGCTGTCAACATCACCATCCCGATTGATGAGGGCGAACGTTACCGCATGGGCACCATCAAAATCGCCAGCACCGATCCAGACAAGGCCCTCTCTCTCAAAGTCGATGCGCTGAAGGGCGCATTCCCCCTGAAACAGGGAGACATCTTCTCCACCGCCAAGGTGCGCAAGGCGCTGAAAGATTACACTTCGATCTACGGACAATACGGCTTCATTGATTTCGTGCCAACCCCGGAAACCGACATTAATGAAGAGGCCAAACGCATTGATGTCACCATGAAGTTCGAGGAAGGCAAGCAGTACTATGTCCGCCGCATCGACTTTACCGGAAACACCACCACCCGCGACAAAGTCATCCGCCGCGAATTGCTGATTGACGAAGGTCAACTCTTCAACCAGCACGCCTGGGAAATCAGTATTTTGCGCCTCAATCAACTCGACTATTTCGACAAACTCGAGGCCGATAAGGCCGCGGAGATCAAGCGCAACCAGAAGGAAGGCACCGTCGACTTGCTCTTGAAGTTGAAGGAAAAGGGCAAGCAATCGATCGGCTTGCAGGGCGGCGTCAGCGGACTTTCGGGCGGATTCATCGGCCTGACCTACCAGACCAACAACTTCCTCGGCCTGGGCGAGACCCTCACTCTTTCCGCGCAGGTAGGGCAATACCAGCGCAACCTGATGTTTGGATTTTCCGAGCCCTATTTGTTCGACCGCCCCATTGCCAGCGGCTTCACCGTGTTCTCCTCGCTCTACAAATACGACTATGCCCACCAGGCGGCATTGCTCACGGGAGAAGCGGTCAGCATCAATCCTCAATACATTCAGAACTACAACCAGAACAGCACCGGTTTCACGGTCTACGCCAGTTACCCGTTGCGCAAGCACGCGTTTACTCGCGTTGGTTTGACCTACGGCCTCACCAAGACGAACATCACCACCTACAACCAGGCCTCCAACCTCCTGTTTACGCAATTGCAGTATCGCAGCATCGCCGGGCCCAGCGCCTTGAACGGTATCTTCGCCAGCACGGTCACCGGATCGATCACACACAACACCATCAATAACCCCGTCAACGCGACTTCCGGGAAGAGTTATTTTTATTCCCTGTCCTTCACCGGCGGCCCCATCGGCGGCAATGTCAACACCATCACCAATACCGGCGAGTACAAGTATTTTCATCCCGTCAACAAGAAGCGCAATGCCATCGGCGTTAGGTTCCTGGGTGCTTACACCACGGGATATGGCGGAAAGGAAGTGCCGCCCTACAGCCGCTTCTACATGGGCGGCGAGAACGACATCCGCGGCTTTGATATTCGCGGCATTTCTCCGGTCGCCTATATCCCCAGCGTCATTGACACCACCATTTCGTTTCCCTATCACGGCGGCACAGGTTCGCTCGTCGTACCTTTGGTGGTGAATACCATCACCTTTCCCGGCGGCGACATCGAGGGCGTGGGGAATATCGAATACCGCATCCCCATTGTGGGGCCGGTGAGCATGACTTTATTCGCTGACGGCGGCACCACGGGGATCCTGAACAAGGGCGCGCTGAAACTGGACCCCACGGGAATCACGAACATCAATTCGCAGTTTCCGCTCGCCAATCAGCAGGCGCAGTTGCAACTCGCCCCCAACACGAATTTCAAGCCGCGCATTTCCACCGGCATCGAGTTCAACATCAATCTGCCCATCGTGCAAGCGCCCTTCCGCATCTACTGGGCTTACAACCCCTTGCGCGTCCACCAGACCATCGTTGCCCCTTTCGACCAGGTCAATATGGACAACCTGTACTTGCAATGCCGGGCGCTGGGCCTAACCGATCCGCTGCATCCGCACAGTTGCGATCCTATTATTCTGATGCCGATTTCGCCGTATATCACGAATCCGGGGCGCCTGAATTACTTTGAGGCCTCGAGTACTTTCCGATTCACGGTAAGCCGGACGTTCTAACAGGATGCAGGAGATAGGAATTGCTACGGGGTGTACAAAAGAGTTCGGTGAATGGGAGACGATGTGGCGGACAGCCCATTTGAACCAGGGGCCACGGAGAGGATTTCGCAGTTCGCCAGAGAAGAAAACACAATGATGAGACTCACCAATCGAGATTCAGTTACAGCGTGCGCGGGGGATCCCCGCCGCACCGGTATGGGGGAGAAGTGCGCTATGGAGTGGCGTAAGTTTGCAAGTTGCGTTGTAATGATATTGATATTCGCGTGCGCCGCGTTGTTCATTGCGGCGTGCAGCAGCTCAACCGCTAACGTAATCACGGTCACAGTCAATCCCCCCTCGAGGGTCGTGATCGCCGGACAAGTGGCGACTTTCACGGCAACCGTAGGCGGCAGCACCACGACCACGGTGACCGACTGGCCGTGCACCTATTCGTATACACCCTTGCCGACATCTACTACGCCGAACCCGAAGGCCGTCACGGGAAGCTGCACGAGCGGAACAACGGTAAGTGGCATCACTGGCAGTATTGGCACTTGGGTGATTACCACCACCAACGGCTCGAACGTTCTCACCTACACCGCTCCTACCCTCGCCAATTTCCCCAATCCTGCACCCACGCTGACCTTTACCGCAACCGCCGACGCGGACAAGAAGAAAACCAACACCGCGGTAATCAGCCTGGATTCCGGAATCCGCATTTCGGTAACTCCATCAACAGTGACTGTTCCTGTAGGAATTACCCCGGCAGCGACCGTCTCCTTCCAGGCTTCCCTCCTCAATTCGCCGGCGCTCAATCTGCAGTGGCTGGTGACGCAGCCCAACACCGCTTCCACTGTCACGGCCAACCAAACATATAATCCCGCATCTGCAACCTGCAGTCCCACCTGCGGCTCAATCGACGTCAATGGCATTTTTTCCGCACCCGCAACTCTCCCCACGGATACCACTCCCGCCGGCAGCAAATCAACGAGTCCGACCACCGTCTACGTGGTCGTCTGGTCGAACACGGATTCTTCTCAGTATGCGGTGGCCCAGATCACTCTGGTTAGCGCCACCAATAACTCCATCAACTTCACCGGCATTTTCCCCCCCACGGTTGCCGCTGGCAGCGTTTCCCAAAACATCTACCTCAACGCCAAGAACCTCCTCAACACCACAAATATTTACTTCATTCCTCCCGGGGCGACCAAGGGACTCCCAATCGCATTGTCCAACACCTACACGATCCCCATTTCCAAGGCCTATTGCACAGCAAGCGCCACCGGCGTGACGCCGGTAGTAACCTGCGATGCTTCCCTCATGACGCGCATCGAGTTGACCCAGGATCAACTCTCCATTGCGGGAACCGCGCATATTGAAATTGATGGCATCCCTGGAAGCCAAACGGCGACGCAACCGTGCACCAACATCCCCAATTCGGATGGTTCGACGGCAACCAGCAACATCTCTTGCCCGCTGACCGTCGCCTACACCGGCCCGGCGCTCGTCTCCGCCACTCCCGACAACTTTCCCCAAGGCTCCAATGCCTCCATTGCCGTGGATGGAGGGTACTTCGGGGGCACCAACACTCCTATTGTCAAATTGCTGCTCGATGGGGCCTTGGACACCGTTTCCTCTTCCGGACCGCGGCAGTTCGTGGGCACACAGCAGGGAACCAGTTTGCAAAATCCGGGGCTGTATGAAGTTACCATCCAGAGCAACGCGCCGCAGGGAGCGCAGCCACTCTTCCCGTCTGTGACGACCAACGTGGCCGTCCAACCAGTGTTCGCAAATTTCATTCCGAATCCCTCAAATGTTCTTTGTACCGGTGCTCCAGTTCCTCAATCGGCATATCCCCCGTGCATACTTCTGGGCGCTAACAATCCGGCTCCCAGCAGTTTTGCCCTCGATTCGGCCAATGGATTCGCGGTGCTGACGGAGCAGGGATCCAACACGATACAGGTGATTGACTTGACCGGATCCGCCCCGGTCCTCGGTCCTAGCTTTGTGATGACCACAGGCAGTGGACCTACCAGTGTGGCCCTGGATACCCAGCTTAGTATCCCAGGCCACAGCGGTCAGGACTTGGGAGTAGTGGTCAGCAGCGGCGACAGCAAGCTGTATCTTTATGCCATTTCGCGCACGGCTATCGCGCAGATCGGTTCTATTCCCGTGGACCTGCAGTCCCTCATCCTCGCTTCTGGAACCGGTGTGCCCACACCCTATTCGGTGGGCGTAGATCCGGAAACACACCTGGCGGCACTGGCATATTCCAGTAGCAATCTGAGTGCGAATATCGGGTTCATTGTGGATGTAAACCCCAATTTGGATGGCAGTGACCCGCACACCTGCTTCGCCAACTCCACCGTTCAGACTCCACCCTGCGCACTTGCGCCCGTTTCCTTGGTTACCGGAGCCACCCCGCAAGTGGTGATGCAACCCGGTGCGCCACTGGCTTACGTGACCCCCGGCGGCCAGGGATCGACCTCGGTGGTGGATTTGTTGCAACAAGGCGTCTCCGCAAAGATTGCGCCTGCCGCTTCAGGTACTACCAGCGGGGCAGTGCGCACCAACGGCATCGTCACTATCATTACGCTGACGCCACATGGCATTAACCCAGCTTTGGGCGGAACGGTGATCATCTCCGGATTGCTTCCTGCGGACTTGAACGGTACTTATCAGGTGATCCCCGGCAGCATTCTGGATCCATACACCTTCCAGTATTCGCAACCCGGTAGCCCTACAGGTACGGAAGTCGAGACCAACACTTCCAGCAACGAGGGAACCGTGCAGTATGGCACGCCGTATTATTCGTTCAATACCACCAGCACCGCGACGGGGGCGGCCATCAATCCCACCACGCGCATGTTCGCTTTTGCGGACTATAACGCCAACTTCGGTCAGATTGGCTTTATCAGCACGTCGGATCAGACCGTCACCTCACTTACGATGACGGCTGGGAGTTGCAAGACTTGCACGCCGAACCCCAGTGGCGCGCCGGAAATCGGATTCCGCTGGGTTTCCTTCGATCCTTTCACCGATGTCCTTGTAGCTTACGATCCGAGCACAAACGCCGCTGGTCCAAGTTTCCCAGGCAATGCCATTTCCCTGATTAACCCCGGCACCACCACCGCCGGTGGTGGCTACTCGGCTCCCTATCGCATCATCGCGGCGATTCCCACGGGGCAAGTTGGCTCCGGCACATACACGCCGGCGGGGCAATCCACAGCACTAACGGTGAATGGCCCGATGATCTACGACCCCAAGTCCAAATTTGTACTCGTCGGGAATGCCGGGAGCAACACCCTGAGCTATCTGAGTCTGGATCCAAGTGGCCAATTCAAGAAACTTCATGTAGATTCGCTTCAGGTGATGAGCGCGAGCGCAGCAGTCCCCAGTGCGCAGCCGACGCTCGGCAGTCCTGCCATTAAGAGCTGCGATCCCACTTCCGCCACGAATCCCTGCATGCCGCAGGCCGTGCAACTCGGCCAGACCGCTACATTGCGCATTCTCGGGCAAGGATTCCTCTCCGGCACGGGCGCACCAGTTGTGCGTCTGGATGGTAACTCGACCGGCGTGACCGTTTTGTCAGGTGCTACCGATAGCGAAGTCGATGTCACCGTTGATGCCTCGGTGCTCACGGTAGCCCATGACTATGCACTCGATGTCCAGGTGCTAGTTGCGGGCAGCCCCGTCGTATCCAACGCCCTTGATCTCCACGCTGTCGGCGTCCTCGACATGACACCCGTGTGCACTCCCACGGCGACCTTCCCGCAAGGGCCAGAGGCCGTGGCCATTGACGATTCCCTGCATGTTGCCTTCGTGACCAACTACGCCTGCAACAGCGTTTCAGTGATCAACATCAACCCCAACCCCTACCCCAATGGGTTTATAAAGGAGGACGGTACACAGGCGCCCTACGGGGCGCTGCTCACCACCGTCAAGGTCGGGAACAATCCCGTTGGTGTTGGTGTGATCCCGCGGCTGGGATATGCGGTAGTGGCGAACAATGGCGATACACCCACCGGAACCGCATCCATCATTGACTACAATAACAAATACACGGCCGATACCGCCCAGGTGCTGTCATTTACTACCACCTCCGGTACGAGCTCTACCACCAGCAGTACCGTGGCCGTGGGTCTCGCTCCTCTCGGTGTAGCCGTGGATCAGGATCGCGCGCTGGCTCTGGTGGCCAACTCCGGTTCTAACACGCTCTCTTCGATCGACCTCACTGTGCTCTTGCCGGGTGCCGTCACTACCACCGTGCCCGTGGCCACCACCGTCGCTCTCAGCGGGCCTCCCACGGCCGTCGCCGTCGATCCCGATGGCGCGCTGGCGGTAGTGACGAATTTGCAGAACTCCGGCACAACCTCCGCCGCGGCGGGATTGGACGTCGTGACTCTCTCGTCCGTCCCTCCCACCCGTAGCACTACCGCTTCCGTGTCTTCCCTGACGGCCAGTCTCACCGGCCTGGTTTTCGATCCCTCGCCCGCGTTCAATCCCACCCCCAGTGACCGGGTGTTTTATGCCGCGTCCACGCAGCAGAACGCCATTTATAGTTTTGATCCGACTTCCGGTTCCACGCTCACCTACAAGGTGGGCATTAATCCCTATTCGCTGGGTTTCAACTATCAGACGGGAACTTTGCTGACTATCAATTCGACCTCCAACACCAGTTCGATTGTCGATTCGCAATACCTCAAGACCACCCAGACTCTGGGCATCAGCAGCCAGTCCCAGTTCGCCGTCGCCGTGGACAACTGGTTCAACACCGCCGTGATTGTGGACCAGAACAATAATCGCGTGCTGCTGCTGGCCCTGCCCAAATAAAAGTGCGGCGGGTCTGGGAGACGCACCATGAGGTCGCCGGAGGGAAGTCGCGGGCCATTGTGATTGCAGGTGTCTCGGCAAGTCCGCTATACTCTTATATTTGTACTGCGGCTGTCGGCGCTCCCGTGCACTCTCTAGGAGCTGGCAACGCAGCCGGAATTCCGGTAGGAATAGCAGACAGCCAGGTGGTCCCCGCTCCGTTGGGATCAGAAAAGTTTTCGGCCGGAGATCGGTTCAGAACGCAAAGGGTTGACTTTCCACGCCGCCCAACCGCGGAATTGGATGAGCGGCCCGGAGATTAATAAGGAGAATACAGTGAATTCCAGAATCATGATTCGTATGGCTGTGCTCAGTGTGGCGTGCCTGCTGGGAACGGCAGTTGTCTGGGCGCAGGGTACCACCATGGCGGGCGCCGCCAGCGGGGGTAAAGTAGCGGTGATCAATGTGCGGCAGGCGATTGTTTCCACCGCCGAGGGCAAGCAGGCTTCCGCGGAACTGCAGTCGCAGTTTGCCCCGCGGCAGAATGAACTCGAGGGCCTCAACAAGCAGGTTAACGATCTTCGCCAACAACTTGCCGCCAACCAGACCACCTGGAGCGACGAGCAGAAGGCCAAGGCGCAGACACAGGGGCAAAGATTGGCTGCGCAACTCGAGCGCAAGAACAGCGAACTCCAGGAAGATGTCAACGCCGCCCAGGCCGACGTTGTGGACCGCATCGGCCGGAAGATGATGGACGTTCTTGACCGCTATTCCCGTGAGAATGGTTACGTGGCGGTATTTGATTCATCCGCGCAGAATTCTTCCATTCTCTATGCCTCATCGAATATCGACATCACCCAGGAAATCATCAAGCTCTACGATCAGGCCTACCCGATCAAGGCGACCGGTGCCGCGACACCTGCGACCAAACCGGCGACCACGCCGAAGCCGGCTCCAACGACCAAGCCGTAAGTCGCAACGTCCCAGGTTGACGCACAGAAAAAGGGTCGTGGCCCGTTTGCGGCTACAACCCTTTTCCGTTTTCGTCATCGTCCGTTGAATGGCCTAAGGGGATAATCCGGCGGGCGTCGCAGGGGGTTCGCTTGGTTTTCCAATCTTGTGCGTGGTTTCCACATCGAAGAGCAGATAGTTGCTCAGGGCGTGCCGGTGGTGGTACCGCCTGCCACGGCGTTCGATGTAGTCGTCGGCACTCCACGGCAGCCACATCTGTTCATTCCCCGTTGAGAAATTAACGGGGCCATAGTCGACCAGCAGATGATCTTTTGTTAGTTCAAGCCCTTTGACAGGTTCCCGCAAGTCGGTCTCCACGCGCAAGACCGCAAAGCTCGTGCTGGAGATCCAAATGCGTCCCTTTACCGGGACCTCGTATGTATCCGTGTTTAATTGCCATCGCCGCACTCCCTCCCCCTTGGCGCCCCGCTTCTCCACAAAGTGGATTTGCCAGGCCGCCTGCCCGCGTACGTTGGACACTCCTTCGCAGGAATAATCGAAGCGCTGCCGATAGATGGGTTGCAAGACATTCACACCCATGCTGTTGAGGTTCGTGGATGTGATGATGACCGAATTGTTGGTTCCGGAAGAACTGTAGTCATCATCCTCGCCGTCGCGGAATTCCCTCAGGTAGAACGAATCCGGACCATGTGGATAGACGAAGACGATGTAGGGGAAGTCATGTGTCTTCACTGGCCCGGGCCAGCCGTAGCGGTCAATTTCCTGGCGCTCGATATGCTCCGTCGCGGTGAACTTTTCAAAATTGACCAAATCCGAATTCATCCGGTGCAATGCGTTGTCCAATATCGGTTCACTCTTGCAATTCACGTCGCGTGCAACTTCGTACACGGCACTGTCCGTATCCGGCGGGGCCCACGAATGTTCCACTATCTTGACGAAATTCACTTCCGGTGCTCGTGGCAGAGGAAGGTCCGCAGTGGTCGAAGCAGTGTGTGACGGGCCTTCTTTTTCCAGATTCGCCATCATCTTCTTTGTTGCGGGGACAAGGGGGTCCTTGGGAAATGCCTTTAACATGGATTCCCACGTCAGCTTTGCTTCACCGCGCTTGCCCTCCGAGTATTGAATCTCTCCGAGCAAGACTGCCACCGTCCCCCCGTTTTCCTTGGCAAGCGGCGCGGAACGCAACGCCTCGCTTTCAGCTTCACTGTACCGGCGGGCCTGGAAATAGGCCGAGGCCAGATCGAAATGAGCGCGCCAGCCCGCGTGGCTGAGCGCCACGGCTTTCTCAAAATTCGCGATCGCCTCAGCGCGCGCCCCGCTATGTAGTTGCAGTTCCCCCAGGGAAAGCAACGCAAGCTCATTCTTGGCATCCAGCGACAAGGCCTGCTGGAAATGCTGGCCGGCTGCATCGGTATGGTGCAAACCGAGTTCCGCTAACCCTAGATAGTAGATGATGTCCGGATTCCCGGGAGCCTTCTGGAGCGCCTTGGCAAATACCTTTTGCGCCGCTTCGTATTGTTTCTTTCTCAAAGCCTCCAGGCCTTTCTCCATTTCGCCTTGCAGTTGCGGAGTCATCACCGCGCCACCCGGGGCTCCCTCCTTTTCTGCAGCTTCTCCCTCGCGGACCAGGTAGATGTAGATCGGCATCGTTTGGAAATTCATCGTTTGTCGGTAATGCTCGATCGCCTTGGCGTATCCCGGGCATCTCACTTCCACTTCGTATGCTCCTGGCGGCACGCTTGGGAAATGGGCCGTCGATGATCCCCCTGTAGCCGTCATCACGTTGTAACCCATGTCGATCGTGTACAGCCGGACCTCCGCCGGAATATCCAGAGGACCTCCGTGTGCGTCTCGCACACAAACGTCGACATCCGCTGCCGTGTTCTGTATTTGTGAAATGTTGGGACCAGTGTTCTGATTTCCCCCTGGAGGGCGCTGGCCCCATAGTGGAAACGATAGGAGCGACAAGGCAAACCACAACGTTGCGGCGCGGACCAGCGCCGGCGGGTAGGGGAACCGCATCATTCGCAGCCGCTCCCTTCTTCCAGTACCATTGCCAAGACTATCCATCCCCATATCCACGGTCAAGGGCAGCAGTCACACCTCACATCAGTGAGGTAGGTCGACCACAGGGTTCGCAGCAGTGTACAGATGCATGCCCTTTACGTGGCATATTGAGGGGACTCTGACGGTGAAACTCAGACATTCCCCTGCACCAATGGACAGGCCCTGACCCCGAGGGCGCCACAACCCCAGCCCGGCCAAGCCTCTCGGTACCTTGCTTTTACCGTGCTGCCGGAATATACTGGCTCTTCGCTCTGAAACGGGTCGCACCATAGAGTGGGCGCAAGCCCACTTTTTTGTTGCCGCCGGTAGGAACGAGCTTTTAACCGGCTTAGGTCGGGGAGTCTCCGCGTGAATTTGGAAAAGGTCCGCGAAGCCGCCGAACGCGTGGCACGTTCGGAGGGCTTGGAAGTCGTGGATGTCGAATGGAAGATCGGCAAGCAGCGCTTCCTGCGGGTGTATATCGACCGCGTTCCCCCGCCGAGGCCGGCGGATGGAACCAATGGTGGAACGCCGCCGGACCCCTTCGCCAAGATCAGTCACGCGGATTGCGAACGCGTGAGCCAGCAATTGAGCGTGATCCTGGACGTGGAAGAACTGATTCCCGGCCCAGGTTACATCCTGGAAATCAGTTCCCCGGGAATGGATCGCGCGCTGAAAAGAGCCGGAGATTTCGAGCGCTTCAACGGACGCCTGGCCAAAATTACGACCAACGAACCGCTCGGCGAGGCCAAGTTTTTTGAAGGGCGCTTGCAGGGATTCGCGGATGGCAAGGTCCGCATGCAGTTGAAAGGCAAGGAAGCACGAGTCGTGGAAATACCCTTGGAGATGATTCGAAAAGCCAATTTGGTGATCGAATTCTAGGAAAGCGAAATGGCGAATCTGCTCTACCAACAAATTGAAATGCTCAGCCGGGAAAAGCACATCGAGCCCGCGGTGGTGATTGCCGCCATCGAAGACGCCATGGTTGTTGCGGCTCGCAAGTTCTACAAATCGGATGAGGACCTGCGCGGAAAGTTCAATGCGGAAACCGGACAGGTGGACGTGTTTTCGGTGCTCACCGTGGTCGAGGAAGTAGCCGACCCCAAGCGCGAAATCAGCGTTGCCGATGCCAAAAAGAAAAATCCCAACGCCGAAGTCGGCACGGAAATCAGCACCAACAAGCCCACCGACGTGCTCGGGCGCATCGCGGCGCAAACCGCCAAGCAGGTGATCCTGCAAAAAGTGCGCGAAGCGGAACGCGACACTATTTACAACGAGTATCACACACGCGCCGGCGAGTTGGTCACCGTCATCGTGAAGCGTGCTGAGGGCCCCGACCTCATTGTGGACATGGGGCGAACCGAAGCGCGTCTGCCGAAGCGCGAGCAGTCCAAGCTGGAAACCTACAACATTGGCGAACGCCTCCGCGTCGTAATCCGCACGGTGGACCGCGCGGCAAAAGGTCCGCAAGTGATCGTTTCGCGCGCGGATGCGGCCCTGGTGCAGCGGCTATTCGAGATGGAAGTGCCGGAAATTTACGACGGCACGGTGCAGATCCGCGCGGCGGCGCGCGAAGCGGGCGAGCGCACCAAAGTCGCTGTGGCCAGCCGCGACAAAGACGTTGATCCCGTCGGCGCTTGCGTGGGTATGAAGGGCATGCGCGTGCAATCCATCATCCGCGAGTTGCGCGGCGAAAAAATCGACATTATTCCCTACAGCGAAGAGACGGTGGCTTTCGCGCAAAAGGCTCTCAGCCCGGCCAAGGTCACGCGCGTTCAGATCGTTGATCCGGAAACCAAGAAACTCGAAGTCATCGTGGAAGATTCACAACTTTCCCTGGCCATCGGCAAAAAGGGCCAGAACGTCCGCCTCGCCAGCAAGCTCATTGGCTGGGACATTGATATCAAGAGCGAAGAAGAGAAGCGCCGCGAAATCGAAGAGCAGATGACCGCGCTCACCACGGCGGCAACCCCGCTCACCGTGCTCGCGGGTGTCGGGCCCAAGACCATCGAAAAAATCGAAGCCGCGGGCATCACTTCCCTGGAAAAACTCGCCGGCATGACCCCCGAGCAGCTCATGGAAATTCCGGGCATCGGCGAGAAGATGGTCGACAAAATTTATCAAGCGGTGAACCGCTTCTACGAGAGCGGCGACACTGGAGCTGCGGCAACCACGGAAGCATCTGCGGAAGGCGCCGGAGCTGCGCCGGCCGAACACTCGAAAGCCGCAAGCGAAGCGATCAGCGAACCCAGTGCCAGTGAGCCCAGCGCCGAAACCGCCGCGCCGGAATCCCCCGCGCCGGAAGCCGCCGCCGAAACAAAATCCGATGCCGAAGAACCCGCCGCCGAGGCTACCTCCGCGACCGCTGCATCTTCGGAAGCCCACGCTTCCGCGGAACAGCAGGAAGAGAAAAGTTCCTAACGAAGCATGAGTGACGCATCCCAAGTCCGCATCAATGAACTCGCCCGCGAACTCGAGGTCAAGGCTAAGGCCATCATTGACCTTCTTCCGGGATTTGGCGTAACCGAAAAGAAGACCCACTCCAGTTCGATCTCCGTCGAAGCTGCCGAAAAAGTCCGCCACCATCTGAAGGGTGTCGCGGACGCCGAAGCAGCCGCCGATGCGGAACGCGCAGCGAAGGAAGCAGCGGCCAAGGCTGCGCTAAGGCGACCCGGCCAGCATCCACCCGTGGCAGTTCCCGCGAAACCTGGCGTACCCGCAACGGCTGCACCGGCAGCCCATGCTCCCGCGACACATGCTCCGGTTGCCCATGCGCCTGCGGTCCATCCGCCTGCAACGCATCCGCCCGCAGCCCCCCATCCCGCGGCGGCTCCTGCTGCGCCAAAAACAGTTCCAGTTGCACCCGGTGTCGCGCCTGCTCCCGCTGCGCCCGTTGCGCGTCCGGCGGCGCCCGCACCGCCCACACCCGTGTCAGTTTCCCCTGCGGCCGCTCCAGCACCGCCTTCTCCTGCTCCAAAGCACGCTCCTGCGCATCCCACGAAGCCAACTGCTCCTGCGGCGCAACCCGTGGCAGCGCGTCCGGCACCTGGTGGAGCTCCACCAGCAGGTCGCTCTGCGCACCCCGGCACGCATCCCGCCTCCGCACGCCCTGCGGCTGCTGCGTCCGGTGCGCCTGCACGTGCCCAAGTTCCTCCCCGGCCCCCGATGCCCACCGGCAATCGCGGACCAGTTCCTGGCACCGTGCCCGGCAGCGGCCAGCGCCCCAGCGGACCAAGGCCTGGCCAACCCATGCGCCCGCAACAGTCCGGCCAGGGTGGGCGGCCGCATACGCAGCGTCCTGGCAGTGGTTCAGGTGGACCCGGTGGACCAAGCCGTCCCTTCGGTCAAAGGCCTGGCGCAGTGCCGACAGGTTCGCGTCCCGGACCGCGCACGCCCGGCCGTCCTGCGATGTTGCCGCCATTTCCTGAAAAGATGCCGGTCAGGGCGGAACCCGGCAAACCCCTCTATGCGCGCAAGCCCACGCAACGCCAGCGTCCCATGGTGGACAAGCGGGAGATGGAGGGCGAGCGCAAACTACATCCCACCCGGCAACGACAGGGTGCAGGCGGCCGAGGTGTGGCTGCGGCGGCGATTGCGCCGCCAGAACCCCGCGCGCCGCGCGAAGTGACCCTGACCGAAGGCATCACCATCCGCGAACTGGCCGAAAAACTCGACATCCGCGCGAAAGATTTGCTCAAGACCCTGCTCGATCGCGGCGTCTTCGCTAGCATTAACCAGGCGCTCGATGTGCAAACCGCCACGGACCTCGCGCAATCCTTCAATGGCGTGGTCAGCGTCGTCTCCTTCGAAGAAGAGATGGTGCTGGAAGTTGCCAAGGAAGAAACCAAGGAAAATCTCAGGCCGCGTCCGCCCGTCGTTACGGTCATGGGCCACGTGGATCACGGTAAAACCAGTTTGCTCGACGCCATCCGCGAAGCGGACGTTGCCGGTGGTGAAGCCGGCGGCATCACGCAGCACATCGGCGCGTACAAAGTGCAGGTGCAAGGCAAGAGCGTGGTGTTTGTGGATACGCCGGGTCACGAAGCGTTCACCCGCATGCGCGCGCGCGGCGCAAAGGTGACGGATATCGTGGTGCTCGTCGTGGCCGCGGATGACGGCGTCATGCCCCAGACGCGCGAAGCCATTGACCACGCCAAAGCCGCGGGCGTTCCCATCATTGTCGCGGTGAACAAAATTGATAAGCCGGAAGCGCAACCCGAGCGCGTCAAACGTCAGCTTACGGATCTCGGCCTGATGCCTTCGGAATGGGGCGGCGACACCGAGTTCGTGGAAGTCTCTGCGAAAAAACGCCAGAACCTCGAAAAGCTCCTGGAGATCATTCTGCTCGTCGCCGATCTGCGCGAGTTGAAGGCCAATCCCGACGCGCCGGCAAATGGTACGGTCTTGGAATCCCGCGTGGATAAGGGCCGCGGCCCGGTGGCCACGGTTCTTGTGCAGAACGGCACGTTGAACACCAGCGACTTCTTCATTGTCGGCTCCGTGTTCGGCAAAGTGCGCGCCATGTTTGATGAACGCGGCCGCCCGGTAAAGACTGCCCCGCCTTCCACGCCGGTCGAAGTGCTCGGCTTGCAAGGTGTTCCGGAAGCCGGCGATCACTTCCAGGTAACCGACGAGGCAAAGGCGCGGCACGTTGTCGAGTACCGCCAGTCCAAGCAGAGAGATGCGGCGTTGCGCGCGAGTGCCGGCGGCAGGATCACGCTCGATCAGTTGCACGAACAGTTGAAGGCCGGCGAGATCAAGGAACTCCCCATCGTAATCAAGGCCGACGTGCAGGGTTCCGCGGAAGTGCTTGCCGAAATGTTGCCGAAGCTCTCCGATGACCGCGTGAAACTGAAGATCATCAGCGAGGGAGTCGGCGCGGTTACGGAAAACGATGTGCTCCTGGCCTCGGCGTCAGGGGCCATCATTATCGCCTTCGGCGTGCGTCCAGACCGCAAGGCTGCGGACCTCGCGCAGCAGGAAAAAGTTGACATCCGCACGCACAACATCATCTACGAAGTCTCCGACGAAATTAAGAAAGCCATGGAAGGCCTACTCGAGCCGGTCATTCAGGAGTCCTACCTGGGCCGCGCGGAAGTGCGCAATACCTTCCGCATCAAGGGATCCGGAACCGTGGCGGGCTGCTATGTGCTCGATGGCATCATGAAACGCGACGCGCAAGTCCGCGTGCTGCGGGATGGCACGGTCATCTATACCTCGAAGCTCAACTCCTTGAAGCGCTTCAAGGATGACGCCAGCGAAGTGCGCGCCGGCTTTGAATGCGGCCTCGGTATCGCCAATTTCAACGACGTCAAGGTCAGCGACGTCCTCGAGTGTTTCAACGTCCAGAAGATCAGTGCTGCGGAAGCCGCGGGCCAGAGCGGCGGGCCCTCCGGCCGCAAGTAGGGCTGGCAAATCGAAACAGGGGGATTCCCGGGGCAAACCCCGCGTCCGGGTGATCATCTGACAAGGATGAACGCATAAGAGGGGAAGCCACCCTTCTCAAACAAAAAGTGCTTGCAGGAAGCAGGCTCGGAGCCGTGTATGCCGGTTGGATTGCTCACGTTGGAATTGCACATCGCCGAAGCCCAATCCTTGAAAGACAAGCGTCAGGTCTTGCGCAGTTTGAAGGACCGTCTGCAAGCGCACTTTAATGTAGCCGTGGCGGAACTCGATTTCATGGATACCTGGCAGCGCTCGGTGGTGGGCGTGGTCACGCTATCCAATGAAGAGCAGCACGTCGAAGAGGTGCTGCAAAAAGTCTTAGCCGAAGCCGACCGGCAACTGGGACCCTTGGTAGTCGGCCATTCGGTCGAGATTTTGTAATTCGGAACAACCGAATTCGTGCCGCTGGAATCCGTTGAGGGAGCAATTCAACCGGGAGCCAGAATCGGCGAAACGGAAAACTCTGTGCCAGGCAAGCTACGGAAATGAGCCCTGACCATCATCGTCACGAACGCGTGGGCGAGGAAATCGCGCACGAAATCAACGCCATGCTCGCCGGCGAGTTGCGGGACCCGCGGCTGGAACTGAGCGTGTCCGTCAGCGAAGTGCGTGTGCAGCCCGACATGAAACATGCGCGGGTGTTTGTCAGCGTGCGTAGCGACAACCCCAAGGAACAGACCGACGCGATCAAGGCCCTCGAGCATGCCATGGGTTACATCCGCCATGAACTGGTCGAGCGGCTGCAATTGCGCCGTGTTCCGGAGCTTCACTTCACCCTGGACTTTTCGCAGGAGTATGTCGAGCGCATCGAGCGGCTCTTGAAGGAAGTAAAAAGCGAGAAGCCCCCCAATCCTGAAACTAACTTGTAGCCTCTTTGCTAGGATCAAAAGGCCAGGAACAAAAGACCAATCACTCTTCCGTCATGCCACGCCAACCCAAACCCGCTCCCTTTGACGGAGCGCTCGTCATCAACAAGCCGCAGGGCAAAACCTCTCACGACATTGTGGATGCCGTGCGTCACATGGCGGGCTTCCGGCAGATCGGGCACCTGGGCACGCTGGATCCTTTGGCGACGGGGGTGCTCGTACTGCTCCTCGGCAAGGCCACGCGCCTGGTGCGCTTTTACTCCGGCCGCCGCAAACGCTATGAAGCGGGCTTCCGCTTTGGTTATTCCACGAATACTTATGATTCAGAGGGAGCGGCGCAAGGCCCCGATTGCGCGCCAGTGCTCGACCGCGAGATTCTGGAACGCCTGGCTGCGGAATCCCTCGGCCGGTTTGAGCAGATGCCTCCCATCTTTTCCGCGAAGAAAGTGCACGGGCGCCCTGCCTATGAACTGGCGCGCAAGAATCAGCCCGTGGAACTCAAGCCTGCTTCCGTGGAGTTGTTTGAATACCGCCTGACGGGTGTCAATGGCAACATCGCCCGCTTTTCCATTGAATGTTCCTCGGGCACCTACATCCGCTCCTTGGCGCACGACATGGGCCAGAAACTCGGCTGCGGCGCGCACCTTGCCGAAATCACGCGCACTGCCGTGGGCGAATTCTCCCTGGAACAGGCCATCCCCATCGACGAACTTGCCGAGGATGCCCGCGCAGGCAAACTCGAGAGCCGCCTCATCCCTCTCGAAGGGCTTTTGCCGAATTTCCCCAGCACTCACGTCCTCCCGGTTCTCGAAAAACGCGTGCGCCACGGTGGGAAGTTCACCGTGATGCTTGCGCAACTCCAACCCGGCCGCGTGGAACTTCCGCCCGGCGCGACCTCGCAACTCGATGCCGACACAACCAGCCCGCCCAAGCTGCGCGTGTTCAGCCATGAGAACAAGCTGATCGCCGTCGCCGAAGCCCTGGTGCCGCGCACCTATCAGCCGATCGTCGTGTTCGACCCGTTGCCCTGACTCGTATTTCTCGCCACTAAATTCTCAAATGGGGCATTTCTTTGTAGTGGCCGACCCCGCCTCGCGGGGTCGGTTCTTGGGTCTCTCGCCTTTGTAGCGGTCGCTTTCCGAAGCGGGCGCCTTGTCCGTGATCCAATCCACATCGCGTCGACTGAACTCGACTCGAGTACCTCTTTCTTCCGTCATTTTTCTTGATGCCTCATCCACCCTGCCATGTCCTGGTGAGAACTTCGCGTCAAAACTCCGGACGCGTCGGTGGAGGCTGAGGGATATTAGGCCGCTGCTGCGGATTCGGCTGCCCCGGAGTCTCTTGAGGATTTGGCACCGCCTCCGGAGGCTGGCCTTGCGGAGTTGTAGGCTCCACGCCAGTAGGTTGCGCGGGCTGCCCGGGTTCTGGCGCTGGCAAAGGTACTTCCGGCGGAGGGGCCAGGGGCGCGTTTGCTCCGATGGAGCCCCGACCGCTCGTGTCGCCACGGCCCGCATAAATATCGTGACTCTCGCGGTAAGGCAATCGCACGCGCCGCGGAGTTATCAAAATCAGCAATTCCGTATCAGTGAAGGAGTTGTTCCGCTGGCCAAACAGGTAGCCTGCGCCGGGAATTGTGGCCAAACCTGGAAGCCCGGTAATGGTGCGGGTTTCTTCCTTGTCCAGCAAACCGGTGATGAGCGAAGTTTCGTCTTCTTTCAGCCGCACTACCTGTGTCAGCGTGCGGTTGGTGATCACGGGAATGCCGTTGACGCTCGTACCCGCCAGCGCCTTGATGTCGAAGTCGAGTTGTAGCGTGACCTCTTTGTTCCGATGCAACGTGGGTGTGGCCTTGATCTTCAATCCGATGTCCTCATATTCCGACCCCGGGTACGGTTGCTGACTGATAGCCGGGTTGGAGATGAGGCTGGTGGGGCTGGTGATCAATGTCACCTGACCATCCGTAACTTGCCCGGACACCAGCGGAATATCGTCGGCCACCACGATGTCCGGATAAGTACTACTCGTGAAATCTCCAGCCAACATTGCAACGGGGTTCGTGCCGGCCGCGGTTTCTAGAGCGCTGACAAGTAACCCGCTGCCCTCATCCACGAAAATCGAAACCGTGTCCGACCCGGAATTTGCGATGGCGATTCCGTTCGAACCTTCCAGGAAACTGCCGGTGGCCACGGCGCTGGGCGTGGTGCCTACGGTGATAGGCGATTGTGTTGAGTAACCAAAGGTGCCGTCCCCGTTGCCGAGAAGCACGGTGATCGTGTTATCTGCCTGATTCGCCACCACCAGCGCCGGTCCGCTGCTGGCGCTCAAACTTCCCGCGGCAACGGCCACTGGTGATGTACCGACGGTAATGGGCGACTTGGCGAATTCTGTAAAGGTGCCGTCTCCCTTGCCTTGCAGCACCGTCACTGTGCCGCTCGTTTTGTTGACGATGGCCAGGTCCGGAATGCCGTCACCATTAAAATCTGCGATGGTCAAAGCGACGGGGCCCTGTTCGGAGTTGGCTACGACATTGGGCAGCGCGAACGGCGATCCTTGCACCTGCGCAAATGTCCCGTCGCCGTTGCCCGTGAACACAGAGTAGCTGTTGTCGTCGGCATTTGTGACCACGAAACCCAGATTGCTGTCGGTCAATGTGTGGATCTGGCCAACCGCGATGGCCGTGGGCCTTCTCCCGACGGTGTACGACGCCGAGCTAGCCGGGTTGCTGAACGTGCCATCTCCATTACCGAGGAGAACGCTCACCGAATTGGTGACTTGCGAGGCGACCAGCAAATCGGGAAACGAATCGGTGTTCGGGTTAAAACTGCCGGCCGCCAGCGCTACCGGGACGCCTGCGCCCCCTAGCGTGGCGGTGATCTGCGCGGTCCCCGCACCCACCCCTTTGGCCAGCCCGCTACTCGCCTCGATGCTCGCCGCGGAAGTGTTGGAGGAAACCCAGCGCACAATTCCAGAAATGTCCTGCGTGCTGCCGTCGCTGTATGTCCCCACGGCCGTGAATTGCTGCGTCGCGCTCAGCCCGATGCTTGGAGTTGCCGGCGTGACGGCAATCGATTTCAGGGTCGCCGATGTCACCTTTAGTGGTACCAGGGCGCTGGTGATTGTGCCAAGCTTGGCGCTGATTTGTGTGCTGCCGGCCACCAGTCCTCGAGCCAGCCCTCCCGATGCGGAGATGGAAGCCGTGGTGGGTGTCGCGGAGGTCCAGGTCACGATACTGGTGATGTTTGCTGTGCTCAGGTCGCTATACGTTCCGATCGCGGTGAATTGCTGCGTTGTGCCCAACGCAATCGAAGGCGCTGCCGGTGTCACGTTGATGGATTGCAAAGTTGCATTGGTGATGTTCAGCGGGACCGCGGCGCTGTTGACAGTCCCCTGCGAGGCCGTGATGTTTGCCGTTCCCGCCACTTGTCCAAGGGCGATTCCTGAGGCCGAGTTGATCGCCGCAACCGAAGCATTGGAAGAAGACCACGTGACGCCGTGCGTGATGTCCTGCGTGCTCCCATCACTATATGTTCCCGTGGCCGCGAACTGCAGCGTGGCTCCCTTGGCGATGGATGAATTGGCAGGAGTGACCGCAATGGAACTCAAGGTGGCCGAGGTCACGGTCAGATTCACGGCTGGACTCACGATGCCTTGCGTGGAACTGGGGGCTCCTCCAGCCAGCAGAAACGGCGAGCCTGCGGCCGTGGCAAATTGCGTGGTGGCGTTGGATCCCTGATTGAACAGAATCGTGATTGTATTATCCGCCTGGTTCAAGACCGCAAGATCCTGTGTGCCGGCCTCCCGAAAATCCGCGGTGACCAGCGCGACGGGCGATTGGCCGACCGTGAATTGCTCAGTGGAAATTGTCGTGCTGCTTGCGCCTGGATTCCCCGTCGAGCTCGAGGTGCCGAGGCTGCCGGAAAGCAGAGAGAGCGTAATGGGATAGCGGTCACCCACAAAGAAAGTGGCTGGCTTGCCATCTTGCGCGCGCAGCAGAATCTGCCGCCCGCTTTGCACTAGCGAAAGGGCTTGCGAAAACTGGGCGGAAGCCTTCGGCAACCCCAGCAGAAAAGTGGATTTTCCGCCGCCAATCGCCACCAGCGCGGGGATGGCCGGGCCGCCGAAGATGGAAACGAGCAATGTCTGCAACGCGGTGAGACTAGTCGCGCTTCTTACCTGCTGAATTAGATTGGGCGGAATCGAATAGAGGGTGGTGCTTGCGGGCGGCGTGATCCCCAGGTTGGTGGCGTTGGTGCGGTCCACCTCAAGTAGATCGATTTCCAGCAGAACCTCGCCCCGTTCGTGTTCCAACTGCTCGATGATATCGCCCGCCAGGCGCACTCGCTGCGCCGTGTCCCGGATCGTGATCGAACGCGACTCCGCGGATTGTTGCATGTGCTGCGAACCGGTCAGCTCGCGCAGCACGCGAAACAGCTCCGTCATCTCCGCGGGTTCCGCGGAAACCGGCAAACGGAAGGTCTCTTCAATCTCGGGCTCGAACAGTTTGCGCTTCTCCGTGGTATCCGCGAACACGAACATCAGCTTCGGATTCAGCCCGCGCCACGATGTCCCGGATTCCAGTGGGAGCACCTTCATCACGGTATCGAACTCCGTGTTCTCCAGCCGCAGGTGCACGTTCCGCGCCGGCAGGTCCGGATCGAAGCTGGCCTTGATCCCGTACGCGCCGGCCACCTGCTCGTATACACTGCGCACATCGCTGCGCACGTTGAAGCTGCGCGTAACCTTTTCCGGTTGGAGGACGGGCAAACCCGTGGGTGGTTCGACCCGCTGTCGCTCCTCTTTTGCGTCACTTCGCGCCTGAAATTGCCGCATGCGCTCTTCAACAATCGTGTTTTTCGGGTCGATGCTTAAAGCGCTCGCAAGTTCCAGCGCGGCTCCCTGAAAGTTTCCCTCCACGGCCAGACGTTCCGCATTGTCCACGTGCGCGCGCACCAGCTTGGACCGCAAGGCCGCACCTTTGCTCACAATCGTCACATCCATCGGAGCGTAGCGCGCTGCCTCTTCGTAAGCCCACAGCGCTCCCTCTTCGTCCCCGGCGGCTTCGGCTTTGGCGGCTTGTTCGGTGAGTTTCTTCGCTAGTTTTGGGTTCGGCTTCACAACGGCGAACGGGTCTTGCGCGGGATTCCCGGCTGAGGCGCCGGATTGCGCCGGCAATTGCGGGCACAGCAGCAGCCCAGCGAGCAGGAGTGAAAGCGGAGCGCGGAAGGTGCCAGCCAGCATTCTCATGGTTAGACGCAAGCGCCTATTCTACCGTGAGGTAGCGAATAGCGGGGGAACTTGACGTGGGAAAGGGCGAGCGGTAGACTGGATGTGTTGTTGCAAGTAATTTTCAACTGGCAATACCTTGCTCTCTGCTTTCCTCATCGCCCTTCGCGAAGGCGTCGAAGCCGCCCTCGTTGTCGGCATCATCCTCGTCTACCTCTCGCGCACCGGCCGTGCGCACCTGGCTCGCTATGTGTGGGGCGGCGTCGCCTCCGCCGTCGCCCTAAGTCTTGCGGCTGCTATTGCTTTGGACCGATTCCGCATCAGCGAAGACGGCTTTGAGGGCGTCCTCCTTCTGGTGGCTGCCTGCTTTGTGGTCACCATGATCATCTGGATGAATCGCGTGGCCCGCCACCTCAAAAAGGAAATTGAGCAAAAGGTGGAGAGTTACGCGGAGCGGGCGGGCAAGGCCGCCGGGTGGGGCATCGCCCTCTTCGTTTTCCTGATGGTGCTGCGCGAAGGCGCGGAACTCGCGCTGATCCTCCGTGCCGTCGAGTTGTCCACCGAAGGCCTGCAAACCTGGATTGGCACGGCCGTGGGCATTGGCGCCGCCGTGGCCGTGGGCGTTTTCTTCTTCAAGGGAACACTCAAGGTGCCGCTGCAGCGCTTTTTCGCTGTCACCAGCGCCATCCTGATCCTGGTATCAATTCAATTGGCCGTTACGGGTCTGCACGAATTGAGCGAAGCGCGCTGGCTGCCCTCGAGCAGAAGCGAGATGGCCCTGCTGGGTCCAATCGTCCGCAATGAACTCTTCTTTTTCATTTTTGTTTTTGGCGCGGCGGCCCTGATGATTTTCCGCGAGTGGCAATCGGCCTCCCACGCCAAGGCGGCCACCACGGCCACTAATGACGCGGAGCGTCGTCTGATGGAAGCGCAGAACCGCCGCCAGCGCCGCTGGATGATTGCCGCGGCCGTGATGAGCCTCAGCGTCATCCTGGCGCTAACCGCCGACTTTATTTATGCGCGGGTGAATGCGGCTCCCGTTCAGGCCAAGCCCGTGGAAGCGCTGGACAATCTTGTCCGCATTCCCGTGCCGCAAGTGCAGGACGGCAACCTCCATCTCTTCACCCTCAACGTGAACGGGCAATCCATCCGCTTCATGGTGATCAAGAAGCCGGGCGGCTACGGCACCGCGCTCGATGCCTGCCTCATCTGCGGCGCCGATGGCTATCGCCAGGAAGGGCAGAACGTCATCTGCCGCCATTGTGCATCGGCCATCTACATTCCCTCGATTGGACAAAAGGGCGGGTGCAATCCCATCGGATTTGCCTCGCGCGTGGACGGCGACACGATTGTGATTGATGTTTCCGCGCTCACCAAATCCGCCGAGGAGATTCCGAAGTAGGCACCGGTCGGTTTGCGCCAGGGAATGGCTTCTTATCTTGAGCACGGCGAAGGGCACAGCTTTCTGAAAAAGTAGAATTCCGTCATTCCGAACAGAGTCTGCGGAGTGAGGAATCCCTCTTCTCTTGGGTTTCCGCCAAAGAGAGATTCCTGAACGAAAACAGCGTTTCTGACCAGGTGAAATGTTCCTTCGACTTGTAGCCGATTCATTCACTCGCCGGCCTCGGCGCAAACTCTTGACCATGGCCGCGCTCGCACTGGGCATGGCAGTGGCCACTGCGGCGCTCAGCGTCTCGCTCGACGTCGGCGACCGTCTGGCGCAGGAATTCCGCAGCCTGGGCGCGAATCTCCTCGTCACCCCGCAAGCCGATTCCTTGCCGCTGGAAATTGGCGGCGTGGATTATCGTCCCGCAAACGCAGGCGCCTACCTGCCGGAAGCCGACCTCGGCAAACTCAAAACAATTTTCTGGCGCTTCAACATCATGTCCTTCGCGCCCATCTTGGATGTTCCGGTGAAGGCATGGTCACCGGCGTCCAAAAACTGGTCCACTCCTGGCGTCGTCGACAAAGCCACTCTAATCGGCACTTGGTTCGACCGCGCCGTTCCTATACCTGACGGTACCACTTACGAAACCGGGATCGAAAAGACCAATCCCTGGTGGCATGTGGAAGGGAAGTGGTTCAAAGACGACTCCACACAGTGTGTCGTCGGTGCAAACTTTGCGAAGAAATTTGGCGTGAAGCCGGGCGATGTCCTGCACGTGACGCCGACCGACAAGGCATCTGAAATGGAGTTGAATGTCGTCGGAATTCTGACCACCGGCGGGCCGGAAGACGATGCCATCGTCGCTTCGCTTGGCACGGCGCAACAGTTGGCGAATAAGCCCGGGCAATATCGCCGGCTCTATGTGAGCGCGCTGACCAAGCCCGAAGACGCCTTCGCCCGCAAAGATCCCAACACCATGACTCCCGCGGAATTTGACACCTGGTACTGCACGCCCTACATCAGCGCCATCGCCCTGCAAATCAGCCAGGAGCTGAAGGGCACGGATGTGCGCGTGATTCGCCGCGTGGCCGAAGGTGAAGGCAACATCCTCACTCGCGTGCGCACGCTGCTGTGGCTGGTGACGTTTGCCGCGCTGCTAGCCTCCGCCTTGGCCGTTGGAGCTTCCGCCGCCGCTTCGGTCATCGAACGCCGCACCGAAATTGGCCTCATGAAGGCTCTTGGCGCAGGCTCGGGGCTTGTTGGAGTGTTGCTTGCCGCGGAACAGTTGCTGCTGGCGTTTGTGGGCGGCGGCATCGGCTACGCGGTGGGCATTGTCTTGGCGCGCATTCTCGGTGAACGCATTTTCGGCTTTACGCCCACTCCAAATCTGTTCTTGTTGCTGATTATTCTTGCCCTTGCCGCACTCATTACCCTGTTGGGCAGCGCGTTTCCGTTGCGCCGGGCTTCGCGCTACGATCCCGCGCCCATTCTGCGAGGCGAGTGATGCCCACCACGGCAATGTTCTGGCGCATCGTCCGGCGGCTGCTCACCGCGAACTACAGCCGCCTCTTCGTGATTCTCCTCGCGCTGGGAGCTGGCGCGGCGGTCACTTCGGCGCTTCTGAATCTCCAGATTGACGCCAAGCGCCGCCTCACCACCGAATTTCGCGCCCTCGGTGCAAATGTGATCGTGGCTCCGCGCGATGCGGGCACGGACGGCAATGGCGCGACGCTCGGCGAAACGGTACTTGGGCAATTGCCCGCGGAGCACGAAGGCAAGCCTGTGCCGGCCGTGGCCTTCCTCTACGTGATTGGCGAAATCACCAAGGCCGGTGAGACTCACTTCGAACCCGCCGTGATCGCGGGCACGCAAGGGCATGGCCTAACCGAAATTCGCCCCGGCCGCCGCAGTGAATACCTCCCCGTGTTAGAGAACGATCCTCAGGCATGCGAAATCGGCGCCAAAGCCGCCACGCAATTTCAGGTTCACGCAGGAGATTCTCTACAACTCCGAAATGCGGGACGCACAGCAGCCTGCAAAGTGTTTGCTGTCGTAGCCACGGGCGGCGCGGAAGATACGCAGATTTTCACCCGCCTCGCCACCGCTCAGGCCCTCGCGAATCTTCCCGGCCGCATCAGCCTGATCCAACTCAGCGTTACGGGAACCCCCGATTCGCTTAACCGCTTTATCTCGCAGTTGGGTCGCAATCTTCCCGCCGTGGACGTTCGCGGCATCAAACAGCTCGCCGAAGCCGAAGGCCGCATCTACAACCGCATCAGCGGCCTCCTATCCGCCACGGTAATCCTCGTGCTCATCCTCACTTCGCTCTGCGTTATGGCGGGCATGAGCAACGTGGCCATCGAACGCAAAAACGATGTCGGCTTGATGAAAGCCATTGGCGGCTCCGTGCGCCGCGTCGTGCGGCTCTTCCTCGCCGAGGCCATCCTCATGGGAATTGTCGGAGGCTTGCTGGGTTCGGCAATCGGGTTGCTCATATCAATATGGCTGGGAAAAGCCGTGTTTGGCGTGGCTGCGCAGCCCCGGTGGATTGTGTATCCTGTTTCTGTGGCCATCACCGTGATCGTTTCCATTGCCAGCGCGTTTCCGTTGCGCCGTCTGGCCAGTATTCGTCCCGCGTCCGTATTCCGAGGTGAAGCGTGAGTTCCCAGGTTGTAATCGAATCATTGGTGAAGGAGTACGGCACCCTGCGCGCCCTGGACGGCATCTCCGTGAAAATTCAGGCCGGAGAGTGGGTGGCGCTAATGGGCCCGTCCGGCTCCGGCAAAACTACCTTGATCAATATTCTTGGCGGCCTCGATACGCTGACCTCCGGCCACGTTGTCGTGGACGGCGTCGACCTCGCGAAACTCGGCGAAAACGATCTCGTGCGTTACCGCGCGGAGAAAATCGGCTTCGTGTTCCAGCAGTTCCACCTGGTGCCCTACCTCAACGCTCTCGAAAACGTCATGCTGGCGCAATACTTTCATAGCATCACGGACGAACCGCAAGCCGCCGAAGCGCTCAAACGCGTGGGCCTCGGCGACCGTCTGACCCATCTCCCTTCGCAACTTTCCGGCGGCGAGCAGCAGCGCGTGGCCATCGCGCGTGCCCTAATCAATCAGCCGAAGCTCATCCTTGCCGATGAGCCCACCGGCAACCTCGATGAAGCCAACGAGGAAATCGTGCTCGGTTTGTTCCGCGAACTCCACAGCGCCGGCCACACCATCCTCATGGTCACTCACGACCCCGATATCGCCCAGCAGGCCGACCGCCGCATCGAATTGGTGCACGGCCACCTCGCCGTGGACCAGCGCGTCACCATGGACGACGGCATTCACTTCGATCACCTTCTGGAACAAATCTGGGTCTGCGGCGAAGAAGGGAATACGGCAGACGTGGACCACATCCGCACGCCCGGCGGAGTGGATCCCATTCGCACCCTGGCCCGCATGGAGGATCTGCGATTAGTGCAGGTCGAGGATCACGAGGTGCGGCTCACAGAACGCGGCGAAAGCCGCGCGCGCGATGTAGTCCGCCGCCATCGCCTGGCCGAACGCCTCTTCAAGGACACCTTCCGCATCGACGATCACGAAGCTCACACCCAGGCCTGCAAGTTCGAGCACATCATCAGCCCCGAACTCGACCAGCGCATCTGTTCCTTCCTCGGCCACCCCACCACCTGCCCCCACGGCAATCCCATCCCCCCGGGCGATTGCTGCAACCACAAGACTGAGGAAGATGCCCACTGATCCTGGTTATGTAGTGGCCCGTTTTTAGACCGGTCACTCTTGGGCTTCTCTTGCCTCTGTAGGGCCCGCCCTTCCGAGGCGGGCCGCTCCTTGGGTTTCCTGCCTTCGCAGGGGCGCCCACCTCATGCGGGCGCCCCATGTCTGCACGATTCGCTGATCTTGGTTCCCAACCCCGGCTCTCTCTTGCCGCTCTTTCACGCTATCTGGGAACGGAGGAACGGCTCTCCATGGCAAGTCTTTTGTGCGATGAATCTCCCTTCAATCTCGGATTTCAGAATGAAACGTTCCAGGGGTAGACTGTTAACTGACAACTGAGAACTGAAAACTGAAAACTCTTCCCCCATGCCCATACCAATCGATCAGCGCAAAAAACCTACCGCCGTAAAGATTCACGTGAAAACGGGCGCGGGTGTGGACATCACGTGGGCCGATGGCCACGAAAGCCATTTCGATTTCCCGTATCTTCGGGATAATTGTCCGTGCGCCACGTGCAATGACGAGCGCGCAAAGAAAGAGGCGTTCGCCGGCAGCACCCCCGCACCCTCCGCTGTCTTGCCGATGTTCAAGCCCAAGCCCCGCGCGCAGTCCGCCACGCAAGTAGGAAACTACGCCATCCAGATCAACTTCAACGACGGCCATTCAACCGGGATTTTCAGCTACGACTATCTTCGCTCCATGTGTCCCTGCACCGATTGCGCCAAAGAATTTCGCACCCCCGCCACTTAGCCCGAAATGCAAAGATGCATTCGCTCGGGCCATTCCCTGTCCAAGCCTTGTCATTCCGACCGGAGGGACGGCGGTTTTAGCCATCCCGGAGTGGAGGAATCCCTCCGCCGCTTCAAATCCCGCGTTTAGTTAACTGGCTGTTCCAAACTCTTCACTTTTTCCTGCACGCCCGGCGCCGCCTTTGAATTCGGCTGCAATTGCAAATATTTCTCGTAAGCCTGCTTGGCCTCGCTCTTCTTCCCCAATTGCAAATACGCATCCCCTAAATTCAAGTACGCGATGGCGCGATTGGGATCCAGCGCGATGGTCTTTTGGAACCACTCGATGGCCTCCGGATACAGTCCCAACTTGAAATGCGCGAAGCCCGCGTTATTCGCAAACAACGCGCTGTCCGGCTTCATCTGCGCAGCTTGCTCGAATTTCTCCGCCGCCTGGCTGTACTTTTTCTCCTTATAAAGCCGCATGCCCTCGTCGTTCGTTGCCGCCGCGACATCCTTAGCGCCAGCCACGCCAGCCTCTGTGCCAGCCGCTGTCGTCGCGCCGCTCTTACCACCCGCCTGCCCGCTTTGAATCTGCGCTTCCGCGGCCGCCAACTGTTTCTTCAACTCCGCGTTTTGCGCCGCTTCCTTGCGGATCTCCTCGCGCAACTGTTCCAATTGCGTGTTCAGCTTGATTCCGTCATCGCCGAGCTGCGCCGAATTCTCATTCAAAAATTCCGTCTCGTGATTCAGCTCGAAAATGAAATCCCCGCCCTCGCTTCCCGGCAAGTTCCCGAAAGCCGGTGTCTGGTGAGAAAGCGCCGACACCGCCGGAGTCACGTAAGCCGCAAGTTCCGTCGCGGTCACCACGCCATCGCCATTCAAATCCGCGCGCCCGTCCAGTGCCTGCAGCAGCGTCCACGTAAACACCGAATGCCCATTCGGCCCGTTGTCCGCCACTTGCTGGTCCATCCCGCCCGCCGTGAACATCTGCCGCGCCGTCCGCCGCGAAATCTCCAGCAAATAATTGCCCAGCCCCAGCGTTCCGCCGCCGCGCGTCAACGCCAGCCCGCTGTAGCACGAATCCATCACGAATAGCACGTGTTTCGCCGGAATGGCCTCCGCAATATCCTGGAAATTCGTCATCGAAATCGCCTGGCCCTCGTAATTGGTAAGATCCGCTTCCACGGGAATGATGTAGCCCAGGTCGCGCCCGGAAGCCAGGTGGCGCGTGGCTCCATGCCCCGCGAAAAATACGAACACGCGATCCTCGCGCTTCACCAAGTCGGGATTGCCCAGCTTGTCTCCCAGCAGCGACAATATGTTCTGCCGCGTTGCGTCCTTGTCCAGCAGCAAAAACGTGTGCTCCGGCTTGAAATTGTATTTCTTGATCAGCAGATCGCGCACGCCTTGCGCGTCATTCGCCGCGTAACTCAGCTTCGGCCAGGTTTGATACGCATCTACGCCAATGACCGCGGCCCAGCTTTCCCGGTAGATCGATACCGGTGCCGGCTGCGTCTGCGCCGTGTCCAGTCCGCGCATCCCTTCCACGGCGAACGCGCTGCCGTTCCACGAAGCAAACTGGTAGCCATCCTTCTGCAGCGTCTCAATCAAATTGGGCAGCACTTCCAGCGTCACTTTGTGTATGTCGTGGAACAGGATGATTCCGTGCCCCTGTTTTTCCACTTCCTGCACCACGCGCTGCGCGATCGAATTCGGCACGGGGTCCGCCCAATCTTCCGAATCCACGTTCCACAAAATCGCCTTCATCTTGTCGCTCTGAACTTTGGAAAGAATGCCCGCGTTGATCGCGCCGTACGGCGGCCGGAACAGCACCGGTGGCTCCTTCATAATGGTTGTCAGCAACGCGCTGGTCGTCTCGATCTCTTTCGTGTAGCCCGCCTCATCCATTTTCGGTAGCACCGGATGGCTGTAGCTGTGATTTCCCAGCGTCGATCCCTGCGCCAGGATGCGCGTGCTCACCGCCGCCGTTGCCGTCAGCTTCGCGCCCGCCTCCGTGGTTTCCGGCCCAAGGTTCCGCCCCACCTGGAAGAAAACCGCTTTCAATCCATACTTCTTCAGGATTTCCAGAATCTGGTCCGTGTAACGCGGATGCGGCCCATCATCGAACGTCAGCACCAGCGTCTTGGGCGGCAAGTCCGTGCCAAACACTTCGCCGTTCGCCGGTTTTTTCTTCGCACCGCCGCCGCGCGATTCGGCCGGAGGCAGCGAGCCCTCAATCTCTTTCAGAATCTTCTCCCGCGTATATTTCTGCTGCAGAAAACTAACGTATTGTTCCCATGCCTCCCGGTGCACTACCATGCCGCGCGTCTGCAGGTTCCCCAGGATTTCTCCGATTTCTTTTTGATAGAGCCCCTGAATCTGCGCCAGCGCCGCCAAATCGTCGCGGATTCTACCCTGTAGTTTCGCATTCGCCGTAGCTTCCGGCGCCGCCGCAAGCCCTTCCAGCAAATCGCGGAAGGCAAGTTTGTCCGCGTCCCGGTATTCCGCATAGGTTTCCACGCGGCCTAAAAACTCTTCCGTCAGAGCCGTTTGCCCTCCGGCAAGGCCCTGCGTCAGTTGCGTCTCAAGTGCCTCCAGCCGCTCCTGATTCTTTTGGAAGAGCACTTTCCCCGCCGTGGATGCGCGTTCCCTCACGCCCGGGTCCAGCGCCCCCGCCCCGTTCATCAAAACGATAATCTTCCGGTAATTGGCAACAATTTCGTCGCTGTCTCTTGCCACAGTGGAATTCGCGCCCGCTTGCCCTCGAGCCGAACCACAGGCCAACAGAAGCAATGCGAAACAAACCGCCCAAGACCTGGCCATCGCTGTTTTCATGATCCGCCGCCGCTGAAAGGTCTTTCTCTACAAAATCATGACTCACGCCCGCCCAGAAATCCAGCCGTGTCTCGCAATTTGTTGCCTGCGAATATTTTCAAACCCTCTCAAACTGGACTTGCCTCAAAAAAGATGCGAGCATAGCAACCGCAGGTCACATAACCCTTAGTAATGAGCAGCTCTCCCCAAAACCCGGCAGCCCAGAGCCGCCTGGGAAACGGAATTCCGCGTGTTCTGGTCGCCACAACCGCGCTGCTGAGTTTCATCTCCTTCTGGCGCGCCGCCGCCATCGTACTAAATGACCTCGCTTCCTCCGCCTACTACGCCGGTGGCGAAGCTGAGGGCTACATCGGCAAAGCCGCTCCCTGGTTCATCCTCGGCATCATGCTGTTTTCCTATTGTGTCCGCGCCATCTACGTCGAAAGCTGCAGCATGTTCGTGCGCGGCGGCGTCTACCGCGTCGTCAAAGAAGCCATGGGCGGCACGCTGGCAAAATTCAGCGTCTCCGCCCTGATGTTCGATTACATCCTCACCGGCCCCATCAGCGGCGTCTCCGCGGGCCAGTACATCGTCGGCCTCATCAACGAAACCTCCGATTACATCCATCTCGGCCTGCACATTTCCCCGGGTATTGGCGCCGCGTGCTTCGCCATCATGTGCACGACCTATTTCTGGTGGTACAACATCAAAGGCGTCCACGAATCCAGCCAGAAGGCCATGCGCATCATGCAGATCACCACCGTCATGGTCGTGATCCTGATCTCCTGGTGCGTCTACACCGTTCTGATCCGCCACCCGGCCATGCCCCCCATCCCTTCTCCTCGCAACATCAAGCTGGGCGCCAACGCCATGGGCTGGCTCTATGGCATGCAATTCGCCCACTTCGCCGGCATCATCGCCATCTTCATTGGTTTGGGCCATTCGGTCCTCGCCATGAGCGGAGAAGAATCGCTCGCCCAGGTCTACCGCGAAATCGAGCATCCCAAGCTCCCCAACCTGAAAAAAACGGGCCTTGTCATCTTCATCTACAGCCTGGTCTTCACGTCGCTGGTCTCCTTCTTCGCCGTGATGATTATCCCCGACGCCCAGCGCCAGCATTTCCTCGAGAACCTCATCGGCGGCCTGGCCATGAACCTCGAGGGCCCGTTCCTCTTGCGTCTGGTTTTCCACGGCTTTGTGGTGGTTGTGGGCACACTGATCCTCGCGGGCGCTGTGAACACCGCCATCGTCGGCTCCAACGGCGTCCTCAATCGCGTTTCGGAAGACGGCGTCCTTGCCGACTGGTTCCGCCAGCCGCACCGCAAGTTCGGCACTTCCTACCGCATCATCAACATCATCGCGGCTATGCAAATCCTCACCATCATCATCAGCCGCGGCCAGGTCACTTTCCTCGCGAACCTCTACGCCTTTGGTGTGATCTGGAGCTTCGCCATGAAAGGCCTGGCGGTCCTGGTTCTCCGTTACACCCACCCCGGCGCTCGTGAATACCGCGTGCCACTCAACTTCCGCATCTTCGGTCTGGAAATTCCGGTGGGGCTGAGTTTAATCACCCTCACTCTTCTGTGCATCGCGGTCATTAACCTCTTCACCAAGCCCGAAGCCACCGTCGCGGGCGTCACCTTCTCCATTTTCCTGTTCATCGTCTTTACGGCTTCGGAAAGATACACACGTCATGCGCGTGGTAGCACAGCGCATGTCGAGATGGACCAATTCCACCTCGCCATGGAAAGCGAGATCACTCCGGAATCCGTCGGCGCGCGCGCGGGCAACATCTTGGTGCCCGTCAGCAACATCCATTCGCTCTATCACCTCGGGAATGTGCTGGAGCGCGTGAAACCAGGCCGCCGCGACGTTGTCGTCTTGCACGTGCGCTTGTTACGCCGCTCTGCCTCTGGCGAATACGATCTGGAAGCCGAGCAGCTCTTTGGCAGCATCGAGCAGCAGTTGTTTTCGCAAGCCCTCTCTATCGCCGAAAAACGGGGCAAGACGATTCGCCTCGCCGTCGTGGCCGCCAGCAACCTCTGGGACGGCATCCTCCGCGCGGCTTCTTCGCTGCAATCCAGCACCATTGTCCTCGGCCATTCGCCCAAGGAATCAACCGAGGAACAGGCCCGGCAGATTGGCGATGCCTGGGAAAAACTCGGCGATCCCAAGCCGCAGTTCAACCTCGAAATCCATTATGCCAATGGCGACAAGGTCTACAAGGTGCTCGGCCCGCACGCTCCCAACCTCACCGCCAACGAAGTGAATCTCCTCCACCGCTTGTGGCTGCGTTTCAGCGAATCCATCGCCCCGCTCGAGTTCCACCACCACGATGTGGTCCACTTCTCTCTCGAAGAAGTCCAGAAAGAACTCGACGAGGGCCGCGAAGAAGAAATCCTGGCGCGCCTACGCGCCCATCTGGAAGCCAACCTGAAAAAGAAGCCGTCGTCAGATTAGCCTGTGGCACAGTCACTTGGGGTGAACCCCTCTGTTGAGACAGTGGGGATTGGCACACTTGCGGTTCAATGAATTTTGCTTCTCAAGCTTTCTCTTTT
>Ga0209039_10000129_pt1 | contig 67558 bp, 53 predicted proteins | sample BogFormECP12_OM1_FD_188238 | JGI IMG/M metagenome (GOLD analysis project Ga0209039, IMG submission 188238) | Bog forest soil microbial communities from Calvert Island, British Columbia, Canada - ECP12_OM1 (SPAdes) (version 2) | ecosystem: Environmental > Aquatic > Freshwater > Wetlands > Bog ...
AGAAGAAACGCAATTGTCCTTGAGGGAAACTCAGAATAATTTCGTCGAGATCGTGATACCATCATCCAAATGCTTGTTGCGGTTCAAGTCGTCGATCGTAAACCGGTAAATGTGAATCGATTTCTCGTCCCTTAAGTTTCCTAAAAACGCATCAATATTTTCATCAAACGCCAACGCCACGCAAGCACCCTTTCTTTGCGCGCGCTCTTGTACGTCTTCAATGAAGGATACCATGCCATCGAGATCCTCAGGGACAAGCGACGTGTCTTGCTTTGCGAACACAGGTATCTTGGTGTGGCGACACACGGCATTGATGCCTGGAAAATCTGCTTTCACGTTCGCATTCATTTTCCAGGCAACCCAGTTGATGAACTCGAATTCGGGCACGTGTTGCAAGTCTTCACCTGTTTTTGGATGATCGATTATTTTTTCCACCGGATAACCGATACGGGATGCCGTTAGCCGGCATGCAGTTGGTGACGCATCGATGCCCGCGAACTGTCGTCCCAACGCGCTGGCGGCGACGATCGTCGTTCCGGACCCGCAGAAAGCGTCGAGGACGATGTCGCCGGGATTCGACGACACGCTGATGATGCGTTCCATGAACTTTTGGGGTTTTTGCGTTGGATAGGCAAGCCTCTCGGATGATGTCGATGTTACCAGCTTGATATCGCTCCAGAGGCTCGTGAGCTTGATGCCTTTGCTTTCATCAAGGTATGTCTTGTACCGGGGCTCGCCACTTCCCGTCCAGTAGATCAGCAAAGGATTCTTTTTCAAACGCGCATCGATCGTCTCCTGCGTCCACTTGAGGGCTTTGTTCTTCTTGATCGTGTATTTTCTTCCCCCGAAATCGAACAATTTGCCCTCCTGATTTCCCCTTACCACGAGCGGCTGGCTGCGGAACAGACGGCCTGTTTCCGGCTCCACAATGTTGAACACGGAATCGTCCATGGTAATGTATTGCACGTTGAACGTGTACCCGGTCCCCTTTGCATAATAGAGCACGTGATCGACGATGCTGCCATAATTACGGTCAGTGTTCTTGCTCGGCGAATGGCGTTTCCAGACGATGTCGTTGAGAAAATCATCGCTACCAAAAATCTCGTCGCACATGACTTTCAAATGGAAAACCGCAGAAACATCGCAATGCAAATAAAATGAACCATCGGGCTTGAGCACGCGATAGATTTCCTGCACCCGGGGTTGCATGAAGTCGATGTAATTCTCGATGTTACCGCTCCACGTGTCGTGGAAGCCGCGCACTTCGGCCGTTCCCTTGGCAAGATCCTGGTGATTGCGGCGGGAAAAGAACGGCGGGTCTATGTAACACAGGTCTATAATGCCATCAGGGTAGGATTGCAAGATTTCCAAATTGTCCCCGCAATAGATCGTGTTCGGTTTGAATGATGGCATAGTATAACCTGCTAGCGTCATTGGTCTAGAATGACGCGTTTGTCCTTAAGATATTTTCAAGCAACCACGTCGCGTCGCGAGCGCGCACGGGATTGACCCCCAAGCTTTTAATGTCCACGACCGAGCTAGGATCAACTAGCGGCGTCTCTACCATGCTAGCGAATCTCGTTCAATGACAAGCGTGACACGACATGGATGCACCAACGCGCGTGGTAACGACCTTAAATCACGAGGAACCGGACAAAGTACCGTATTTCGAGAGTACCGTCACGAACGACGGGCTCGCACGCCATTTTGGCCTCAAGCCTGGCAAGCTCGGACCTGCACTCAATCTAATTAAATTAATGCCGTTCAAGCATGCGGTCTTGCATCGCGCTTTTTCGAGCAAGAACGTTCTATCGGGTGCCATGGTGAGTCTCGCCAAGCTCTACAAGGCCATGAGCATCGATATCATGCCAACGATTTCATCATTATTTCCCCAGAAGATCGTTAAAGATGGTTTCATCGATGAATTTGGACGCCACATGCATTTCGAATATTACAAGGATGGAACCGAGATTCTCGGGTACTTGGGCGGGTATTTTAAAACATTCGAAGATTACCAGAGCTGGGAGCAGCCGGATCCAAGCTGGAGCGCGCGGCTCGATGGTTTCCTAGCCGGCGTGGACGCGCAAAAAAAATTCGATGACCAGGTTCTCGCCATCGGGGGGATAACGGGCATGATGGAGGTGACATGGGAAGGATTTGGCATCGAAGCATTCTCCCGGTTGCTCGTGAAACGGAAGGAGATCAAGACGGTCTTCGATGATCGCGGGAAATTCTCCAATGAGGTTGTCAAGGTCCTCGCGGAAAACGGGGCAAAACTCGTGCTAATATTCGACGACATGGGCTTCAAGAACGGGCTGTTCATGAGCCGGAAGGATTACCGTTCCTACGTGTTCCCGTGGTTGAAGCAAATCTGTGCAACAGCCCACGATCGAGACTGCAAGATATTGCTACATTCGGACGGCGATATATCCGACATTCTCGATGATCTCGTCGATGATTGCAAGATCGACGCGCTCAATCCCATCGAACCGATGACTGCGAATCCAGACTATAGTATTTTCAAGATCAAGGAAAAATATGGCGACCGGCTCACGCTCGTGGGAAACGTGTCCCCGGTCATGCTCGCGACAGGGACGATCCTCGAGATCGAGGCGTACACCAAACGATTGATGCAGGAATGTGCGCCGGGTGGCGGGTACATCCTCGCCAGCGGGCACAGCATCAATCCTGCAGTGACCGTCGATCGCTGGCAAGCAATGCTCGCCACCCGCGATAGATGTGGAATGTATCCTATATCCATGAATTGATGCACTAAATTAGTATGCCCGTACCAAAAGATCGGGAAAGGAGGCATTTAATAAAAAAGCGAGAATACCCCATGAGACAACTTTATTAAAAAAAAAATCAATGATATCATATAATATGATACTACTTAAGGCGTTCGAGATTGGCATCAAAAACGATTTGTATTAAAGATGAAGTGTATAACAAGCTAGTCTCTTTGAAGGGTGATGAAGAGAGTTTCTCGGAGTTATTGAATCGCATGATAGAAATTATCGAGAATGAAAAAAACAATCACGATGATATCTTGACCGATGTATTCGGATCGGGAAAAGATGAAATACCAGATGAGCTCCTTGATACATTCAGCAATATACGAGATGAAATCGATTCTGAATTCATGGACATTCAATGAATAAGATACATGTGAACCATCGTGATAGCAACTCTGACGTTCTTGGATGCGGAGGCTTGTATTGCCATGCTTAAAGGCAAATCCGGAATTAAAGATTTGCTTGAAACAATCAAGACTCCATTAGCGACCACGACACTCGCGCTTTTTGAAGTTCAGTGTGGAATAGAATATTATCGCAAGAAAGGAATCATTGATAGGGAAGTGAAATCCTTGACAAAGTTGGAAAAACTTCGTATCTTTTACCTAGATTCAATTTCCGCAAGAAAAGCTGGTGCAATCTGGGCTGAATTGAAATTAAAAGGGAAGATGATCAAGATTATTGATATATTGATCGCATCAATAATACTTACCAAAGGATTTAACCAGATTATCAGCAATGATGAGCATTTTTCCCAAATTGATGGAATTGAAAAGATTCCATATACAATATGAGCTTAGAATGGAAGATGGTCTGTGGATCGTCGATCGATAGCAAGCTACGATTGCCACGCGATATAAAAACGGTGTCCATCCAATTGCTGAGAAGTAACTCCCGGATTCAAAAAAAGATAGATGGATAAAAGTAGAGTATCCAAACCCCAAAAGGGTTTCATGCTCATGCTTTAAAACTTATTTGCTCGATTTTTTCGTCATTTTCCTTCTTGATGTTGTCAAGGCAAAGATCGGAACGAAAATCATGGTCACTACGATGAACGTGGTCGTGTCGAAAGATATACCCGGGGAAGGAGAGGGTTTGTAGACCGTCAAAATGACCATATCGCTGATCGTGGCATTATTAATGTCCCACGCCACGATCGTGAAGTTGTACGACCCAACCGCGAGCCCGCTGGTGGTTTCGTTCACGAAATAGCTGAGAATCCATGTTCCATTATCTAGAAGGGTTCCATTTTGGTAAACTTTGAACCAAGTATTGTTGCTTCTTACATTCGTGAGATGCCACTGGATCTTGGTCGAGTTGCCATAAAGACAGATAATATCCGCGGGATGGGTAATATTAAGCGGATTCCATACATTGACGATAACCATATCGCTAATCGTGTCATTGTAAGTATCCAATGCCACGATCGTGAAGTTATACCATCCCGGCAGAAGCCCCCCTATGTTGTGCGTCACAGTATGAGAATATGTCCAAATTCCATTATCAACGAGGGTTCCATTCTGAGCGATATTATACTTGGTGGGCATGCCGTTAACATTCGTCATGTACCATTGAATCTGGCCCGTGATAGGATGCAAGCTGCTGATATCCGCAGGATGCGTGATCGTCAATGGATTCACTATAGTAACGTTCACGGTATCTCTTAACATGCCCCCGATGCCATCGGTTACCACGATCGTGAAATTATAAGACCCGATGGGCAAAAGCATGCTTGGATAGACATACATGAAATTCCCATCAAACCACGTTCCAGAAGCATAGACGGTGCCATTCTTGTAGATGGTATAATGAGGGGTGAACTTATCGGCGCCTGTGATGTACCAGTCAAAATTAAAGCCCCCATTGCCACGTGGATTGGAGAAATCGCCAGGATGTGTCACCGCCAGCAAGTGCGCCACCGTCACGATCACGGTGTCGTCGATCGCGTCACCATACGGATCCCGCGCCACGATGGTAAAGTTATACGAACCTATTAATAACCCGTCGACGCTATAATTCACGTTATGAGAGAATGATTGCCAATTTCCACTGGCGACAGAAGTTCCATTCTGGTATACGACATATGATGCTTGTATTGCAAGCCAATCAGCGAACGTGAGGGTCCAATTAATAAAATTACCCGTGTTGCCATGATAATAGTCAATATCTGACGGATGCGTGACCGTGAGCGGATTTACCACGGTAACGATCACAGTATCCAAGCTCCTGTCAGAGATAGAATTCGTAGATTCCATCGTGTAATTGTATGAGCCGATAGGAGTCGGTACGACATACGTGGTAGGTGTTAAACCGACCATTTGGATAAAAGTGGTTTTGTTTACCCAGCCTCCCATGCTAATCAAGCCTCCATTAAAATAAATATGGTCATACGTTGCAGAACTATTATCCACGTCGGTGAGGTCCCAATAAATATAATGATATCCTGTACTGTTAAAAGGAACGATAAAATCACCATGATGCGTAATTAGCAGTGGATTCATTATCGTGACAATAACCGTGTCTTGCATCTTATTGCCGAGACCATCGCTCGCCACGATCGAGACGTTATAAATTCCAGTCAAGAGTCCATCAAGGTTTTCTTGCACGGGAATTCCGGAAGTCCAATTTTTACCGATATCTAAATAGCTTACATTTGCAATGACCGTGTAAGTCCTTGAAGGGGCGCCGGATTCGGTAACGGTCCAAGACACATTGTTTCCCGTAGTGCCGTGATAGAAGGAGATATCTGGTGGATGCGTGATCGAGAACCCGCCACTCGGTGCAATCTGCATGCTTCTAGAATGAAGAGCTGGTGTTGAATTGTCCTTGATTGAAAATGCTGCCGCGAGGAAAAATATCAGCACGAGCATTGAAATGGATATGAATAACCGAGCGAAATCTTTTGTCCGTTTCATTTCAAAATTCACTTTTTAGTCGATATTCATACGACATGAATAGTCGTATTTAATGAATATTTATTCGATCCAAGGAATGAATGAGAAATTGGTATCCACGACAGAATACTCGTAAAGACATTAAACAAGGGATACAATAAAATTTCTTAAAAATCGGGTTTCATGGCAAGCTTGAACGCCCCATTTTCATCTCGCTGGAGCTCCCAATATTTATTTTTTAAGCCATTTTTCACGCCATACTCGAAATCCTCGGGAAAAATCTCCTCCGTGGTGGCCATTTCCTTTAACTCCGCAAATGGTATCTCGATCTTTCCGGTGGCATCGTTTACCGTGCCCATGCTCTTGATCTGGTCGTAAACCCATTTCGCGGCCTTGTTGAAAATTCGGACCCCGCTTTCCGACGATGGGACCTTCCGCTCTCGCTTGATGTGACCTGGTTGCGCTCCTTTTTTCGGGAATCGTGTCATTTTTTTTAACAACTCGTGCCATTCAGATGCCGATGCCGGGTTTCTCGTCGCTATCTCGAGACACGCCTGGTACGCGGGATCCTTGGTGTCCACGAGATCGACGAATCGCCGGGAATTATATTCATCGATTTGCTTGCTTGGCGCGATCACCTCATCATCGTCTCCTTCGGCCTGCAAATCGAGAACTTGTTGCCGCTCGTTTTCGGTTAATTGTTGTTCGTACGCGTCGAGCTGGTCTTGGACGATTTTCTCCTCGATCGATGGCTCGCCGAGCGGCGCACGCATGATGTCTTGCAATGGGACATCGTTTAGGGCGCCGGCGATCTGTTCCATGTTATGAAGACGGCACAGCGACACCTTGTAAAAAATCTCGTCAAGGGTCCCGCGCGCGATCAAGATCGTGACGAAGCCTTTGTCATGTCGTCCCGTCCTGCCGCGACGCTGGATGTAACGTATCTCCGAGGGGACCGGCTCGTAAAAAATGATGCGTCGCACCGATGGTATGTCAAGGCCTTCCTCGGCAATGCGCGTGGCCACGAGGATATTGTAATCTCCCTCCTTGAACGTATCCAGGGCTTTTTCCTGGTCTTGCTGTTTAAGCCCGGGATCGAATGACGATTTCGTGGCCTGTCCCACGAACCGCACGGGACGGAACGGTCTGTCTGGTCCATCTTGGCCGTGGTTTAACGATTCGATGGCATCTATTAACGCGGTGATCGTGTCCCGGTATTGCGTGAACACGATGACGCTGCCATCCAGTTGTCCATCTATTGGATCGACCATTTCCTCGAGAATATCGAGCAAGAGCTGGACCTTCGGGTGTTCCTTCTTCTGCTCCATGCAGGTTCGCAAGAATATTTCCGTTTTCTTGAACGCAGTCTCTTGCAATAAGCGATAATTAGAGCCTGCCTTGCTTTTTGATTGAGCCACGCGGTCACGCATCTTCTTGATGAACTGGTTCGCCGTGTGGATGCCCTGAGTCGTGACCAGCTCGATCATGTGCAATAGCTTCATTGCCTGCGCTTGCACGTTGATAAGCCAGAAAAAAAAGCCGGCGCGATCCGATTTCACCGTCGCGGAGGCATCGCCCTCGCCCGGTTCGTCACCCGGGGCGAGCTCCCGGGCAATGATCGACCACAAGACCTTGCCGAGCTGGATCACGTCCATCTTGTTGATATGATCGAGCGGTTTCTCCTTGAGAAACCCGCGGGCATGGATGGTCTCCAGCTTCTCGCGAAGCAAGTCTCGTAACGAGCATTCAAGTTCCTCGAACTCGAGGGGCAAGTCGCATTGACGCACGTCCATTTCGATGGGATGCATGTACGGCGCGACGTCGGGATCTTCCGGCGTGCGGATCGTGATGCGTTCCATGTGGAGTCGCTGGCATAAATCGAGAACCTGCTCTTGCTTGCGTCCCGGCGATGCCGTGAGCCCGAGGATGATCGGATCGGAGCATTGTCGCAAGTAGTTGTCCGCTATATCGTTGTACGCGTATCGCTCACCGGTCTTGTGGCACTCGTCGAGCACGACCAGCACGCAACGTGAAAGATCATAAAACTTGGATGCAAGATCATTCTGGAGCGTTTGCGGCGTGGCGAAGATCAAGTTCGATTCGGTGAACATTGCGACCCGCTTGTCGTGCGATATCTTCCCGTTTAGTTCCGTGCATTTTAAAAAAGGCCGTCCCGATCCATCACAATCGAGAAATTTTGAAAAGGAACGCACGTGCTGGTGCACGAGCGGCCGGGTCGGCGCCAGGACGACGACCTTTCCCCAGGGGTACTTGAGCAAGCGATGGATGGCAACTTGAACGGCGATGACCGTTTTACCCATGGCCGTTGGCAAGATCACGAGCGTGTTGCGCTCGGCGGCTTGTTTCGAGATGGTTTGCTGGTACGCGCGGTACTCGATCGTGTCGATCGATGCGATAAAGTCCTTGAACGCGTCCCACGATTTTGCCGCCATCGATTCCACGCCATGCTTCGTGATTTCCTTCAATCCCGGACAAAATTCCGGATGGTATCCTTCTGGATCTGATTTCCGTTAAATAGATCCTTGATACCAAGCACCTTGTCTCCTTTTTTTAATGCTGGCGCCGCGAAGATGCCAAGCATGAGGGCTTCGGTTTCTGCATCGGGGTTTACATCGATCGCGCAATCAACAAACGCGACGCCTTCCTTGCTCAAAAAATCCGCTAGCTTCGAGCATTTCGCGCAAGCATGCTTGCAAAACATTTCTACATCGTCCGTGATTGTCATTCACCAACCTTTGGCTGCATTTTAAACGAATTATTAACGCGTTGCTTCCAATCGCGACGTTCGTTGAATATCCCGAGGCCGTCTTATTAAAGTGAAAATGGAGGTCCGAATTTCTGAACACGATTTTGAACCTCAATAAACATGTCATAGAATGGCTAGTAATATTGCGGTCATCCATGCACCTAAGAGACATGGTTTATGCCAAACCTTATAATTATGATTTTATTAGAATCAATATACCCCCGTTTGACCCGCCAGCGTTTTTTGGAGTGAGATTGTGGACGACCTATTACAAAAGTTCATATTTTATGTTGGTGGTGACTTGTGCGTCAAGCTAGGCTTGGAACTAGAGAAGCTGGGTGACAAGGAGATTACCGACCAGGAGCTCGCCGAGAAATTGGGTGAAGACATTAACACGACCCGGAAAAACCTCTACAAGCTTCTTGATTATAACCTCGTTACTTATCGCCGAACCCGTGATAAAAAGAACGGGTGGATCATCTTCTTCTTCAAGGCAAACTTTGAAGGTTACGAGAGCATCCTGGTGGAGCGCAATCAAAAACAGATCGAGAACTGGCGAAATTTGCTCGAGTTCGAGCAATCCAATATGTGGTATTCTTGCGATGCCGGATGCACCCGGGTTACTTTTGACAAGGCTACGGAAATGGATTTCCGATGCCCGCAATGCGATGGGCTCTTGAACTTCAAGGACAATATCCAACGCATAACGGATTTGGAAACAAAAATCACGGCTGCTGAAAGCGAAAACGAATCCATCCGGGCGTTGAAAAAGAAAGTCATTAAAAAGAAAGGCAAGGTAAAATCAAGTAAATCCGCGGAAAAAGCGGCTGCCAACAACAGCGCGGATTAAATCTTGCGACTCCGGGAGAATGTAATATAATTGCAGATTTTCTACTCGATCTTAGCCTCGAAAAAAGAATTTTTGCTTGAATATTCCATTTCATTTTCGTGTTAGTTTAAACAACGACAAGAATGGTCATTGCATTCCAGTTTGAAATAAATGAAAATAAAGAAAAGATAATCACTCGCTTTTGGCCTCTGCTTCCTCCGCTTGAGCTTTTATGATCGCTCGTGCTTTGGCGATGTCCTTGGGATAAGTTAGATATACTAATGTGTACACTATAAGACAAATGATCCATGGAATCAATGCGACAAGGAACATCCCCCACGCAAGCGCGTTCGCATTCACCACATTAGATGCGGTATCGCTAAGGCCGTAACTAGTGGCCACTAATGTCACTAGAACCGTCCCAAGTGCTGCGGCTGAACCTTCAAACAATCGGTCGACCGAATAGACCATGCTCCTTATTTCAGGCTCAAAAATCTGGCTAAAGATCGTGGTGTTTTGCGGGCCACACCACGAGATGAAGATTCCTGTGATGAAACCTAGTATGAGATAGCTGACCAAGGAAGCCGTCGACATCGGGATCAAGAAAAAAATAACAAACAGTAATGGAATGCCGGAAGCGACTGAGATTTGGCAAATGATGATCCGACCCGAGTTTGGCCGCCATTTTTCCGCCCGATCCCCGAGAACTCCACCAATAAGATTTCCAAGCGCGGAACCGATAGCAATTATGGCAAACATCAAGCCGGACGTCAACGCATCGAAACCCATGTACTGAAACCACGTAACCATGAACAATATCCCATTCCAGGGGATTGAACCGGAAACGCCTTGGGCTACAATCAACCAGAACGTGCCGTTTGTGAAGATCTTAACGTAACTTTTAAATTTAGCCCGGGGTTCCTTGATCTTTTTTGATGCTAGGAGATTGGCGAGTTCAGGTTCCACGCCCCCGCGAACTGGTTCTTTCACGAGTACTAAGACTAACCCGGCGATCACAAAACTAATTATTCCCCAGGTAATGAACACCCAGCGCCAAGCGTCTAAGTCAGTATCAATGGTCACGAGCAGCGTGGCATAAATTGTCCCAAACACGACACCTACAACTCCTGTCAAACCGAGCCAGCCAAAGGCTTTTCCCCTCTTATCCGGTGGGAAATAATCGGAAAGGAGACTTTGTGTCGTCGGCACGATAATTGCTAATGAAATACCGGTGAAGAGACGAATTGTTATCATGTAGACAAACGTGCTCCCGAAGCCATTCAACAAGGTGAAAATGCCCCAGAGAAAGCACCCGAACGCTAGCAAATTTTTTCTTGAATGGCGGTCACTCCAGAGTCCCCAAAGCGGCGTGGTGAGAGATTGCAACAATGATCTGACACCGGTTATGTATCCAAGCGACTCATAATCGAGCCCTGTCGAATTATGGATTTGATAATACAATGTCGGAAGCAGCTGGCCATCCCCATTATCGATGACATTAGTAAGATTCGCACCTACTTGCGTGCCATTTCGACCAGGCATGTAATCCGTTTTCTCCTTGCTTTTTCGAATGATTAACACCTCGCTAGAATAATTGAAACCGTTTTTACCTCCATTTTCGTGTATAAATACCATTTCGAAGGCAACATATCGGGAAAAAAGAAGAGACCGCATCTGTCCAAAGTTTAAATGCAAGAAGTCGGTGATTAACCATAAAAAAATAGTATCGCTATTTAACCCACTTTTACGATCCTTGTATATTGCGTCCTTGCTCGAGCAAGGAATGTACTTGAAACGAAAAATTACAAAAGCATCTTGATCGAAGGTGTTTGAAAATGCAAAAATCGTCTTCCCAGTCGCACAAAAAACGGACGCCCGTGCAAATGGTGCTGTTCCAATTGCGCAATGTCGGGATATTTTTCGTTGTTCTATCCCCCATTTTCTTGTTCATATTCAGCAACAACACCTACATGGATTCCTTGCCAAATGTTACCACTCCGTTCACCCATTTCAATGGTCTCGATCCATCTCGCCAGCAATACATTTCATGGGAGACGGGAAGCGCATCGAATGCCACGTTGTACTTGGGAACCGCTCCTGACAACATCCCCTTCTACTGGACGAACGGTTCGATGGTAACGATTCATCGCATGAAAATTGATGGCTTACAACCAGACACGCAATATTATTATCAAGTCAAGTCAACATCGGCAAATGGCACGTATACAAGTCCCGTTGGCACGTTCAAGACAGCCCCGGTCGCTGCAGTGCCATTCACAGCTGCCTTTTTCTCCGATACCCAACTATTGTGGGGCATCGGGCATTATGGTCAGATCGCGAATGATATTGGGGGCATCAAAGGCCTTTCATTCGTGTCGGACATTGGTGACCTTTCAGAGTGGTCAAATTCTCAGCCTGATTGGAACTTGTTCATGAAAGATAGCTCGGCTTGGATGGGAAAAGACTCGTTTGCTCCGGTGATGGGAAATCACGATAGCCAGTTCAACAGCACGAGTCAAGGCTATGATGACCTGGCAAATTTCGAGTATCTGAAGTATTTAGGTTTCTCCTATTCGACAGGGCAATGGGCCAATCATTTCTTCTATTCGTTTAACTGGTCCAACGTGCAATTCGTCGTTGGCGAGATCGCTGATGGTTCCCAAGAAAACCTTGCGCTGATGCACCAGTCAATGTGGCTCAATCAGACCTTTGCCAAGGGCCAGGACAAGGCTTTCAGGGTTCTCCTGTTCCATCGTTGCCCGTTTTCATCGACTGGCAATGATCCCTATTTGTACAATCAGATCGCGCCCATCGTGAACACCTACAACGTCTCGCTCGTCATGTTTGGTCATGATCACCATTACGAGCGATTTCTCTATGAAAACCACACCTACTTGTGCCTCGGTGGCGGCGGGGGCATGCAAGACACGGCTTTCAACGTCGTCAACGAGAGCCAGTACTTGAACCTCGGCCCGAGTTACACGATAATAGCTTTCAAAGTGGATCACATGGTAGTCAAGACGTATTCCGAGCAAAATGCCCTAATCGAGGCGTTCACGCTTGTCGAGCAAGGTCACAACGTGGTTTTGCAAGAAGGAGGCGATGCATGATGGGCATGTTCATCTTCAGCCAGCTTTACGCGGAAATTCTCGCCTTCATTATCTTCACGGGCATCATCCCGGGGTATGCGTGGGCTGAAAAAGCATCGAAACCTGGCGAGCGATACACGTGCATCATCATGGTGGGGTTTCGAGCCGTGTTATTCTTGTTTCTGGTGCCTCTCGGCTTGATCTTCTGGGACATGATCGTCAAGCAATTGTTCTTTGGCGTATTCGGGTACGGCAACATCATGCATTGGCTCGGTATCGCGATCGTGCTGGGCATTGTTGGCACTGAATTCATCATGGCTGCGGCGCTCGTGGCACCCTCGAGAAAAGCCATCGCCACGCTCATCGTGATGATCATCACGTTCGTGTATCTCGTTGAAATCTACTATCCGGCGACCGGTTATTTCGTCGAAACAAGAACTGTTTTGAATGTCATTTTTTACACGGCAGGTGCTGGATTCATCTGCCAGGCCTTCTTGGCAATCATTCACGGCATTTATTTGAAAGCCAGGCATTCCGAGAAACGAGACACGCCGTTGTGGGATATTAGTAGCGGGTTCAAGCGCGTGTTCTCTCTCAAGACGAACATCTTGCTATGGTTACTGGTGCTGGGCGATTTCATGTTATCATACGAGGGATATGGATTGCTCAGCTACTTGTCTCTCGATGCCTTTCTCGGCATCCTGATCGGGGCGACAGGCGGCATTACCATCTTCGTCATTGCGCGGATAATGCACGCACGAACCAAGTTGCTCCGCGACGAGTGGGCTGGCGAACACTTCGCACAAACCGACAAGCTCGTCCGCCTCGAAGAACCAATCACCATGAGCGATGGCGAGGTATTGCAAGGCTTCATCTACAAGAGTGCATTAAGTCCCGGTGAACGAGATTCACGAGAGCAAGCCCCGGGCCCGGCTATCTTGTTCTTGCACGGGTTCGGCGGATTCGCCCAAGATCTTAATTTCGAGCCGATGCTGTCCTCGTTTGCCATGGCAGGGTACACGGTCTTTGCTTACGATTACCGGTGGAGCGGCCACTCGCGCAAGGAAGGACAAGAAGGACCATTACAAGGCGTGCTCAAGGAAGGCGTCGTCTTGTTCGAGAAGATGATCGGCGACGCGGCGACGGCGCTCGATTGGGTTATCTCCCACAAGGACGTCGTGGATCCGGCTCGCATCGCCGTGATCGGGTTCTCGCTTGGTAGCTTGATCGGGTTATCGCGCAGCATATACCAGGATCCCCGCGTGAAGCTCATCATCACGGGTTGCTCCATGCACGATCTCGGGGAAACCGTGGTTAGAATCTTGCATAGTACTTGGTACTTGCGCTTCCTTGGGCCGATCATCACAAGCGTGATCAAGCGAAACACGAAAATGGGAATGCAAGAACTCCTCGTCCGGTCGAAGAAGATTTCGCCATCAATAACCTTAAATGAGCAAAAAGATGGCCTTTTGCCGAATAATCAACGGGTGTTTCTCGCTCACTGCAAGGATGACAAGATTATGGATTTCGAGACCACGTTCGTGAAAAACAAGGCAGCACTGGCTCTTCCCGATGCGAATTGCATCGTGTTCGAGACTGGCGGTCACGAGTTCAAGCACGACGAGCTCGCTCTCGGTGCATGGGTTTTCCAACTTTTGCATTATCGATTATGAGGAGTCAGATGGTTGTCCACGTTTAGTTGAGGTGCCTTTATGAATCAAATTTTGCTATAGTAGTAATGTGTATACACGAGTTGGATTGGCTAGAGGGTCATACGTCCCGGAATTAGCGATTGTTTGTGGCATCTTGGCACTTTGCGTCCTGATTGCCGGCTTTACACCTTCACGAGACGTTAACGGAAAATGGTCCTCGTCAAATTCATTAGTGATGCAAGAACCGCGATTTTCGACTTCGCCAGGAAACAGTGATCCCACAAGCGACGAGTGGCCCATGTTCCACGGGGCGCTCAATCACACGGGCTTTACCACAACGACGCCTTTTCAAAGCGCAGGACCATTATGGAATTACCCCGTGAACGTTGGTATTGTGCAGTCATCACCTGCTATCACGAATGGACGGTTGTACGAGGGAAGCACGGATCATAAGATTTACTGCTTGAACGCCACCACGGGGGCTTTCATATGGTCTTATACCACAGGTGATAATGTTTATTCCTCGCCTGCAGTCACGGGTGGTCGCGTGTATGTTGAAAGCTATGATGACAAATTATATTGCTTGGACGCCGTCTCGGGTGCATCCATTTGGAACTACACGACGGGTAACGTCCTGTTTTCCTCTCCCTCAGTTGCGGGTGGCCGTGTTTACCTAGGAGGCTGGGATGCGAAATTGTATTGCTTGAATGCCACCACGGGTGCGTTTATCTGGTCGTACAGCACAGGTGCTTCCATCGATTCCTCCCCCGCCATCGCTGGTGGGTTCGTGTACATTGGAAGTTATGATCATGAGTTGTACTGCTTGGATGCCATCACGGGCGCGTTCGTGTGGTCATATTCGATGAACAGTGAAGTGTGCCTATCATCACCTGCTGTCGCAGGAGGGATGGTATACGTGGGAAACTATGATGGCAAGATATACTGCTTTAATGCTACCACGGGGGGTTTCGCATGGTCTTACACCACGGGCGATCGAGTGTTGACGTCTCCTGCCATCGCGAACGGACGCGTGTACGCGGGAAGCATGGACAACAAGACTTATTGCTTGAATGCGACCACGGGAAATTTCATCTGGTCCTACACCACTGGTAACTGTGTATATTTTTCCTCACCTGCCATTGCCTGCGGGCGTATGTTTATTGGGAGTAACGATAATGACTTCTATTGCTTGAATGCCACCACGGGCGCTCTTTCCTGGTATTACAATACTGGATCTCCTGTAGATTCATCGCCCGCTATCGCGGGTGGTTGCGTATATGTAGGAAGCGAGAGCACGGTGTCTTGCCTTCCCATTATCCTTGGAACATTTGCTCCATCTGCTCCCCGGAATCTCCAAGCAAGCAGCAGCAATGGGCATATAACAATCACATGGACCCTACCTGCCAGCAATGGGGGTTCATCGATTACAAGTTACAACATTTATTCGGGCTCGAGTTCAGGCGCGGAATCGTATCTAACAACCATTGGAAATATTACGACATTTGCGCAATCCGGTCTCACGAACGGCCAGATCTATTACTACCAGGTTGCTGCGGTTAACAGTGCAGGTGAGGGTGCGCGTTCGAATGAAGCGAGCGCGATACCAGGCGGGGTGCCAAGCGCACCGCAGTCATTGACAGCAACGCCGGGGAACACGCAAGTCGTGCTGAACTGGGCGACACCGGCAAACAATGGCGGATATGCAATCACGGGCTATAACATTTACCAAGGCACGACCTCGAATGGCGAAACGTTGCTTGCGAATCTTGGCACGGTGCAAACTTACACGAGCATGAGCTTGACGAATGGCCAGATTTATTATTTTAAAATTTCAGCAGTAAACTCGGTAGGCGAGGGTGCACCTTCTAGTGAATTGGCTTCGACGCCATGCGTGGTGCCAACCCCGCCTCAGTCGTTAACGGCAACGGCGGGAAACGGGCAAGTCGTGCTGAGCTGGGTGGCGCCGGTGAGCAATGGGGGGTCACCGATTACGCACTATCGTCTCTATCGTGGCACTTTGCCTGGTGGGGAGACAATATACGCGGTCCTTGGGGTCGTCCTGACTTTCCAGGACACGGGTGTAACGAACGGTCAGACCTATTATTACGAGGTTTCTGCGGTGAATGCTGCTGGGGAAAGCGCAATGATCGGAGAGAGAAGCGCGACACCATGCACGGTGCCAAACCCGCCGCAATCCTTGACGACAACGGCGGGAAACGCGCAAATCGTGCTGAACTGGGCAGCACCGACGAGCAATGGCGGGTCGCCGATCACGGGTTATAATATCTACCGTGGCATTACATCGGGTGGCGAGACGTTAATCACGACCTTGGGTCCCACCACGTATACATTCACGAACTCGGGCTTAACGAATGGCCAAATGTATTACTTCCAGGTTTCGGCATCGAATGCCGTTGGCAATGGTGCCCGTTCGACTGAGGTGAGCGCGACACCACGGACGGTGCCAACCGCACCTCAATCATTGATGTCAACCGCGGGGAACACGCAAGTCGCGTTGAGTTGGGCAACACCGGCGAGCAATGGTGGGTCTGCGATAATGTACTATTACATCTACCGTGGTACGACATCGGGCGGCGAGACCCTTTACACGAGTGTTGGCGTTGTGCTGACCTATACGGTTATAGGACTAACGAACGGCCAAGTGTATTACTTCCAGGTCTCGGCATATAACGCAGCTGGCGAGGGCCCACGGTCATCCGAGACGAGCGCGATTCCTGCAACGGGTTATTCAGGGTTAAAAAATTACACGATGACAGCGAACCCGTATTCCTGGCTCGATGCAACAAGTGGTTCGAGATGCAACCCGAGTCCAAATCTTGATGATGGCAATCAACTCGTGTCCTTGCCATTCACGTTCACTTTTTACAACACGAGTTTCACGAGTGCCTACATCTGCACCAACGGGTTCATCAATTTCCAGACTTCAAGCACTTCATACTCCAACATAAATTTTCCCGTGTCATCGCCGGTCTACTTGATCGCGCCTTACTGGGAAGACTTGCAAGCCTCAAATCCGTGCAACATTTTTTACCAGAGTTTCACGTCACCCGCTAGATTCGTCGTGGAATATCAGAATTACGACACGTATTCTCTTAGTAGCCTGGTCGGAACTTTTGAAATCGTGCTGTACAGCACCGGTGGAATCGTTTTCAATTACCAGAATATCGGGTATTACAGCGGCGCCACCTCCGGCTTGAATTATGGCGTTAACATGGCATATTATAACCAGTATAAAGGATTGAATAATTCAGTCAGCAACTTCGCGCTCTTATTTCAGCAGAGCAACGTGCCAACCACGCCCTTAAACCCGATCGCGACGCCTGGAAATGGACAGGTCACGCTCACCTGGCAAGCACCATCGAGCAACGGGGGTTCAGCAATCACGAATTACAAGATCTACAGAGGCACGGCGTCTGGTGGCGAGGTGCTCGTCGCCATGCTCGGCAACGTGCTCTCGTGGACCGACACGGGCAGGACAAACGGGCAAACTTATTACTACACGATCAGTGCCGTGAATAGTTATGGTGAAAGCCAACAGTCAATCGAGGTAAGCGCAACCCCGCCAGGCTTGCCTTACCAGCCTCTTAACTTGATCGCAACGCCGGGAAATGGACTAGTCACGCTCACGTGGCAAGCGCCATCGAGCAACGGGGGCTCGGCAATCACGAATTATAAGATCTACAGAGGCACGGCGTCTGGTGGCGAGGTGCTCGTCGCCACGCTCGGCAACGTGCTCACGTGGACCGATACGGGCAGGACAAACGGGCAAGCATATTATTATAGGATCAGCGCTGTCAACGCAAATGGCGAAGGACCGATGACCATGGAGTCAATCGCGACGCCAAACGTAAATTCTAAGGACGTGCTCGTCGTCTCGCACGGGCAAAGCACGAGTTACATCACTCGAAATTCCTTGACATTTGATAGCATCTCCGAGACCGCATTTAGCACCATTACAAGCGCAACGCTCTCCCAGTACCGTATCTTGATATTGGAACCAAATTGGAATGATTACAACAACTTGCGAAATGGCCTTGCAATTGTGAAAGGTTACCTTGCAACGGCAAAGCTAGTCGTTGGGATCCGTGTTGCCGGTAACATGGGTAACCAGACCAACATCGATCTGCTTGGTACTTTTTATGATAGAAATACCCCGCACAACGCGGAAACCTTTGTGAATGTAAATCACCCTTTCATTACAGGAGCACCTTGGTCGGGGCATCTTTTACAAACAAGTTATTTTAATTCTTGGAGTTCCACAGACCACGGATGGTTTATTAACAAGCCAACAGGTCAGTCGGGGTACGCTGAAATTCTTTGCAATCCCGATGGCACGTCAATGCTGGAATACAATTACTTGTTTGGTCACGTGGTATTGGACACGCTCACCTCAATAGATGGTGGCTGGGGATTAGGTAATACGAACGTGGCGGATAATTATATAAATTACTTGAAATTCGTGATCTCCAGTAACGGATCGGTGCCAAACGCGCCGCAAAATCTTGTCGCGATGCCAGGAAATAATCAAGTTGGACTCGCGTGGCAAGCGCCCGCCTTTAACGGGGGTTCGGCGATCACGAACTACAAGGTCTATCGAGGCACGAGTTCAGGGAGTGAATTGCTCTTCACCACGCTCGGGAACACGACTTTTTGGATCGACACGGGCAGGACAAACGGGCAAACCTATTACTATAGGATCAGCGCCGTAAATCCTAATGGCGAAGGGCTGCAGTCCAATGAGGCTAGCGCGACACCACCAGGCGTACCTAACTCGCCATTAAACTTGGTTGCAACTTCAGGAAATGGTATTGTTATGCTCACGTGGCAGGCTCCTGCCAATAATGGTAGCACCGCGATCACGAATTACAAGGTCTACCGAAGCACGACGTCGGGTAGCGAGGTTCTTGTTACCCTTCTCGGCAACGTGCTCACTTGGACAGACACGAACAAGACGAACTGGCAAACATACTATTATAAAGTGAGCGCGGTCAATAGTGTCGGCGAGGGACCACTTTCAAATGAAATTCAAGGAACACCCGTTCCAAGAACGGGAACGATCGCGATCCTGAATGCGGATGGATCGGAACAACCTACTTATTGGAATGGCGGATGGTCCAACGACCCTACTAGTATCGATACTGGGTTAAATGCAGAAGGATTTCATGTAATCATCGTGAACAATTCAGCAATATTAAGCGGTATATTGAACACGGTTAGTGTTTTAATCTTAATTGACAACGTTCCTAACCAAGCGGCATCTGCAGTCGTTCAAACATGGTGGAATTCTGGGGGAAACATCATGAGCTTCGATAGCTCGATTTGTTTCCTGAACTGGGCGGGAATCTTGCCTTCAGAAGCCAAAAACACGTCAGGCTACAACACCTATTGGATGTACAGTTCGCCATCAACAGGCTACGTGGTAAATGCTTTCCATCCGGTCATGAACGGGTATTCGAATGGTTCCACGATTACTGGTGCATCCGGCGATGCACAATATCTTCACAACGCCATGGTCGGAACATCCGCGAGTCCATATTACACGGCACTCGTTCAAACATCAACCACCTCCCCACGAAATGATTTGGTTGCTGCCTACGATCCACCTGGCTATGGAAAAGTGGTCCAGATCTGGGATAACACGCATTGGGTAAACACTGCCTTGAGGCAAATGATCACCAACGCATTGATCTGGATGAATACTAGCGCGTCATCATTTCCATCAGCACCGATTAACCTCGCCGCGGCGTCCGGGAATGGGCGAGTAGTTCTCACGTGGCTACCACCCATTTACAATGGAGGCTCGGCGATCACGTCGTACAAGGTTTACCGTGGCACGCGTTCCGGTGAAGAAATATTCCTGGTAATCGTTGCTAACTTGACATCCTACACCGACACGAGCGTGAACAATGGAATGGTGTATTATTACGTGGTCTGCGCCGTCAACAGTGCTGGTGAAGGGCTGGCATCGAGTGAAACGAGCGCAACGCCGAATGGTTCGGGTTACTATCCAACGGAACCCCCGATCAACTCCGGGCTAGTAGTAACTTTGATCATCATCGGATTGATCTCGACTATTTCAACCGTAGGTATTGTCCGGCGAATAAAGGCCAAGCAACAGGCTCCAAGCATGGCTTCTTATCATCCTATGACAATGGCCAGCCCCCGAAGTCTCCAGGTGACTCCAGCAATGGGGCGACCAGCAGCTATTTCAAGAGGGGGCAATCAATCGCCTGGAAATGTTTTCGTGTCTCCGGCATCAGTGCAATCACCACTTGTTGCAAGTGTTGGACGGCAGGTGGGGGTCTCTCCTGTATCACGACCATCGGATGCTCCCGCGTTGGTCAACAATGCGCCAGTAACAATGCCCGTGAATCATTCACCCGTTCTCGCGGAAGCCTCAAGTGTCGTGCAAGGTTCCATCATTACCACGCCAGAAATCGCAAGGCCTGTTGATATTCCAATAACTCGAAGAGCTAGAGAACACCTGCCGATTCCTGATAATGGTGAATCCGTCTTGTTCGTGAGCCAAGAGGATTTGCATGTGCCTGCTGAAAACGGGATGGCAATGGGCGACAAGAATGTGTCTGTCTGGTGCCCGTCGTGTGATAAGCTAGGGGATGCAAAGCAAGTCGTGCTTGATGGCCGGATAACCTATCATTGCCGGAAATGTTTGCATCCAATGCTCGTGAATATCGAGTGTCCCGCGTGCTTCGGGAAAATCTCGATCCCGCAAGACAAGATAGATCCTGCATCAAATGCTGTTATTCGATGCCCGGTTTGCTGGGAATTAGCATGTGGCACGAGATAATACGATCAAGGTCATGATCTAAAAGCTTGTTTCTGGAATGCATCAAGATCCTTCTTGATTTCAAGTAATTTGGCTTTTTCCTCGTTCGTCATCGCGGACTGGTTTTTCATGAGGTCCCGTACCTTTTGCATTCGAAGCTCGTACTGGCGCTTAATCTCAGCGAGTTGTGCCTTGCTTTCCTTGGCATCGACCTTGCTACGAGCTATCTTGGGCGTTTCCGAGACGATGACCTTAGAATCAGGATCGCCGGGGACCTGCAAGACGCCGAGCAACTTTGTCTTCGAATAGACGTCAATCTCGCTCACGGTGTCAAATCCCGTGAAACTATCAAGGAAACCATCACCATCGAAATAATTCTTGTAATCATTGATGTTTTTGCCATCTTCGTTTTCGGTGAATTGTTGATTTGTTAGCAAGGACGACAATTTCTTATCAACATTGGCCAATTGGGATATGATCGTGAAATCGGGTCGGTGAAATCCACGGATCTGGAAGTTGACATCGATGTAGATGTCGAACCGGTGTCCGCACGCGGCATTCACCTGGATCGTTGATATTCCTGTTTGCTTGCTTGCCACGGAAACCGGGACAAGCACGGTTTGTGGCTTGCCACAACACGGGCACTTCAAGTTCAGTTCCTTTGAATCCACGTTCCTCTGCCATCAGGGTGATTTTTCTGGTCGTTTCCGATGCAATATAGCATCTCTATCGCGTGCTCCAAGTCATGTATTCCTTAATTCCCAAAAAGGATATGTCGTCATGCCTCAATCCTTTGCTTTTAACTTCCGAAGATATTTCGCTGCACTCATGGATGCGACGGCGCCTTCCCCGACCGCGATGGCTACTTGGAAACCGTTTCCGCATGCATCCCCGCAAGCGAATACACCTTCCATGCTCGTTTGCTGGTTTTTATCGACAATGATGTTTCCATGATCGGTCATGGCGAGGCCCGCGCGCTTGAGCAATGAACCCGTTAATATCGAGGAAATCACGAACGCGCAATCGGTTTCGATTGTGCATTGCACGCCGTCCTTACTCGTGTATTCGATGCCAGTCACGAAATCATCACCGATCAAGCGCAAATCCCGTGCATTCTCTATGATCGTGATGCCCTTGGCTTGGATTTCTTGCAATTTTTCTGCAACCACGTCTATATCAGGGAGAAACTTTTCTTTCAAAACCCATGTAACGTCCGAGCCCATCTGGTTTAATATAAGCACGTCTTCGGCAGCCTCGTCGTCCATGCCAATGACCACAGTTCGCCGGTGCTTGTATAGCGGTCCATCACACGTGGCGCAATAGCTGACGCCGAGACCGATGAATTTTTCCTCACCGCTTAGAACTGGTCTCCGAGTACCTTTACCGGTTGCTATGATAATTGTCCCCGCCGTGATGACAGCAGTCTTGGTCGAAGCCATCTTCGGGTTCATGTCCCCCGTGATGCCGATCACGTCATCTTTCATGATGTTCACGCCAAGGGAGATTGCATGATCGGTCATGGTTGCGAGCAAATCTGAACCTTTCATGCCATTGAGACCGGCATAATTCCAAATCTCCCGTGCAGATGCTAGTGCGCTCAAGATTTTTCCTTGAATCACGAGCACGTCAAGATTCGCACGTTTCAAGTAGATGGCCGCACTTAAACCGGATGGACCAGCACCAATCACGAGAGCATCGCACGAGATGTCTTGCATCAAGCTCACCAACTTTGCTAGGTATCAATTAGCAGTTTTAAAAAATATGATGGCTTCCTGGAAAACGTCTTTCCAACAACTCTTAAAAATGAGGAATAAAGAGTACTGAATGAAATATCCAATTGGATGTTAAACTATGGCCAACGAAGATTCCCCCGATGATGCAACGATTGAATTGCACCCCGGTTTAAAAGGCATCTATCTCGACAAGACACGTATCTCGTACATCGACGGCGAGCAAGGCCGCTTGTTTTATCGAGGCTATTCGATTGAATCCCTCGCCGAAAAGAGTACCTTCGAGGAAGTTGTTTATCTCTTGATCTACGGGCATCTGCCTTCACGGTACGAGCTATTCACGCTCAAGGAAACCCTCAAGAATGAACGCGAGTTACCTGATCGGGTTCTCATGATCTTGAAAAGTTTCCCACGTGAAACGACGAGGATCGAGATCTTGAGGACCATCATATCATCGCTCGCCCTGTTCGATCCGGATGATTATGATTACAGTACCGAGGCAAATATTCGCAAGGGTCTTCGCATCATTGCCAAGATCCCGACAATCATGGCTTATGCGCATAGGATCAAATCTAATCTCCCGATCATCGAACCGAATGATGAACTTCTACATGCCGGCAATTTCTATTACATGATCACGGGAAATATGCCCGATCAAGAGATCCAACAAGCTTTTGATAAAGCCTTAATCCTTCAAAGCGAGCACGGTAGCAACGCATCGTCGTTCGCGGCACGTGTCACGGTATCGACATTATCCGATATATATTCCGCCGTGGTGTCAGCAATTGGCGCTTTGCGTGGACCACTCCATGGCGGCGCAAATGAACGCGTTATGCTGATGCTCAAGGAGATCGGGGAACCAGAAGAAGCAGAAAAGTTCATAATGGAAAAATTAAACAAGAAAGAACGCATCATGGGATTCGGCCATCGAATTTACAAGACTCGGGATCCCCGTTCGGACCTTTACGAGGAAATGGCGAGTTACTGGTGCCAAAAAACTGGGAATGAAAAAGTGATGGAAATTGCCAAGATCATCGTCGATGTCATGTGGCGCGAGCGACATTTACCAGCGAACGTCGATTTTTATAGTGCTCCATTCGCCTATGCAATTGGCATACCAGTTTTGCTTTTTACCCCTCTATTCGCAGCGAGTCGCAGTGCAGGTTGGGTAGCTCATACGATCGAACAACTCGAAAATAATGTCCTCATAAGGCCCCTCATGAAATATGAAGGTGACATCGACCGGAAATACCAAGCACTTGATGATCGTTAAGCAGGATTGTTTTCATTTTCTCCTTTCCAATACCAAGATGTTTTTAAGTGAATCAAAGATTCATTTGCCGTTTATTAAGACCGATGGATTCATAAATCGTGTAAACGCGTGCTCCGTGGCTCGACGCGGGCACAAAATGAAACCAGGTTGAATGCTCGATGGAAACCTCATGGGATGCGATCAAGAATGCCCACCGGATAGTCGTGAAAATTGGAACGAAATCTGTCCTGGCAAGCGATGGTTCCTTCGATTTCAAGACCATGGCCGCGTTAATTTATGATATCAAGACCATGGTGAAGGATGAGGGCAAGGAACTTGTACTCGTCACATCCGGTGCCGTTGCCGCAGGCATGAAAAAACTCGGCATGAAGGAACGCCCCCGCGATCTCGTCCTTCAGCAGGTTGCCGCCTCGGTGGGCCAGCCCTTGTTGCTCAACGAGTATATCCGCATGTTTGACGATATGTCTGTCGCGCAGATTTTGTTAACGCAACAAGACTTGTCAATGCGGAAATCATACGTGCATTTCTTCAACGCGATGGAACAAATGCTCAAGATGAAGATCGTTCCAATATTGAATGAAAATGACGTCGTGTCGATCGACGAGCTCGTTGGCACGAAATCCGGAGAAACAGCCAAGGACTATAACTTCAGCGATAATGACGTGCTCTCGGCGTTGGTTGCCGCCAGCATCAGCGCCGATCTCTTGATCGTCATGTCTGATGTTGATGGTCTCTACAACAAGCACCCAAATGCGAAAGACGCTGAATTCTTGCCCTACGTGGAAAAAATCACGGATGAAATTCTCGCCATGGGCCAAGAAGGTGGAAAGCTCGGTAGAGGTGGCATGGGCACGAAGCTCAAGGCCGCTCAGATTTGCACGATGGCTGGTGTCTGGATGATCATTTGCCACGCGAAAAAGACCAACGTCGGTCAATTGTTGTCTGAAGGCGCGAAATGCACGATATTCAAGCCGGCTGAACGATTGCCGGGAAAAAAAGTGTGGATGGTTTTCGCGGCAAATGTTGGAGGACGTGTCATGCTCGATCAAGGTGCCGTGGAAGCAGTGAAGGATGGTGCCAGTATCTTGCTTCCTGGTGTCACGAAAGTCATAGGGAATTTCAATAAAAATGATGTGATCGAATTCTGGGATGAAGAGCATAACAAGATATTAGGCAAGGGCATGGCAAACCTTTCCTCCAGCGAGATCGAACGGTTCTTGAATTTATACCATGAAAGTCCGAACGCATGTAAAAGCCAGGATGTCGGCGAGATCATCCGCCGGGACAATCTCGCGATATTTATATGAACGATTTTTGATATTCTCCCTGATATCTATAAGATTTCAAATATTGTCGAGAATTTTTAACATTTTTTTCTTCCCAGCACGTGATTCTTAGTAGATTTTTAGCGATTTTAGGAAAAACTATTATGGATTTACGAGATAGATATCTTGAAAGTCATGCTGCGTACATGGATGGATCAAGTTCGCGTCAATATCAATGACCTTTTTGAGAGAGACGATGCCGCATTCTTGCAAAACCTCAAGCGATGGCGCTTGATCGAACGTGAAATCCATGAGTTTCCTGCTGACGAGCCAGGATTTATGGCTACGCAAATTTCATTTCTTTTACTTATCGTTTTCGAATACTCGAGATTGGAGCTAGCCAAGGATATCGATGCTGATAATTTTTCGACGCTCGGCATCATTGCAAGCAAATTATGCGATGATCTGGAAAATGATAGTGAAAAGTTCCTGCCATATCTAGAGATCGTTCGATTAGCAATAACTCCAGATGCTTCCATTCCAAGCACAGAATTTTCCACTATTTTTAAGGCCATCTACGAGGAACACGATGCAACTATCGAACTGCTCTTCAAGGCAATGCCTGGACTGGATGTACTATCCCACTTGTACCAGGAATTGTTTTCGAATCCGGCCAAGCACGCGTCGGGTGAACATTACACTCCTGTCACCTTATGCGAGTTGATGATCGATCAGCTTCCGATAACGCATGAAAACACGATTCTCGATCCGACATGTGGTGCCGGCGCATTCATCGTCGCGGCCATTAATCACGTGAAAAACCGGTTTCATCCAAAGGGAACGGCATGGTTGAAGAACATCCACGGGGAAGATATCAATCCCGTCGCCATCATCGCGGCTCGCATCAATGCATGGATGCAAGCACGCGATCTGGAACTTCCGATAACGTTCTTTTTCGACACGATTCGTATTTCTGATATCCTTGACCGCGTGCAAGACAAGCATGATTTCATCATCGGCAACCCGCCCTGGATAACATTGAAAGATTTTACCACGCCTGGCCGTCAAAAAATGGCCTTGGCGTTGGCCAAGGAGTTGCAAATTGAGCCTGATGCGCATGGCGTGCCGCAACTTGAATTAGCCACGATTGTTTTTTCAAAATGCTTGCGGGATCGGCTCGTGCAAGGCGGGCAAATCTTCCTGATCATGACCAGCTCCTTCATCGATGGGAAGCATTGCAGCAAGTTCCGCACCTTCACGGGCATCGATAGCGTTAAGATATGGCTCTTCGAGGGGGAACCCGTGTTTCCAAGAAAATTTGCGTGCCTTCTCGCGAAAAAAGGGCTGGCTCGTTCGAGTTATTTTGAAAACCAATCGACGCTGGATTTTACAACGTGGAAAGTGACGCGTGCCGGAGATGCACCGTGCCCGGCATTCGCGTTTTCCGAGCTTGAAACGAGCAAGTATAGCCCGGTGAACCTTGCAAAGCTTTCGGGTGCGAACCCAGGTGAACAGCCGCTCGGTGTTGAAAAATTAATCCCGGTGGATGCTGCAAGCACACTACTTCCAACGGATTCTTCTACATCGCATTACAAGGCGTTGTGTTACAATGGCGCAACTATCTTTCCCCAATCATTGCTGTTCGTTGACATCATTGATAGACGTGATACCGGCGATGATGCAGTAATCACGATACGTCCGGCATTCGGGCTACACATGAAAAAACCGTGGAACGTGCAAATATACCAGTCAACACGCGTCGAACGGCGGTACATTTTTGACCTCGTGAAAGGCTCCGAGCTGTACCCGTTCGGCACAGGAACGCCGTTCCAAGTCTTTCTTCCGCTGAAAACGACTACGGACTCGTTCACTTTCGATGGCGACGGGATAGAACCGGGATCACATATCTCTTTGAACAAGCCTTCACTTGCATCTAGCCATTTCGCGCGCATCAACAAGTATTACAAAAATAATTGCAAGAACGGAGGACGCATCGCTGATTTGTGGGCGCGCATTAACTTCGATAACGAGCTCACCAATCCTGGCATGTCCAAGCCATACAAGGTCATCTTTCCTGATTGTGGTTCCACGATGGCCGCGGCGATCGTAAAAGGGCCGTGCATCGTCGAGCACGCGCTGCATTATGTCGGACTCGATGATGAGGACGAGGCCTATTATTTGATCGGCGTACTCAATGCCCCGTGCATCGAAAAGGACGTGCTCTTGCGGAAAGCCGAGCGTCACATCGGGCAGTTGTTGCTCGATTATGTCATTCCTTGTTTCGATCCTGCAAATCAAGATCATCAAGACATCGCAAATCTTTCCAGAAAGATGGAAGGGATCGTTCGAAACATGGTCGAGGATGCGGAGACAAGCGTGATTGCAGCGAATGTTGGAAAATACCAGTGCAAGGCTTGCCTGGCTTTCGTGAAGGAGACGGGATGGCAAGCGCACGCGCATTCTTGTAAAAACTTGCTGTCATCGAAATCGACGGTGGATGAAACTGGATTATTCATTATTGTTGATGGGAATCGCAACGACGATGTTCATGTGAAATTCACGCGGGATGCTATCAAGAAAAAAATTGCGGCCAATGCACGTCTCCAACAATTATTGTCCGAGCTTGACGGGTGCGTGCTACGATTGCTCGGAACGAGGGATTCTTGATGGAATTGACTGGCTTGTCACGAAAGATTCTTGATGCAATGGATGATGATGATGCACGCGATTGCGCGACCATTGAAGGAAGTGACGTGGTGTTGTTGCTTCCACGAACGTCATCACATGCTCCGGTAACAAAATCCGCATGCTTTGCCGGGACAATAATGAATAAGCGCGATCAAGATGCATTCATAGAATCTCTCTTTCTCGACGCGGACCATTGCATCGAAATAATCGTCTTCGATCAACAAGATTCCTTGCTATTCTTTGATATGACGAACCCTCGAAGGCGCTTGCTGAATTTGCAGGACCTTGATGAAAATATAATATCATGTTTTAAAAGATACATGAAGTCTGGCAACAGAATTTTCCTCGATCCAATCTTTGATGATCACGTGTTCAAGAAATCCTGCTGGTCCGCTTTTCAAGAATCCATGGTCTTCCTTGATTCATTCAAGGAAAGCGATCATGAATCCAGAGTGAGAATTGTCTTGCAATCCTTGGTCATCGCGATGCTACGCCAAATGGACATCCTGAAAGATATCGAGACCGACCTTGGGACCATCGTTCAAGGAATGATCGGAAACAAAGTGAACTTGGTCGATCTTTCCCCCGCGATCATCGTGGATCCAGCAAACCTGCCCTCGATCGATCTTGTCCAGATGCTTGCGCCCTGGCAATCAATTCCCGGATTTCCTGAACAACTCGATGAAATGATGCTCTGTTTTCTCATGGAACGCTCCCTCCCCGAAAACTATCGGAAAAAGTCCGGATCGTATTACACGCCTCGAACGTGGGCGTGGTTTGCTTGTCATCGAAGCTTGCAAGCCTGGATTGAGAAGAATCATCCAAATACTGATGATAATGGTCTCGAAAGGCTGATCACGCTTCGAATTCTCGATCCGGCAATGGGATCGGGTGATTTTCTTGATGCAATGGTCAATGTCCTTGTCGATGCAATGATTGGCAAAGGAGAACCATCGCTTGTTGGCGTGCCATTCGATTGGAACGTTGCACGGTTACGTGCAAAGATCGATCACGTGTTGAAAGACATGGTTCATGGCATCGATGTGAATCCTATTGCCGTTGACACGACGAGAACAAGATTTTTCTTGAATGTTTTGAAGCACGCATCGTTTGCCAAGGACGTGGCATCTTTATTGCAATCCTTTTCCATCAACTTGATCCAGGATGATTACTTGACCATGCCAGTTTCCGGCCCGGGTTATGATATCATCATCGGCAATCCACCTTACTTGATGGAAGTGCGCAGCAACCAGGCTACCTTTCGGCGCTACAGCAATCACCCCGAAACGAGCCCGAGATACGAACCCAAGATGGATGTTTTCTATTTTTTCATGTTCAAGGACATCGACATCTTGAACGAGATGGGCATCATGAGCATCTTCGTCCAGGAATATTGGCTAGACAGGTACCACGCGCGTCATTTGCGGGAGTTCGTGTTTAGTTCGACGGTGCCACTCCACGTCATCTTGTTCAAGCGATACAAGGTATTCCAAGATGCGCCGGGGCACCACAGCATGCTATACCTGGCTTGCAAGCAAGATCCTGCATCGATCGATGCAAGCGGGCACGTAGTTGTCGTCCAAGATGAAAAGGTTTTAAATGATGACTTGCTGAAAGAGATCATCGACCAGGCTGGTGCTCACATTCACGACATGGTCATCGATGCAGCGACATTTTATGATGCCCAGAAGGACAAGGTGTATGTCGAAGGCAATGATGAGCGGCAATTTTTCGAGCAATTGCACGCGATGCCCCATTTTTTTATCAATGAGGACGAGATTCAAGTCGGCATCAACATTCCCCAGCCGTTTATTCGCCGGTCACGCTTGATCGAAGGCGTATTCGTGATTCCCATCGATCAGCTAGAGCGGATGAATCTCACCAAGGATGAACAAGAGCTCTTGAAACCGTTTCACAAGGCTACCGACATCGATGCGTTTTTCTTTGCCACGCGTGAGGAGCTCTTCATCATTTACACGACAAACGATGCGAAGATGCGCGTCGAGAATCGTCCCGATTTATATCCCTCGATACGAGCACACCTCGACTCCTTTGCGAACTACATCACGTCCGATCACAAGCCGTACGGGCTGCACCGCCCGCGACAACCAGAATGGTTCGAGGCGCGGCTAAAGATCATCGGGATCAGGAAGACCAAGGCACCAAAATTCGCGATTGTGCCCCAAGATTATTACATGGATCAATCGGCGGTGATCATCTGGCTGGATGCACCAGAGCAATATTCGCCATATTTCATTTGTGCATACTTGAATTCCAGCATTGCTCTCAAGATGCTAGGTGGAATGAAATCGCAAGGAGGCCAGCTGCAGATCGACAAGAGCGTGCTCGTCAAGCTTCCCATCCCGAGCTTTTCTAGCGATGTGGTCAAGCTTGTCTCATGCCTCTCGTCATGGTTGCATGTCCTTGGCGTGATGAGCACGACCGAGTTCAATGCCGAGATTGAACCAGGGCTCACGCAATCCATCGAAAGTCTTCTCGATACAATTTTCAAGGAAGTCATTGATAATGGGGAAAACACGAGCTTTATGCTTGAAAAACTTGTCAAGGCTTTTCACGATATGGCAATGATACACGTTGAAAATTATCTCGTGACAAGCAATTTGAACACGAGCATGCCATTTCTGAAAACAACCAGGATTGATACGCACGAGCTTTGGAAATCCGTGAAAGAATCATTGCACGGACTTTCGATCATCATCACGGATCTACTGCCAACACGTTCGGATACATGAGATTCGTTTGTTAAAAGATAAATCTTAAATTCTCAAGTTTTGATTACATTCTTCGACCTCCAGGCGTCATTATTTGGCGCATCCGTGCCCGATTGGAGTGTTTCAGCATTTATCATAACGAGTAGAAAACCATGAAATTTTCATCGATAGATAACAAGGTTCTCACGCGACCGTCAAAAACGACGAACGATCTACCTCTCATCGCCGAATTACCTTTCAAGGACTTGGAAAAAGCACCCTTCTCCGTGGATATAACCCCGATCGCGTGCCAGAATTGTGGCGCCGTGCTCACGGACATTAAGCTTGTCAAGAACGATCCTAATTTAGGTGTTATTTTCACATGCGCGTTTTGCGGTACGATCAACAAGCTTGGTTCTATGCCCAAAAAATTGCCCAGTGCCGACGACGTTGAATACATGATCGAGCCAGCTGAAGAGCAACCAACGCAACTTGGAAAGAAAACTGGGTTGAGCGGTGAGCTTGTAACGTCAATCATCGATATCTCGGGAAGCATGAGCGGCAGTAAGCTCGAGGCTGTGAAACACAATCTGGTCGAGAGTATCAAGGATATGGCCGTGAATGCAAAGACGACCGTGTTTCTCTTGATCACGTTCGAGAGCAGCATCCAAATCTTTTTCTCGCCGAATGAAAGTGCAATTAGCATTACTACCGACGAGTTATTGCGATCGGAGGAAAATATGCAACAATACATCGAGCAAACTTGCACCAAATTCGATCCTCAATCGATAGAAGCCCTTGCATCGCGATGGGTCGAGCAAGTGCAAGGTCTCTACACGCTCGGTTCGACTGCACTCGGTCCCGCGCTGGCCGCCGGAATCGACATCTTTCTTGCCCGCGGGGTTTCCGGGCGCATCTTGCTGTTAACCGATGGATTGGCTAACGTGGGCTTTGGCCGGCTCGAAGCGGATGGCTTGCGCGAAGGAAAACCATTTTATGAAAGGATGGCACGCAAGTGCTTGGAAAACGACATCGTTGTAGATGTCATTGGTGTTGGCGGGGATAATGATCTCGCGCTTGACGTGCTTGGAAAATTATCCGAGTTAACGGGTGGGGAGTTATTCTTCGTGTCTGAAGCGGAGCTCCAGGCAACGTTCAGCGAGCTTTCCCAGCGGCAATTCATTGGCAGGGACGTGAAGGTCAAGGTGTTCACGCCCAAGGAATCACCGCTCGAGGTCGGGGAAATTTCCGGCATCTCGTCCGCGGCACAGCAGGCAAAAAACGCCGAAGAAATCAACGTGGGGAGCGTCACGCCCGATCGCGAAGCTTTCATCCAGTTCAACGTGAAATCCGGCGCGAAATCCAAGCAAATCCAGGTCCAAGTTCAGGTGGAGTTTAAAGACAGCACGGGAAACAAGAAGCTTCGCGTGTTCAAGACCTCCTTGAAACCAGTTGACTCAGACATTGACTACAAGGCCAATTACGATCCACGTCTTATGAGCGTCATGAATATTCAAAGAGCTGGCGAAATGTATAGCAAGGGAGACACTGGAAAGGCCCAGCAAATGCTCAAGCAAACGCAACAGATTTTCGCCCAAAATCAAGGCGCCTTCCAGGCCGAAGCAAACACACCAGCGATGGAATTCATCGCAGATGAGATACAGCAGTTAAAAGACCTCGAATCTGAAAAAAAGCATAAAGCACCGAAATCGTTCTCGGCTTCAGCCGGGCAAAAGCGATCGAGAGTCTCGTACGACGCAAAGATGAAAGAAGTGGAACGCAAAAAGTGATTTAGATATTCGTTATTTCTTTTTTTCTTGACAAGTTCTTGATGGCTCTAACCCCGCGCGGATTCTTTATCCTTGCAGATATTTGTCTCTCCCTTCAAAACGTGCATGAATAATTTCGGCCATGTTTTTTAATGGTTGTTGAACTATTTATCATGTAGATCCAATTATTTCACGAAAGGTGACTTAAGATGCCGACTTGCGATCGTTGCCAGGAGCGTCCTGCGAATTACGAGATCACCTTGCGTGACGGAATGGACATGAGAACCGAAAATCTCTGCTTGCAATGTTACAAGAAAGCACAAACTGAATCCATCGTCGAAGTAAAGATTCTCAAGTAGGCAATTTTCTGGTTTTAGGATTCAAGCTATTAGAATTTTTCAAAACGCGGTGCAACAATCGCAAGCATGATTTGAATTGATCAAGTAATTTCAACCTTCGTGTCATCCCAATATCATGATGAATTTTGCATGATATTTTCTGGGGAACATTCATCATTTCAAAAATGGAACGGTCGATATTTCGTACGGATTACCTGATGGATGATTTTTGGAACGAGACGTGATACATGCGTGTTCCATGCAAGTAAAAGTCTTGAACGACTGCCTTCATCCTACGTCAAGACTTGAACTATAAAGGCAATCACGTCAACCAGGTCATGGCGTGAAAGCATGAATGCGATTGCTATCCAAGATTTCGTGGCGGGGAAATTCTCGAAAAAAATATCATATGTTTACTTGGTTTGTGTCCTGGGAGTCTACATAGGATTTATAGTGGCTTCTCTTGTTGTTTTTCCAGGGACGTATAGCATTCTTACGAATGCCATCAGCAATCTTGGTAACCACGGGCTCAATCCTTTCCCGGGCTGGTTATATTTCTCGATCGGCCTCTGGTTCTTCGGCCCTGCCACAGTGCCCATCTTTCTCTATCAATACCGTGCCATGAGCCGCGCCTTGCGTTGGTCGGCAAGGTCATTCCTTGTCCTTTCCACTATTGCGAGTGCGGGGATGATCGGCGTCGGTATTTTTTCCGAAGACTTGGTTTTTCTTTTTCACGTTACCTTCGCTGCCATGGCATTTGGTGGATTAATATTCTCCTCGCTTTTTTCCTGGTTTGCCATCATCGCGATGACTATCAAGGAACAGGATAGACGAACAAAAAAGATACTTGCCACGATTCTTTGTTTCATGGTAGCGGTCGTTGTTGGTGTAGCGGCTTCTATCGGCACCGTCTATATTGATATCAATGTTTATGGAGTGGCGGAAGCAGGCTGGATCAACATCACGTTCTGGGAATGGATGCTATTCTTAACTCTTGCATTTCAGTCGATTTTGCTCACCGTGCAGATCAATATTGCGCACCACGAGTGATCCATCTCAAATATGCGCGGCACTAAAGTTAACAATCATGGCAACCATCCGGATTCTTTACTATTCCAAGAGCGGCCACACGAGAACCCTTGCGGAAATCATAAAAGACATTCTCGATCCAATGCTTCCAGAAGGCAATGATGCCGAACTCGTTTCAACCGACGCATTGGAGTTTGATCGATTAAAGGATTCTGCAGCATTCATCTTCGGAACTCCGGACTACTTCTCCGGCATCGCGGGTTATTTGAAAATATTTTTCGATGAATGGTGGAATGATCGCGGACCATTCAAGAACCGTCCCGCATTTGGCTTTGTTACTCATGGCGGAGGTGGTAAGGCAACGAAAGCTCTTGAGAATATCTGCGAATATTTCAAGATGAATTACATTAAACCGACGATCAGCACGAGTAAGCCAGCGGATGACAAGTTGAAAGCGCAGATCAAGGTCAATTGCGAAAAACTCGTGAAATTGCTGGGATAAAGCAACTCTCTGGCAAGATATTTAGCTAATGCAATCAATCGTTTTTTATTGGTAAAATCAAAAACAAGTTACATGGCAACACAAACTATTACGCAACACTGGCAGCTGGATAAGTGCACCACGGCGTTGTATTTCTCGATTTTTCTCTCGATCTCGATACAAACCGGTTCCGCGATGGAATTCATGGGCATGAAATGGCTCGAAAACGCGGGAATCTTGAATCTGATACTTGCACTTGCGATCCCCGTTTTGGTTGTCGCCATTACAGGACCGTACTGGGCGCACGACTCGCGGAAAAAAGCCATCGTGCAGATCGCAGCGGCAATTGTCACGTCGATCGTGACAATCTACATCGCGTTGGACTTCCTTCGATATAACGATTATTTCGGAATGCCTCCTGCCATGCAATTTGGCTATTATCTCGTGTACGAGCATTATCCAATCATGGTGCAACTTGCCATGGTCGTCACGATGATCGTGATTTCTGCTCCCGATGCGTTTCATTCAAGTATCGGGACAAGCGTGGGCAAGGCAGATGTGTTAATTAGCGCGATCTTGTTGATCATGCCCGCTTGGTTGATCACGCTTGCATTTCTTTCATCGGGATTCTTCTGGTCGATGCTCGTCGAAACCGCGTGCTCGTTCATTTACATCGTGGTGAAGGCAAGCACGATCATCACACGTCTTCGCGACGTTCCCGGCGCGAACATGGATATCATCCACGAAGGTAAACCGTCCATCAAGAACGGGAGGAACGGGACGTTACACGTTTTCAAGGTGGCATTGATCTTCGTACTAATCATGCTGGAACTCTATGGTACCATGTCCATACTCAACCAGGTTCTCGTTCGTCCGAATTACGTCCCATTATGGCTGCAGTTTTTCCCGTACTTCTTCCTTGGCGGCATCACGTGGGGCATCGTGTATGGCTTATCGAAAAGCCGGTTTAGCATGGTAATTGCTTCTACCGCGATATTGCTCGTGAATGCAGCCTTGCTCGCGTCGTCAAGCAACGGTTACATCGTGTTTAGCACCACCTCGGTAGTTCTTTGCGGTTTTTCGCTCTCGGGATTGCTGCTCGGGGGCATGCTGTACATGACCAATATGGCAACGGGCAGGTTTTCCCAGGTGGTTTGGCGGACCGTGAGCTTGTTCTTTATGGTGGGCGGGTTGCTGTACGGCCTCATCGATTACAGTGGCATCTTTAGCATCAACAGCTGGCGAAATGCCTTGATTTACTCGGCTGCAAGCCTGATCGTGTTTTTCATCCTGTTTGCATTGAAAAATAAAAATGGTTTCTGGAACAAGGGCAAACGTGAGTTGCTCGAGCGGTTTCGCGATTTTTTTTCACCTGCAACGAATCCGGCTACAATTCCTGCTGGCCGGGTGCGTTCTAAGCTCGCCAGCTCCATCATGATCGCGGGAATCATTGCCTGTATGGCTTTCATAGGTACGGGAATGATAGTAGCAGGGCAAACCTCGTTCACGGAACAAGTGATCGGCACGCACGGCGGCGATTATTACCTCTGGTTTGCCGATGCCACGAGATCGGTCGATGCAAATTATATGCCGAACCTTCCGGCATGCCCCGTGAATTCCACGCTCCATATATCGATGGCAAGGGGCGAACACTATGGATTCCAGGTCATTTTCTCGCCATGGAACATCAACAATCTCAACGTGTGGAGCTTCGCGCCCGTGGGCGATCTCACGAACAATCTCACGGCAGCCATCATCGGATCAGGAAACATCACGGTCTACAATGTCGAGTACATTCCGCAGCTCTCCAACCAATTTGCCGATCAGCTTCTTCCGTTCCACCATCTCGATACTAGCGTCAAGATTTCCGGACAACGCAATTATCCTTTCTACGTCGACGTATTCGTGCCGGCGAATAATGTCACCAAGCCTGGCCTTTACCAGACCAAGTTCTTGTTCCATTGCGAGGATTATCACCAGCACTTGCCCGGGGAGACTGATCAATACAATTCCCGCGATGTCATCTTTACGTTACAGGTCACCCTGTTAAATTTCACGATACCCACGCAGCACCACATCGGGACCGAGATCATCTGGGGCATACCCGAGACCGCGGCCTGGGAGAATTTCTACGTGGATCATCGCCTGGATTGGAACTTTGGCATCAGTCCCGTGAAATCTTATAACCTAACTCCTGGCCACTTAAGCTTGGTTTTTAATTTTCCAACGTATTTCGCCGCGCTCGATCCGCTCTTGCAAGGTGGCATGCAATATTTCCCGATATCGTGGCAAGCTGGTGGTCTCAACTGGGGAACGTTGTTCATCGATAATGCCACGGAAACCTTGCTATCCTGGTATCTCGGGAACATGACCGCGCAACTTTCCAATCGCACGGTACGTGGCATGTCATACTTGAACCACGCGTATTATTTCATCATCGACGAGCCAGGACCCCAGATTTACGCGAACGTGACCCGCATCGCCAAGACGATTCACAAGTACGCCCCGAGCCTCCGGATCATGGAAACGATGGATAATGATCTCTCGACGTACAATGACACGTTCTTGCAAGAGGTCGACATTTATTGCCAGCACATCCACGATTGGGTCCCGTCGTCTTATTATCCAAGAAATTCAAAAGCCGTTGGCATGCCAGCACGTATAAACGATTTCTTGGCGACGTACAATGGAACGCGCCAGAAAGAGCTCTGGGTCTACAACACGGGCAACGGGTTCCCGATTCCTGATACATACCTGTACGATTCGGGTATCATGGAACGAATATCCTTTTGGATGTATTGGATCTACGGCATCAAGGGATGGCTTTATTGGACATTCAACTGGGGGATGGACCGCGCGGACGGATATGGTTATGGTGGATGGGGAGAGGGCACGCTCGTCGGCTACGGCGAGAATAACACGCCGATCGGATCGTTGCGACTGGAAAACGTGCTCCACGGCATCCAGGATTACGAGTGTTTCTGGTTGCTCAACCATTCTTGCACGGTGCTCGAGCAGAACGGCAAGAGCAGCGAGGCCGCGGCGGGCCGTGCGTTGCTCGAGCGCGCGAACCAGCTTTTCAATCAACCTGAATATTTGCAGCACTTCGCCACGTCCACGAGTAATCCTGAGCCATACGCGACGAGCTATGACCCGCACGCCGCGCCGTATTTGCAATTGCGCGAGGAGGTCGGCGCGGAGCTTGGCCGGTTATTTTCACTCGGTCTTCTTTAATATATTCCTTTTTTAATGAAATTTGAAAAATAAGTACTTTTATTGAAGTAAACCACGTCATTACCCAGATTTTTCTTTATCCTCATTTAGACAAGGAGACGGTGGAATACTTGTACATCGGCTGGTGGGAATACTTGTCAAACGAGGGATAGGTCAACCGGTTTGTCTCTGGATAATGCATGGGCATGAATACTTGGCCGGGAAGCACTTCATCGGAAATTTTCGCATCAACAATCGCTTCCCCACGCCGGGATTTCACTGTTACGTGATCACCATTTGAAATCTCGAGTCGGTCTGCATCTTCAGCATTTATGTCGACATACGCATCCTTCGGAGCCATTTTTACGAGCACGGGCACCTTGCTAGTTCGGGTCTGTGTATGCCATTGCGCCACCGACCCGCGCCCCGTGAGCAGCACGAACGGGTACTCATCATCCGGGAGTTCAGGCGCGGGCTCGACGTCCTCGAACAAGAACGTGGCACGCTCGTCCTCGTGATAGAATTGCTGGCTCTCGAACAAGCGACGTTCTTGTTCAGGTGGATTCGGGGCGTTTTCCGGGTACGGCCATTGGACGCCACCATTCTGGATGATGAAATTATAATCCTCGATGCCCGTGATGTCCCATGGCAAGCCCTTGGTCAATCGTTTGATGATCTGGAAGGCTTTCTCCGGGGATTCCCATTCAGCGAACATGTCACCACAACCCCACGCATCCGCGATCTTCTTGAAGATGTAGAAATCGGGGAGGGCATCGCCAGGAGGAGTAAATGCTGGTTGCAAGACGCTGATGCGTCGTTCCGAGTTGATAAACGTACCCCACTTTTCGCCGTTGCCGGCGGCGGGAAGTATCAAGTTGGCGAGTTGTGCGGTCTCTGTCGTGCAAAACAAGTCCTGGACGACGAGGTACTCGAGGTTCTTGAACCATTCAGGCAGCTTCGAGCTGTCGATCCATGAGTGGACCGGATTCGTACACACGATCCAGAGCCCCTTGATGTTTCCATCCAGCACGCCTTCCAGGATCTTTTCATACGTCCAGCTACCTTTTGACGGTATCCGATCGGGTTCGATCCCGAGAATGCCAGCAACTTTCTCGCGGTGCTCGAGATTTTCAAAGGAATGGCCCCCGATCAACGCCGTTGTATTGCTGAACATTCGCGATCCCATGGCATTGCATTGCCCCGTTATGGAATTCGCGCCCGTGCCAGGCTTCCCTATGTTGCCTGTCATTAACGCCAGATTGATGATTGCCTGGGCAGTCCGAGTAGCCTGATGTGCCTGGTTCACGCCGACCATCCACCAGAACGAAGCGCGCTCGCCCTCGTGGATGATCCTTGCAAGGTCCTCGACATCGCTCGCGATGATGCCCGTGGTTTCTTCGAGAAGGCGTGGATCGAAACTTTCGACATGAGCCTTGAATTCATCGAAACCCGTGGTGTGATCATCAATGAATGCTTGGTCAATCCAGCCATTGTTCACGAGCTCGTGCGCGACGGAATACAAGAAATACAACTCGCTTTTTGGCTTGATCGCGAAATGTTTAGTTGCCTCCTTGGCAGTCGCCGTGATTCTCGGGTCGATGACGATGATCTTGGGGTGGTTTTGATTCATCTTCACCCGGTTCCACAGGATAGGATGAGCAATTACGGGGTTCGAACCGACGAACACGAGCACATCTGACAATTCGAAATCCTTGTACGTCTCGGGCGGGGCATCCCAGCCAAATGATTGCTTGTATGCCGTCACGGCGGCGGCCATGCACTGCCGCGTGTTGCCGTCGCCGTGGATCATGCCCATGCCAAACTTTGCCAGGCAACCAAGCAAGGCGTGCTCTTCACTGGCGATTTGCCCCGTGCTGAGAAAGGCAACGCTTTCATTGCCATGTTCTGCCTGGATCCGCTTGAAATTGGTAATGAATGCATCAATCGCTGCATCCCAATCCACCGGCACGAGCTTGCCTGTTTCATCACGAATATATGGCGTCGTGGCACGATCCTCCGCGCCGAGATGACCGAGCATCTGGAATCCTTTCGGGCACGCCTTTCCCAGGTTAACGGGGTACGCGGGATTGCCGGTCACGGGAAATTTTTCGTTGGAAGGATCGTACAACATGTTACAGCCAGTGGAGCAATAACCACATGTCAAGTGGATCTTTTCTGATGCCATGGCTCTATTCCCGCTCTTGAGTAAAAAAATGTGCTTGCTTTCCAGTAGAGTTCTATACAGGCTCTTAACATCCGGCTCGTGATAAGGCGGGTCTAGCTAGGTCATGGCCAATACCAGGTGAATTTTTATTGCCACCTTGCATCGATTCACGCGTTCATCCTTCACGCGCTGATTCACAATGGTAAATTCAACCTTATCCAATAGCATCCGGATTACAATCTTGGTTTTAATCCCCGCCATCGCGGCATGGATCACCGGGCTTCAAATGATCTTCCCGAGCCTTGGGCCATCAGCATTCATCCTATTCACGCAAGATAAAAAGGCGTTCACGCCACGTAGAGTCATTGGTGGCCACTTCATGGGCGTTCTCGGGGGACTGGCTTCGCATTACCTTCTTTCATCGACCTTGACGCTCGGTAAATTTCCCGCTTTACTTTCTTTGGATGCCTTTCGTCTCGTGATGAGCGGGGTGATGGCCATCTTCATCACGTCGGTTGGTATGCTGCTAACGAAGACCGTGCATCCTCCCGCGTGTGCCACGACCTTGATCGTTGCACTGGGGCTGCTGTCGACGCCCTTGAACGCACTGTTGATCATGATCTCGGTCTGCTTGATGTACGGCACGTACAAGCTCTTGCTGAGAACGATGAAGGAACCCGGCTCCAAATCCGGTCAAACCACGGGCATTAGCAACGAAAATAGCATTCCTGCTTCGACCTGATTAATCGCGGATAACCTCTTTCATTCATGACCTGATTTTCGGGTTATTTAAATTGATACGTGATTATCTTCAACTTTTTCTTGATATCCGGGAGAATTTTCTTCAGGTTCTTTTCGGTCGTATGGAATTCAAGCTTGTAATTGATGCTATACGATAGCGACATGCAATCAATGTAAGATAAAGCGTTCCGATGCTGGCATTTGAGAAACCCCGAAAAAACGATCAAGGATTCATCGAGATCAACTTGCAAAATCGGGAATGACTTCTTGAGATAGATAATATCCTTGTTTGCTTTCTCTCTTCCATTTAATTTACAAATGTTAAAGAACGCCTCGCAAAATACCGGCTTTAGAACATGAGCTTCGATTTTTTCTGATTTTATCCCATTAAAAAGTGCAAAAACTTTAGTGGTGCAAGTTACGGAAAAATATATTCCCAATACTCCTGCGTCCAAGCAAATCCTTGACATTCATTTCTCGAGCTCCACTTCTTGGTCATAGCTCTCGTTGTATGCTTTCTCCATTTCCGATAAGGTAATTGTCCTCGATTTTTCAAATTCTTCTTTGGACATGATCGGAATTATCGTGATGTTACCATCGATTTCAACAACGGCCACTTCCGTGCCCTTGTGTAAATTGTGTCTTTTCCTGAGCTGGTAGGGAATGGTAACCATTCCCTTTTCGTTAATCGCCAGATTCTTCATGCGAGTCATATTGCATCATTATATAAAAAGGGGATACTTTTTTAATAATTTCCACACCTTTTCATGGATGGTCAAGATAGGCATAAGTGAACCAATTTATCCATTTATTAACTTTCCCGCCAACATCCTTACGGGAGAATGATTATTCATTTCCTGCTTGTAGTTCGTATAGTATCGACACCTAAGAAGAGGTTTGAAAGAATGTCCATGGATTATGCTTCAATCATCGGCGCATTGCAGCAATCGAATCCAAACTTCGTCGGCATTATCTGCACCGACGAGAGTGATGAAATCGTATATTACACGGATAATTTGCAACCCGATCCTGAAGAAATCAAGACCGTGATGAAAAAATGGAGGGAGGCTACTTGGCCATCCGTCATGTTTCAAGGCATAAAGTTCTCTGTTTTGCAAGCCACGTGGGAACGATTCATCGCCACGAACACCGAGGAACAGGGCCATCTCGTTGGATCCACGACGCCGGAAGGACAACGCCTTCTTGGCTTCGTTTCCCCAGATGCTGCTTATGATGTAGCATATATGGATATCGCAAGAGCGGCGGGAGAACTTCGTCCGGAAAGCAGTGCTGCTGGCTTGGACTTGATCTCGGCAACATCGGAATCAGCGAATGAGAAAATAGACCTTTCCAGCGTGCAATTGGAACACGCTCCCGCTGAGAACCCATTTGCAAGATCCGATGAAACCAGCGAAGATGAACAAAAGGGAATCGAAGAGCTCAAGGAAGCGTTGATCGCCGCGGGCCAGTATGATGAACAAGACGAAAGTCCCGGCTTATGGAAAGCCGGGGATTCAGAAGAACAATAAACGGAAGGCGAGGAGCCTCCAGTGGACGAGGAATAAATGCCTCAATCTTTCGATTTTAACCTTTTTTTCTTTAAAAATCTTGAATATTTCTATGGCATCGCAACATCAATAGTACACGTCATCATCAATCGTGCCTTTGGAATTCTCCTCGAAACACACGGCAAGCGCTCGTATGGCTTTAATTTTTTCTGACGTGAGCGTTGTTTCTTCCTCGCGCAGCGCATCGGCAACCTGGTGGTAATTTTCCAAAGCCAATTCGATGCAAATATCTAGCAATTCCTGCAATGGAACTTTCTTATTCAGATCAATTGCCAATCGAGCTGCTAGGTCTTTCAATTTTTGCGTCTTCGTAAATTTCACCATAACTTTTGGGATTAACTCAGCAGCCAACAAATATCTCGTGGATATTTTAATCTCTTCGAAACTTAACCGATCGATTGTATATTGCTCGATATATGGAATGATCATGAAATAACCATTTCACGATCTTTAAGTTCTAGAATTTAGTAAGTAGTATTAGTAATTAGTAAATTAAATGGTGATGTTATTTAATGCTAGTCAAATCCAAGTTGCATGCGAGCCAGCTCTACATTCCAAAGGAGATGCTTGCAAGACTATCGATAGGTAAAGATTCAGAAGTGTATATGGAATTCGATGAAAACCGAAAAACTCTCGTGATTAGTGCAAAAGCTGATGAGCCTGTCCCGGTATCTTGGTTCTTGGATATCCTGGCAAATCCACCTGAAACGATTGGCGGAGACCCGGATGAAGACTTGAAAGAGTATGATTACGACGATATCTAGCGTGGATCAACAATGACAAGAGTCTTTATCGATACTGAACTATGGAGTTTCGCAATAAAAAAGCCAAAAGAAAATGACAGCACAGATGCTAAGGATAGACATAATCTTGCGAGCTCATTTCTAAAGGAGAGATTCCAGAGAGACCGCATCTTCATCAGTTTCCATCAATTAGCAGAACTATTTCATGCTCTTTCTTTCAGGGGAAGTAAATTACCTGTTGAAAAATCGAGAGATTATCTCGAGAAACTCGTGAAAATGGAGAATGTTACCATTATCCCGAATGATTTGATTCATTTCAGAAACGCGATGCAATTGAGCCAAGATTCAAATATTCATATTTGGGATTTCTTGTGTGTTTTGCCAGTCCTGGATCACGTTGAAATAATTTATACATGCGATAGCCATTTTAAGAATGATATCTTTAACACTTTTAATAAGACGATAGAAAATCCCGTCGGAGAATGGCTGTCGATTTAAAAAGGCTATCGAAAAGGTCTACATGGGAATCTGTACATTTTTTGATCAGAAAGCTAAACTTCAGTTGTCTTCTATCATGGTCGAAGAATTCTATTGCCCCCAATGTGACTCGCTGTTAACGAGTATTAGCAAGGCTATACTCAAGTGCGAACGATGCAATGTGATGATGCCGCGTATTGCTTTTTTTCTCAAGCACGACGAAAACATTTACGAGGGTTCACAATATCACGATTGTGGATGCAAGGAAGGGGAGATTCATGAATATGGTTGCGATATGGAGGGCTGTCCCTTTTGTGGTGGGCAGCTTTGTTCTTGTAATTGTATATACGAAAAACTAGGCTATATTGTTGATCCAGATAAGGAATTTAGTAATTTACCTCAAGAAGTTTATGAAAATGGAGTTTCGGCTGAAGAAAAGGAAAAATTCATCGATATCCTTGAGGAGAAAGGAAGAATCTATGCATCTCGTGTTTCTTGATATTGAGAGACCAAGGAGAAGAATACTTGTCATTTCCCGATCGATGTGAATATTGCGGCTCAGCTCAACCGGAAAACAAGATCGAATCGGATAAAATCGAGAGGCGTGCACAAGGGAAGTACTTGTGTGAAAAATGTTATTTGCACATTAAGAACTTGCTGCACCTTGAATCTGACATGCCAAGCTCACGATTATAATGACAATTAGAGATATCTCATCGCGAATTATGCGATAGGTTTCAGGTTAAAAGATGCCAAGAAAGCCACTCTCATACTTCCTGCCAAGGAAAGATATCACCACCTTATCACCGAAGATAATTAATGCTGAAAAGTTATAGACTGCATAGACTAAAGTAATAACGAGATGAGATCCCATGGCCGAGGAACGAGTCAAGCGATTGAGGGAAAAATGGCAACTGGAAAATCGTACATTCCAGCACGCATTGGACATGGGATATACATCTCTTGATGTGGCTGATGAATTGATTCATCAGACACTGAAACTTTTAGAAGCTGGCGTGCGATCGCAATTTCCCCAGGCGACGGAGCAAGAGATCAAGATGGAAATGCGGAAACGTGTACAAGCACATGATATCTTGAAAAAACACGGGCGTGAGTTGCGTCATGGCGGAGATTAAGAATATGGTGTATCGCGTGGTTACGATTCTTGATACACTCAAGCTACCCTATGTGATAGTTGGAGGGTTCGCAGCAATCGTGCGTGGCACCCCTAGAACGACGACGGATCTGGATTTAATTATCGAGAATGATCCCGTGAATGTTCATCTGTTTTTAAATGCATTAAAAAGGAACGATTTTGACGTGATGGAAGGGCAAACCAAAATTGCGTCTGTTGGCGGGTCAACCATCTCCATTCTCGATGATCTTTCTCCCTTGCGTGTCGATCTCAAGATTGCTCGTAAACTGGACGATGTGGATGCCTTGAAGCACGGAGTATGGGAAGATTATGAAGGCATGAAAATTAGAATCGCATCAACAGAATTGATTCTTTTTGGAAAAGTTCTCTATATTGGTGACATTTCAAGTGAATCTGATGCCAATTTGCTCGAGTTTAATGATGTTCGTGATTTCATAAACGTCTACAACCGCGCGGAGAATATTGACATGGCGTGGCTCAGTACAAAAGTGGCAAAAAAAGGCTTGACTGAGACATTAAAACATCTTATAAATTTGGCAAAAAATGAATCCTTGCTTTCCTGAAGCCATGAAAGAATGACGATCAATTCGAAAGGTTGGGGGATTATATAAGTAAAAAATTCAAGTTGAACAAACATGAACGATGGCATCCTCGAAAATTTACTTTTAATGATAGCTGCCTTTGCCTACGGTTTTATTGTTATTGGAATCGGGGTTGCTATCCAAAAACGCTTGAAAAAAGACGCCAGTTTCACGCGGAAGATCATCCACATCTTCGTCGGATTTTGTTCCTTCGTTACTTTCTGGTTTTCACCAGAATTCGCGTGGCTTTCCGCCATCATCGGGTGCTGTTTCACGGCCCTCGTGTTCCTCTCGCGACCTGCAGGCCCGCTGCACGCGATGTTCGATGCCATGGCAAGGGATGGCGATGTCAATGCCAAGGAGTTAAGGGGCCCTCTATTCTACGCGATCTTGCTCACGATCCTCACGAGCATCTTCGCCATAGTTCCTGGCTTGCTAGCATTGTATTGGATTCCAGCATCATGTCTCGCGATGATGTTCCTTGGCGACGGCATCGCGCCGATCGTTGGCAAGCGCTGGGGGAAACATCACTATGGCAAGTACAATCGGAGCCTGGAAGGTTCATTGACCGTGCTCGCAATGGGCTTTGCCGGAGGTCTCATCACGTTGTTACTTGGTTGGTCCACGTCCGCCACGCAATCCATTCCTGTAAATCTCGCAATGGTCATCGTGCTCGTGTTCATCGTCTCGGGCATCAACGCTTGTGTCGAGGCCATAAGCCCGGGCGGGTATGATAACATCACATGCCCCTGTATTTCGACCATTTCAATGCTTGTGCTTTACATGATATTTTTTTACACGTTTTAGGAGCGAATTACGAATGCAAAAACGTTCTCGATCCCGGAGCAAATATCGGTGTTTTAAGGAAAACCTAAAAATTGAAAACACGTCTATGATCTTGAATAATCCACGGTGATGCTAGATAATGATTCTCTTGTCTCATGAAGGTCGTGAACTGGAGCTGCCACCCGATAGCATGATAATCATAAACAATGCGTCGGAACGAGATTATGAATTTTTTGCAAATGAGGATTTAAAGATAGAATTTGACGGGGCGTGCTTGTACATTCATTCACCAGCATCGAAAAGACACGAGGACGTGGTATTCAATTTGTTAAATATTTTCAAGACATTTCTTAAGCAAAATCCCTCGTTCGGTAACGCGATCGGATCCAGATTTGCATTGCGATTACCAAATGGCAAGAGGCCTGAGCCAGATGTCGTGATAGTCCCGGCAAACAGCGTTAACGAGACAGATTCCGTTTATGATGATGTCCCGAAAATGGTAATCGAAATCCTTTCACCGGGCACCGCTGATCATGACATGACGGTGAAACGACAATGGTACGAGGAAAGCAAGATACCCGAAATTTGGTACGTCGATCTGGACGCGAGAAAGATAATCGTTATACGACTCGCTGAAAATCACGCATATCTTGAAGAAGAGCATGATTCGGGTTCGATTCGTTGTGATGCATTGGGTGGCTTGGAAATTTCCATCGATGACGTTTTCTCCACTTAAATTCTACAATATTTCAATATTGTTTTAAGAATTCACGCGTTAATTATAAAACCCCTTATTTTCAAGCAAGGAACAAAAGTATTCCAAACCCCAGCGAGATGAGCGTCGAGATCGACACGGAAACGAAATTGACAACGTCGTTATCGAACCAAGCTTTACCGCGGAGGAGCACGGTCGGCGAACCGCAATGTACCTTTTTTTCCGTGCCTTTCTTGCAGACCGTGCACTCGAAGAATCCCTGAATGGATGCCCCGAATAAGCTATCCAAGATGGAACCAAGGAACCCCGAGATTGCCACGACGAGAAACCCGAACAACCACGAGGGTTGTACAGTGTTTAAGCTCAGGCGGCCAGGTAAGTTCGCCACGAGTGCCAGGTCAAAGCCGAGCCCCGCTATCAAGGCAGAACCTGCCAACGCTGCTAGGGTTCCTATCCTGGACACGCCGCCCGATGTGCCCTTTTCCACGGATCGATGTAAGTCAAGGATCCAACGGGGCAGATCCCTCGACAACGTGCCGATCTCTATCGACCATGTATCAGCATTTGGCGCCGCGATGGCTGTCATTACTGCATATGCAAAAATTGTGCCTGCACGTGCATCGAGCGGGGTTGGCAGAATTAAGATGATGATCAAGAACAGTCCCACGCAAATCCACGCGGGCAAGCCATTGGCAATGACCTGGATCACGTCTCGCTCGTTTCCCTTTTCGACCCTATCCATGACCTCTTTCTTTTCCGCTCGGCCAATCTTGGAAAGGACACTGCTCGACATGAAAAATGCAAGTAACAAGCCAAAGAAAACCGGATCGACGAGCCACATCGACCATCCCATGGCAAATGCAATAAAACCTGCGTTACGCGTGAGGTGCTGCTTTTTCCATGCCCATGCCATGATCGCGAGGTTGAGAACGAATCCCGCGACGATCCAGGTTAGAAATTCCCACCACGTTGCATTGCCATAAAACCAGGTGGACAGCGTCATGATCACATGTCATCGTCGCTGGATTAAAGCATGACGATATTAAATGCGTGTGCGGAGAATTTGCAATTGATCATGAAAATAACCAATGTTGGCACGCGCTGCGTCGTGTTCTCGTTCGATGACATCGAAGACGCCTCACCGACGAACGTCCTCGTCATTCTTGGCATCAAGCACGTCTTCATCTGCGACACGTACCTTGGACCAGATGTCATGGCACGAATTCATGATGAAGTGTTTCAAAAGTATTCCAAGGAATCCTGGATAGCCTTTAACTCCCATGCAGATTGGGATCACCATTGGGGCAATTGTTTTTTCAAGGATGGCACGATCCTTGCGACTGAATTGACGCGCAAGGCAATAGCCGCAAATGGTGCTAGCGAGCTCGCCGACAACAACAAGTATGCAGCGGGAGCAGTCGAAATTTGTCCTCCAAACGAGATATTTAGCGAAGCATTGCGATTTCCAAACGAAGGTATCGAGTTTTTTTCGTCACCAGGGCATACTCCTGATTCGGCATCGTGTTACGACGCCTTAGATAAAGTATTATTTACAGGCGACAACGTAGAATCCCCGATCCCGTCATTAACAAGCTCAGATATCGACACGTATGTTCACACGCTTGGTACATACCTCACATATGATATCGATCATGTCGTGGCCGGGCACGGGATTATTCTAGCGACACGAGTGTTGATCGAGGATAACTTAGCTTACCTCGTCTCGCTACAGCATAACACGGTCGAGCCGCAAGAGGATTCTCGGTGGAAAGCCATTCACGAGCAAAACATGCAATTATTGCGATGATTTTCCCAATTACACGAAAAATAATAAAATGAAATATGTCATTTCATTTTTCATGGAGACGAAAACAACCGTTTAATTTCAGTATTTTCAAGTTGGCCATTCAAAACATAAACCTTTTTTAAGCTTAAAACTTGGTTTCGAATTATTATTTAAATGAGGATTCAAAAATGAGTAGAAAATCAATTTTCAAATCAAACAAGTTACTTGCAATTTTAATTGCAGGTATCGTCATCGCGAGTGCCGTGGTTATCGTTGCCATCGTTGTTGTCATGCCACGTCAAAGTGGCGGGAACGATACAATAGCCCCCAAGGTGACAATAACCAGCCCGGCCAACACGACCTATAATTCGCCCACTCAATTGCTGAGTATCACGGCAACGGATAATGTTGCGGTTGAATCCACATGGTATAACTGGAACGGCGTGAACGTGACGTACACGTCCGCGCTGGACATCACGTTCAACGAAGGGTCAAACACGATCCACGCGTGGGCGAGCGATTCGGCCGGTAACGTTGGAACAACAGCGCTCACCTTCACCATCGCCAACAGGTTCATCTCCTCTTGGAATACAACCTTGACAAACCCTGGTTCCAGTGCCAACAATGAGGTAACGTTACCGCTGGTCTCTGACGGGACGTATAATTTCACGGTAGCCTGGGGTGACGGGCAAAAGAACACGATCACGCATTGGGACCAGTCGGACGCAACGCACGCATATATTTCGACGGGCAAGTACATGATCACAATAAATGGAACGATCGTGGGTTGGAGTTTTGACGGCACTAGTCTATTTAGTGATAGATTGAAATTGCTTGGTATCGAGCAATGGGGAACCTTACAATTGGGAAATGACGGGGGTTATTTTGATGGCTGTTCCGATCTCAACATCACTGCCAGCGACGTTCTGAATTTGACGGGAACGACCAGCTTGACGGGTGCATTTGAAGGTTGCTCGAAGATCAACAAAGTGACCAACATGAACGACTGGAATACATCGATGGTCACCGACATGAGTTTCATGTTTTATGGTGCTTCAAAATTTAACCAATCCATCGGTAATTGGAATACTTCACGCGTGACCGACATGAGTTACATGTTTTTTGGTGCTTCAAAATTTAACCAATCCATCGGTAATTGGAATGTTTCACGCGTCACCGACATGAACAGCATGTTTGTTGAAGCATACGTTTTCAACCAGCCCATTGGTGCCTGGAATGTTTCGCGCGTGACCGATATGAATGGCATATTCTCCTATGCTTCTGCTTTTAACCAACCCATTGGTGCCTGGGATGTTTCACACGTGACCGATATGGATGGCATGTTCTACCAAGTTGCTGCTTTTAACCAACCCATTGGCGCCTGGAATGTTTCGCGCGTGACCGATATGAGCTTAATGTTCTCCTATGCTTCTGCTTTTAACCAACCCATTAGCGCCTGGAATGTTTCACGCGTGACCGACATGAACTACATGTTCTACGAAGCTTCTGCTTTCAACCAAACCATTGGCACTTGGGATGTTTCACGCGTCACCGACATGTCAGGCATGTTTGGTGAGGCATACGCTTTTAACCAGCCCATTGGCGCCTGGAATGTTTCGCGCGTGACCGACATGAACAGCATATTCTCCGATGCTTATACTTTCAACCAATCCATCGGTACCTGGAAAACGTCGAAAGTTACTGATATGAGCGACATGTTTATAGGTGATTCTGCGTTTAACCGACCCATTGACGCCTGGAACACTTCGCGCGTGACTGACATGAGTTACATGTTTTATGGTGCTTCTGCGTTTAACCAAGCTCTTGGCTCATGGAACGTTTCACGCGTGACCAATATGGGCTGCATGTTTTATGGTGCTTTTACCTTCAACCAATCCATCGATACCTGGAAAACGTTGAAAGTGACTGACATGAGCAACATGTTTTCGGGTGCTTCTGCTTTTAACCAATCCATCGGTTCTTGGAACGTTTCACGCGTGACCAATATGGCCAACATGTTTTATGGTGCTTCTGCGTTTAACCAAGCTCTTGGCTCATGGAACGTGTCACGCGTGACCAATATGGGCTGCATGTTTTATGATGCTTCTGCCTTTAACCAATCCATCGGTTCTTGGAACGTTTCACGCGTGACCAATATGGTCCTCATGTTTTATCATGCTTCTGCTTTTAACCAATCCATCGGTTCTTGGAACGTGTCACGCGTGACCAATATGGTCGGCATATTTTTTGGTGCTTCTGCCTTTAACCAAGCTCTTGGCTCATGGAACGTGTCATGCGTGACCAATATGGCCAGCATGTTTTGTGATGCTTCTGCTTTTAACCAATCCATCGGTTCTTGGAACGTTTCACGCGTGACCAATATGGTCAACATGTTTTTTGATGCTTCTGCCTTTAACCAAGCTCTTGACTCATGGAACGTGTCGGGCGTGACCAATATGGTCTGCATGTTTTATCATGCTTCTGCCTTTAACCAAGCTCTTGGCTCATGGAACGTGTCACGCGTGACCAATATGGCCAGCATGTTTTTTGATGCTTCTGCCTTTAACCAATCCATTGGCGCCTGGGATACATCGCGAGTTACCTCAATGTCCACCATGTTTGGCTTTGATCATGCCTTTAACCAATTCATCGGCGCATGGAACACTTCGCGCGTGATCTATATGGGGTCCATGTTCTGCGAAGCTTCTGCTTTCAACCAATCCATCGGTTCTTGGAACGTGTCACGCGTGACAGATATGGCCTATATGTTCTACGGAGCTTCTGCGTTTAACCAAGCTCTTGGCTCATGGAACGTGTCTCGCGTGAATAACATGATATCCATGTTCTCTAACGCTAAATTGTCAGTGGTTAACTACGATAATCTGTTGAACGGATGGGCGGCATTGCCTTTGCATAACGGCGTGACCTTTGCCGGCGGAAATTCAAAATACAGCTCGGCAGGAGCTTCAGCAAGGGCAAGCATCATCTCGACATACGGTTGGGTTATCACTGATGGTGGATTGGCCCCATAAATTTTCATCAAGGCACGTGATTTTATCTATTTCGTTCTCTTTTTTGTTTTCACTATGAAGACTTCTTGGCTTTTTTCGACGATCGTGAATTTACTATTCGATACTGGTGGATTCCAAGAAAATCTCGCGTTTAGTAAGGAATTGATATTCTCCTAATATCATCATGGTTCTTGAATGCGGTCGTGACCAGGATATCACGAGATCATGAACAATGCATTGCATCCAACGGTCGTGCCATTACCTAGCGCAATTACCGATGCGATCGAGGACTTTGCGATCACGAAGCGCTTGGAAGAGGGCCGGTCGGAAAACACGGTCCGGGCATATAACCACGACTTGCGGATGTTTTTCCGCTTTGTCGTCGAGTTGACCCGATCCATGGGAAGCCCGATCACCACCATCGCGGACGTGAAGACGGCGCACGTGAAGCGGTTCTTGCTGTCGCTCGATGAGCGTTCCTACACGAAAGTCGGGATTGCTCGCAAGATCGCCACGCTAAAATCATTTTTTTGCCATGCCCGGTTCATGGGGCTGATCCAGCTCAATCCCCTCGATCAAGTGAAAAGCCCCCATGTCTCGGAATCCGAGCACTTGCCCAAGTTTCTCACGAAGGAGGAAATGGACAAGGTCCTCGAGTTTGTCAAGGCACGGCACTGGGTACAGGAGTACATCATGCTCAGGTTCATGTACGCGACCATGTGCCGTGTCTCGGAGCTGTGCGGCGTGAAGGTGAAGGACATCGATGTCCAGCGCGGGTTCGTGCACCTGCGGGGCAAGGGCAACAAGGAACGTTATGTCCCGATCGATGAAAAAACCATGGCATTGATGCAGCGGCTCATCTTGCCCGATCGCCATGACCCGGACGATCCCTTGTTCACCAACACGCACGGCAACCCGATCCAGCCGCGGGTCGTGCAAACCTTGTTTCAACGGTTGAAGGCGGATCTCGGCTTTCCCGCCGACAAGAAGATGACGCCGCACGTGTTCCGCCACACGGGCGCGACCATGCTCCGGCGAAACGGCATGGACATCTCAGAATTACAAGATTTACTCGGCCACGCGAGCCCGAACACGACCCGTATCTACGCGAAGAACGACATCGAGGCCATCAACACATCGTACAAGAAAATGCACCCGCTCAATCGTGAATAATAAACGAGGCGAGTATTTCGTTGCTCGGGATGGAAAAACAAGAGAGAAAGAGTTTTATGTTTCAATTGGAACGTAATCAAGATTGTGCGCATCAGCCACGGCTTTGTAAGTCACGTTTCCTGCATGGGTGTTGACACCTTTTGCCAGGGCTGCATCAGACTTGATAGCATCATCGAAGCCTAAATTTGCAATTTTTAAAGCGTAAGGCAGCGTCGTGTTGCTCAACGCATAGGTCGAAGTGCGCGGTACGGCGCCGGGGATGTTCGTGACGCAATAGTGGATGACATCATTTACCTTGTAGATCGGATTGCTGTGCGTCGTGGGTTTCGATGTTTCAATGCATCCGCCTTGGTCTATAGAGACATCCACGATGACGCTTCCCGGTTTCATCGACATCACCATGTCCCTGGTAACTACTTTCGGAGCTTTTGCACCTGGAATCAGGACACCCCCGATAACGAGGTCTGCTTGTTGCACGGAATCGGCTATGTGCCGCCGATTCGAACCAAGCGTGGTCAGGCAACCGTGCGAGATGTCGTCGAGATACCGCATTTTTTCCGTATTGGTGTCGATGATCGTGACATGAGCACCCATGCCAAGAGCAATCTTTGCAGCGTTGGCGCCAACCGTTCCGGCTCCCAAAATAACGATCTCCGCGCGTGCCACGCCAGGCACACCGCTGAGCAAGATGCCACGGCCGCCATTTTCGCGTTCGAGATATTTAGCACCGATTTGAATCGACATGCGGCCCGCGACTTCCGACATCGGGGTCAAGCATGGTAAATTGCCATTATCGGTCTGGATCGTCTCGTAGGCAATTGCCGTGACATTATTATCTATCAATGCTCTTGTTAACTTGTATTCGGGAGCAAGATGCAAGTATGCGAAGTAGATGAGCCCTTCACGTAAATATTGGTACTCCGCTTCTTGCGGTTCCTTTACTTTCATGACCATTTCTGCTCCATTCCAAACTTCCTCGGCGCTCCGGCAAATTGTCGCGCCAGCCATGACGTAATCGTTATCCAAAAACCCGCTAGATGTCCCCGCGCCAGTTTGCACGAGCACCGTGTGTCCTGAAAAAACGAGGCTTTCCGCAGCTGCTGGTGTTATAGAGACGCGATACTCGTTATCTTTGATTTCCTTAGGTATGCCTATGATCATTAGCTCGAACCTCGTGCTAGTATATTCATTCTCTTTGCAAAATGTTCACATAATAACCTAAAAAATTGTGGGTTGTTCATGAAAATTATCGTGATGATAAGCATCGCTCGAAAAACCTTGTATCATGCATGCAATATGTCGTGGTTATAAAATGAACCATCAAGGGATATCTTCATAATACTTCTCGTTCGAGATCTGGAGCGAAAGATATTCTCCAGATAACTCGAGAAAGTATAAAGAACGGATGATTCAATCGGATTTCAAGCGTTTTTTATATCCGGCGTCATGATAATCTCGGATTTCATTGAATTGGCGATCAAGCAATTTTTCTCCGTCTTTTCAGCAATTTTTCTTGCCTTTTCCACGTTCTCGCTTTCATCTATAATGATTTCAGGATAAAGATCGATTTTCGTGATGGCCTCCTTGCCATCTGCATCCTTTTCGAGCGTGCCAACGCCTCTAATCCTGAGGGATGTCAATTTCAAGTTGCTTGAATCCGATATCGCGACGAAAGTCGTAAAGAAACACGCAACCACGCTCGATACGAACAAGTGTTCCGGACTCCAATTATCAGGGATTCCTTTCTTAAATTCTGGCGGCGTTACCAGGATGATCTCGGGTAGATTGTCACTTGTATTGCCCAATTTTGCCATTCGCTTGTAATTTGATTCGGGATCGGGCATCCATTCCAATTCAACTGTGTAATCACTCGTTTTGTGTTCACCTGTCAATTTTCATTTTTAACTTGGAGATCGAATCGCATGATACCATCTAAAAGTGTTGGTTTTCGACCATAATCCCGTACAAACGGCTTATGGAACATGATGTTTCCAAGAAAACTTGTGGTGCATGACAATCGGAACATTTTTCTAGCCAGATCATCGAATTTATTACAAGAAGGAATGAAAACAAGATGCACGTATCATGGCGAAGAAAAGTCCCGTTTCAACAAAAAATGTCGGGAATAATATTAATTGCGAGAATTGCACGTTCAACAGCGGCATGGATGATGATCAAGCTCGCTGCGAGTTCATGAAACTGATGGGAAAAAAAGATCCAACCTGTTCGAAGTATGAACCTAAAGCTTAAGGCTAGATCTTGCATGGTTCATATGAATTTCGCGACGAGCGTGGAAGGTGATGCTGCTTCATCGGTCGTCTCGAGATAAAATATCACGATGTTCAATCTGGCATTAGTGATGGCATTGTATAGTTGCTTGTTGATCTTGAATCGAACGATCTTGTCCTTGGCGACTGCCGTTCTTTGGTCATTTTTCCGTTTCCCGCCACAGTCCTTTGTTAAAACTTGTATCTTATAATCCGGTGAAGGTGGTGGTCCACAACAGCCACAAACCTTTTCATCTCGCTCCAGCGTTCCATCAATCAGTAAGTAATCGATCGAATCCTTGTTTTTTTCAAGGAATTGTCGCGCTTCTCGTTTCAATACAATGCTCGTGGCCGTGCACCCGGTTAATCCTCATTCAAGACGTGTTTTTATCTCGACGCGCGAAATATAAACTTGAACTTGAGTCTTGATGCACCATGCCCGTGCCGGAGAACACGATCTTCTATTTTGATCTCGCGACGAAGAATGTCGTCTCGAAGAAAACGATCGTGAAACAAGTAAACAAGTATATCAAGTTAAGGGAGAAAGAAAGCCCCGAATCCAATTGGGGCACTGTTATTTTCCAGTATGGTGAGGATAATCCGGCGTTTCACGAGAGGCTTGCCGAGGACGAGGAGGGACTCGAACCGTTCTTGCAAAACAACTTGGAGTTCACCGACAAGTCCCATCCTATCGAGCAAGGGCTGATGCTCGCGTCCACTTACTTGATTGAATCGTACAGGGATGCCACGAGCCACGTTCTCCGGGTGATCGTGATCAGCGACGGGCCATCCGAAGGTTCGAACATAGATCTCCTGAACGCATTGATGGATTTGCTCGATAACATCAAGTATTTTGTGTTCATCGACATTATTCGCGTGGGCGATGAACGCGTGTATCCTGATGACATCAAGCTTAAGCTCATCACTGATTTAACACGTGGGGCTGTGTATTATGCCGATTCAGATGATTCTTTCAAGAATATCATGGATAACTTGGTCAATCAAGAACAAACTTTGAATAACGATATGCAATTCATTATTCCCGAGGAAAAGCGCCCCTTTTTCGAGAACATATGCTGGAAATTAGTGGATAAAGGTTTCACCGATGTTGCATGCGTCGCGTGTACCAAGGAACACGATGAAAACGATGGACAAATCCTTCAATGCGAAAAATGCGGTGCACTGTACCATGTCACTTGCGCTAAAGAGTTCGAGCAACGTGAACCCGGGCCGCTCACGGGGATGTTTCGTTGCAAGTCTTGCCATTGCTTGCTTCTCGCAATAGAAAACGTTTCAGGCGTGCAAGCAATGGCTTGTGAGCCATCATCTGAAGTGGAGAGCATAACCTACAGCAGTAGTGAGCCCGGAAACAAGAAATTTCCCGGATCACCAGATAATAAAGATGTTGGAGGGAACTTCAAACTGGAAGAAGAAGAGAACAATTCTTTACCAACGACCGAAACCCGTGACGCCGAAGCTTATGCAAACATGGGGCCGGAGAGCGTGGCTGAGCTGGAACAGTCCTTGCTCAAGGCTATCACTGAAATGCCCGAGAAAAGTGCCTTACGGGCAGTGCGCTCGACTTTGTCCCGTATAAAGCCATCGGCAAACATCCAGCAAGCAGAAGAAGACGACATTAAGGTGATCAGCGTGGAATGCATTACGCAAGGTAGTGTAAATAACAACTACGATGGGAAGATCATCATCGTGCAGGATGACGATGATGAAGTAATGGATTCAAGATCATATAACGAGAAAAAAGAATGAAGGCTATCGAGTTTCCGAACGAGCCGTTTTACAAGTAAAAACTTGCACCGGTGTAACCATCGCCACCAAGAGGTAAATATCCCGAGTGGCTGACTGTGTCCCCATTGTCATCATATTGAGGATGTTCGGGGGCACTGTCCATTTGATAGGCATAATTAAATGCTTCGACCATGGATACCTTTCCATCGTGATTGGTGTCGGAGCTAACGGGATCACCAAGCAAATCGATTTGCCGAACAGCCATCATGAATTGGTACACGAACTCGTCAAAAGGTACTGCGGTGTTGGCAGCCCACGAGGATTCCGTCGAACTTGCAGCGGTCATGATAACTCGCTTGGGTCCGCTTATATCTTGGACAAAGCAGCCCGAGAAGCATTGTTCCATCACGATAATCACCTGGCTATAGGATAGCTGGTTGAGCAAGAATGCCAGGTCTGATGGAAGCATGATATCGTGATTCCACAAGCATAGTGCCCCGGACATCCCGTGATTCGTCACGTAGATGGTCAAATTATCCCTGGAATTCATCACGCCTTTTAAATACGTGAATGTGGATACAATGTTTGCATACGTGCAAGAATAATTCACCGGCATGCTTCCGGAGACTTCGGGCGTGCCATCCTTGTAAAGCACGATGATGTGGGATGCACTATAGTTATAAAATCCCGTTAGAATGGCGTACATGAATGCCAAATCGTTCCAGTACCGGATATATGCGTGATCTGAATCCCAACCGCCACTAATGAGGACAGCATATTTCGTCGGGGCTGGAATCATAACATGAATAGCAATTGGATACACGTATTCATAATACGGCCATTTTGGTTTTTCCAAGACTCTCACCGTGCTGGGAACGATATCCGTGATAGAGCTGTTGCTGGTATCGACCTGGATGACTCCCTTGAGCAAGACGCGGCTGCCTGAATCATTCACCGTCAAACCCCCCGGCAATGTACCAGTTATTTTCAAGAAATTAGTCACTGGAATGATTGTATTTTGGAGAAAATCACCTGCATTTTGCGTGAGAATGTCATGATTATTAGGACCCGCCACAAAATAGCCGTCGATTGTCAAGGTTTTTCCTGCATAATTTGACTGATTTCCTCCCGTGACATCACTTACCTGGAGAGGCGAATCAGATTGGAGCACAACAGGGCGAAGCCACATGAAATACGCGAATTGCACGACATTCAATCCTATTAAAATGACAATTATCGTTGCTAAGATAGGTTTCTTCAATTTTCTTGATTCAGCCATTTGATTACACCATAATTCTTTCAACCATTTAAATTAAAGTCCAAAAATGCACCATCTCTGGTAAATACCGAATCTAAGAAAACTTATATTCAATATTTAAGGATATCGAGAACTCTTGATAATCAACAAGCTGTGAGTCCAATTGGCTAACCATTAACGAATCGAGCGAGAAAACGTACATGAAATGAGGGGGGAAAGCGTAACTATGCTTTGATTCTCATCTTTTTCACAAAATGCGTGTAAAAATCATAATTGGATCAGTTATTATGTAGCGCGGAAATTTCACCTACGGTGATCGTGATGGTCAATGCGCGACCTGAATTCGGCGAGCATATCCTTTCCGAGGAGCTCAACAAGATTGATGATTATATTCTCGTGACAATGGAGGAACCATGGGAATTACTCGAACCATTGCTTGAAAATCAACCAAGAAATATCATATTCAATCGAGTCATGCAAATCGAGCACCTGGAAAGTATCGAGGCGGAACAAAAATCAGCTGAGTGGATCGTCGGTTTTGGCGGGGGCACGTCATGCGACACGGCAAAATACTTGTCGTGGAAGTGGGGCATTCCCCTAATCATCGCGCCTTCGATAATCTCCGTCGACGCGTGGCTGTGCACGTCCATCGCGGTGCGTGTCGATTTCAAGGTGCACTATATTGGCGACGTCCAACCTGCTCGCGTGCTCGTGGATTATTCCATCGTGAAGCAGGCCCCGACATCTTTGAACCGGGCTGGCGTGTCGGACACGATATCGATCACGACAGCGCTCGGAGACTGGATGATTGCACGCGACGCCTTCGGTGACAAGTTCGACCAGGACGTGTTCGACGAGGCCAAACAAATCGCTGGGAACCTCATGGAACAATCGAGCAATATCAAGGCCGTCAACAACGAGGGCATCGAAGGGCTTGTCCAAGGCTATGTCGACGAGGTGCGCATTTGCGAGACATGGGGTAACGCTCGTCCAGAAGAGGGTGGCGAGCATTTTCTTGCATATTGCCTCGAAGACTTCACGCATGGACATTACTTGCACGGGAACTTGATCGGCTTGAACATCCTCGTCGTCTTGAAGCTACAAAAAGAACATGCGGTGTACGATGTCGAGGCGATCAAGAAGTTCTTCGATGACATAGACATCGAATATGCTCCCGGCAAGAACGGAATTAAGCGGGATGAATACAAGCACGCGCTTGAATCAGTTCAAGCATACGTGAAACAAGAGCACCTGGCAAACGGCATCTGGTCGCTCGATGCCGTATTCGATAATGCCGGTGAATGTTCAATCGATGGCATCCTGAACTGGATTTACTCGTTTTAAGCAATATATCCTTCTTTCAAATAGAAATACAAGAAAAAACTTCATGTAAAATATTTTTGCGCGATGTCATCTGCCGTGTCGAACTTGGAAACGTTTCCATTGAAACTCAAGAGATCGACAGCATACCGGGTTCCGAATTCATTGGCGAAATTATCCTGGGCACTATCAGATGCTTGTGACGTGTAATCGACCATCACCGCGCAGACAAACGTGCCACGGTCAATGATCCGCACGACTTTACCTTTGAAACGAATCGATTCGAGCGGATTTGTTTCCTTCGTAGATTCCTTGAATAAGGCTGTCACCGCGGTGATCGCGCCTGCGAGCAGTTCGATATCATGTTCCGCGATGTCTTCCCTGAAAATCTTGGAATACAATGGCAACCCGGACTTGGAATACACGAGCAACAGGTGCGTTTTTTGCAACTGGAGAAGCCACGGTGTTTTTCCGACGCGGTAAAACGCGATGCCGACTATGATGATGCCGATGGTCTTGATAATGGAAACACCTTCCCAGAATTGTCCCGATACACGATTCGTAGGATCCAATACCCCGGAGCCTAGTGAACCGACTACTTGCGACAGAAAAATGCCGATGAAGAGCCATGTTACCAGTGATCGCTGCCGGACATTCCTGGTCGTCTTTCTTTTCTTGATGTACGTGATTACCAACCACACGAACGTGAGTCCCGCGAAACCCACGAGCAATACCTCTGTGAATGTCTTATGCTGGAATTGCACGATGTACCCCGTACCAATCGGGGTTTGCGTCGGGTTCGCGATAAGATTCGATCCCCCGATCATCGAGCCGATGATCATCGCCCCAATGGCAAGGAAGCCCGCGATTCTTATCGAAACAGCCTTATTTTCCTCGAATGTTTCAAGGATTACGAGCAAGAGTATCAAGGCAATGATTTCAAGCACTTGAGAGGCAACAAATGTCGCTTTCGCGATATCTGCCACCCTCGCGATGTTCGTTAGAAGCTCCGCGCCTTGATTCGCGATTGATATGCTAAAAAGAAAGACCAGGTGCATGAATATCTTTTGCTTGGATTTCATAAACCATCTTAGGTAGATGGCAAAAAGTAAAACGATAGGGCCCAATGTGATGAAAGGATAGAGTATGAAAACAGTATCGAGGATTATTTCTTGGTTGAGCATGGAAAAACACGAGGTTAAGCATATAATATTGCAATTTTCATGTTTAAGCAATAGACATTGCGATGGGTAAAGAATATTATGCCTTGAACAGTGTAACCTTATCAAGTTCTCGCATCATATACCCCCGTTCATAAAATCAAGAATTCCCTTGGAAGCAAATCACGAGCTTTCTCAACAGCACCAAGATATTGCATGCGAAAAGCTTCGGCTTTTAGTAGTCTGGTATGAGGTGCGATGGCCTTATGCTGGGCATAATATGCATTTGCAATCTTGGCCGTTTCCACGGCCGTGATATCGGCGTAATTGTCCCACAGCTCTTCAGGGGTCGCATTATTCATGGGCAGAACAAGGCCAATAGTCTTCGAGCGCTGCTCAAGTTCGGTAACCATTAATGCTAGTTGCGACTTGTAGGCTTTTGCGGCCTCGTTCTGCTTGTCAAGCGGCTCCCCATCAATGTCAATGAAGGCATTCGGTTGTCTAGTAGGTGCGAGGAGCAACCGGGCAACGAAGTGCGGATTCAAGCCATCTTGTAATTGTTCCGCGTGGATCAAGGGATAAGCGGCAAAGGATGCTGCTTGCATACCAACGCGTGCAAGTAATTGATGATCAGGATTTTCCTCAAAAACATCCGCGATATCAAATGTTATGACCGTATCAGGTTTGAATTCTCGAATCTCACGAATCAACACTTCCCGGAGCTTGAGTTGGATCTCGCTGGAAAACATGAAGTGGTTCGTGAATCCTTCGAGATATTTTTGATCGGTTACGCCGATAATCTTCATCGCAGTAGCGTGCTCTTCTTTTAAGATTGCCTCGATCTCACCCGTGGTCAATGCCGGGTCAACAGTCGATTGATCCCCGGAAGTAACCGTGATCACGCGTATTTGGTGCCCCTCGGTTATCATCTTGGCTATGGACGCGCCGTAGAAAAAGACCAAATCATCGGGATGCGCTTCTATGGCGAGGATGCGCTGTTGTTTAATCGTCATGGTGTATTTGCCTCGCCTTGATTCATGATGCCATAATAATATTTTGCTTGGTTTATTCATATGAATGACGAACTAAGGATTAACGACAACAGCGCATGGATAAACAGAAATGACAGAAATCGTCGCATACTATCAAGGAGTTGCTCTCTTTCATATTCAATATGAGGCAATGAAAGAGCTGGAAGAGCTCTTGGGGATGCCAATCCCATTACTCAAGAGTGTTGATGATAATTCATTTGGATTCGTCGCGGATGATGGCAGGATACAAAAACTTGCGCTCAACCAGCGAGGCATTTCAATGCTACCGGAGAATTTTACGGACTTGTCAACTCTCCAGGAATTGTACATGAACGATAACCAGCTCATCTCGTTGCCGGATAACATCGGCAATCTGGAGCTTCTCAAGATATTATCCGTGCGTTTCAATCAAATTGTCACGATCCCGTTTTCCCTCGGCAATCTTCCACAGCTCGAGTATTTGAATCTCGAGGGTAATCAAATCGACATGGTCCCTGAATCCTTTGGCAATTTAAAATCACTTAAGATTTTGCGCCTTTCATTTAACCGGATTGCCGCATTACCAAACGTGCTTGGCAGGCTCAAGGTTCTCGAGGAATTTTTCCTTGATAACAATATACTTGAATCGCTTCCACCCGAGCTTCCCTCGACATTAAAGAAATTCACGTTGAACAATAACAAGCTGAAATTTCTCACCAATGGAATTGCATCGCTAAAGGAAATTGTCGAGATGCCCGTGTTCAACAACCAGCTCGTGATATTGCCATCGTTCATCGGTGAACTCGAGGAGCTCGTGGAATTTCAAATCCACGATAACATGCTCGAGGAATTACCCGAAACCATCGGGAACCTGAAAAAAGTCGAAGTTTTTCTTGCGCAAAACAATCGATTGAAAGAATTACCGGTTACCATTGGGGAAATGCCATTAATGCGGAAGCTCGACGCGAGCAACAATCAATTGCAGAAGATGCCGGATTCCATGATCATGCTTTCCAATCTCGAGTCCTTGATCCTTGATGACAACAGGATCGACAAGTTACCGGATATCACGGAATTCGTGAAATTGCAAGAATTGAGCTTGATCAACAATCAGGTTCACGAATTGAATGGAAACTTCGAGCGATTGGAAAATCTGAAACATTTATACTTGCATAAGAACGACTTGAATTTCGTTCCCGATACACTTGTTCGCGCCACGAATCTTGTCACTCTTGATCTCGGCCAGAACCGTCTCATCGTCTTGCCTGAAGAGATAGGCGAGCTTGTCCAGCTCGAGAGCCTCGTCCTCAACACCAACATGATCAACCTTCTCCCCGATTCGATTGGCGAGTTAAGAAACTTGAAACGCCTCGAGCTTCAGGAAAATCAGCTGCGATCTCTGCCGGATTCTATAGGAAACTTGAGAGCCTTGGAAATGCTCAATATCGAGAAAAACCAGTTGATATCCCTTCCAGATTCATTTATCAAGCTAGTATCCTTGAAAAAACTAAATCTTTACGATAACCCGCTTCCCATCCTTTCCAAAACGTTAAAGGAATGGTTTAAAAACATCAAGAAGGCTGGGACCGAAGTAAACATGAAACCTCCTCGTGAGCCTGACGTAAGCACGGAAAAACTTGCCTCAATTTCGAAGATCGTGCTTGGATCTCTTGATAAAACGCTAAAACAATCGAAAGAGCAAGAAGAAGAACCGGATCAAGATCTGGTTCATTCTGATCAAGGCAAATTTTTCGTGCTGGATGAATTGAAGGGCATCATTTATAATGCAAAAGAAATGCTCAAGAAATCATCTTGGATCGAAGGCTCGGGCAGCATTCATGACATCAAGGAAAAGATCGAGGCTGCACTTCAATTATTGGATGAAGCCGACGCCCTTTTCGACGTGGACGATGATGAAGTATGACAAGCGCGGGGCCTTTTCCGGTCTTTGGATCACGTGTTTTTGCCGAACAAGACATCATTCCCGCCGTGCAAGCACTGGTGAAAAACCTCCATGTTGATGAGGTCCTGCAGCATGCGGCATACGTCATCTTGAAGCCAAATTACGTGGTATCGAATGAATGGCACACGGGCACGACGACGTCGCCATTGCTCATCGAAGCGATGATTTTATACATCCGGGGCGTGGCCGGGAATGCAAGGATCGCAGTCGGGGAAGGCGGGTTTACGTATGAAACGAGACAAGCGTTCGAAAATAATGGGCTTCCAGGCTTGTGCGAAAAATATGGCGTTGACTTGATTGATTTCAACCACGATGAGCCAGTAACCTTCCGGATCGATGATGCCCGGGCATTGAAGGGAAAGATCGCCATTGCCAAGGAGGCCGTGGCTTGCGATTGCATCATCTCGCTGCCTGCTCTCAAAACGCACACCATGGCCGTCACGACATTATCGATGAAGAACTTCATGGGCACGCTCAGCCACAAGTCAATCATGCACTCGCAATTGCACGAGAAAATCGTTGACTTGTATTCGTATTATCGATCCAAGGCGCCTTTCGCTATTATCGATGGGTTCATCGGCAACGCGGGGTCCGAGGTATCCAGCAATCCCATGAACCACGGCATTTTCCTCGCTAGCAAGGATTTCGTGGCACTTGACACTATTGGTTCGTACGTTATGGATCAAGACCTCGCGAAGTGTAAATATCTTGGTATCGCGCAACAACGAGGCTTCGGGATATCTGACATGGATCGAATCGCTGTCGAAGGTATTGATCCGCAACAATGCGTGATCCGTTACAAGCCTGGATGTGAATGAATTGGCCGCGAGCATCAATATGCCGGAATATGCGGCATTCCATCCGATCCAGCTGGACATGATCAAGGTCAACGACGCGTTTTGGTCACCACGCCAATTATTGATGTCGACGACCCTGCTTTACCAGTATGAAAACCTGGAGCGATATAAACACGTGGATAACTTCCGGATAGCTGCAGGCGTGAAGGAATCTGCATTCGTGGGACTTTTCTACTACGATTCTGACGTGTATAAGTGGCTCGAAGCGTCGACGTATTCGCTTCTTGTGTTAGACAATAACATTCTCCGGCAGAAAGTCGAGGAAATTGTCCAGCTCGTGGTGCAAGCGCAATCTACAGATGGTTATATAAACACGTATTTCGCTACGAATTTTCCCGAGGAACGCATGAAACATTTCTACACCATGCACGAGTTATATTGCGGCGGGCATCTCATCGAAGCGGCCGTGGCAAGATACGTGTTCGAAGGAAAAGATGATTTGCTTGGTGTTGCGCGGAAATTTGCCGATTTCTTGATAACATTCGACCCCGATGCAAGAAATGCAGACTTCGTTCCCGGGCATCAAGAAATCGAACTCGCGCTCGTCAAGCTGTTTCGATGCACCGGCGAGAAAAAGTATCTCGATCTTGCCGTTTCACTGATGGACAAGCGCGGTCATAATCCCCACTTGACTCGCACATCATTGAAAAACGCAATTCAATTAGCCGGGTTGCTCAAGCGTCAAAAAAAGAACCTTGCACGATGGGAAGACGCTCATGGTATGATCGATACGCCGGCGATCAAACAAGCCCTCGATGCAGCACCTGCATCGGTTTTTGATATGCTGCGATTCGCGGGATCATACACGAGCGGGCGATACGAACAGCAGCATGTGCCCGTTCGGGACCAACGCGAGCCTGTCGGTCATGCTGTTCGTGCCACGTACATGTACTCGGCTATGACCGACATTTATATGGAGACCGGAGACGCGTCTTTACTCACGGCATTACAAGCAATATGGAAGAGCATGACCGAAAAACGCATGTACATCACCGGCGGAATTGGCTCGTTGCCCCTGATCGAGGGCTTTGGCAAGGATCACGAGATTAATAATAAGAAGGCTTATTGCGAAACTTGCGCGGCGATTGGCAATTTCTTGTGGAATTGGCGCATGCTCCAAGCCACCAGCGATCCAAAGCATGCCGACCTGATGGAATGCATCTTGTATAACGCGATCCTTGCTGGTTGGTCTCTCGATGGAACGAAATATAGATACGCAAATCCACTAGCAACGAGTAATGGCCACCCGCATCACGAATGGTACAGCACCGCATGTTGTCCTCCTAACATTGGCAGGATCGTGAACTCGTTAGGACAATACGTTGCGTCAGTCGATAGGGCCGAAAAATTGTGGATACATCAATACATCAGCAGTGAACTAGAGATTCCACTGGTGAATGAATCACGATTCTCGCTCACGATGAGCAGCGAATTTCCGTGGTTCGGGAACGCGAACATAACCATCAATAACGATGTGCCCCCCGGCTTCTCGATAAACCTTCGCGTTCCTTCGTGGGCTCATGGAGTGAACATCACGATCAATGGCAGCGAGATCACGAAACGTGATGATTGGGGAGTCTACCTTCCCGTCAATCATGAATGGGCCTCGGGTGACAAGATCGACATTAAATTCGGCATGCCTTTGGACTTTATCTTGCCAGATCCGCGTGTCAAGGCAAATCGTGGTCGTGTTGCCATACAGCGCGGCCCGATCATCTATGCGGTAGAAGCGGCTGACAATTCATGGCTCAAGTTTGGCAAATTGGCCGTTGATATAACCGAACGGTTGCACGCAATGCACGAACCAGAACTGCTCGGGGGCATAACGACCGTGAGCGGCACGGGCACCAACGCGGGAAAGGTGGTTACTTTCAAAGCCATCCCCTATTACACGTATGGTAATCGGGTACCAGGTCCGATGGAAGTCTGGATCAAGATAAAGAAATGAGATATCCATTGTAAGCTAGATCTTGTGAATTGAACTAATCTTTTTCTGATCAACCTTTGTTTTTGATGAGAACTCTCCCCATAGCTTTTCAAGATCATTATAGGATCAAGAAGTGGAGAATGTCAATAAAATGGCATGTATTTAAGCTTTTGATGAGAAACCTGGAATCGTGATGAGACCTTGGACCAAGATAAAACTCGAAATGGCACAACAAGACACCTTCTCAAGACTTTCTTCGGCATTGCCTTGCTAGCAGCTGGCGCCTGGTTCATTTTAGTGTTCTACGTGTTTTTCGCGAGCGGCGCGCAGATGTATTTTTACTATCCCTACAACAACCCGCAGGTTGGCCCGACCGTCGTTCAAGCCGTGTTTCCGATCGCCGTTGGTTTGATCATTATCGTCCTGTTCTTGTTCGCGTTCGTTGCGTTGAAATCGTTTCGGAATCAGCGCGTGAAAAGGCAACTAACCGTTACCGCCGGAATATTCGCTGTGTTATGCGTTGCCGGAAGTGGCGTGCTGTTGTACTTCGCGAACTCGAACATACCATCATGGTTTTACGATTCAGCACCATACCTGACATGGTCGAACAACCAAAATGCCACCACGGGCATCACCGTGAACTGGCACAGTGCGTGGTCCTCCGGGTCGACGGTGCATTATGGCTTGGCCCGTGATAACTTGAATTTCACCGCGACGAGTGGCGATTTCGGCCAATTTCACCACGTGCGCATCGATGGATTACAACAGAACACGACGTATTATTACAAGATCGATTCCACGAGCGCGAAATTGCAGCAATTCAAGACCGCACCAGTCGGGAATGCGACATTCACATTCACGATCTGGTCCGACCCCAGGGAAAATAACCCGTATGACACGGCGATCACGGGACCGAATATGCCTTTGCTCATGGATGAGCAGACACGAGCTGCTGGAAAAGACAGGGAATTTTCCATCTGCTGCGGGGACATCGCTGATCGCGGTGTCGCCCGTGACACGTGGAAACTGTGGTTGGACGATATCGGTACCAATGATTTTGCAGCAAATTATTCTAATGCGGTGGCATTCGGCAATCACGAGCGACATGACGACGCGAATGGACGGAATCTTGCCGAGTTTTACAATTATGACCCGACGACATATTCCTTCACCTATGGTCAACTTCATTGCATCATGATTGATCCGTGGAACGTGTCGAAGCCATACTGGAGTTACATTTCCAACAGCACGTATACATGGATCAAGAATGACCTAGCAGCCCATGCGACCAGCACGTTTACTGTCATAGCAATCCATCCACCCCCGGTTTTTTCTGACGGGACGATCGCCAATGATCCGAACGACACCGGTGGTAGCGGAGCGATAGGAACGCAGATCGTTGCCCTTGCCTCCATGTATCATATAACCGCCGTGTTTTCAGGACATGATCATACGTTTTGGAAATATTATTTGAATAAAACGATGTATTACACGATCGGGATGGGTGGCGTTGCTGGTTCTGGCTTTGCCGGCAATGGCTACTGCCGAGTCGATGTCTCGCCAACGATGATGGCCGTGAATGTCATCCGCGCAGATACCGGCACGCTGTTTGATCAAGATATTTTCGTCGCGTGAAACAAACGCTTTCCATCATTCTTTTCATTTTTTTGCACGAGCATGCAAACCTTTTTTTACGAGATTAAAGGAGATTTAGCATAACTTGAGTTTTTGAGTTTTAGCTACTTCATGCAATCCAAGCCTTCTGCATCAGACTTTCTTCCTTCCTTGCTATAAAGGTGCTGGTATAACCAATTTGCT
>Ga0209039_10000130_pt1 | contig 67513 bp, 65 predicted proteins | sample BogFormECP12_OM1_FD_188238 | JGI IMG/M metagenome (GOLD analysis project Ga0209039, IMG submission 188238) | Bog forest soil microbial communities from Calvert Island, British Columbia, Canada - ECP12_OM1 (SPAdes) (version 2) | ecosystem: Environmental > Aquatic > Freshwater > Wetlands > Bog ...
GATTTGCTCGATGCGGTCTCGCAGCAGATGGCCGCTTGGCAAAAACCGAACTCGGTGCTGCATCGATTATGCGGCATTACTTAAGACGCTATGTTTAACATTGAGTTTGGGAATGTTTAAGGCGGAGGTGTGCCCGGATTGGGATGCCGTTTTTCTATGTCGCTGATAATACGTGCCTTATCTATTTGGAGTGCGGCAGCTTGCTGCCGCTTTCCACGACGGAAGGCAACCGCCGCAGCAAGCTGCGGCGAAAACAAAGCGGCAGCAAGCTGCCGCACTCCAAATCGAGCCCGAGTTTCGAATTGCGATCGCAAGGCAAAGGAGCCAAACAATGCTACTTAAGAATAAGGCGGTGTCCGAAAAGCGGGTCGCGGCCAATCAGGCGAATGCGAAGCATTCTACCGGACCGCGCAACGAGCAGGGCAAGAAGGTCTCGTCCCAAAACAACTTCAAGCACGGCTTTTACGCCCAAATGCAGCCCGAGGTGATGGCCGTCCTGCACGAAGACCCCCTCGAAAAGGTCCGCATTCTCACCGGCCTCAGCAACTCCTACAATGTGGAGAACTCCGCCCAGCAAATGGTGGTGGACGACATCTTCGACTTGCGATGGCAACGCATCCAGGTGGTGCGTTCCCAGGAGGCCAAGATGGGACTCCGCGTCAAGGGCGTCGAACGCCAGCGCGACATGATGCATCTCCAGATCAACCACGACGTCGCCGACGTTCCCCAGGCGGAGGTGCTGGAGAAGGGCTTGCGCAACATCGCGGACTCCCCCGCCAAGTTCGGAGCTCTCATCGACAAGCTCAACGCCCTGATCAAGCAGGCGGAGGAACGCGACTACTCCTCCGCTTTGCCCTATTTGACCGCCATCTACGGCAAGCAAGCCAGTCCTCGCGGTGCCACCATTTTTAACGTGTTTCTCGACTTAGGCCGGCTTCAGCGTGAGCGCCAGGCGGCGCTCGAGGCTCGCCGTCCCTGGCCGCCACCCGGAGATCCGGTGTGGAAGGAAGAGGATGCCCCTAAGAAGGGTGACCCACCCGGTTACGACCCCCGGCTCGATTTGCCCAACGAAGCGCTGCTGATGTACCTGAACATGGAGCTGCACGAGGTCCAAAAGTGCTACAGCTTCTTCGTCGAAGACAAAATCATCGTCACCCAGATGAACCGCGATGCGGCCATCGCTCCCACCCTGGATTCATTGCCGGCGGCGCGCGTGCTCTGGATGATCGATCGCGATATCGACGCCAAAACCCGCCTTTTGATGAAGATGCTGGTGGAAGACCGAAAGCGGCGGCTTATCCTGCAGCAGGACGAGGAGGCCGACGACGCAGGGTCGAGCGGCGCCCCGCCCAAGGCAGGTGCGGGCCCGCGGCAGACGGTTGGGGAGGAAGAAGGGTCAAGCGCCGCCGGGCCTGAGGCAGATTCGGGCCAGGATGCGGGGCCGGATGAGGCGTCCGGCGCGGATGGAGAAGACGTAGAAGTGAACGATGCTCAGGGCAAAGCAGATCCGGAGCCCGTTCAGACGCCCGAGGCCCCCTTCCGGTCGGCGGTGGGAACAACGTCGCTACTCATCCTCACCCTCGTCCTCCATCTTGTCCTCAGCCTGACCCACGTCAGCCTGACCCAAGGGTCAGTCGCGAGCACATCGCCGCTACGCGTAGAGGCGGGTTTATCCCGCCATCTTCCTGACCTGACCCAGGAATTGGCGGTGGGGACATCGGTGCTACAGTTCAAATCGAAGGTTGCGATACTGCCGCAACTTCAGCGGTACCCGCACGGACCCCAGGTCCGCGCCGTGGAGTGCGGTAGCGCAGCTACCGCCTTGGCATCTCTCCCCACGCACCGGGCGAAATGCGGCAGCTCGGTTACCGACTTGGCGCCCCGGCCCGAACTCCGCAGGAAAGGCGGCAGCCCCGCTGCTGCCGCATTCCAAGGCGGGCTGCGCCCGCAGACGGGCGAATTCTGGTCGGCGGTGGGGACACCGCCGCTACAGTTCGGGCAATCGAAGGTTGCGACACCACCGCAGCTTCAGCCGTACCCGCGCGGACCTCAGGTCCGCGCCTTGGAGTGCGGTAGCGCAGCTACCGCCTTGGCATCTCTCCGCACGCGCCGGGCGAAATGCGGCAGTTCGGTTGCCGGCTTGGCAACGCCCCACGCGCTCCGCAGGAAAGGCGGCAGCATCGCTGCCGCACTCAAGGCGGGCTGCGCCCGCAGACGGACGAATTCCAGTCAGCGGTGAGGACGCCGGCGCTACAGGCGCCAAAACGCGACGGTTTTTTCCGGTCCGAAGCCACTGACTTATTGAAAACAAAGGACGGTGCCCCGGGACCGAACCCAATACGAACCCATTTCGGAAGGGTAGACCGTAGAGAGTAGACGGCATGAAGCAGTAGACGGAAGTCGGTAGACAGCATAAAGCGGTAGGCGGTAGTCGGTAGACGGTAGACGGGATAAAGCGGTAGATGGCAGTCTACCGTCTACCGTCTACCGCCTACCGTCTTCTGCCAAGGAGGAAAAACATGTCGAAACACCAAACCCGCCCCGGCGCGAAAGCGAGGACCACGGCCCCGCCCGATCCCGATTGCGCCACAGCGGTGGCCGCCGCGCGTCCCAAGGTGAAGGAACTGCTGGCGGAATACCAAGCCGACCCGACGGGCGACGCCGCCGCCATCGTGGAAGCGCTGTTGCTCAGCCAGGTGGCCGGCCAGCCGCTGCGCGAGGCCGAAGTGCTGCATTTCCAGCAGGGGTTAGACTTGCATCAAACCCTGGAGAACGACGCCGGGCGCACCGCCACCCGGCTCACCCGCCAGAACGGCCGCCTGAAGAGGGACTTGGCCAAAAAGAACCTCGCCCAAGCCTAAGTGTGCAAGTACCTGGAACAGGTGGGAGCGGCGGCGCTCAAAGGCAAGGAACCGACGCCGGAAGAGATTATCAAGAAGATCTCCGCCGCCATCGGCGTGAGCGGTCCGCTGATCCCGCGGGTGGAGAAGGTGCCGCCGCCCGACTTTTCCAGAGTCCCCAGTTGAAGGCGGAACAGTAGGCAGTAGGCGGAAGGCAGAAGGCAGAAGGCAGTAAACAGTAGGCAGAAGCAGTAGGCAGAAGGTCCTACGGCGGTCTGGCCGGGATAGCCGAGGAGGTTGTCACGTGTCGCTTTCAACTGTGGACTCAGTAGACAGAAGGCAGTAGGCAGTAGGCAGTAAGCAGAAAGCAGTAGGCTGTAAGCAATAGGCAGAAGGCCTACGGCGGTCTGGCCGGGATAGCCGAGGAGGTTGTCACGTGTCGCTTTCAACTGTGGACTCAGGCGGGGTTCGGGCGATCACCGCGGCCCGCTTTGTCGCACCCCGCGCCCGTTCGCCGAGGCCTGCCTACTGCCTACTGCCTACTGCCTACTGCCTTCTGCCTTCTGCCTACTGCCCCTCCATACCCCGCAGGAAGGGATTGAACTCCCTCTCATGGCCTATCGTTGTAGGCTCTCCATGGCCGGGGAAGACGGGCGTCGGGTCGGGGAAGCGCAGGAGGACGTCGTGGATGGAGCGCAGGATCTGTTTGAGGTCGCCGCCCCAAAGATCCGTGCGGCCGATGCTGCCCTGGAACAGGGTGTCGCCGCTCAGGATCCGCTGGTGATCGCCGGGCAGGTGGAGAGAGAGGCTGCCGGGCGAGTGTCCCGGTGTGTGCATCACTTCCAGGGCCAGGTTGCCCCAGCGCAACACGTCGCCCGTCTGGAGAAACTGGTCGACCTCCACCGTGCCCGGCGGCCACACGCCCAGCCACGCGGCCTGCATGGCCAGGTGCTGGTAAAGGGGCAGGTCGCGCTGGTGCATCATCACGGCGGCGCCGGTGGCCCGCTGCAAGTTCTCGATGCCGCCCACGTGATCGATGTGCGCGTGGGTGGCGACGATGTACTTCACCCGCAGGTGGTGGCGCGCCAGCACTTCCTGCACGCGCTCGATGTCGTCGCCGGGATCGACCACCACCGCCTCGCCGCTCGACTCGTCGCCGAGAATCGAGCAGTTGCACTGAAGCATGCCGACCGGGAGAATCTCATGAATCATCTTTACCTCGCGCCTCACTTCATTGTAGCCGAGAAGAGAATCCACAGATTACACAGATTTTGCAGATTAAGAAAAAGAGGGGTGTTCTCTTAGTCTGCAAAATCTGTGTAATCTGTGGATTCTCTTCTTGTGCCATACTGAGCCTTGGACAAGAGCTATGCACGTAGTTGTGGTGGGAGGACACTCGCGCGATATCGGCAAGACGTCGGTGATGGCCGGGCTGATCCGCGCCGTTAGGCCGCCTGGGCCACACGGGCCGCCCGGGCCGCTGGGGTGGACGGCGGTGAAGGTGACTCAGTACGGGCACGGCATCTGTTCGCGCGACGGAAAGCCTTGCGGCTGCGAGCCCGACGAGCACCCCTTCGCGTTGACCGAAGAGCGGGATGCGGCCGGGCGCGGCGATACCTGCCGGTTTCTCGCTGCCGGGGCGCACCGCTCACTGTGGCTGCGGGTCCGCCAGGGTCAGCTCGCGCAGGCGTTCCCGGTGTTGCAGCGGGCGTTGGGCGGCGAAGACTGGGTGATGATCGAGAGCAATAGCATCGTCGAGTTCCTCGCGCCCGACCTCTACCTGATGGTGATCGATAGCTCGCGGCGCGACTTCAAGGAATCGGCGCGGCGGTTCTTCGAGCGAGCGGACGCGCTCGTGGCGGTCGAGTCCCCCCTGCACGAGAAGACGTGGCCCGATGTCACTCTTTCGGGGGCACACCGCAAGCCCATGTTCCCGGTCAACGCTCGCGACTACTCGAGCCCGGAGCTCGCCGAGTTCGTGACGCGGAAGCTGGTAGATGGTAGACGGTAGGCGGTAGACGGTAGAAGGTAGATGGTAGGTGGTAGACGGCATGAGGGGGCTTCGCCCGGAAGATGGCAGACGTAGACGGAATAAGGGGAAGAGGAGCTTCTTCCCCCTTATGCCGTCTACCACCTACCGTCTACCGTCTACCGGTACACGCAGGGGTTATAGACAACTATTGAACTATACGGAGGCGCGAAGAATGGATAGAATCCCGGCGGAGTTGCGCTGATGTCGATCTTGTTCCAGTGGATTCACGTCGTCGCCGCCGTGATCGGCGTAGGAGGCATGGGCTTCATCCTCATTGCGCTGAAGCCATCGCTGCGCGTGCTCAGCCCCGAGCAAAGAGAGTTGATGGTGAGGGCAGTCCGGGCAAGATTCCGCTGGGTGACTTGGGGATGCGCCCTCCTGCTGCTGGTCTCGGGCCTTTACGCCGTGAAGACGCGTTATTGGGAAGCGCCGTGGGGAACCGCCTGGAAGTGGCTCACCGTCAAGCTGGTCCTTGCCGGCGTGATCTTCGTGATCACCCTGGCGTTGACACTGCCGCTCCGAGTCCTGGAGCGCGTTCAGGCCAAGCGCCAGATGTGGCTGGCCATAGCGTTCGGGGCGGCGATTGGCGTGATCCTCATCTCCGCGTACCTGCGGATGGGCTAGGAAGAGAGGGAATAGGGAACAGGGAATAGGGAACAGGGAATAAGGGACTGTTCCCTGTTCCCTATTCCCTGATTTAAGATGACGCTGGGCACTATTCCAAGCCCTCTGGCGGAGGCTCATAGTCAACTCGGAGCTACGCTAGGTGGGTACCACGGCGGCCGGGTGCCGTCGCGCTTTCGCGACCCCCGGACGGAGCACCTGGCCGCGCGCCGGACCGCCGGTCTCTTCGACTTCGCCTTCCGGGCCAAGTTGGCCGTGAAGGGACCCGATCGCACCAGCTTCCTCCACAACATGCTCTCCAACGACGTTAAGCGTCTCACGCCGGGTGAGGGCACTTACGCCACGCTGCTCGACATCAAAGGCCACATCCTCGCCGATCCGCGCGTCTACTGCACCGACGATGCCCTCATCGTGGACACCGACGCCGACCTCGTCGAGAAGGTGAGGCAGCACCTCGACCGCTTCATCCTGATGGACGAGGTCGAGATCGAGCCGTTGTCGTTGTTCACCATCGCCATCCAGGGACCGTCGTCGCGCCAGTGGCTCGAAACCGTGGTCGACTTCCACGCCTCGCTGCCCGACGAGTTCCGCCATGCGACTACCAATGTTGCCGGTGGCGCCGTGAGATTGGTGCGCGCCACCAGCACGGGCGACGAGGGCTACGAAGTCTGGGCGGAAGCGGAGGTCCTGAAGGCGCTGTGGGGAGCGGCTCTCGAAGCGGCACCGGCGCTCAACATGCGCCCCTGTGGAACCGAGGCTCTCGAAACCCTGCGCATCGAGGCCGGAATCCCACGCTACGGCGCCGAGCTTGACGACGAGACGCTGCCCCTCGAGGCCGGTCTCCTCAACGCCCTGAGCTTCACCAAGGGCTGCTACCCCGGCCAGGAGATCATCGAGCGGGCACGCAGCCGCGGCCACGTGAACTGGAAGCTCGCCGGACTCGTCGTCGAAGCCGAAGTCCCACCGGCGGCGGGTGAGAAGCTGATGCGGGAAGGAAAAGAGGTGGGTGAGGTCACCAGCGCCGGCTTCTGCCCTACTGTCGGCCCTACCGGCGGCAGGGTCCTGGCGCTAGCCTATCTGCGTCGCGAGGCGGCCGCCCCGGGAACCCAGTTGACCCTCGCCTCGGGCGCGCCGGCCACGGTCCATGAGCTGCCGTTCTGGCCGAGCAGGGAACACTGAACAGGGAACAGGGAATAGGGAAAAACCGGTTGGACCGGTCCCTGCCTGTTCCCTATTCCCTGTTCCCTGTTCCCTGCTTCCCGTGAAACACCGCTGCCTTGAACGTGCCGCGCTGCGCTTCGATTTTCTTCTGCAACAGGGTGATGGCGTAAATCAACTGTTCGGGGCGGGGCGGGCAGCCGGGGACGTAGACATCGATGGGAATGTACTGGTTCACGCCCTGGACGATGGCGTAATTGTTGAACACGCCGCCGGACGTGGCGCAGACCCCCATGGAGATCGCCCACTTGGGCTCTGGCATCTGGGCGTAGAGCCGTTTGATCACCGGCGCCATCTTCTGCGAAACGCGGCCGGCGATGATCATCAGGTCCGACTGGCGCGGCGAGCCTCGAAACACCTCGGCCCCGAAGCGGGCGATGTCGAAGCGCGAGGCGGACATGGACATCATCTCGATAGCGCAGCAAGCCAGGCCGAAACTCATGGGCCAGATCGACGACTTGCGCGCCCAGTTCACCACCTTGTCGAGCCGCGTGAAAATGAGGCCTTCCAGCCCCGACGCTTCGTTCACTTCCATAGTTGCAGTGCTCATGTCAGATTGATTATGGCACGCGGCCAGGTCATTTTCAATTCCGCGAATCGATAGAGCCAAATAGAGCCGTTCCTGTCCTCTCGAGCGCAAGATACTGTCGAGAGAGTAGGTCCGCCCTGCGGTCTGGTCACGGGGCAGCCACGCCCGGTAATTGATTTAGCGGCGCTCATAGAGCGGCTTTCCCTCGGCTTCAATGAGCGAGAGCAACGTGCCATTAACGCCGCGCAGTCTTTCCACTTCTTCAGGCGTGTAAACCACCAAATCCATCGACCAGGGGCGTAGACCGAAGACGGAGCTGACTTCCACCGCGCGTTCCGGCGGGCTCCCAGCGGTCTCCATTTCAATAAAGATATCCAGGTCGCTTTCGGCGTTGGCCTCGCCTCGGGCGTGGCTGCCAAACAGAATGACGCGCCGGGGATGAAAATGTTCGACGATCGTCTTCGTAATGTGCGTCACCAATTCGGGATTCATCATGGTCCTGCGGGGCACGCCTCAGCCCATGCCTCTAACCTACTCCGTAGCCTCATCCGGCGTCAATCGTTTCGTCAGGCCGATAGCCTTCTCCTCACCCCTCCTCCGGGTGCAAAAGGATCTTCCCAAAAAACTCCCGCCCATCCATTCTCTGCTGCGCCGCCGCCGCATCCCGCAAGGGAAACTCGGAGTCAATCACCGCATGGACCTTGCCAGCGAACACGAACTTCAGCACCCCGGCGAGCTCGCCTTTGCCGCCCATGAACGATCCCATCAGCGTGCGCTGGCGTCCGAACAGCAGCCGCAGGTTCAACTCGACGTTCTCGCCCGACGTGGTCCCGCAGGTCACTAGCCGCCCGTAAGTGGCCAGCGAATCGAAGCACGCGTCCCACACCGCCGCGCCCACGTGCTCCACAATCACATCCACGCCGCGCCGGCCGGTGAGCCGCTTCACCTCCTCGGCAATGGACTGCTTCCGGTGGTTGACGACCTCGTCGGCGCCCAGCGCCCGCGCCTTCTCCAGCTTCTCGTCGCTTCCCGCCACCGCGATCACGCGCGCCTGCATCAGCTTGGCTAGTTGAATAGCGGCCGTGCCCACGCCTGACCCGGCCCCGATCACCAGCACCTCTTCGCCCAACCTGAGCTGGGCGCGCGTCATCAGCATGTGCCACGCCGTCAGGAACACCAAGGGCACGGCGGCCGCCTCGTCGAAGCTGAAATCGGCGGGGATCAGAATGGCGTTCGCCTCCGGCGCTTTCACGTACTCGGCGTACCCGCCGTCCACCATCACGCCCAACAGCGTGTAGCCGCGGCAGGCGCTGTCCAGTCCCTTCCAGCACATCTCGCACTGGCCGCAACTGACGCCGGGCGCCAGCAGCACGCGATCGCCGGGCTTCACCCGCGTCGTCAGCCGCCCTGCCTCGGCCACCACGCCGGAGATGTCGCTGCCCACGATGTGCGGCATGGGCAGGGTCCAACTGCGCACGCCGGCGCGCAGGAACAGGTCGAGGTGATTCAGCGCGCACGCCTTCACCTTCACCAGGACCTCGTTGGCTTCAATCTTGGGGTCGGGCGCGTCCTCGTATCTCAGGACTTCCGGCCCACCGTGCTCGTGAAATCGTACTGCCTTCATCGCTGCTCTCCGGCGAACGAGGTTTCACCTACACCCACCCACAGTGTCCCGCTTCGCGGGAGTCGGGCGCGTCGACTCGGCAGCGCGAAGGCGGCAATTGCTCACGCGTGAAGATCAGCCAGTTGATGAATCCGGCGCACATGGATTTGCTTCTCGCGCCTCCGGGTCCGGGCGATGTCGTACGAGGCCTGCATCCGCATGAGTGTGTCCATCTTCACTCCGAAAGCCTTCTCAATGCGCAGCGCCATGTCCCCGGAAAGGTCGGCCTTGCCGTTGAGCAGGCTCGACAGCGCAGGCCGGGCTACCCGAAGCGCGGCGGCGGCAGCCGTCACCGACAGACCGGCGGGCTCGATAATCTCCGTCCGGACGAAATCTCCCGGGTGGGGCGGGCTCTTCATCGGCATGGTGTTAACCCTCTTTGAAGTGCCAGGGTATTCGATCGGTTGGCCAAGGAACACTTTCTCGCAGGCGGCGCCTCAGAAGGGCGGCTGCGAAAGCCCGCCCTTCCGGCGCGCGAAATTCCGCTTGGAATTAAACTTGCGGATCAAGCACCACTCGGGCTGCGTCGCCCCATCTTCAGGTAGGCGACGATGCCCAGGGCCGTGATCATCAGCAGCCAGGCGGAAGGTTCGGGTGTCGGCGTGGCTGTAAACCCGTCCGTGTTGCCGTTCGCATCCACGTAGAACCCCACCAACTGGCCCAGGTTGTTAAGGCCGTTGACGGTGGTCGTGTCCAGGCCGCTGCTGTTTATGCCGTTCGGGTCATCGATCTGCGTGAACGCACCGGTGACGCTGTTATACAGGTACCCGTGCATGCCGGCAGCGTCTACGAAGGTGCCCACGACCTGCCCATTGTTGTTTATACCCAGGGCTGTGGTGTTCGTATCATTGCCGAAATCGAGCGTGGTCACCTTGCTGCCAGCGAGTATAAAGCCGTGCGTGTTGCCTCCGGCATCGACGTAGAATCCGCTGACTACTCCGCCATCGTCAATGCCCGTGGCCTGAGCCATCGTGTTGGCGGGAAGTTTTTTATCGAGTCCCGTAAACGAGCCCCCTAGCTCGATGAAAGGAAACTGGGTACCTGCGGCATTCTGCCAGTACCCCGCCGCCGAGCCGAGGGCGTTCAAGCCAAGGAGCTGCGTCAATACCGAAGTCGGGTTGGGATTATCTACGGTGGCGAAAACGCCCCCAAAGTCGGTGAAGCCGTGGGTGACCCCGTTTTGGTCGATGTAGAATCCGTCCGTGTTTCCCGCGCCGTTAATCCCGATCACCTGGGTTTGCGCGGAGTTGGGGTAGTTCTCCGGAGTGAACACGATCGGATTTAGAGTCAGCGTGAACCCATTGTTAGGAACCACTGTTCCGTCCCCGTAATACCCGGCGATTACACCCGAATCATTGATACCGAGCAGTTGGTCGAAAGCCGTGTCGTTAGGATTGGTGATGGTCGAGAAATTGTAAGTGTCCGCCCGGGATCGTGCCGGCATGGCGGTCGAAACAAAAACTGCCAGGGCGAGGCTGATAGCGAGTCGTCTCATGTCGGTTCTCCTTATTAAATGGGCTTCTGGCCAGCAGGACTTTATGGTTAGCAGCAAGACTCGGACTGGCAGGCTTGCTGCGGTTAGAGTGTCCGCGACCGAGGGTGAGTTGTACGCCTACGCGAAACCTACCCGCGGTGCAACGGGAGAGCGTCCGGTACAAAGATCTGGCGAAAGTTGGATTTTCCGCGAGCCGGATCGCATCTGTCAAGTACCTGCCACATACATCCCAGAGTTAGTGATGAATAGTCAATCATAACCCTGCTCTTAAGACTTTTCTCGCCAACGCTTCGCTCAAGGAGCGTCGCAGCATAATCCTTTCTCCGGCGGCACCAGGAGATTGTAGCGATGCTGGCCGGCGGCGCCGATGATCCTCTGGACGATGCACTTCTTCGGTTCCGGCATAAGCGGGTGTTGGCTTCAGCCAGTTAGGACTCAAGCAGCCAATGAAAGTGACTGGTGGTGCGGACGCTCTGGTCACGTTTAACCTGCGGGATTTGGGGATTGCGACCTCACAGTTTGGGGTAGAAGGCCTGCTCCCGCGTGAAGCTATCAGGAGGATCAAACCATGAGTGAAACAAAGACCTATCCTCTGCGGCTGCCCCGATCGCTCAAGGATGCGGTGGTGCGGCTGAGCAAGCAGGACGGAACCAGCATCAACCAGTTCGTGGCTACCGCAGTGGCGGAGAAGGTGTCTGCTCTTGAAACCGCCCGGTTTTTCCAGGATCGGAAAGCCCGGGCGGATTTCAAGGCCTTCGACAAGATCATGAAGCGTCGCGGCGGAGAATTACCCCGCAAAGGGGGATGAAATGCCGGGATCGCCTGTCGGCTGACCAAGCAGAAAAGCCACTGAATCGGAGAGCTGCGCTCTTCGCCAGCCGGCCACGAGGAGGCCGCCTGGAGCCGCATCCCCAACTATGCACAACATGCGTGGCATAGGACCGCTGTTTCAACGGCAGCTAACCCCTCAACAAAGGCAGAAACGTCAAGCTCGATGCTCAAGGGGCTGACCTTTTCCAAGAGAAGGGCCCGCCCCTGAGTTGTTGGTGCCGCGGAGCCTGTTCTAGTGCCCTGACCGCATCGACACGCTAATGGTGGCGGGCCGCTCCCGATTGTTGGCATACACGTTTTGATGCCCTGAAACCGCGTAGTCCAGACTCAGCCCGATTTGACCGACTGCGAGTGATCGCACGGCATAACCATGCGCGGTCTCCACCAGAACCAACTCGCTGTGGTTGGAGCTTGGGCGCAGATCGGGGACGCCCGCCAGAACGATTGCGGACTTGCTTTCACCCTTGAGGTAAATAAAGTGGGGCGCAGAAACGGAATCCATTCGGAGAGTGTAATCTCCGGCGGGCAAGGTTACGCTTCCCCAGCGAGCCTCGGTGGGTAGGGTGAATGTACCCTTGTAGCCCTCAACTTGCGACTTTCCCACACTGGCAGAAAGGACCACGGCGAGCGCTACTAGAACCAAATGACCAGCCACTTTCAGAGTCTTCATAACGAGCCTCCTCTTTCGCTTGCGATTCACGCGTTGAACTTCTCTTGCGTGTTTGTCGTACGTTGGCTTAGACGCAGGAGGCGTGTGGAAAAATTCTCAACTCTCGCTCAAGCGTTTGTTGTCCGACACGTTGTTGCTCGGGAAGGAGTTATGAGAGAATCTTATGGCCTCTTGATTGAGGTGGCATCCCGCGGCGCCCTGCGCTCATCCTTAAATAAATCAGGTTGCCAGTATGAGTGAACAGGAAGGGTCGGCCACTGCCATACGTTTCGGGGCCTTCGAAGTGAACCTTCAGGCGCGCGAGTTGCACCGGCGCGGATTGAGGTTGAAAATCGAGGAGAAGCCGTTCCAGATCCTGGCCGCGCTATTGGAAAGGCCGGGCCAGTTGATCACCCGTCAGGAGCTCCGGCAGAGGCTGTGGACCCCAGACACCTACGTGGATTTCGATCGCAACCTCAACACCGCCGTCAATAAGTTGCGCGACACGCTGGGCGATTCGGCGGAGAATCCGCGCTTCGTGGAAACGCTTTCCCGCCGGGGATATCGCTTCATTCAGCCGGTCGAGATGGCCAAAGGCACCACCCTGCCGGCGGCGCCGGAATCCGAGGCCATCAACTCGATTGCCGTCTTGCCCTTTGAAAACACCAGCGGGGACCCCGAAGTCGACTACCTGAGCGACGGCATCACCGAGAGCCTCATCAGCAACCTCTCGCAACTCGCCGGGGTTAGGGTAATGGCCCGGAGCACAGTGTTCCGCTATCGGGGGCGCGGGGTGGATCCGCTGGAGGTGGGCCGCGAGCTTCGGGTGCATGCGGTGCTAACCGGGAGACTCGTGCAGCGCGGCGACACGTTGGTGATCGGCGCTGAGCTGGTAAGCACCGATTCGGGGTTCCGGCTCTGGGGTGAGCAGTACAACCGGAAACTCCCTGACATTTTCGAGGTCGAGGAGAAAATCTCCCGCGAGATCTCGGAGCGACTGCGACTGCGTCTGACTGGCGAGGAAAAGAAACGGCTGACCAAGCGATACACCGAGAATGCAGAGGCCTACCGCGACTACCTGAAGGGCCGTTATTGCTACTTCAAGATGAACGAAGAGGGACTGGGAAAATCTATCGGGTATTTTCAGGATGCGATTCTGAAGGACCCTCACTACGCTCTAGCCTACTCCGGCTTGGCCGACACCTACGGGCTGTACGGCCTTTTTGGTCTGATGCCGCCCCGCGAGGTGATGCCGCGCGCGCGCGAGTTATCGCGGATCGCGCTCAGCCTCGACGACGGACTGGCGGAGACCCACGCCTCGCTGGCCAGCATCAAGAAGAGCTACGAGTGGGATTGGGTGGGCGCGGAGAACGAATACTTGCGAGCGCTGGAGCTCAATCCCAATTATGCGACCGGACACCACTGGTACGCCGATTTCCTCTCGTCGATGGGCAGGAGTGAGGAGGCCATGCAGGAGATCCACACGGCGCAGGAATTGGATCCCCTCTCCCTGGTTATCAGCATGGAAGTGGCGTGGAACTGGTATATGGCCCGCCAATACGAGCAGTCGCTCGAACAGTCCCTCAAGACACTGGAGATTGAGCCGAGCTTCACGCCGGCTCAACACACGCTCGGGCTGGCTTATTTGCAACTGGGCAAGCACACCGAAGCCATCCGGGCGTTCGAGAAGGCCAAGAAAGGTTCGGGAGGGAACCTGGTCGCCCTCGCCGCCCTGGGCCACGCGTATGCCGCTTCCGGAGAGGAGCGCCAAGCCAACAAGGCCTTGTCTGAGTTGGGGAAGATTGCCCAGCGCCGGTACGTCCCTCACTATTGGAGTGCCATCGTCCACGCCGGGTTGGGACAGCAAGACGAAGGGTTCGAATGCCTCGAGAAGGCCTGCGAAGAGCGCGACGTCTGGCTGGTCTGGCTCAAAGCCGAGCCCCGGTTTGACAACCTGCGGTCCGATCCACGCTTCGAGAACCTGCTCCGACGGATCAATTGGGTACCGTAGAAGAGAAGCGCTTAGCGTGGGGAACCGGCCCATCCGGTGGGTAATATTGCTTGACAACCCGTTCACGGTCCTAATTTTTCCTGATGATGGAATACTGCTCGCGTGAAAGCCCCGCCGGAGCGGCCGGCCCATACGATGGCTGGCAGAGGGACGCCGGCACGGTTCAACGTTTCAGTCGGAGGGTACTCTCTTGCGGCGTCAACTGATCCTGATGCTTTCTGTCGTCTTGGGCGTGGCGCGTGTGGTTTCGCCGCAAGGGGCCGGCGGCGATGCCACCGATGCCGCGGTGGGGACATCGCCGCTACAGAACGCCACTTCCATGCGGGCACCGGCGGGCGACCGCTTCACGCACATCGACCCCGCTGGAGAAACGGTGCTGCCTAACGGCCGGATCATCACCCCGCGCGGCGTGCAGGTGAAAGTGGCGCCGCATCCTTATGGGTTGGCGCTCAGTCCCGATGGCCGGACGCTGGTGACCTCGAACGGCGGCACGGCGCCGTTTTCCGTCTCGATTGTCACCGACCTCGCCAGCCCCAGCCCGAAAGTGGCGCAGATTCCGGAAGGGTTTCCGAAGCGCGACACGGAGAGCGACCCCGACAGCGTCTATATGGGCGTGGCCATTGCGCCCGACAACCAGACGCTCTACGTCTCCGAGGGCAACAACGGTCGCGTGGGCATTTTTGATCTCGCCACCCACCAGGACCTGGGCGTTCTCAGCGCCGACGGCGCGTTCGAGGGCAAGACCTACGCCAACAGTCTTACCGGCGAGTTGAAACTGTCGCCCGATGGCCGGTGGCTCTACGTGGCGGACATGGCGCATTTCCGCCTGGTGATTTTCGACACCCAATCCAAGCAGATCGCGGCCAGCATCGGCGTGGGCCGAATGCCTTTTGGCCTGGCGCTCTCCCCCGACGGCCACCGCGCCTACGTCACCAATGTGGGCACGTTCCGGTACTCGCTGGTGCCGGGCTACTACGCGAAAGACGCCAAGAATACCGGGCTCGACTTCCCGCCCTACGGCTACCCTTCCAAAGAGGCGGACGAGGGCGTGGAAGTGGAGGGCAAAAAGATCCACGGCCTCGGCGATCCCAATGTGCCGGAGTCGAATTCCGTGTGGGTGCTGGATGTTGCTGACCCCGCGCGCGCCCGCGTCACGGCCCGGATCAGGACCGGCGTGCCGATTGGCCCGCAATCGTTGGGCGGCAGCAGCCCAGGAGGCGTCGTGGTGGGGCGCCGCAAGGTTTACGTCTCCAACGCCGCCCAGGACAGCATCACGATCATCGACGCGCGCCGCAATCGCATTGAAAAGACCATTGTGATTGAGCCCGCGCCCTCGGTGAAGGGCCTGCGCGGCGTGCTCCCGTTCGGCCTGGCGCTCAGCCCCGACCAGGAGCGGCTCTACGTGGCCTGCTCGGGCATTAATGCGCTGGCGGTGCTCGATACCCACCGCGGCAAGGTTCTGGGATACATCCCCACCGGCTGGTTTCCCGCTCGGGTGGAAACGAGCCACGACGGCAAGACCGTTTACGTAACCAATGGCAAAGGCTTCGGAGCTGGGCCCAACGGCGGGCAGGAGTTCCACGAGGGCCTGGAGGGAACATACATCGGGGATATCACCAAAGGAACAGTCTCGGTGATCGAGATTCCACCGGCAAGCCTGACTCATGGTAAGTGGTTAGCTGTAGCATTCGCTGTAGCCGCCCTCAGCGGCGAGACATTCCAGACGCTGCGCAACAATGGATTCCTGCCTTCGTTCGTGACCACGGTCTCGGACTCCCTCGCCTACCTGAGCGGTCGGCTTCAATCTGATCGAATTGGCGCCCCTCCGACGCTTCGTTTCCCAGGGCTCCTCAACATTCACCACGTCGTTTTCATCGTGAAAGAGAACCGCACGTTCGACCAGGTCTTCGGCGATCTCGCGCCCGCGAGCGGCGAGAAGATCGAAGCCGACCCGTCGCTTACCGAGTACGGCACGGACGTCACGGTAAAGGGCAACGCGAAAGACGGCACGGCGACGGTGGAGCACGCCAACGTCACGCCCAATCACCACGCCCTGGCGCGGCGGTTCGCCATCAGCGACAACTTCTACGTGGATGGCGACGTTTCCGTCGACGGCCATCACTGGCTGGTGAACGACTATCCCAATGAAATCTTCGAAGCTTCCTGGCCGGCCGGTTACGGCGGTAAGTTCGACTTCAAGCCCGACGACGACGCACCGGGTCGCATTGAGATTGGGGCGAGCAATCCGTGGCCCGAGACCTACCTCGAAGCCGGCTCGCTGTGGGAGCACCTGGCACGGAACAGAATCAGCTTCCGCAATTACGGCGAGGGAGTGGAAATGGGGGGCGACGACGAAGGTCCCGGTCTGGAACCCACCGGCGTGCGCCTCGCTACCAACGTTCCCATGCCCGAGGTCCAGTTTGAGAACACTTCGCGCAGCTACCCGACGTTCAACCTCAATATTTCCGATCAGTACCGCTTCCAGCAGTTCCAGAACGAGTTCAACGTGCGCTTTGCCGACAGCCACGAGTCACCATTGCCGCAGTTGCTTTTCCTCTGGCTCCCCAACGACCACACCGCCGACCCGCGACCCAAAGAGGGCTACCCCTATCGCGCTTCCTACGTCGCGGACAACGATCTCGCGCTCGGCAAGCTGGTGGAACTCTTCTCGCACAGCCCGTACTGGAAGGATACCGCGATGTTCGTGACCGAAGATGACGCGCAGGCCGGCACCGACCACGTGGACGCGCACCGCAGCCTGCTGATGATCATCAGCCCCTATGCGCACGGTGTCTGCCATGTCCATGTGAGCACTTCGAGTATTCTCAAGACCATCGACCTGATTCTCGGCATGCCTTACCTCAACCAGTACGACGCGGCGGCGAGCGATTTAGGGCCGTGCTTCAACGATCAGCCCGACTTGACACCTTACACGGCGCTGCCGGTCGATGCGCGCGTGTTCGACCCCGCGAAGGTGGTCGAGACGGGCCTCGATATGAAAGCGAGTTCTCCGCGTCTCGACGATCCGAAGGCGATGCGGAAGGAGTTGAGGGAAGATCGGAAGCAGTAAGCGAAAAGCCGAAGGCGCCTGCTGACCGGCGCCACAGCGGCGCTATACTGTCGAACATACGCTGGGCCGTAACGTGAGGCTGAGAGAGACTATGGGCTATCAGAAGGTCAAGGAGAAGCTGGCGCGCGGCGAGACGGTTCTGCTGGATGGCGGCGTGGGGACGGAAGTTCTGCGCCGCGGCGTCTACTGGCGCTGCCACGGCATCGAGCAACACCCGGAGGCGGTGCGTCAAGTTCATCGAGACTACATCGCCGCCGGCGCCGACGTCATCAAGACGAACACATTCCAGCTCAACCGGCGCGCGTACCAGAACCTCTTTCACGGGCTGGAGCGTATGCGGCGCATCGGGCCCACGGGACTCGAGAATAAATGGGCGGTGCTCACTCGCCAGGCGGTCGAGCTTGCGCGCGAAGCCCGCAATGGGGCCGGCACGAGTACCGACGGCGTGGCTATTGCGGGCGTCATCGCGCCGCTCGAGCACTCGTTTCGTCCGGACCTCTCGCCCTCACCCGGCGCCGTTCGCCAGGAACACGCGGAGATCGTGGAAGAACTGAAGAACGTCCTCTCGGAAAAGGAGCTGTACGGCGACTTGCAGCATAAGAAGGCAGGCTAGCGCGAGCTGACTCATCTATGGCATCCACATGGCACCATTTATTCTTCTCCTGACGTCGTTTTTGCTGCTCAACATCCTTGGCCGGCTCGGAGTGCCGTTTTCTTTCGGGTGGTGGACGGCGTTGCGGGTCTCGTTGGCTGCCATGTTCCTGCTGACCGCCTCTGCTCACTGGGGCCGACGCCGGGCCGACCTGATTCACATGGTTCCGCCGCGGTTTCCCCGGCCGGACTTGCTGGTGACCATGACGGGGGTCCTCGAAATCCTGGGGGCGATTGGCCTCTTGATCCCGACGATCGCGCCATTTGTCGGCTTGTCTCTGTCGCTGTTTCTGTTGGCCGTTTTTCCGGCAAACGTTCACGCGGCGCGCGAGCGGCTTACGATTGCTGGTCGACCGGCGACCCCGCTTGTTACTCGCACTGCCATGCAGGTCATCTTCGTCATGGCCACAATGGCTGTCTTCATCGCTGGCGTGCGGTGAACGTTTCTGTGCGGGAAGAACGATCATGTGGGCGGAGGAGTTTACGGCTGGGAAAGGAATCGCGGAATTTCAACCACGCTTCGATTTCTTCCAATCCTTCACGATTTCCCTTGAGGAATTGAGGCCCGAGAGTCCCGTGAGGCCGTTCCCCGGGTGGGTACCGGAACCGCAGAGGTAAAGCCCCTGAATCGGCGTGCGGTACCGCGCCCAACCGAGCAGCGGGCGCATGGTGAAGAGTTGGTCGAGCGAGAGTTCGCCGTGAAAGATGTGCCCGCCGGTGATACCGTAAGTCTCTTCGAGATCGAGCGGCGTGATCACCTGCCGGTGCTGAATCAACCCTGGAAGATCAGGCGCATAGGCGCCGAGCGTCCGTACCACCGCGTCTCCCAATGCCCCGCGCTGCGAGTTCCAGTCGCCGCTCTTCAGTTTGTAAGGAGCAAATTGCACCGCGATCGACATCACGTGCTTGCCGGGAGGCGCGAGGGAGGAATCCGTGACCGACGGAATCGTGATATCGAGCACGGGCTGCTGTGAGAAGCTGCCGTACTTGGAATCGTCGAAGGCCCGCTCGAGGTAGTCGATCTCGGGGCCGATGTGAATGCGTCCTATCAGCATTGTCGAGGCGCCGAGCGAGGGCAGCGCGTCGAGCGCGAGATTCACTTTGGCAACGGTGCCCATCGACCGGTAGTTCTGCACGCGTCCGAGGAAGTCGGGCGTCAGGTGTACCGGGTCGATCAGCCGCAGGAACGTCCGCCGCGGATCGGCGCCCGAGATCACGGTGGGCGCGGCAGTCTCTTCGCCACTGGCGAGAACAACCCCAGCGACGCGGCCGTCCTTCACGACAATTTGCGAGACCGCGGCATCGGTGCGAATGCGCGCGCCTGCGGCCACAGCGGCGGCGGCCATGGCCTGGGTAAGCGCGCCCATTCCTCCCTTGGCACACGAGGCGCTGCCCGCCGGGTGCGGATCTGCCGCCGCACGCATCAACAGAAGAGCGCTCGATCCCGCCGACCATGGTCCGAGAAAAGCGCCGAAGATGCCGCGCGCGGCGATGGTTGCCCGCAGGAGTTCGGTCTCAAACCACTCGCCCACGAGATCGGCCACCGCCATCGGTCCCCAGCGAAGCAGGCGGTACATATCCTTCTGGCCTAGCCCGCGCAGGGCCTTGCCGGTACGGAGCAGGCGCCAGAGGTCGCGGGCGCTCGGATCGTCGATGGAGGGCGGCGTCTCGGCCATCACTCGGCCGAGCACGGCGGCGATACTAGCGAGCGTCTGCTGGAACTCGGGAAACTTCTCCGCGTCTTTCTTCGAGAACTTCGCGATCGACTCGGCGGACCTGGCAGCATCATCGTAGAGCAGCAAGGCTCCGCCGTCTGGCCCGTCGAGGGAAGGCGCAAATACGCGCACCCCGGGCCGGATCATCTCCAAGCCGTGGCGTTCGAGTTGCATGTCGCGAACGATAACCGGCGCGAGCGGTCCGGCGGTGTGGGCGAGCGTCGAGCATTTGAAGCCGGGATGGAACTCGTCCGTGATGGCCGCGCCGCCAACCACAGGTCGGCGCTCCAGGACCAACGGCTTCAGTCCCGCCTTGGCCAGATAGAAAGCGGTGACGAGACCGTTGTGGCCAGCGCCGATGATGACGATGTCGTGTTGAGTAGACATACAGAAGCAAGAAGCAGAGAAGCAAGAAGCCAAGAAGCCGAGAAGCAGGAAACCCGGTATTCCTTGCTTCTGGGCCCTTCCGGCTCACACTTCTGACCCGTTAGGCAGATGCCAAAATGGCTCTCGCGTATGCACTGAGAAGCCGACTGCCGTCTTCGAGAGACCGCATCAACGACTCGGTGGGACCATAGCCGAGGTCCCGAGCGAGGATCAAATAATAGCGGCTCTCTTCGACTGATCCTTCGGCAATGTTCATGAACCGCGCTTTGTCGAGCTTGCCCCGCTTCCCAAAACCTTCTGCAATGTTGGCCGCAATGGAAACCGCTGCACGCCGCATCTGGCTCGCTAGACCGTAAGTCTCCTGCTTTGGAAATCCGCCCGTCAACCGGTAGACAGCCAGGACATACTGGTGTGACTTTTGCCAAACATCGAGGTCACAGAAACTTCGCGCGGCAGCCCTTTCTGGTTGCATACAATCTCCTCCTCGGTTCTAGCTCTTCCTGCTTCCTGCTTCTTGCTTCCTGCTCCTTTACTTCGTGCTTCTTGCTCCTTTGCTTCTTGCTTCTACCTCACTTTCCAATCCTTCAAGATCTGCATCGCCGCCAGTCGGCCCGGCGCTCCCATAATGCCGCCACCCGGATGCGTGGCCGAGCCGCACATATACAGATTCTTGATGGGCGTGCGATACTGCGCCCAGCCCGGGACGGGGCGCAGGAAGAACAACTGCTCCAGCGTCAGCTCGCCTTGGAAGATGTTTCCTTCGGTCAGCCCAAAGTCGCGCTCGAGGTCGAGCGGCGTCAGCACCTGACGATGGAGGATGATGTTCTTCAGGTTCGGCGTATAGTCGGCGATGGTGTTAACGACGTTGTCGCCGAAGGCTTCGCGCTGCTCGTCCCACGTTCCCTCTTTCAACTTGTAAGGCGCGTACTGCACGAAGCACGACATCACGTGCTTACCTGGTGGAGCCACCGAGGGGTCGGTGAGCGTCGGGATGACCATGTCAATATAGGGGCGGCTCGAATACTTGCCGTATTTGGCTTCGTCGTAGGCGCGCTCCATGTAATCCACGCTGGGCGAGATGGAGATGGCGCCGCGCAGGTGTGCGCCCGATCCCGGCAAGCACTTGAAGTCGGGAAGGGCGTCGAGCGCCAGGTTCACTTTGCCCGACGAGCCGCGAAACTTGTAGCGCCGCACTTCCTCCAGGAAATCATCCGGAAGCTGGCCGGGCTCGATCATCCTGAGGAAAGTCAGGTGAGGGTCGACGCTGGACGAAACCACGTCGGCCGCGATATCGTCGCCGTTCGCGAGCGCGACGCCGCGCGCCTGGCCGTTCTTCACCAGTATCCGAGCGATGGGCGACTCGGTGCGAATCTCCACTCCCGCTTCGCGCGCGGCATCGGCGATGGCATTCGAGATCGCGCCGGTGCCGCCGCGGGCGAATCCCCACGAGCGGAACGCGCCGTCGATCTCGCCCATGTAATGGTGCAGCAGCACGTAGGCCGTTCCGGGAGAACGGACGCCGAGGAAGGTGCCGATGATGCCGGAGGCGGACATGGTGGCCTTGAGCACGTCGGTCTCGAACCACTGATCGAGGAAGTCGGCTGCGCTCATGGTCATCAACTGCACCTGGTTGTATTGGTCGGGGCCCGGCAGCCGCTGGAACCGGCGGCCGAGAAAGAGCAGGTCCCTGATCTCGCGAATCGAAAGCTTGGCAGGATTGGGTGGCGTCATGCCGAGGATCGGCTTCACGAACTTGGCCATCTGCGCCATAGCCTTGCCGTATTCCTCGTAAGCTTCGGCGTCGAGTTTGGAATGGCGGGCGATCTCGCGGCGCGTCTTGGCGTGGTCGTCGACGCGCCACAGGTAGTCGCCGCCGGGTATCGGCGTGAAGGTGCCGTCCAGCGGGAGGATTTCGAGCCCGTGACGCGGGAGGTCCAGTTCGCGGATGATCTCCGGCCGCAGCAGCGAGACCACGTACGAGCAAACAGAGAACTTGAAGCCTGGGAACACTTCCTCGGTCACCGCCGCGCCGCCCAGAACGTGGCGCCGCTCCAGAACCAGCACCTTCTTGCCGGCGCGCGCGAGATAGGCCGCGTTTACCAGACCATTGTGACCGCCACCGATGACGATGGCGTCGTACCGGGAAGCCATATCGAGTCTCGTAGAAGAGGGAGCGCGCGTGCGCCCCAGTAACGCTTCAGGAGCGTGCTCCGCTCCGGGGCACATGCCCTGAAGAATGACGATCCATTCTAGCCGCGTCCGCGATTGTTGTCAGCCGGGAACGGGTCCGGGAACGGGTCCGAAAGTCATGTCTCGGAGTCCGTGCTATTTGGGCAGGTTAATGGCCACGAATAGTCCCTTCTGATCAGGCGGCGACCCCTCTGGACCTCTAGCGGCGGCCCACGTGATGCGCGGACGGCCGCTCGCCGGGTTGCGGTCGACCAGCACCGGCGTGCGAAAGATGCGTCCCAGCAATTCTGCCTGAAGCACCTGTTCGGCGCTCCCGCTGGCCAAGCTGCGCCCGGCGTCGAGCAACAGGATCGAATCCGCGAACTCGGCGGCGAGGTTCAGCTCATGGGTGACAATCACGGCGGCGAAGCGCTCCGCCGCTGCCAGCCGGCGCAAGAGGCGCAACATCTCGATCTGATAGCCGATATCGAGGTGCGCCGTGGGCTCGTCGAGCAGCACCAGTCGCGGCCGCTGGGCCAGGGTGCGCGCCAGGATTGCCCGCTGGAATTCGCCGCCGCTGATCTCCGTGACGCGCCGCCGGGCGAGCGACGCGAGGTCGGTCTGCTCGATGGCCCAGTCCACCCAGCGCTCGTCTTCGGGAGACTCGAAGAGCCGACCGCCGAGGTGCGGGTGGCGTCCCTGGCGGACGAATTCCTGGACGTCGAAGCTGAACAGCAGCGGCGCTTCCTGCCGCGCCAGCCCCACCTTGCGGGCGCGCTCACCCAGCGAGAGGCGGTGGATGTCCGCGCCGTCGAGCCACACACTGCCGGAGAACGGCGTCAGCCGGCCGCTCACCACGGCGAGCAGAGTCGATTTGCCCGACCCGTTTGGTCCAACAATCGCCAGCACCTCGCTTGGCTTGGCCGCAAAGCTCGTCGGCACCAAGTCGAAATGCGGATAGCGGAAAGCGACGGCGTGGACGTGGAGGCCGGGCTCGGGGTCCGGGGTTCGGGGTTCGCAGACACCGGACTCGGAACTCGCAGACATGGGTTTGAGAATTCGGTATCCTCCACCGCAGCGCGGCCTGTGGACGCAACCAAAGACCTCAACACAGAGTTCACGGAGGCTTCACGAAGACCACAGAGAAGAAGCGAAGAATGAGGCGCCGTGCTCTTCGCCTTCTCCGTGACCTCTGTGAGCCTCCGCGAACTCTGTGTTGAGCTCTTGTTCTTTGCGCGCCGCGGCATCCGAAGCTCACATTTCTTCGTGGCCCACAAAGAAGTTCGGAAACAGTAGTACAGGGAAGACGCAATACTTCGGAGCTAGAGATCACACTCCTGCCTGGACAGCGAGAACGTTCTCCAAGACAACTGTGGGCCGTGCGCCTTTCCCCAGGACCTCCTTGGCGTCCAGGATCTCGATGCCTACCAACTCCTCGCCCGGCCCGATGTTCAGACTCACTTCCTCCGTCAGGCGCAGCGTTCGGCACTGGTGCTCGCCCTCCAGCAGACGAATATAGAGGGCGTCGGCCTCGGCGTCGTAAGAGATCTTCATCGCACGATCCTCTCAGAAGTGGAACGTGTACACGGTTACAACGACAATCTGATTCTGCGCCTCGGCCACGACCGGCGCAACCTGTTTGATGGCATAGAACTTTCCTTGCCATTCCGCGTTGTACTGGAAATTCAGGCGATAAATGAACCTGCCACTCTTGGCGGATTCGCGGAGGCCTTCCTCGATGGCTTGCTTGACCTCAGCCTCGGTCGCTGCCCCGCTCCTCAAGCTGCTCGACGGCGTGAGCCATCATTCGGATCCGTTTCATCAACAACCCATAACGTGAGTCATCTCTGAGCGAGGGATAGCGAAGAGCACCACTACGCGCCTTCAAAGCTGCGGGACCGGCGGTTTCTGCAGGACCCAGGGCAGAACCCCCTTTCTCAGCAGGTGGCGCTTGTAGAGTCTCTCGCCGGCCACGACGTATAAGTCTTGAAGATCGGGACCGCCAAACGTGACACCGAGCAGCGGGCCCGGGGCGGGCGAGTTGATGATGGCCAGCACGCGGCCGGGCTGATCGCAAACCTGGATGCCCAGTTCTGTGGCCACATATAGGTAACCCTGGCTATCCACGGTCATGCCGGCAGCGCCGGTCCTAGGGGAATCGTCGCCTGTCTCAAGGTGGTAGAAGCGTTCGGCACCTGTCAATGACCCGTCAGCCTGAACCTGGAACGACCAAACCCATCGTGACTCCGGATCGTCCACAAATAGGAGTGATTGATCCAGCGAGAGGCGAACCTCGTTTGGGTGCGACATGAGAAGCACTGGCGGTTGCTCTCTTGAACGCGCCCAATCTCTCCAGCCGCGAACCATCAACGGCATCGGCGTTACCTCCGCGGGGAAGTTCGTTAGCTGAGCCCATACAGGGTAGACGATTTTTCTGCGGCCGGAGCGGTCGACGTACCAGACACTTTGAAAATCAGTAAAGTAGACTCCGCCCTCGTGGGTAAGCGCCAGATCCTGGCACTGAGCGCCATCGACGAAGGTGCGTCGTTTGCCTTGCAGCGAGTAAGCTGAAATCCGCCCGCGTTCACAGGAGTAGAGCTGCCCGTCCGGACCGAAGCCCATGCTGCGGGAGAGTTGCAGCGACGCCGGCGCGTTCGGGATGAGCGTGGAGACCGTCCCGTCAGCGCCGACCTTGACGATGCGCCGCCCGAAAACATCGCTGAGGACAACCTCTCCAGCCGCGTCGACAGCAAGGCCAGCCCCAGTCCCTGGGTTCGAATTTGACCAGTCATTCGTGATCTTGATTCCCCGGGGAGGGATGGGCACCGATATCCAATGGCTGGCGGGATCAAGAATCGCCGTCCGCTTATCTCCGCTGTGATTCGGCGCCGGCTTGGCGATCGGCTGGGGATAGTCGCGCCACAGCCAGCGCAGCGCGTCGGGCAGGATCGCGCCGCCCTGCTCCATGTCATGATCCTTGTCGCCGGTCACGAACTTCACGTCGTAGCCCGCATATTCAAGCGCCGAAGCCATCGATTGATTCGCCATCCACCAGTCGCCGGCGTAGATGTTGAGATCGTGGCTGCCGTCCTGAAGGAAAACGCGCAACGGCTTGGGCTCGGTCTTGCGAATCAGCGCCGGGTAGATATCGCCGCCTCTTAAGTCTGTGAAGCTGCCGATAAAGCTGAGTACGCGATGGAAGGCATCGGGACGATTCCATGCCGCCGTGAAAGCGCAAATCCCTCCAGAACTCAGGCCAGCGACGGCGCGGTCGTCCGGCTTGGTGGATAGGTTGTGGTGCTTGGCCACCTCGTGCAGGATCTCGTCCAGCAGGAAGCGGGCGTAGCGGTCGCCTAACCCGTCGTACTCGAAACTGCGGTTGAACCGGCTCTGCTGGTCGGGCGAGAGCGCCTTCAGTACGCCGGGATTGATGAAAATGCCGATGGTCACCGGCATCTCGTGCTTGGCGATAAGATTGTCAAACACGATGGGGATGCGTGCCCGGCCGTCTTCCTTGATAAAGCCCTCGCCGTCCTGGAACACCATCACGCAGGCCGCCTTATCGGGCGTGTACTGGCTGGGGACATAGACCCAGTAGTCGCGCTCAGTGCCGGGAAAGGTCTGTCCGCCACGGTTGGGGCCGCTCGTCCAGGTGTAGTGGGTAACGCTGCCTTGGGGAACGCCAGGCTGGCGCTGGGAATCGGGTCCGAGAGGATATTCCTCCTGAGCCGGCAATGGTCCAGCAGCCATCGCGAGCAAGCACAAAACAATGCTGAGTCGTCTCATAGTTGACTACCTCCCCGGCAGCATCATCAGCCTGATGGTTCAGGGCGCTTCCGTCCAGCATCTTCTGCCAGAAGTTCCTCAATCAAAACGGCAGGACACCTGAAGTTCGTCCTCTTGAGACGAGTCAGCGCCGCGGGCAAATCGACCAGGTCGCGGAGTCGAGCGGCGCGAAGCACGCCCAGGGTTCCGGTGAAAGGCAGTCGGCGGCGTTTCGCCTCGGCGCGGCCGTCGGCATCGTCGATCACCAGCAGCACTGGCGGGGGCTGAGCCTCGGCAAGGAGAATAGCCGCGCGTTCACCTTCGTCGAGCCTTTCGAGTCGTTCCATCGACGCCGGCGTGGGCCGGACAGTCGACCCAAGAAGGCACGTGGGACGCCCAGGTTCTGACCGCCGGCGGAGCCTCGGAATCGATGAGTTCTGAGACCACAATGTCGGGGACGAGCACCCTGCCGTAGAGGCGCGGCAGAAGATCGACTTCACCAATGAGGAGCAAATAGTTCAGCGGCGACGTGTCCGCGACCACAACCTTCATTTGCTGAACGCCAGGGCAGTTTCGCTGTCGCGCCGGACCTGCTCCATGGTGAGCGCATGATCCACGCCGTGGGCCTTGAGGAAGGCCTCCATCTGGTGGCGCGTACGGAAGCCAAGGACGCGGCGGGCTTGCGCCGTCGAGAGCCTTCCGGAGCGCACTCCATCCGCTGCCAGCGCTTCGAGGGCAGCGCGAGAGAGGGTTTCAGGGTTCTCTCCCAAGTATCGGGTTAGTTCTTCGGGCAAATCCAAAGTGACTTGCATCGCGTCTCCACAGAGCAATTATGGAGGTTTTCTGCTCCACTGTACAGCCCGATGACGGTCAAATCACTCAAAGATCGGCACCAGCCTAACCAGCACTTCGTCAATGATAGCGTTTTGGACGTTTTGCAGCTTCCTGTCTTGCGCTCCACCGCACCGCTCCTCATGTTCGCTTTACAGCGCTGCGCGAGTTCTTTACCACCGTGTGACGTTTTTTCAACGACGTATTTCGCCCGCGATTCGCCGTTCACCGCCAAACCATTCTTTGCGCACCAAGCCAGCAAATCTTCTACATCGATGTCCGTCTTGATGACTGGGACTCCTTGACGCTTCAAGCGATCGAATACTCGGGTTGCGTTCTTAAGCCATTCTTCGTGGGTATCTTCTAGGCGGTCCCGATCCGTCGAAATCTCGAGGAGCCGTTCCCACTGTTCCCAGCGGTAGCACCCCACACCGACGATTCCCTGCTGCTCCTCTCGCTTCCTCAGTCTTGCCTTAATCCCCATGGCTTTCTCCTTTCAAATGCCGGCTCTCTGCCTTCTGCCAAATTCCTCTCACCCGGCCGTGCGTCGCAGCAGATAAATGAACACGGGCGCACCGGCGAGGGCGGTGACCGCGCCTACAGGCAACTCGGACGGCGCCACCACCGTGCGTGCCAGCGTATCCGACAGCACCAGAATTATAGCGCCGCCCAGCGCCGCAGTGGGCAGCAGCGTGCGGTGGTCGCTGCCCACCAGCATCCGTCCCACGTGCGGCACCAGCAGGCCGAGGTAGCCGATGGCGCCGCTCGCCGAAACCGCCAGCGCGGTCAACAGCGACGACAACACAAAGACGGCAGTCTCGACGCGGGCCACGTTGACGCCGAGGTGCGCAGCTTCGTCGTCGCCGAGCAGCATCACGTTGAGGTCCTTGGCGAACCAGTAAAGCGCGGCGATGGCCACCACCACGGCGGGCGCAAGCAGGCGAAGTTCCGCCCCAGTCGCCGCGCTCAGATCACCCATCAGCCAGAAAGCGACGCCGCGCACGTCGCGAGTAGAGAGCAGGGTGAGTATGAACAGAATCAGGGCGGAGAGAAACGACGCGGTGACCACACCCGCCAGGAGCAGCGTGAAGCTCTTCAGGCGCCCGCCGCGGCGGCCCAGCGCGTAGACCCAAGTCATCGTTAGGAGCGCGCCGGCGAAAGCGAATCCCGGCGCGGCGGCGGCGATGCGCCCGCCCACCCACAGCGCCATGATATCGCCCAGGGCGGCGCCGCTGGAAATTCCCAGGACGTAGGGGTCGGCCAGCGGATTGCGCAGCAGCGCCTGGAGCACCGTCCCTGCCACCGCCAGCGCGGCACCCACCAGCGCCGCCAGGACCACGCGCGGCAGGCGGATGTCGCGAACGATGGCGGACGCCTCGGCGTTGGAGCCGGTACCGCGCAGCGCCGTCCAGACTTCCGCCAGCGTCAGGTGGACGCCGCCCACCGCCAGCGCCCCGAGTCCCACCACAACGCAGGCCGCGGAGAGAATCAACACCAGGACGACCACGTTCTGGCGCGTGGCGGCAACTTTCATCGGGCCGCCCCGAGGAAGAATTGATCCCGCCTGGCGGGAACGATTGACGATTGACGATTGGAAGAGGGGCCCAGAAGAATTGACGATTGACGATTGACGATTAACGATTGGAAGAGGAGAACAGGCGAGCCGCGCGAATCTCTCAATCGGCCATTCACAATCGTCGGTGAGCGCGGTGTACAATCGTCAATCGTCAATCTGCAATCGGCAATTCTTGCCGCGTAGCCCTTCATCCGATCGGGATGGAGAATGGCCGCCACCTGCTCCAGGGCGTCCACGAGGCGCGGGCTGGGATGAATGATACTCTCGGAGACCACGTGCAAGCGGTCGTGCTTCACGGCGGCCAAGTCGCGCCAGCCCGGGAGCCGACGAATTTCGTCGAGCGAGGGCGCCATGGACTCCCCGCCGGGAAACAGAATCACGTCCGGATTGCGGTCGAGCGCCGCCTCGAGCGAGAGGCGGGGCCAGTCACCCGGGAGGTCGTCAGAAATGGAGACGCCTCCGGCGCGATGGATAACGTCAGAAATGAAGGTGTGGGCGCCGGCGGTGGTGAGAGGCTGGTACCAAACCACGAACAGGACCTTGGGCCGCGGCGCGCCCGCCACTCGCCGCTCCACCTCCGCGATGCGGGCCCGGAGGCGCTGGCCGAGAGCGTCGGCCGCCGCTTCCGCATCCAGAACCCGGCCCACGTCGGCAATGGAGCGCAGCGTGTCGTCCAGCGTGTGATCGGTGAGTCCGTAGAGTGGGATGCCAATCCGCTGGAGCTGGTCCACGGTCTCGATCCGGTTGCCCTCCGAGATACCCAGCACCAAATCCGGCTTCAGCGCGACGATCTTCTCCAGGCTGGGATTGAGGACATTGCCCACGTGCGGCTTCAGCTTGGCTTCGGGCGGGTAGTCGCAGTAGTCCGTATCGCCTACCAGTCGGTCGCCGAGACCGAGGGCGTAGAGCGTCTCGGTGATGCTGGGCGCCAGCGAGACGAGCCGCTGCGGGTGCTCCGGGACGTTGACGCGGCGACCGGTTTCGTCGATCACCACGCGGGCGTGAAGCGCCAAGAAAGAGCCGGCAATACAGAGACACAGAGGCACGGAGAAAAATGAAAAAAAACGGCAAACAGATGAGTGCCTCATCCTTTCCTGATATCTCCGATTTTCTCTGTGTCTCCGTGTCTCTGTGTTGGAAGGTCTTGATGGCCCAAGAACCACGCTTGGCTGTTCACCGCATCGGGCTCGTCCCTCCTGGGACTTCTGGTGTACCGCCCGCCGCTTCCCAAGTAGCGCGCCTTCGCCTCGTCCGCCATATAAATGGAAAGCATTTCCTTGAGGCGGCCGACCAAAGAGGGACTCTTGACCGGAAAGATGATCTCCACCCGGTGGCGCAGGCTGCGTCGCATCAGATCGGCGCTGCCCAGGTAGATCTCCTCGGCGCCACCGTTTCGAAAGTAGTAAATGCGGCTGTGTTCGAGGAATCGCCCCACGATGCTGGTGACGCGAATGTTCTCGCTCACCCCGGGCACGCCCGGCCGCAAACAGCAGAATCCGCGCACCAGCAGATCCACGCGGACGCCCGCTTGCGAGGCCCGGTAGAGCAGCCCGATCATCTTGGGATCTTCGAGCGCGTTCATCTTGAAGATGAGGCGGCCCTCCTCGTCGTTCTTCTGGAGTTTGATCTCCCTCTTAATGAGCTCTTCCAGCTTCTCGGTCAGATTCATCGGCGCCACCAGAAGTTGTTCGGGCACGCGCTTGGCCGAATATCCGGTGAGGGCGTTGAAGAAGTAGGTAGCGTCCTCGGCCAGAGCCTCGTCACAGGTGAAGAGACCCAAGTCGGTATAAAGCCGCGCCGTGGTCGGGTTGTAGTTTCCCGTGCCCAGATGCATGTAGCGGCGAATGGCGTCGCCTTCCTGGCGAACGACGAGCGCAATCTTGGAGTGCACCTTCAGACCCATCACTCCGTACACCACGTGGACACCCGCGTCTTCCAGCGTCCGTGCCCACTCGATGTTACTCTCCTCATCGAACCGTGCCTTCAGCTCCACCAGCGCTGCCACCTGCTTCCCTTTCTCGCTGGCCTCGAGCAGCGCCGCCACCACGGGGGAGTTGCGGCCCACTCGGTAGAGGGTCATCTTGATGGCCAGCACCTGTGGATCGCCAGCCGCCTGGCGCAGAAACTCCACCACCGGCTGAAACGAATCGTACGGGTGATGCAACAGGATGTCGTCGTGGCGGATGAGGGCGAAAATGTCCTCCTGGCACTCGGGTCCGAAGATCGGTGGGGTGAAGGGGACAAAAGGCTTGTCCTTCAGTTCGGGGCGGTTGATCGAAGCCAGTTCGGCCAGCCGGCCAAACCCGATCGGGTTATCGATACGGTAGACCTGCTGCGGATCCACTTCGAGGTTGCTGGTGAGGATGTCCACGATCTTCTGCGGCATACTCGAGCTCGCTTGCAGGCGAACGGCGGCCAGGAACCGCCGCTGGCGCATGGCCTCCTCGATGGTCTCCAGCAGATCGTCGCTTTCGAGCTCCTGGATGGCAACGTCGGCATCCCGGATCACCCGGAAAGGGTGGGCCTCCACGATTTTCAGGCCCGGGAACAAGTGGCCCAGGTTAGCGGCGATCACCTGCTCCAGCCACACGAATACCAGCTCCGGCGAATCTCGCCCGGCAGACAGCTCGGCGGAGGCAGCCGGGTTCACCCGGACCAGTTGGGGCAAGGTGTCCGGAATCTTCACCCGCGCAAAATGCTCTTCGCCTTCCTCATCCCGAACCACCACGGCCAGGTTCACGCTGCGGTTGGAGATGTGAGGGAACGGCCGGCTGCCGTCGAAACCGAGGGGGGTGAGCACCGGGAACACATTGTGCAGGAAGAACACATCCGCCGCCGCCCGCTCGGCCCGGGTCAAGCGAGAGAACTCGGTAATGCGGATCCCGGCGTTTTCGAGTGCGGGCCGCAGTTCCTGGTGCCAAGAATTATGTGATTCGTCGGCCAGTTGCGCTACCTGATGGCGGATGAGCTGAAGCTGCGCGCTCGCCGATCGGCCGTCGCCGCCTAATTCCTGATCACCGCTCTCCACTTGCTTCAGCAGGCCGGCCACTCGGACCATGAAGAACTCGTCGAGATTGGAGCTGAAGATGGATAGGAACTTCACCCTTTCCAGTAGGGGATTGGTGGGATCCTGCGCCTCTTCCAACACTCTTCGCTGGAATTCGAGCAGGCTCAGCTCTCGGTTGATGTACAGCTCCGGGGCGTCGAGTTTCGGGGGCGGCGAAGTGGAAGGCGCTTCGGCCGGAGCCGCGTCGCTCAATGCGGCGGCCGGCATGGGAGCCGATCCGGTGCGAGGCCGCGCGCTGCCCGGCCCTGCCTTCGTCTGCGATCGTCGTGCTGGCTTTTTCGCCATCAGATGACCATATTTCCCGACGCTTGCATTTGCTGGCAAAGCTCGTTCCGGACGGTGCGGCGTATTTAGCCCTTTAACATACCCCTCGATTCGTGTGTGAATTTAGACTATTCACAGCGCTCCCAGGTCCTTCTCGGTCGCGTCGAGGGCATTCTTGGGAAGCTCCGCCGGAAGCGGGTCGGTGGGCCGTCGCGCGTAGACGTGGTCACCAACCTTGGCCACCTCCAGCGTTTCTGTCTGGCTCTTCGCACCGTAGCGAACCTCAACCGTATAGCCCGGCTTGGCGAGACCAAAAGCCGACAAATCCCCGGGGCTGGCCTTGGGGAACGATTGGGCGCGTAGGTCGAGCAGATCGTTCAACACCGACTCCACCTTGTCGCTTGGTTCATCCTTAGTGGCGGGCGCGGTCTGCTTCCACTTGTTGTTCTGCTGTTCGAACACCCAGTGACCCTTGGGCGTCGTCACTTCAAGGTGCTTCGCGTCGGATGACACAAAGGAGAAGAGGTCCTTGGCGCGCAAGTCCGCCGGGTCTTTCTTGAAGGAGGTGTCGAGTCTCGATCCCACGGTGAAGATCGGATCGAGGCTCGAGTTGATGGCGTCGTAATTGTCGCCGTCCTTCTTTCCCAGGGTCAGCATTTGCGTACCGCGGGGGCCGGTCACCTTGATGCGGAGGTCGGGGGACCCGAACCCATACTTGCCTGCCTCTTTCTTGTCCTCGGCGACGATAGCCTGCATGGTGGTGGAGCGAAGCTGGCTTACCAAGTCATCCACCGAGAAGCGATCGGCGCGCACCGCGGGCGGCAGAAGCAAGTCCCACACCCCTTCCGGGTTCTTGACGATGGTCCAGCTCTTCCCTTTCGACTCCACCTCGATCTTTTGCAGTTGATCGGGATCGAGCGTCACCACCCTCTTATCGCGCAGGTCGAACATGCTTTTTTCGAGCGAGGTCTTCAGGTAGTCCGGCAGCGTGATCACCCGCGGGTTGCCGCCCACCTGGGCGTAAAGGCCGCTGCTGGTGGGAGTCTCGTCGCCGAGCAGCAAGGTGAACTTTGCCGGTTTACCGCTGGTGGATACATCGATGGTGGTGGCGGGCGAGTCGAGCCCGAAATCTTTCAGGTTCGCCGGATGTGGATCAACCACTTCGTCCACTGTCGCGCTGGTGAGGCTGCTCAGGAAGCCGTCGACCGCACTCTGGTCGACGCCAAACTTCTGCGGTTCCACGATGCTCCACGCGGAGCCGTCGCGCTGGCAGGTGAACTTTTTCCCGTCCTTGGAGGTGACGGTGAACGAAACGATGGTCTTGGTCTCGACGGGGAGGAGCTTCTCTTCCGGCTTGGAGGTAGTCGTCGACGGCTCGTGGCTCTGGTGCTTGTTATACCAAGCAATCGCGCCGGCGAGCACGCCCAGCACAACGAGCGCGATGACGGTGTTCAGGTACTTCTTTTTCATCGGCGCCCCCACCAGACGCTGACGCCGATGAGGATGATGAAGAGCGGCAAGCCAATCACACCCAGGTAGAGGATCTTGCTCATCTGCGCCGCGGTCAAAACCAGGTGTTGTGACTCGGGAGGCTTGGGCCGGATGGAAATCAAGTCCTCCTCGGCGCCGAGCCAGTTGACGGCGTTCATGAAGAAGTCGCGGTTGGCCTGGAAGCTCAGATAAACGTTGGCGGGAAGCGACGAAGTGCCAAGGGCCACGAAGCGGCCTTCGCTCTTTCCGCCCGTAAGAGTGCCAGCGACCGCGACCGTCAGCGGGCCCTTGTGATCTTTGTCGGGCCGGAAGGAGACCTTTTCCATTTTCGGGTTGAAGTCGGCGACTCCGAAGCTGGCCGTGGAGGTCTCGCACAACGAATCATCGGTGGCTCCCGCTTTTGCATCCTTGCCGATGACAAAGGAGCGCGCAAACGGAAACAGGGTCATGGCACCCTGAAGCGGCTGCACGATGGGGCTTGAGCCATATTTCATGATCACCGGCATGGTGGGGCTGGTGCCGAACAACTGCGCCACCGGGTTCTCGTCGATCACCAAGTCGTTCTGAAGGGTGACGTTCCAATCGGCCAGCATCTTGCCCAGGTTGGGCAGCTCGATTCCGGGGTCGACCATCGCCAGCAGCCGCCCGCCGTCCTTCACATACTTCTCGATGGCCTCGACCTCCGGCTGGACGTAGTCGTACTGCGGGCCGGCAATCACCAGCAGAGCGCAGTCCGAAGGGATCTCGTTTTTCGGCATCAGGGTCAGCGTCTTGACGTCGTAGCTCTCGCTCGTTAGGGCCTTTTTGAGGCGGTCGTAACCCGCGCGCTCGGTGTCGTCAAGGCTCCGCTCTTTGTGGCCCTCCACAAAGTACACCGTCTTCTGGCCCTTGAGCACGCGGATGAGAGCATTGGTAACCCCTTCTTCTGTCTGGCCCGGGGCCTCGAAATGACGATCGCCCGCCGCCACGACGATCGTGCCGTAAGTTCGGATGTTGTATTGCTTGGCGAGCCCGGGCTCGCGGTCGGGATCGACATACTGCACCGTGACGCGACGCGACCCTGCAGAGTAATTGTTCAGCAGGTCACGACTCTCCCGGAATCCCTCCTTGTGATCGAAGGCGTAAATGGTGACGGACCGGTCGAGCCCCTTCAGTAACTTGAGGGTCTGAGGAGAGAGGCTGTACTGCTTGTTGGGCGTCAGGTCCCAATGCCGATCGTGCTGGCTCACAAACCAGTTCACCACCACCACGATGGCGAGAAAGACGAGCGTGTAGAGGGCAAGATTGCCCCCGGCCAAAATGCGGGCGCCCCTCGCTGTTTTTTCGTTCTCCGCCATGTTTACGCCCCCCTAAAGGTCTCCACCGAGCGCGCGGTAAGGAAAATGCCGGCCACGATCACGGAAACGTAGTAGACGACGTCGCTCAAATCGATGACCCCTTTGGCAAAGTTATCGAAATGCGATGGCAGCGCCATGTAGGCAAAGACCCGGCTGGTGATCCCGCTCGAGTATTCCGTGACCCAGTCCAACACATAAAGCAGAAGGAAAACAGCCAAGCCGACGCTGCCGGCAATGATCTGGTTCTTGGTAAAACTGGAGAACCACATACCCAGCGACAGCAGAGCCGCTCCGTAGAGGAGCAGGCCCACCGCATTGGCAATCACGGGCTTGGCGTTGGGGTTCCCATAAACAAACAACAGGCTAATATAAAGGAACGTGATGAGGACCAGCACTCCATATAGCGCTAGAGCGCCCAGGAACTTCCCCAGAATAACCTGCATGTCCGTTATGGGAGATGTCAACAGCAACTCCATGGTGCCCGACCGCTTCTCCTCCGCGTATAGCCGCATCGTGATCAGTGGGATCAAGAGGAGCATCACCACGGTCAGGACCCCTTCCAGCAGCCCGCGGATTATCATGTCGTTCAGACTGATGGGAGGCGCGCCCTCACCGCCCATCATTTGCATGCGCATGGTGAGGGTGACGAACCGACTGGTGATGCTCAAGAAGAAAAAGCCACACAGCACGGCGTAAATGGTCATCACCAGATAGGCAATGGGCGAATGAAAGTAGGCGCGGAGTTCTTTCCCCGCCACGGCAAGAATGTTACGCATGTGTCTCCTCTAAGGCAAGAAGTCAGAAGACAGGAGACAGAATAAGAACGTACCTTTTGTCGGTCGCCAGTCCCAATGGTACGGCCGTCGAGCAGCGACGTTACAGCAAACGGACACCTGATGCCAGACAACGGACGTTTCTGACTTCTGACTTCTGTTCCCTGTTCCCTGTCCCCTGTTCCCTAATTCGGCTTCTCCTCGCTCAAATCCTGAGTCGTCAGTTTGAGGAAGATGTCTTCCAGGCTGAGCCCGCTTGTCTTCAGCTCCAGCAGATTCCACTGGGATTCCACGACGGCGCGTGCCAACTCGGCGCGGACGTCGTGGCCCTTCTCGGCGTGCACTTCAAAGGTGGTGCGGGTCTCCGTTCCCTCGTGCTCCTCCACCAGATTTACCCCGGTGACGGCTTCAAGTCTTCCCTTGATTTCCGCCCTCGGACCTTCGGCGGTCACCAGAACAGTCTCGTAGCCTTGCAGCCGGTGGATCAGCTCGTCCGGCGTTCCCACGGCGGCGATGCGTCCAGCGTTGATCACCACCACCCGCTGGCAGGTCTTCGAAACTTCGGGCAGGATGTGCGTGCTGAGCACGACGGTGTGCAGCCCGGCGAGCCCTTTGATCAGCTCGCGGGTCTCGATGATCTGTTTGGGATCGAGTCCCGCCGTCGGCTCGTCCAGGATCAGCACATCCGGATTGTGGATGAGCGCTTGCGCCAAGCCGACGCGCTGCCGGTAGCCCTTGGAAAGCTTGCCGATCTGGCGGTCGCGGACGTCCGTGACCGACGTCTTTTCGCTGACCTCGTCCACGCGCTTCTTCAAATCGCCGCGCGCCACGCCCTTAATACGCCCCACAAAATCGAGGTATTCGGTCACAGTCATATCCGGATAAACGGGCGGCAATTCGGGCAGGTAACCGATGCGCTTCTTCACTTCCAGCGGGTCCTCGGCCACATCAAACCCCGCCACCCGCACCCGCCCTTCGGTCGGCGGCAAGTACCCGGTGATGATTCGCATGGTGGTGGTTTTCCCAGCGCCGTTGGGCCCCAGAAATCCCAGAATCTCACCCCTTTGGACCTCGAAGCTGAGGTCGGAGACGGCCAGCGTCGGGCCGTAGCGTTTCGTCACGTTTTCGACTTGAATCATGAGAATCGTCCTTTTAGGATCGTCACCCGTCGTGCAGGGCGGGCTGCCCGCGCCGGTCGGGCTACGGCAGCCATACCGTTAGTAGATAGAATTATCAAAAAACCTCGCCGGTTGCCAAGTGCCAAAACTAGTCGAAAGTTGAAAGTCGAAAGGGCGGCTGGCCGTAGGTCGTGATCTTCAACTCTCGACTTTCGACTCTCGACTTTCGACTCTCTGGCACTGGGGGCAGAAATGGCTGCTGCGCCCGCCGATGACTAAGCGCTGGATCGGCCTCTTGCACCGGCGGCAAGGCTCGTCCGTCCGCTGGTACACCTTGAGGCGCGGCAGGAAGTTGCCCGGACGGCCCTCAATGTCAATATAGTCGCTGAAGCTGGTCCCTTGCAGCTCCACAGCCCGGCGAAGCACGTTTTTGACGGCGCGCATCAGGCGCCCGGCGGCCTTAGCGGAGATACCGCCCGCCGACGCCAGGGGATGGATTCGAGCCGCGAACAGCGCCTCGTCGGCATAGATGTTCCCGAGGCCCGCCAAAACCCGTTGGTTCATCAGCCAACTCTTGATGGCGCCGCGACGGCCGCGAAGCGCCGCCATGAACTGTTGGCCAGAGATCTCCGGTGCGTCCGGTCCGAGCTCCGCGAAGATTTCATCCAGCTCCTCGGCGGTACAGCAGCGCAAACGCCCGAAGCGCCGCGGGTCGCGATACCGAATCTCTTCGCGGCCATCGTCCAACGCGAACCGAACGTGAGTATGCGGCTCCACGGGCGCGCCGCTGGGATTCACCGTAAACTGGCCGGTCATGCCCAGCCGGACCAGCAGGTAGCGCCGCCCGTCGCTATCCCCTCCGGACTGTCCCGAACGCCCTGAACGTCTCGCCTGGGCCCGATGGTCCGGAAGGGGCCCCAGTTCGAGCGCAATGGCCTTGCCCTTGCGCGTGCCGCGGCGAATCTCGCGTCCCCGAACCGACTCGGTGAAATCGTCCGGCGATCCCACGATTACCTGCGGGTGCGATACTTCCACCCGGCTGATGCGCCGGCCCAACACGCGTTTCTTGAGGCCTCGCAGAACGGTTTCCACTTCGGGGAGTTCAGGCATCTTGTCAGTGGTCCCTTGTCCTTAATCCGTTGTCCTTCGTCCTCTGTCAACGGACCACGGACGACGCACCAAGGGCACGGACCAAGAACAAGTGGCGAAGGACAAGGGACTACACCGCTACATTGATGTCGTTTCCGTCCACCTGGACCGGGTAGGCGGCAACTTTCAGGTCCGGGTTCATCAGGTTCTGGCCGGTGAGGACGTTGTACTGCCATCCGTGCCAGGGGCAGGTGACCGTCGTCCCCTCGAGATCTCCTTCGCCGAGCGGTCCGCCGACATGGAGGCACGTGTTATCGAGGGCGTAGATTGTCCCGTCGACGTTGAACAGGGCAATCTCTTTATCCGCTGCCTGAACCGTCTTGCAGGCGCCCTTTGCCAACTCAGATAAGCTTGCCACCTTGATGAACTCTGCCATTTCTCTCTCCCTCATTGAGTGATTTCGCGATCGGGTGATTGGGTGATTGAAAAGAGCGCTTAGCCCGTGCTTCTTATCGGTTCCCTCGAACAATGCTTTCTGCCATTGCTGCCTTCAATCGCCCGATCACCCAATCACGCAACCACTCAATGCTCCTACCCAAACTGCACGAACTCCGGCGCGCCCACCTGGCCGATGCGGATCGACTTTTTGAATTCCTCGAGCATGGTCTCGTCGAGCCGGACCTCTGTGGGCCGCTTGGCCAGGGTGGTGCTGTCGATCTTTTCCTGTAGCCGCAACAGGCCGTAGAACAAGTTCTCGGGGCGCGGAGGGCAGCCGACGACGTAAACATCCACCGGCACCACTTTATCCACCCCTTGCAGCACGGCGTAAGTGTTGAACGGACCACCCACGCTGGAGCAGGCGCCCATGGAAATGCACCACTTCGGCTCCGGCATCTGCTCCCAGATGCGCTGCACCACCGGCGCCATTTTAAGGGTCACGGTGCCTGCCACGATCATCAGGTCGGCCTGGCGCGGGCTGGGACGAAAGACTTCGGCGCCGAACCGGGCCATGTCGAACCGCGAGGTAGTGGAGGCGATCATCTCGATGGCGCAGCAAGCGAGGCCGAAAGTGAGCGGCCACAGCGCCGACTTCCGCGCCCAGTTGAAAACGTGGTCGACGGTGGTGATGACGAAGTTCTTCTCGAACCGGTTTTCGATGTACCCCATGTGTCAGCCTCGTGACCTCTTCAAATTAGCCCAGCGCCTTTATTATACTCAAGCCCGAAGAGAATCAGAAACAAGAAACCAGCAAAGGAGTGAGCGACAAAGAGTGAGGCGTCATAAGCAGGCTCTGAGCCGATCCCGTTCTTGCCGGCGACCTCGCAATCTGACGCACGACATTCTCCGCTTGACTAGCAAGAGCCAGAAACTCTCTTCTTCTTAATTCGCTCACTTCGTGTCAGGCTGTGCCCGGTGGGTCGTCTCAATCTTCCCGGATGCGGCCGTTTAGGTATGGAAAGGTTAAGCTTCTCGTTATGTCCCTCTCTCATATGATTGTATATCAGAAGGCAATCGACCTTCCGCGAGCAGTCTCAATCCTTCTTCCCGTAGACCAGCAACGCTCCTACTTCTCGAAACTGGCGCAATTCTTCCGCGTCGCGGAACCAGCGACCGATGTACGTATCGGGCGCCGGCGTGGGATCGGGAATGCGGCGATGACTGACCTTCGCGAATCCAGCATCGCGGAAAAGTTGAGCCCACTCCTCGGCGGCCAGCAGGTGGGTTGGGATGGCAAAGATCGGACCCCACTGGTGGCAATAGAGGTTGTCGCCGTAATAGTTGATCAGGACCCACGCGGAGCCGCCGTGCTGTAACACACGGCTAATGTCCCGGATGCCTTGCGCCGGGTCAGGCCAGTAGTACGCCGACTCTACTGAGATCACCTTGGTAAAGGTGGCATCCGGCGCCGGGATGCGATCGACCCCACCCACCTGGAACGTTAGGTTTTGAGGGCCGGAGCTTGCCCTTTGCGCGCGTGCGATCATCTCGTCGGAGACGTCGATCCCGACCACTGAGCCTTCTGGGACCCTGGCCGCGATTAGCCGGGGAAGCCAACCAGTGCCGCAACCCACATCCAACACTCGATCCGTTGGTTCGAGCCTCATGAGTTCCAGCGTGGGCAGCACGATGGGAAGATGATCCTCCTCCATGTGGTCGCCGCGGCCCGCCTCCGCCCAGCGGTTGAATTCCTCACGGAGTTCTTGTTCTTGGGCGTTCATTGGCATTAATTCGATCAATCCTCGCCTCAACTACCAAGCTTGGGACCAATGAACCTAACGAGTCCGACCGAGCTGTAAGCGCTTGTCATAAGCTGAGGCTGAATAGGTTGCTGCCACCGATATAGATCAGTACGCCGTGCGCGAGGACATCCCGGCCGATCAGGCACTGGATGTTCTGGCCCTGCAGAGGCGCTTCGACCACGTTGGTCTCGACCAACACTTCGTTGGGAAAAATGAAACGCACCAGATAGCGGTAACAAGGGACGTTGGTCGATGAAGGAGTGTTAATGTAACTCACCCCAATAGCATTGAGGCTCAGCTGAGCAGCCAACCCCTGGCGGAGAACGCTAACGCTCGCGCCGGTATCGATCATCGCGAGAGCCTTCACCGGCCCAGGAATCGCTTCAGCGCCCGCCTTGAAAGTGGATTCGAGGGCGCTCCCGACGGCAACTTGAAGTTCTATGAGCGGTCCCACCGCTTGGAGGTTCGGAATTGACGAGGTGAAAGAAGGCAATTCACACTCCCAGGAGATCGGAAACGAAGTTTAGCGGAGTCTCAATTCTCACTATTTGCTTCACTAGGAACGGGACATTCCCGAACCGGCGGTAACCCTCTGATATTGCGTCTATTTCTGATTCGTATACTCCCACAACCGCGTCGCCGCGTACAAGAGCGAACTTGCCCTCCGCCGTCGAGAGAAGGTTGTCACGGTGGTGCTCATAGGCCTTCAATTCCGTCTCGAGAACATTTGCCATGATTTCTTACCTCAGCCGTTTCCCTTTCACGCTTGCGTGAGGCCATGGGAGCGGGCGTGGACTTGGCGAGCAAGATGCCGTTCGTGCATCAGCGCCGCAAGCTGGTTCCCGGTCATCTCCAGGTAGACCTTCTCGACCTGCGCCGGGAAGGAATCCCAACCGGCACCGCGATCTCCGACGAAGCGGGCAATTTGCGCATTTCCTTTCAGTGCTGCCCGGATGGGCTCGATCTGAGCCTTTGCTTCCGCGGGCGCCATCCTGGCCATGAGCGTGCCTACCTGTTCCCGCAACGCCTTGAAAAACGCCTGCTGATCGTCCAACACCGTTCCAACGGAACGCGGGCCGTGTCCCGTGCAAACGATCTGCGCGCCGAGTTTCTTGGCCGCCTCGAGTGTCTCCACCCATTTGCCCACGTCCCCATCGCCCACATAGTTGTAAGGCCCGTTGACGCAGACGTCCCCCGTAAAAAGGATCTTCTCTTTGGGGAGCCAGGCAAATGAATCCCCGTGCGTATGCGCCACTCCGAGGTTCATCACCTCGACGCGGTGTTTGCCGTCGTCAAAGATCAGCTCTCCCGAGTACAGAACTGTCGGCGGCTTGAGTTTGCTGGCCTTTACGTCGGCCCGGCCCTTTGCCGCATTTTCCCAGGCTCCCGGTTTGCTGTCGTAGTAGCCCGTTTCGTACCGTTTCATTTCCTCAATAACGCCGGTGTGGGCGACGGGCACCGCGCCGTTTTCCACGTAAACCTGATTTCCGTAAGCGTGGTCGCCGTGGTGGTGGGTGTCGAGCGCAAACCTGATCGGCTTGTCCGTCAGGGAACGGATCTTGCCGATAACCTGCTTTGCGCCGGCCGGGAAATTGGCATCGATCACCAGCACGTAATCTTCGAACATGATCCAGCCGTTGTTGCAGACTGCGTCCGCGTTGTCCGCCACTTGCCCCTCGTGGAAATAGATATCTGGGGCGACCAAGTCGATCTTGCCGACCTCGGGCGTCATTGCCGGAGCCGGCCCATCCAGCAACTTCGCCTCGGCGGCGAGGCTTAAGAAACCCCCGCTACTTGCCAAGAATTCCCGCCGGCTGACGTCGCACATTTTTCCCCCTTTTCGCATGTAGGCGTGCGGCTTGCCGTACCCTTTTGTTGCATCGTGCGCCACCGAACCAAGCGGGTACGGCAAGCCGTACCCCTACATGCCGGACTTGCGTCGCCGTGTATAGATCGCGGCGATGGAATCGCCCGTCCGATTCTCTCTCACGCTCTTGAACCTCCGATGAGAGCAAGCAAGTTGCGAGGGATCAGTTTCTTCGCCACTGGATCGACCAGAAGGCAAACCCTCCAGCTCCGTCGCCCCCAAGACCGCTTCCTCGCCCAGCTCACCAAATGCAACCTGCACGGCAGCCTTTCTTCCGTCAATAGTCAATAGCACTGCCGTGGTGTCCCTTTCCAGCGTTCGCCCATCTGCAAGCGTAAACGGCAGGCGCGAATAAACTACGGCGCCAAGCCTTTCAAGAATGTCCCGCGGAATCCAGGACAATGTCGCCCCCGTGTCTACCAGCAGCGAAACATTCTCGGTCCGCCCAGGAGCAGCCAGACTTGCCAGTTTCACCTCCACGTCGAACATGCCGTTGGCGACCTTCCTCTCTTTCGTAAGCAACCGGACGCGATGCCGTTCGCCCCAGACAGTCATGCAGGGATAGGCATCTCGTTCTGAATTGTTACCTTCGGGTCGTTGGTAGCCGGAGGCACGGGCAGCCCCTGCTCGCGTAGCAGCGCGATATGTTCTTCCACGCCCCAGCGAGCCTTGTAAAGGCAATCCTCAATCGAGTTGCCAACGCCGGTAAAGCCCTCAAGGTCGGGAGAGTAAAAGCCGAAGAAGTTGGGGTCCTCGGTTGCTTCGATGACAAGGGAGTGCTTCAGGTCGATCATCGCCCAACCTTCGACTTTTGTCACCCCTGGACCTTGGCCAGCAGCTCGACGAATTTCTCCTGCCGCTCGCCCTGGTCCAGTCCCAAATGTTTCTCCACATTCTGCGTGATGTTCATCGAGCAGAACTTGGGACCGCACATGGAGCAGTACTTGGCGTCTTTGTAGTAATTGTCAGCGAGGGTTTCGTCGTGCATGGCGCGCGCGGTATCGGGATCGAGCGACAGGTCGAACTGCTTGTTCCAGTCGAAGAGGAAGCGCGCGTAGCTGAGCGCGTCGTCACGGTCGCGGGCGCCGGGACGATGCCGCGCCAGGTCCGCCGCGTGAGCCGCGATCTTATAGGCGATGATGCCCTGATGGACGTCCTGCTTGTTGGGCAACCCCAGGTGTTCCTTGGGGGTCACGTAGCAGAGCATGGACGCGCCGTGCCAGCCGATCATGGCCGCGCCGATGGCCGAAGTAATATGGTCATAGCCGGGAGCGATGTCGGTCACCAGCGGGCCCAGGGTATAGAACGGGGCCTCGGAGCACAGCTCCATTTCTTTGTCCACTTGCAGCTTGATCTGGTCCATGGGGATGTGGCCGGGACCTTCGATCATCACCTGCACGTCGTACTCCCAGGCTTTCCGCGTGAGCTCGCCCAGTGTCTTGAGCTCGGCGAACTGCGCGTCGTCGCTGGCGTCGGCGATGGAGCCCGGCCGCAAGCCGTCGCCCAGCGAGAACGACACGTCATACTTCTGGAAGATCTTGCAAATGTCCGTGAAGTGCTCGTAAAGGAAGTTCTGCTGGTGGTTCTCTACCATCCAGTGCGCCAGGATCGAACCGCCGCGGCTCACGATGCCGGTGACGCGCTTGCGCACCAGCGGCACGTGCTCGCGCAGCACGCCGGCATGGATGGTCATGTAATCGACACCTTGCTCGGCCTGCTCTTCGATCACTTCCAGCATCACCGCGGCGGAGAGGTCTTTCACGCCCCTCACACGCGACAGTGCCTCATAAATGGGCACCGTACCGATGGGCACGGGGCTGGAACGCAGGATCGCCTCGCGGATGCGGGGAATGTCGCCGCCGGTGGAGAGGTCCATCACCGTGTCGGAGCCGTATTTCACGGCGGTGCGCAGCTTCTCCACCTCGCCGTCAATGTCGGAGGTCACGGCGGAATTGCCGATGTTGGCGTTGATCTTGCACTGGGCGGCGATACCGATAGCCATCGGTTCCAACTCGACGTGGCGAATGTTGGCCGGGATAATCATGCGGCCGCGCGCCACTTCCGAGCGAACGGTTTCCACGGGCAGCTTTTCGCGCCGGGCCACAAACTCCATTTCTTCCGTAGTGATGCCCTGCCGCGCGTAGTGCATCTGCGTCACCACGGGTCCAGTGCGCTTCTTCACCCATTCGTTACGGATTGGAGGCAACATGACTCTCACTCCTTCGCTGCATGACTTCTGGTTGTTGATTCAAGTTTCAGTCTACAACCCGCTGGGGACTTGTGCAAGCAAGCGGGGGTAAATGGTGAATTGTGAATGGCGATTGAGTGATCGGGTGACTGGGTGATTGCGTGATTGAAGAAAGCTAGTCCCACGGCTGAGCGCTTCTTTTCAATCACCCAATCACCCGATCACTCAATCACCATTCACTCGATCCGAGGTGATGGTTTGCCATCTCCCTCCTGCGACGGCGGGCCCGGTACCTCCACGACGCAGTTCAGCGCCGACGTTCCGCTCGACTCGGTATCCCGCACCACCTCGCGGACCCGATACGTGCCCGGCGCCACCTGAAAGCTGGTCTTGGCATTGAGGCCGGACTGGACGAACTTCTCCAGGGTTGCGTCTTTCAGATGAAGATCGAGCGACGCCTCCTTGGCGGCGACGTACTTCCCGTCGCGATCGAAGAGCGTGGTGTGGAAAATCAGCTTGTCAACACTGCGGTCTGCTTCCTTACGGAATTGCAGTTGGCGGACGTCGACATGAATCATCACTGTGAGCTTGGACCCGCTGTCGCCCGTTTTCTCCACCTGGGCGGTCACTTCCGCCGGCAGCCCGTGGAATTCCTCCTGCGAGAACACAGCTTTCTCTAGTTCGTCCTGGCTGGAAGCCTGCCCGGCCAGCGCCGTCGCGGAGGCAAAATACCCGCGCCGCGCCTGGACGGTGAGAGGCTCGCGACGGTTGAGCGTCACTTTAAGCGAATGGAATTTTCCGTCCAGCTTGATGTTCGGCGGGGAAAAAGTCAGCACATAGAAGACCTCAGGAACGGCCGCCGCTTGCCGAAAGCCATCGTTAAAATCGTTGCTGTTGTGGAAAAAGACGCCGCCCGTACCCGCGCTCAAATTAGCCATCACATCGCCGGACGCGACGGTGCCCATGTTTTCCATCCTGGTCTTTGCGGAGTCCAGGTCCGCACGAGCCATGTTATAAAATATGTGCGGGCTGCGTGCGGCCAGCCCTGTGGCGTCGATCGCACTAATGACGACTTCCTGTTGCAAAGCGCGGTTAGTGATGGCGTCTATTTTGTCCGCTTGTGTCTCGGTCAAGAATCCCGGAGAAACCAGCACCACACTGCGCTGACCCGGCATGGCAGCCAGGCGGCGAACGGCAATCTCGATCCCTTGCAGAGCATTCTGTGATTGCGCATCTGCCACGCTCCAAATCTGGGCAGACTCGCCCTGCACCCGATCTGTTACCTCGCGCGCGCAACTGGGAGTCTTGTTATCCAGGACTTCGCAATCACAGTGGTAGGCTTCCGAGAACGCAATGTCAAAGGCTTCGGTGTCGCGCCTTCGGTCGATCAGGTAGGCCTGATACTCCTCGATCTGTGGGCAACCCATCGGAGGGTGCGGTCGAGGCGCCAGCTTGAACAGCGCGTCATGGAGTTTCTCCCGGTCCTCGGTGAAATCGATCTGGTCCTTGCCGGTCGCGGTGAAGATCGCCACCCGGTCTTGCGGCCGGACCGCCGTCGTGACGTAGCGCCACGCGGCATTACGAGTTCGGTCGATTCCTTCCGCCTCCATGTGGTAATCGTCAAAGAAGACAATGACAAAACGCTGCGCGACGGCTTTCGCAGGAGCGCGTGGGACCTCGGCGGTTTTGCCCGCCGGCGCCGAAGGCACAGCTTCCGGGGCCGGGTTGGGCTGGCCGGTCTCGACCGTGAATCCCAAAATGTCCTGGGCCTTGCCGTCGTCGAACAACCGGAAGTCCTCTTGGCGAAGACTGCCCACCGGGCGGTCCTTGCCGTCGCGCACCACCACCCTCACCGTCACCAAGTTGCGTTCGACGCGAAGCTGGAACGACGGTTTGACGACTTGGCTTTGGCCTTCGTGGGCCTGGACTTCGGGAGGGTTGGGATTTTGCGGCGTCGCGCCGGGGCCGGCGGAGAGCAACCAAACCGAAAGCGCCACCCAGGAAAGAAGGTCTCGACCCAAGCCGCGAGCGCGGACCCGCAGGGAAGCTTGACCCATCGATCGTCCTCTCTAAGAGTTCCTTCCTTCACTATACGCCAAAACCGGCGCGTAGTCGGAAGGGAGTCAAGAGTAGTGGGTAGGGCGTAGGAGTAGGCTCTCGGAATCCCGACTCCCGACCCCCGACTCCCTTACCCATGATCAAGGGTGGTCGTGCTTCTGGTCGACTTGGACGTCGAAGAGCCGGTAGTCCGAGTAACGGTGCTGGTTGTGGAAGAGATACTGCTTCAATTGCCCGGTCACGGTGACTTCACGCGGCAGCCACAACGTCTTGCCACCTTGCCTGAAGCTCACTTCGGAATACACGACTTGGGTGGTCTCTTTCTGCAAGCCGACGTTCACTTCAGGTTGTTGAATATCAGTCCGCAGGCGCAGGATCCTGAAGCTCACCGGATCGATCCAGGCCACTCCCTGCAAGAAAATGGCTACGCTCTGGCTGAGGAACTGGACGCGCGCCACTTGCCGTGCCACAGCGGGTCGCTGGGCAAACGCGACCACGTAGGTGTTCTGCCTTTCCATCGCTTCACGCCCCAGGTAGCGGAAGCGGGAGTCAGGCTGATAGTCAGGATGGAAATGCACAGACATGGCGACAAATCCGACCGTGACGACCGTCTCTCGGGCATCGGGCTGCACCAGTGCACCTTTATCGTCGGTTCGAAACTCGCGGAGGCGGCCTTTCTTCGCGCCCGCTTGGGCCAAAGCCAGATAGTTGTACTTGTCATCGTGATGAAAAGCGCCGGCCCCGAACGCGGTATCGACCATGGAGGTAACGCGCTCGGTGCAAGTGGTATTGGGAAAATTATCGAAAAAAGCCCCCACGTCGGCTCCCACGCGCTGCAAGATCTGCGGCAAAGGGTCCTGATTCTCCGCGGGCTCCAGGTGCTTCAGCTCGGGGACCGCCTTGGCGAGTTCAGCAGGACTCATATCCACGAACGTCTTAGGAGCCTCTTGGGGCTCGTCTCCGCTGGCTGTCACCAGGCTGCGATCGGCATAAAGCTGAAGCGCCGGGTTGAGCTCGTGGGGCCGGGCTTCAGAGGATTGAATTAGGGGCAGGCCGAACCCTTGCGCTGTGGTGACAGAATGGGCCACCAGAACCAGGACCGCGAGCGCACGGCCCTTCGGAGCGCCTTGGCGGAAGCGGAGGGTCGGAGCGTGGATGGAACGCGGGTGCATGGAGGACAATCATGAACGATGAATGCTGAATGATGAACTGAAGGCGGCTTAACCGCTTTTTCAGTTCCATCATTCATCATTCAGCATATTCAGCATTCATCATTTCTTCTGATAAACCCTGACATAATCCACCAGCATCTGTTGCGGGAAGACAGTGGTAGAGTCCGGCGCTCCGGGCCAGTCGCCGCCTACGGCCACGTTAAGAATAATGAAAAAGGGATGGTCGAAGGCCCACGTCGAGCCGGCGGGCAGGCTGGAAGCCGTGTCCGTGGCGTAGAGGTTGCTGTCGACGTAGAAGCGGACAACGTTGGGCTCCCACTCCACGGCGAAAACGTGGAAGTCGTCGGCGAACTGCGCGCCGCTGGGAAGCGTGTAGGAGTTGGAAACGCCAGTCCCACCGGTGTAGCCCGGGCCGTGGATGCTGCCGTGGATCATCGAGGGTTCTTTGCCGATGTTCTCCATGATATCGATTTCGCCGCACTGCGGCCAGCCGACCTGCCCGATATTGTTGCCCAGCATCCAGAAGGCGGGCCACATGCCTTGCCCGTAGGGAGTCTTGATGCGCGCTTCGAATCGCCCGTAAGCCTGGCTGAAAAGGTTGGCGGTCAGTAGGCGCGCCGACGTGTAATTGCGCGTCACCCCGTCGGACCCGGTGTAAGTTTCTTTCAGCGCCTGGATCACCAGGTTGCCGTCCTGAACGTACGCGTTCTGGGTCCGGCTGGTGTAGTATTCGAGCTCGTCGTTGCCCCAACCGTTGCCGCCCACGTCGTAACCCCACTTCGTCGAATCGGGAGCCGAGCCGTTGGGGCCGCTGAACTCATCGCTCCACACCAGCGTCCACTGCGGGACGCTCGGCGGCGACGGAGCGCTGCTCATGCTCCCGCCACCACAGCCTGAAACCACAAGCAGGAGGACCACCAAGCTGACTTCGGGCCGAGCGCGCATGCGACCCATAACTACCTCCGGACACTTCAGATCAACTTCCTCTATGGTCTATAAGATGGCTGGCCCGAACAAAAGGGTCTGAGAGAGGAATGCTGAATGCTGAATGATGAATGATGAACAAAAAAGACCAGCACCCCGCGCTTCTGCTCATAATTCGTCATTTCGGCATTCATGATTTTCCTTCTGCACCTGTGCGTTTAGATTCTTCACGCCTTCAAATCGTCAATCGGCAATTCGCAATGAAACCGCTCGGCGGCATCCGCGGCAAGCGTGGCTGCTTTTGAGGTCGATCCATTCCACGGCGTGGGAAGGGGCCATAACGCAATCGTAGTCCTCGCAATGGGTCAGGCCCAGGGTGTGGCCAAGCTCGTGGATGGCTTCTTTCAAGAGACGCTGGTACAGAAGGTCACGGTCAGGCGGCAGTCCATAGAACTCCTGTCGAAGGCGGTAAGTAGAAACCAAAGCGCAGCCACCTTCGAGTTGCGCCTCACCGAAAACGAAGGTGAGGATAGGGATATACAAGTCCAGCGGCGTCACGCCAAGGACTCGCCAGCACGCGGGGGTCAGGTGCTTTTGCATGCGGGCCAGGAGGTCGGTTGAATAGTATTGTTGCCGTCCGGAGTGGAAAGAAGGGGCTGGGTCAAGAGCGGCCGGCGCGACCTCGCACCGGACTTGGAACTCGGCGGAAATCGCCGCGGCCAGCCGGCTTAAGTGCAAGCTCGGGCTTAGGTCGGGGCTTAGCTCCGGCGCCGGGTCTGGCGCCCGTCCTGCCTTTAGCCCCAGCCCCGACCCATCGGAGTTCCTTCCCACGATCGGCAATAACTGAACCACGTTCATGGGGTTTCAACCGGCGTCTTCTTCCACCCGTACTTCTTGAGCTTACTATGCAGCGTGACGCGATCGATATCCAGAGCCTCCGCAGCGCGCGTTTGGTTGCCGCCGCACTCTTCAAGCACGCGCAGGATGTGGAGGCGCTCGGCATCTTCCAGTTTCCGGACCCCGGCGGCCGCCTGCGCTCCGTTCAAGCGGTTAGCCCCCTGGATTCCATTGGCGGCACCCGCCTGCCCGGGCAGTTTCAGCGTGAAGTCCTCTTCACCGATCTCGGGCTCTCGGGCCACCACCATGGCACGCTCGACGGCGTTCTCCAGTTCGCGCACGTTGCCGGGCCAATCGTATCTCTGCAAGAGGTCCATGGCCTTGGGCGAAACGCGCACGATCCGCTTGCTCATGCTGAGCGAGAACTTGCGGACGAAGTGGTCGACCAGGAGGGGAATATCTTCTTTGCGCTCGCGCAGCGGCGGCAGCTCAATCTGGAAGACGTTGAGACGGTAATAGAGGTCGGGACGGAACTTACCCTCCTCCACCAGTTGCTCGAGGTGCTTATTGGTGGCCGCTACGCAACGGAAGTCTACTTTGATCGGCTGGCTCCCGCCTACGCGGGTAATCTCGCGCTCTTGGAGAACGCGCAGCAGGTCGGTTTGGGTTTTCAGGCTGATGTCGGCGATCTCGTCCAGGAACACGGTGCCGCCCTCAGCGACCTCGAAATTGCCTTTCTTGCGGTACTGCGCTCCGGTGAAGGCGCCTTTCTCGTGGCCGAACAACTCGCTCTCCAGCAGCGTTTCCGCCAAGGCTCCGCAGTGGATCACCACCAGCGGATTGCATCGGCGGGGGCTGGCGGCGTGGATGGCGCGCGCCACCAACTCCTTGCCCGTGCCGCTCTCGCCGGTGATGAGGACCGTGGCTTCCGTAGGGCCGACGGTTTCGATGGCCTCGAACACGCGCTTCATGGCCGCGCCCTGGCCGACCAGTTCCTGCGGGCGTGTCGCTGCGGCCACCGTCTCGCGCAGCCGCACGTTCTCTTTTTCGACGCGACGGTGGGCCAGCGCGTTGTGCACGGTGTGGGCGATATCATCGGGATCGAAGGGCTTGGTGACATAGTCGTAAGCGCCGTTCTTAAGCGCCGCCACCGCGGTTTCCACCGAGGCGTAGCCGGTCATGATGATGACGATCAGTTCCGGATTCGCTTCCCGCAGGCGGCGTTGCAGTTCGATACCGTCGGTCCCCGGCATCTTGATATCCACCAGCGCCAGGTCCCAGTGGGTCTGACCCACCAGTTTCAGCGCCTGCGGGGCGCTCTCCGCGGTGCCCACCTCGTAGCCTTCCTCGTGGAACCACTTGCTGAGGGAATCGCGCACGATGATCTCGTCATCGACAAGCAAGATGCTTCCTTTTTCGTTCACGTTCACTTACCTCCATGTACCGCGGGCGTCCCGCCCGTTGTGCCGCGGGCATCTTGCCCGCGCATCTTAGCCGGAGCTGTCTGCTCCCGCACTGGCGCGAGGCGCCCCATCCCGTCAGGGTGGGAGGCCGGGACCGTTGCGCTGCGGACGCCATGCACCGGAAGCGTGATGGTGAAAGTAGTGCCCCGTCCCGGATCGGAAGCCACCTCAATGCGCCCTTGGTGACGCTCAACGATATTCTTCGATATTGCCAATCCCAGGCCGACCCCGTGCCCGCGCTCCTTGGTCGTGAAGAAGGGCTCAAACAGGTTGGGCAAGAGGTCCGGCGGGATTCCCACCCCGTCATCCTGGATCTGGAGCTGGACCTCGGCCGTCTCGGGCAGAAGGCGGCTGCGCACCGCCAGGCTGCCGCCCTTGGGCATCGCCTCGATGGCGTTCATAATCAATGCCACGAGCACTTGCTCGATTTGCGCCGGATCGCAGCGGACGGCGGGGAGATCGGCGGCCAAGTTCAGGTTCAAGTCGATATTGCCCAGATCGAGTTGGTGTTGCACCAGCCGGACGGAACGATCGACGACGCCGTTCAGGTCGGCCGGCTCAAAGTTGATGGGCGTGGCGCGCGCAAACGTCAGCATGTTGCGGACGATTTCGCCGCAGCGGCGGCTTTCCGATTCGATCAGGTCGAGCGAACTAAGCGCATCCTCTCGCCGCGACCCGTCCCATCGGGCCACCCACTTCTTCAACAACTTGGCATAAGTGAGAATGCCGGCGAGCGGGTTGTTGATCTCGTGCGCCACCACGGCGGCGAGCTTGCCGATCGATGCCATCTTCTCCACGTGTAGCATGTGCTCGTGGGCGCGGTTGAGCTCCTCCGTTTTCTGCTCTACACGCACTTCGAGCGTCTTTGTCCAGTCGGTCAGTTCGCGATGGGCCTCGGAAAGTTCGCCGGTCATCTTGTTGAACGAATCGGCCAGCACTCCCAGCTCGTCTCGCGAATGGACGGCAATCGTGTGATCGAGATCCCCCTGGGCCACTTGGCGAATCCCGTTCGTGAGGTCATTAATGGGTTTGTGAACCACCACCCAGATGAAAGCGACGCTCACCAGCGACATCAACATCACGGCCACGGCTGTGAACTCGGCCAGCCGCGCCTGGTGTTGGGCCACCTGGGCGTCCACCGTGTCAAGCGAAAGGTCGGTATCAATCACGCCCAGAATGCGGCGATCGGGCGGGTGGGCATGGCAACTGGCGTTCGAGCAGGTGGCGTCGTTTTCGATGGGCCGGATCGACCCCAGCACGCGGTGACCTTGAGCGTCAGTGAAGATGCGGGCCCGGTCAGGACGATTGAGCTTCGCCAGCGGTTGGGTTTGAGAGTGGCAGCCGTAGCAGGCCTCGGCGCGCTTATCCACGAGTTTGCTGACTTCGCTAGGGTCGGTGGAGAAGCTGATCCGGCCTTCCTCGTTGAAGATCCGGATGCGGCGGATGCCCGGCTCGCTCCCAATGGTCTGAATAACCTGATAGAGGGCGTCCCGGTCGTTGCGCAGCATCTGGTAGCGAGTGCTGCGCTGGATCAGGTCGCCGATCCGGTCTACGCTCTGCAGCACCGTCTCTTCCGACTGCCTTCGCTGCAAGCGCAGGTTCAGATAGCCGAACAGCGTAAATAGGGCGACCGTGCTGAGCACCAGGCTGAGGGCCAGCTTGGCCGCCAAGCCAATGCGAAGTTTCGCGTCCCATGGCGCCTGACTCTCCATGGTTCACGCCTTTCCGGCTTGAGAGAATACAAAATCACCGTGAGCTACCGGCAGGCTCGCATTGCCCTGCCGAGTCCGGGCTGCCGGGGCTTTGGCCTCGGGAAAGATCGGCAGATACTTCACCGCCAGCGTGAAAATGGCAAAGCCAGCGGCCACGATACTGGCCGTAATGGCGATCTCAGTCCATTTGGGGAAGTAGTGCAAGCCGGCGGATGCTTCCATGCCAGTGATGCTGACGTTCAGGCGGTTGGTGATGAAGCCCAGCAACACCAGCACCGAGGCGAGGTAGAGTCCGCCTGTGCTCTCGCGAATCCTGCGATTCATCAGCAGGGCGATGGGCAACAGGAGCCCGAGCGCCACTTCCAGCAGGAAGAGGTTGGTCTCGTAGCCCGGATGTCGCAAATACTGAAGAGCGCCCCGGTGATAAAGGTCCTCGAAACGCAGAACGGCGTAGACGGCGAGCGCCACCACCAGAACACGCCCCAACGAAATCAGCAAAGGCAGTTCGAGTTGCTTGCCGAAGGCCTTCGAGCTCATGTACGACTCGAAAATGGTCATGGCCAAGCCCACGCAGATCGCCGAAATGAAGAAAAAGACGGGCAACAGCGGGCTGTACCACAAGGGGTGAAGTTTCTCCGGGACGATCAAGTAAAGGCTGCCCAGCGAGGACTGGTGCAGAGTGGAGAGGAGCACACCCAGAATCACTAGAGGAATCACGATGGCGTGCTGAATTCGCAGAGCCTTCTCCAGGTTGAGCCGTTCGAAGACAATCGGCGCGAACTCCAGGGCTAAGACTGTAGTGTAAAGCGTTACGCACCAAGCCACCTCGAACATCACCGAGTGTGGGTTCCACATCACCAACGGGTGCCAGATGCGGTAAGGACGCCCCAGATCGAAAAGCAGCGCCACCACCACCAGCACGTAGCCGAGGAAGGCCGTCAGAACCGTCGGGCGGATGATGGGCCGGAATCGCTCCAGATTGAAGATGTAGACGGTGGCAGTGAGCGTGAAGCCGCCCGCCGCCAGCATCACGCCGCACATCACGTCGAAGCCGATCCACAAGCCCCACGGGAACCTGTCGCTCAGGTTGGTGGAAGCGCCTAGCCCGCGCGTATAACGCAGCACCGTCGCGTAGGCCCCGGCCAGAAGGACAACCGTCATGATCGTTTTCCAGAAAGTGAACTTAGGCAATCTCATTGTTTCCCATTCCCATCGTTGTCCTTCTTGGCCTGGCGTTCCTTGGCTTCGGCTGCGGCTACTTCGGCACGCCGATGGGTAATCCACCAGACTCCACCCAGCAGGACACCGCCCAGCGAAACGATGTCCGGAAGACGCGAGAGCACGCGGTAGGTGAGCATCGGGAGCGGTTCCGTAGGAGTATGGAGACCAAACAAATCAAACGGTACGCTGGAGAGTTCCAGCACCGAAGTTCCACCGACCTCTTCAAGGCCGTAGATATGGTTTATGTACTGGTTAGGTGCCTTGTCGATGCGATCCTTGGCCTCTCGAATCAATTCATCCCGATCTCCGAACTTGGTGGCACCGGTAGGGCAGGCCTCAGCACACGCTGTCGGCCGCCCCGCTGCCACGCGGTCGGCACACATGTCGCACTTGCGCACCCGCGGCAGCACTTTGCCCCACTCGTACTTGGGAACGCCGAACGGGCAGGCCAACATGCAGTATCGGCAACCGATACAGCGAGATTCGTCGTAGGTCACGGGGCCCAACTCGGTCTTGCGCAGCGCTCCCACCGGACACACCGACGCGCACGTGGGGTCCTGGCAGTTCATACAGAGCCGGCGCATGAACTTGTCGCCGTTGGTCATGACAACCGTGAGCTTGTGGGCGGAGATGACTTGTTCCGTAGCGACGTTATCGTCATAAGGCAGGCTGTTTCTATCTGCGCAAGCCTTCTCGCAGAGCCTGCATCCAATGCAGACGGTTGCATCATAGAGAATTGCTTTACTCATCTGCGTTCTCCCGAAACAGCCGCTGTACCCAGGAAGTGCTCATTGGAGATGAGAACATCAACGATCGCGTGAGCGTTCTGCGCGCGGCAGGCTTCATGACGGCGTCCCGAACTGTTCAGGTCTTCAGCACCGAGCGTTGCAATACTCTACAGTCTTAGTCGAGGGAACGTGAAAAGGCTATGATGCGGGTCACCTGCGGCTGTGACCGAGGTCACGCGGCGATCGTGCTGAGAACTCTGGGTTTGCAAGCGGACGCAATGCCAACCGGGCAGAACTTCCTTGGTCAGAAATTCAGGTCACCGACTTCTGGCGTAAAGCGGGTTGCGTCTGGCGCTTGATACTTCCAGGAGGATGCGGTTCGCGACCCTTGGTACGGCTTTGGCGACTTCCGAGGAGAGTCCGGTACCTGCCTCAAAGTTGCGGCCCTCAATCCCATAAACGATGAAGTGGGGTGGAAGTTGGTGCAAAGTCCGCGACAACTCGACGGCCTCGACCAGACTGAAGGCGTGGGTCGAGCCGCGGAAGGCTTCCGGGGGAAGGGCCGCCAAGGCCGTAAGGGATTGGAGGCTGGCGTCGAGGCGATAAGTGGTGCCGGGTTCGGCGCCGGAGTGAACCGCATCCACGACTATCACCTTCTCGGCGCCCTGCCAAGTTTCCATCAGCGCGGCGCCGTCACCGTTTTGCTCGAGCACGGTGAAGGTCGGATTGGGACGCTCGGCCAATCGACGGGCGACGATCAATCCGACGGCGTCGTCGCGCCGATACTCATTGCCGACACCAATCACCAGGAGCCGGCCGACGACGACGGACTGACCGGGTTGGCTCATCTTTATCGTTGCTAACTCTTGCTGTTCACTGTGCTGCCCGCTTCCACGGCACGATCGCCACAAGCACACCCGAATTTACAACAGTGATGCTGCAATCTCCACGATCTTCCGTGCCACCTTGATCGCCAGCTTGGCGTCATCCTCGTGCGCAATTTGTCCCTCGTGAATGATCGCCCCTTCCACGGCCGGCGCCAATGTTTCTTTGAAGTTGAACCGAGCCGCCCTCTCCCGGCGTCGGATACTCGCCGGCCTTAAGCAACAGTTGGTATGGAAGATCAATCGAGACGCGGACGTTCGCCATGGGGATTGCGCTACTCGGAATAATAGATCACTCTCAGCTTGCCCTCGAAACCGTTATCCTTGGCATAGCGGTATAATTTACCTGAATAGGCGTCCGTCACTTCCTCTGGCTTTAGGCCAGTCGGAAATGAAACGTGCGCCACCAGTTGACCGTTCTGCTCAAAGATCAGCGCCCGCACTTGGCCGGTGTCACTGTCGAACGTCGAAAGGTACTTCCCGTAAAGTTGGCCGACCTCGTCGTCATATGCAACGTCCGGTTGGAACGGCATACGCAATCCTCCAATCACATCAGGCCCAGCCGGTTCCCCCGCCCTAACACGCCAAGCCAATACACTCGCGTATTCCCACATCCTACATCCCTGGCGCTTGTTTTTCCAGTCGAATCGCCTCATCGCCGCAGAGCTCGCGCAGCCGGCGCAGTAGTTCATCATCGGTCTTTACGCCGTGGCGGCCGCAAAACCAACGCTCCACCTGCCACCCGGCCACCTGCCTGGTCTACTTCCGATCGAGCTTCAGCGTCAAAAAATGCGTGGCGCACGAAATGCAGGGATCGTAGTTGCGAATGGCCTGCTCGCACTGCCACTGCAACTTCTCCGGCGGAAGGTCCAGATGCTTGGGGATGAATTGCCAGAGGTCCTGCTCGATCGTCTTCTGATTCTGGGAGGTGGGAGGAACGATCTTGGCGTCCAGGATGGCGCCACGCGCGTCGATCCGGTAACGGTGGTAAAGAATCCCTCGCGGCGCCTCGGTACACCCATAGCCGACCCCGGCGCGCACCGGCACCTCCACCGCCGGCTTCTCCGGCATCTCATATCCCTGAATGAGGCGCAGGGCCTCATCGCAGGCGTACACGGTTTCTACGCTGCGCACGATAATGCTCTGGAACGGATTCGAGCACGCCGGTCCCAGTCCGGCTTCCCGGGCAGCTTCCTGAGCCAGGGGCGAGAGCCGGTCGAAGTTCAGGTTGTACCGAGCCAGCGGGCCGACAAAGTAAGCACCCTGACCTTTGAGCGTGGAATGCAACGCGTTCGAGTACTGCACCTGCTCTTCCACGAAGTTCTCTTCGTAGCGGTCCACGGTGATGTCCAGTCCGCGGTTGGAAACCAGGTGTCCTTCATTGAAGGGATACTCGTCCGGGTGGCGGAGAGCCACAAACAGATAGTCCTGGTCGAAATCCGGGAAGGGGAACTTCGCCACCAACCGGACTGTTTCAAGGGCGGCGTCGCGCGCCCACTTCAACCGCTCGGCCAACGGCTCCAGATCGTGGCGTGTGGGCACTTTGTAAAAGCCGCCCACCCGCACGTTGATGGGGTGAATTTCCCTTCCTCCCACTACCGTGACGATCTGGTTTCCCGCCTTCTTCAGTTGCAGGGCGCGTTGGACCACGTCGGGGTGATCCTTGGCCATCTGGATGGCATCCTCATAGCCCAGGAAATCCGGAGCGTGCAGCATGTAGACGTGGAGGACATGACTCTCGATCCACTCGCCGCAGTAAAGGAGTCGGCGCAGATCCCGCAGGGGGCCTTCCACCTGCACGCCGAGCGCATACTCCATGGCGTGGACCGCACTCATCTGGTAAGCGACCGGACAGATGCCGCAGATGCGCGCCGCGATATCCGGAGCTTCGGTGAACTGGCGCCCGCGCAGGAAGGCCTCGAAAAAGCGCGGCGGCTCAAAAATCTTCAGCTTGACGTCAACGACCTTGTCGTCCCGAATCTTGACGTCCAGGCCGCCTTCGCCCTCTACTCGGGCCAGGTAATCAACCTTTAGGGTTCTGGTCTTCATGGGCTTCGCTCTCCCTGCGGAACGCCTCGGCAAACGCATTGAAGCCGCGGAACGCGCGCACTAAGTCTGGCTCCGTCGCGCCCAGGCGGACCCAGCCCTCGCTGAGCGAAACGGTGTTGGGCGTCTCCATCGGGCCGAAGCATCCGTAGCAACCCCGGTTGTACGACGGGCAGATCGCGCCACAGCCGGCGTGGGTGACAGGTCCCAGGCAGGGGGTGCCCTGCGCCACCATCACGCAGACGGTCCCTCGCCGCTTGCACTCCACGCAGACGCTGTGAGAAGGCGTGTTGGGTTTGCGCCCGTTCAGGAAGGCGCTGAGGACCTCGACGAGCTGATACTTGTTGATGGGACAGCCGTGCAGCTCAAAATCGACCTGCACATGGTCGACGATAGGCGTAGACTTGTTGAGGGTCTGGATGTACTGGGGCGTAGCATAGACCATCGAGGTAAAATCTCGAACGTCCTTGAAATTCCGCAGCGCCTGGATGCCGCCCGCCGTAGCGCAAGCCCCGATGGTAATCAGGAACTTGGAGGCGCGCCGCACCTGGTGAATACGTTCCGCATCGTGCGGCGTAGTGATAGAACCTTCCACCAGCGACAGATCGTAGGGACCCTTAACCACGGCGCGCGAAGCTTCGACGAAGTTGGCGATCTCCACCTGGCCGGCAACGGCCAGCAATTCGTCTTCGCAGTCTAGCAGGCTCAACTGGCATCCGTCACAAGAGGCGAATTTCCAGACGGCAAGCTTCGGTTTTGCACGCGCGGCCATTTTCAGATCTCCCTGATGGCAAACATCGGCTGAATCCGGTCGTAGCGGAACACAGGCCCGTCCTTGCAGATGAACGTGGACCCGTACTGGCAGTGCCCGCAGAAGCCCAGCGCGCACTTCATGTTGCGTTCCATGGAAATGTAGATGTTCTCGATGGCGACCCCGCGCTTTTCGAGCTCCTGCACCGTGTACCGCATCATGACCTCGGGGCCGCAGACCATCGCCACCGTGCTGTGCGGGTCAAAGGGGGCGCGTGGGATGAGGGAGGTCACCACCCCCACGTTGCCGCGCCAGTTGCCCATGGCCCGGTCGACGGTGACGTGAACCTCCAGATCGAAGCGCAAGCGCCACTGCTGCAGTTCGCGCCGGAACAGGATGTCCGCAGGCGTGCGCGTGCCATAAAGCAAGACCACCTTGCCGTAGTACTTGCGCGCCGCCAACACCTGGTAAAGCGTGGGCCTTAGCGGGGCCAGCCCGATACCACCCGCCACGATCACCACGTCGGCGCCGCGGGCTTGGGTCACTGGCCACCCCACTCCATAGGGACCCCGCACTCCCAGCGAATCCCAGGGTTTCAGCCTGCGCATGGCACGCGTCACGGTCCCGACCTCGCGCGTGGTGTGCACGAGTATTGCCGGCTTTCCGGGATCGCCGCTGATGGAGATTGGCACCTCGCCCACGCCGAAGGCGTAAAGCATATTGAACTGGCCCGGCGCAAAGACCAAATCGCGGGCTCCGCCTTCCGGCTCCAGCTCCAGGGTGAAAGTATCGGACGTTTCCTGCCGTAGTTTTTGCACCCGGTAAGGGCGCGGCAGCATGGGGTCCGGCGCGGCCGCGGCGGTCATGAATTCAATGGGAGTCGTAGACATTGAGGAGTTGTAACCTCGTCGCTGTAAGATGGTCTACCATCACCTGGGAAAATCGCTTCATCAATTCGTAACCCAGGCAACAGTCGTTCTCGCATTTTTGTCGGAGGCATTTTCCGTCCAGGGCGATGGCCCGGGTCAGCTCCACCGCCCGAGCGTCGAACCTCCAACGGAAAGGCGGTACCAGCCATGACCAGCCCAAGATATCGCCGGCGCCAAGCGTCTGGATGGTGATGCCTCCCCGTTCCGGGGCGTAAACATCGAGCGCCACCTTGCCCTGCCGCAGGAGGTAGAAGTTGTTGGCCTCCTGCCCTTCGCGCAGGATGAACTGGCCGGCGTCAAAGCGCACATTGGAGGCACATCCGACCAACAGTTCCATGTGCTCCTGTTTCATACCTGCAAAAAAAGGGTGTTCGATGAGAATGCGCTCAAGAGTTTCCATTATTTTATCAGCCTCCCTTCGTATTGACGATTGCCGATTGAAGAGCTATCAGCCATCAGCACTCAGAATATGTGAAAAAATTAAACACAGAGGCACGGAGACACAGAGAAGACAAAGAGAATCACATGAAGAGGTCATTTGTTTCCCGACGTTTCCCATTTTTCTCTGTGCCTCTGTGTCTCTGTGTTGGAAGCTCCTTGGCAATTGCTTCACACCTTCAAACGCCCGCCTGTTACTGGGCTGAAGGCTGAGAGCCGATGGCTGAGTACCTTTTTCAATCGTCAATCAGCAATCGGCAATCAAAGACCTGCCTCGGTCTCGCGAATAGCGCGAACTTCCTGGGTAATGTCGATAGCCACCGGGCACCAGGTGATACATCGTCCGCAGCCGACACAGCCGGACGTCCCAAACTGGTCGATCCAGGTGGCGAGTTTATGGGTCATCCACTGGCGATAGCGCGCGCGGGCCGTCGAGCGAATGCTGCCGCCGTGGATGTATGAGAAATCGGTCGTGAAGCAGGAGTCCCATTTGCGCCAGCGCTCCGCGTGCTCGCCCTTGAGGTCGGTGACATCTTCTACCGTATTACAGAAGCAAGTCGGACATACCATGGTGCAATTCGCACAGGTGAGGCAGCGCGTCGCCACCTGGTCCCAACGGGGATGCTCGTAGTTGCGGTAGAGGAGTTCCTTGATGCCGTCGGTGTCCAGGCTGCGGCCCATGTGTTCAGCGGTTCGGGCGACGATGTCCCGCGCCTTAGCCTTCTCAATTTCGGAGGCTATGCGACAGGCGGGCTGGGCGCGCTGGAGAAGTTCAGCCAACACTCCTTCCCCGGCTTCGGTGCCGGCCTCAACCACGAAGTAGTGGGCGCCGTCCTCTAAAACCTCGGTCAGAGCCAGGTCAAATCCGGACGTGGCCTTGGGACCCGTCTTCATCGAGACGCAGAAACATGTCCCGCTAGCTTGGCCGCAGTTGACGGCAACGACAAAGGTCCTCTCGCGTCGGGATCGATACGACGGGTCGGCCCAGTTTCCACTCAGAAACACCTTGTCCTGAATGGCGATAGCATTCAGCTCGCATGCGCGCACACCGAGAAACGCCATCTTGGGGATCTCGACACCATCTTCCTCCTTGATCTGGAAAGTGCCGCCGGCGCGCTCGGCCTGCCACAAACGCAGCACCGGCGGATGGAGGAATCGCTTCCAGGAATGGGGCCCGACGTTATATCCAAAGAGGGCTTGGTCCTCGCGCCGTTCCAAGCGGTAGGTTCCACCGTCTTGCCGATCCGTCCAGCCGGCGGGCAAATCAGCGGCCTTGGCAAGGTCGTCGTACACAATGGCCCCGTCCCGCAGCGTGGGCCCCAGAATTTGGTAACCTTTATGGGTGAGCACGTCAAACAGCGCTTGAAACTGGTCGCATTCCAGGATCGCGTGGTCGTGACGCGAGAGGATTGGTTCCGTCATGAGTGTCCCTTTTCGTGAGCCTCTACGCGGTTTCTTCTTACGAACTTCGCCGGCGGAATCATCTACACTCATGCCGGCGCCTCCGGTCCCTCTCTAAGGGGCCAACTGTACCACCGTTTGGTGCAGATACACCAGGGAACCGCGAACGATAGCGCCGCCTTGCAAGGGGTTCCCACACGCCGGCCCGCACCAATGAAGAGAACCTTGGGCATCTAGTCGCGCCTCCGAGCGTCGAGTATTCGGCCGTCGGCCGCTATCAGTTGCACCTCCAGAGGCATCTGGCCGAGCGCATGCGTCGAGCAACTCAGGCAGGGGTCGAAAGCGCGAATGACTGCCTCAACCCGATTCAACATGCCCTCAGTGAGACGCCGGCCGTCCACGAAGTGCTTTGCCGTCTGGAGGATGCTGCGGTTCATGGCCAGATTGTTGTGGCCGGTGGCGATGATCAGGTTCGCCCACCTCATGGCACCCTTCTCGTCCACCTTGTAGTGATGGATGAGGATGCCGCGCGGAGCTTCGGCGATACCGATTCCTTCCAGAGCGTTCACGCTGGCGTGGGCACGCACGTGTTTCTCCAGGATTATCGTGTCGTTCAGCAGGACTTCCATGCGTTCCAGGGCGTAGAGCGCTTCCACCAGGCGCGCGTAGTGGAAGTGGAACGAGCTCTGGACCACTTTGCCAAAGCGCTGGTGGAATTCCGCGAATTCGGCGTCGGCTTCGGGAGTGCCGCAGCGGTCGGCCACATTGAGCCGGGCCAGGGGGCCGACGCGGTAGACGCCGTCCGGATACCCGAGAGGCTTGAAGTAGGGTGCCTTGAGGTAAGACGTAGGCAGGGCCGCCTCACCGATGAACTTGGCATAGTCGCGGGCGGCGATCTGGTCGGCGATGATGTTCCCTTCAGCGTCGCGAAAACGGATCTGGCCGTCGTAGAGTTGCAGGTAGCCGTCCGCATCGACCAAGCCGGCGTACAGGGTCGGAGCGTTGCCGAAGTTCGCAATTTCTTCTTGGAACTGATCCACTACGCCTTTGAAGAGCTGCAGCGTGCGGTGAGCGATGGCCTTGGCGTCCGGCAGTCCGGCCAGAATGCGGTCGCGCACGGCGACGTCGAGGGGAGCGTTGACGCCGCCAGGAACGGTCCAGGAGGGATGGATACGCTCCTTGGCCAAGCCTTCGATCACCTGCTGGCCGAACTTGCGCAGGGCGATGCCGTCGCGGGCCAAGTCGGGGTGCGTGGCGAGAATGCCAAGAACATTGCGCTGCGCCGGGTCGGAGTCCATGCCCAGCAGCAGGTCGGGCGCCGAAAGATGGAAGAAGCTGAGGGCGTGCGATTGCACGATCTGGCCGCAGTGCAGCAACTCGCGCAGTTTGGCGGCCGCCTCGGGGATGCGCACGCTCATGATGGCGTCGCACGCCTTCGCCGATGCCAGCAGATGACTGATCGGGCAGATGCCGCAGATGCGGGCGGTGATGGAGGGCATCTCGTAGAACGGGCGCCCCTCCGTGAACTTTTCAAATCCCCGCACTTGCGTAACATGAAGCTGGGCGTCAGCAACCTGCCCGTCGTCATCCAGGCGAAGGGTGACCTTGGCGTGACCCTCTATACGCGTGACCGGTTCAATGGTGATCTTTCGCATCGCAGACTCCTCAGCCGAACTTGACCTGGGAATTGAGCTCCGGCCGACGGCCATTCAACAACTCCGTGAGTACGAACTTTATGGCGGAGGCCGGCGGCGGACAGCCAGGGACGTAAAGATCCACCTTTACCACTTCGTGAATGGGCACAGCGTGCTTCAGCAGTTGGGGCACGCCCTCGGTGGGGACGCCGGGGTTCGTGTCGACGCCTTCCACATAGATTCGCTCGAGGAGTTTCTTCACTGGGATGGGATTGCGCATGGCCGGGACATTACTGGTGATGGCGCAGTCGCCCAGCGCCACCAGAAGCCGCGTATGCCTGCGGACGTGCTGGATTTTCTCGAGGTCGTCCTGGCTGCTGACAGCGCCCTCCACAATCGTCACGTCCACCTCATCGGGAAAGGTGTGGGCGTCGACCAGCGGGCCGTAAAGTAAGTCCGCTTTCTGGGCAATGATTGCAATCGCCTCATCGATGTCGAGGATGGACATGTGGCAGCCGGAGCAGCCGTCAAGCCACAGCGTAGCCAATTTCGCTTTCTTCATGCGTGAACTCCCCGTTTGGTCGCGAGTTGCCGGATGCTCTCGCTGTGCTTGGTCATCTCTTCTACGGCCAGCCCCTTTTCCGCCAGGGCGCCCGTAGGACACACCTGCACGCACTTGCCGCAACTGGTACACGAGCGGGACTGACCCCAGGGGCGGTTGAGGTCGCACACCAGCATCGAGTGGATGCCGCGCGAGCTGATGTCCCAGACGTGTGCTCCCTCCACCTCGGCGCAGACGCGCACGCAGCGGGTACACAGGATGCAACGGTTGTGGTCGAGGACGTAGCGCTCGTGGGAGGCGTCGACCGGCAGAATCGGGTAATTATAGGGGAAGCGAACGTGCGTGAGACCCAGTTTCTGCGCCAGCGCTTGCAACTCACAATGCCCGTTGGAGACGCAAACCGAACAATAGTGGTTGCGCTCGATAAACAGGAACTCGAGGGCCATCCGACGGTAATGCGTGAGCTTCTCCGAGTTGGTGAGGACCGACATCCCGTTCTGCGCCGGAGTGGTGCAAGCCGGCAGCAGGCGGCCGACGCCGGCCACTTCCACCAGGCACAAGCGGCAGGAACCCGAGGGCGACAAACCCTCCATAAAGCAGAGCGTCGGAATATACTTTCCGTGCGCGCGAGCCACGTCGAGAACACTTTGACCCTCGCTGGCGCTGCAAAGCTCGCCGTCGATCCGCATGGAGATATCTTTAGGCATCGCAGCCGCTCCTTATCATTGAACCTCAACCAGATCGGGCGCGAAGGCGCCACTTTCCCGGATGTCGCACCGTAGGCAGCGACAGGCCTCTTCGTGAGCCTCGTCTGGGGAGAGCGCCAGCACCGCCTCCTGGAATCCCTTCACCCGCTCCGCGGCCGGCCGCGAGTGTGGATGGTGGCGACGGATCTCGGTGGGCTGCTCGGGCAAAGTTCGGTCATACTCGAACGTAGGGAAGAGCTCGTAGAACCGCGCCGCGCCCACGAGACGCTGGTCGATGAAGCGCGCCGCCTTCTTGCCGTAACCCATGGCATTGGATACATTGGAGGCGCCGGTGATGAGGTCGCCGCCCGCGTAGAACTTGCTACGGCTGGTCTCCAGTGTGTAGCGATTGACTTCGAGCGTCCCATTCTCTTTGATAGCCAGGCCGGAAGCGCGGCAGAAGTCGCGATCCACAGCCTCGCCTACCGCCAGGATCACGCTGTCGCACTTGAAGCTCTGAATCTCTTCCGTGGTGATGGGACGGCGACGGCCGGAAGAGTCGAATTCTCCCAGACGGGTTTTCGCTACCTCGATGGCCTTGACGGCACCATTCTCACCCACGATGCGATGGGGCGTCGCAAGGTAAACGAAATGCGCGCCTTCCTGCTCGGCCGCCTCGATCTCCTCCTTGATGGCCGGCATGTCCTTGCGCTCGCGCCGGTAAATGATGGTGACGGCCGAGCCTAGCCGCAAGGCGGTGCGCGCCGAGTCGATGGCGGCGTTGCCTCCGCCGATCACGACCACGCGCCGGCCGAGGGCTGGTGCTTGGCCCTTATCGACAGCCTCAAGGAACAGGAGGGCGGGCGCGACCCCCTTAAGCTCGGTACCGGGCAGGTAAACCCAGGCCTCCTTCCATGTGCCGATGGAAAGGAACACGCTGTCGAACTGGGCTTCGAGATCGTTGAGAGAGACTTCCTCCCCGACTCTGGTGTTGAAGACGAAGCGGACGCCGACGCGACGGATGATCTCGATTTCACGGTCAAGAACAGCCTTGGGAAGCCGATATTCGGGCAGCGCATAGCGCAACATCCCGCCCGCCGCTTCGTGTGAGTCGAAAACAGTCACATCGTGCCCGAGCAACGAAAGGTAAAAGGCTGTGGTCAAGCCCGTGGGCCCTGCTCCCGCCACGGCCACCTTCTTGCCGGTGGGCGGCTGACGCTTGGCGGCAATGCGGTTGGCCATTTCCTCAAAGCGGTCCGACATCAGGATGGAATCGGCTATGACGCGGTGCACCTCGCGCATGTTCACCGATTCGTCGATGGCTTTGCGGCGGCAGCGATCGTCGCAGGGGTGCTGGCAGACGCGGCCGGTGGAGGCCGGCAGCGGATTATCCATGAATACCGATTCGAAGGCTTCCTCGAAGCGGCCCTCCTTATACAACTGGAGGAAACGCGGGATGTTCATGTGCAACGGGCAACTGTTCTCGCAAGGCGAAAGGGCGAGGTCCTGGCAGACGCCGGCACGGCACCGGTGGGCGCGGATGTGGTCCTCAAACTCGTGCCGGAAGTGCCGCATGGTGGTGAGCACAGGGTTAGGCGCGGACTGGCCCAGGCCGCATAGGGAGGTGTCGCGGATCATGCGGCTCAGCTCGTCCAGGTCGTTCAGATCTTCCTCCTTGGCCTTGCCGTGGACGAGTTGATTGAGAATGCGCAACGACTTGTCGAGGCCGACGCGGCAGGGGATGCATTTGCCGCACGATTCCGAGTGGGTGAACTCGATAAAATAGCGCGCCACATCCACCATGCAGTTGTCGTCGTCCATCACAACCATACCGCCCGAGCCCATGATGGACCCGAGCTTGCCCAAGGTTTCGTAGTCGACGGGGGTATCGAACATCTCCTGCGGGATGCAGCCACCCGAGGGCCCGCCGGTCTGGACCGACTTGACGGCGCGACCGTCGGACCCACCTTCACCGACGTCGTAAACGAAAGTGCGGAGGGGTGTTCCCAGGGGCATCTCCACGAGTCCGGTATTCTTCACCTTGCCTACCAACGAGAAGACCTTGGTGCCGGAGCTCTTGGCGCTGCCGGTTTCGGTGAACCACGCGGCGCCTTTCGCTACGATGGGCGCGATGTTGTACCAAGTTTCCACATTGTTGATGTTGGTGGGATAACCCCAGAGACCCTTGTGCGCCGGGAACGGTGGGCGCGGGCGTGGTCGCCCGGAGCGGCCCTCAAGCGAGCTGATCAGTGCCGTCTCCTCCCCGCACACGAAGGCGCCGGCGCCCTCCACCAGCTCAAGGTTGAAATTGAAGCCCCGGCCGAGGATGTCTTCACCCAGCAAGCCGTACTGCTTGGCTTGGTCGACCGCCAGGTTCAGGCGATGGACGGCCAGGGGGTATTCGGCCCGGATGTAGATAATGCCTTGGGTTGCGCCCATCACGAAGCCGCCGATCAGCATACCTTCCAGCAGTGAGTGGGGATCGCTTTCGATTTCATTGCGGTTCATGTAGGCGCCCGGGTCGCCCTCGTCTGCGTTGCAAATGATATATTTCCGGTCCGAGTGGCTCCGGCGCAGGAACTCCCACTTCTGGCCGGTGGCAAAACCCGCGCCGCCGCGCCCCCGGAGCTTGGCGGCCTTGATCTGTTCAATTACCTGATCCGGCGTGTTGTCGATCAGAACCTGATACAAGGACCGATAGCCACCGACCGCGAAGTACTCCTCGATATCGTCGGGACTGATGAGTCCGCAGTTACGCAGGACGATCTTCTTTTGCCCGCGGAAGAAGGGGATCTCGTTCCAGTTAGGGAGCGAACCGTAGCCGGTACCGTACTTGATCGGGGCCGTGAGGTGATCCCACTCCTCGATCTTGCAGAGGGCAAGTTCGGTGGGAATGTTGCCCATGGCCAACTCGTCGAGGATCTGATCGACGTGGTTGCTTTGGACCCGGTGGAGGATCACCAACGGGCGTCCGGGGATCCAGATGTTGACCAGGGGCTCCTCACCGCAAAAACCAAAGCAGCCTACCCGAGCCAACTGGATATCCAGACCACGGCGATCGATGGCGTCGGCAAAGGCGTGATAGACACCCTCGGCGCCGTTGCCGGAGCCGCAAGTTCCCATTCCTACCGCGATGCGCGGCTTGAAGGGCATGAGCTTGCTGTTTCCGGCCATGCGGATGTTGGCAAACGCGTTCAGATCCCTGATGGGTTTCATTGGCTTGCCCTTTCCTTTGCCAGGGCTTCCACTTCGCGGTGCAGGGCCTGCTCGTTCATGTGGCCGAAAATGGAGTGATTCACTTCAACCACGGGAGCGAGGGCACACTGACCGAAACAGGCGACTGTACGCACGGTGTACTTACCGTCCGGTGTACTGGCGGCAATCTTGTCCGCCGATTCTTCGTGGGAACCGTCCAGGCCTAAGTCGACCATCAGACGTTCGAGCAGGTTGCGAGAACCTCGGGTGTGACAAGCCGTACCGCGGCAGATGCAGATCGTGTTCCGGCCCTGAGGCTCCTGATTAAAAAGCGCATAGAAGGTAACTACGCTGTAAACCTGGGACAACGGAATATCGGCGCGGGCCGCGATATATTCGAGCGTCTCCTCGGGAAGATATTTTTTGGGGTGATGATCCTGGACCTTCTCGAGGATGCTGAGCAGCGCGCCAGGACGGCCGTTCTGGCCAGCAATCACGCGATCGATGAAATCCTGGTCGACCTTCTCCACTTTCGAGGCCGGCTCGGAGGCTAATGTCTGCATACTCCGTACTCCTTAGCTCTCGTTAACTCATCTATAAACTATGTCTCCGGCACAATGGGTAGCGCCCGAGCAATGAGGCCAACGCTGTGGAAGTTCGGCTCCCCGACCGGGACTACCCTATAACTCAACAGGGTGCCCCCTCGGATACGATTGGGACAGTGACCGGCGTCACGTCGGCCTGTGACCCCCGTAACAAACTAGTCAGCGCAGATTGTGTTGTGAAAAGTGAAGCGGTGGCGCAGACCTGCTTTCCAAGGTCTGTGGACCTTCAGCACCCTGCCGACGCCTTCGTGCCTATAGTTCGGGTTAAGGCTGCGGACGTGCGTCCCGGGTTCGAGTGTCGTCGCGTTGTGATTGACCTCAATACGGCTCGCCACGGTTAGGAATTATACACGCTGTAGCGGCGACTTTACGGCCTGCCCTTAGCCCTTCGAGGGGTCGCCATTGGGCGGTGGCGGGGTGAACCCGTGGCGACGGCAACTATGGTGCCGGTAGCCACGAACCGATGAGCGATGCTGTCTACCATGACCCCAAAGCCTTCCAGCGTCCTGACGCCGAGCAGCGTCAAGTCCCCCGGTTCGGCGAAGACCACCTCGTCGACGGTTTCAAAGCCCTCCGCCGACAAGATCGCGTATCCCGTGTCGCGGCTGACCCGTTGCTGCGTCGCAGTCGAAAAGGTGCGCTTGCGGAGTGGGGTGATCTGGATCCCCAAGAGCACGTCCCTGGGCAACCAAGTGAGTTCAGAGCCCGAATCCACCAGCGCTTCCAGGGGCGCGCTGGCCAGAGTCTCGTCTTTCGTGTTCCGGGCTACGACGGTGA
>Ga0209039_10000131_pt1 | contig 67483 bp, 52 predicted proteins | sample BogFormECP12_OM1_FD_188238 | JGI IMG/M metagenome (GOLD analysis project Ga0209039, IMG submission 188238) | Bog forest soil microbial communities from Calvert Island, British Columbia, Canada - ECP12_OM1 (SPAdes) (version 2) | ecosystem: Environmental > Aquatic > Freshwater > Wetlands > Bog ...
GACCTCGCCTACCGCATCCGCGAGAACGACCACCCCGAGTACGGCGGCCTGGAAGTGGAGATCGCCGGCATCGAGCTGGCGCGCGACTAACGCAAAAAGGCCCACGGCGAACCGTGGGCCTTTGGGAATCGAAGGAATGCTCCGAGTGAGCGGCCTTATTGAGGCTTGGGTTCGGGCTTCGGCTCAGCCTTGGGCTCAGCTTTCGGCGCAACAGCCTTGGGTTCTGCCTTTGGTTCAGGCTTGGGTTCGGCCTTCGGCTCAGCCTTGGGCTCAGCTTTCGGCGCAACAGCCTTGGGTTCAGCCTTTGGTTCAGCCTTAGGTTCAGCCTTGGGTTCTGCCTTTGGCGCAGCAGCCTGTGGTTCAGCCTTAGGCTCAGGCTTGGGTTCAGCTTTCGGCGCAGCTTGCGGCTCAGCCTTGGGTTCTGCCTTTGGCGCAGCCTGTGGTTCAGCCTTGGGTGCTGCCTTCGGTTCAGCTTTCGGCGTAGCTTGCGGCTCAGCCTTGGGTTCTGCCTTCGGTGCAGCTTTCGGCGTAGCTTGCGGCTCAGCCTTGGGTTCTGCCTTAGGCTCAGCCTTCGCCCCAGCCGGTGCAGCGTGCTTTTCCTCGGGTAGCGGCTTGGCCACGGCAAGGGTCTTTGGCTTCCCGCCATTGGCCTTGGCAAACGAGGTCTTGTCGGTCTTGGCCGTAGTCGCGTGCTGCGTCTGGAACGTGGTCGGAGCCACATGCGGCTCCTTTTCGACCGCCTGCTCGACGGGCGTAGCCGTGTGCTGAATGCCGCCCGGACCGCCGTTGTACGCCACGTGATTGGGATTGGCCACGATGCCTCTCTCCACAACCGTCCGGTCGATGTAGGTCGTGTGGATGATGGTCTCATTCACATGCACAACCGCCGTGTTGTAGGCAAAGGAGCCGCCCCGCCACTCGCCGCCGGCAAAGCCGATGCCGCCGTAGCCGAAGCCGTAGTTCACTCCCCCGTAGTAGCCAACGTGGTCGCCCCAATAGCCCTCATGGAACCTATAATGACCATCGGACCAGTCCCAGTAGTGGGGCGTCCACAACGCACCCTCATAGGGAGCCGGCACCCACGCGCCTGGTACCCAGTAGTAGTCCCCCTCGTCATCTGAATAAGCCCAGTAGCCGGGGACCCACATCAGGTTGGGTTGCGGGCAGGGGGGCGGTTCATAGACCGGCAGCTCGGGCGGGGCAAATCCGACGCTGATGACGATTTGTGCGTGTGAAGCTGCCGGAATCACCGATACAAGCAGAGCAAGCAAGAGCCAACGCGCAGAGCGAAACAGTCGCATGAAAATATCCTCCTCGTTCTTTCGTCCCTGCTCCGCTGGGAGAGTCGATTCACTCTGAGCACAGCCAGGGCATGGGAATTACCCAGCCAGACTAGCCCGAGCCCTCTGCCCGGTCTGGTCAGAATTGCACAGGAGGTTTTCGCTGCTTCAATCCTCTCGAGTTGCGCCTTCAGTAGCGGTAACTGAGCCCCACGCCCACCACGTGGCGCGCCTCCAGATTCACTGGTAGAGAGGCCGGGGCGGGCGGCGGCAGGAAGGTAGGGGTCGATCCGATATTTCCCGCCACCTGGCCCACGCCGATATCGAAGCTGAAGTGCGGCTTGTCCCTCTGCGTCACCCGCACCGCGTAATCCATCGTTGTGGGAATATGAGCCCTGCCGCCCACGAGAGGGATGCCGTTGGGGAACATGGGGCCCAGGCCCTTCGATGTGCCCGGCTCCTGCGTAAAGCCCGCCGATGGCACGGCCACTATGCCCTTGCCAATGGGCAGCGGAATGCCCAGCCCGCCGAAGAGCCGCCCGCCGAAGCGCGTGCTCTGGCCGCCGATGCCGAAGATGGTGGCATTGGTGGCCTTCCAGCCGAAATTCGCCAGGAAGGGTACCGGCTTCTTGGCCCAGGTCTTGGTAACGGCTATGTAGACGTCGCCATTGGTGTAGGATTTGACCGCCGGGATGGCCACCGGGGTGCACAATGAGCTCTGAATGCAGTACTGATCGTAGAGTTCCACGGCAATCGGTCCCGCTTCGCCGGTGACAAACTTGTCGTTGGTGCGCACCACGCCGCCCACCGCCACGCCTGGCATCCAGGGACCGAACTGGCCATCGTCGATGGCCACCACCTTGCCGTGAAAGACGTTCATACCGGGGGAGTTCCAAAGCTGGCTTAAATCCTGTGTGGTGCCCGACCCGCTGTTGCCGAACTGGTGCACGCTGCGCGTGTAGCCGGCTTCGCCGCGGCCGTAAAAGGCTTCCGTAATGCTGAAGGTCTCAATATTGCCGATCACCTTGGAGGAGTTGATGAAGTGGATGCCGACGGCCGGGTGGGAGAAGGCCTGGCCTTTTTCCATATAAACAACGTAGGCAGTGGGGGTCAGAAAGCCGCCGGTCTGGCCTTCTAGCGACATGTTTTGCGCATTCAGGTGGCTGGCGAACAGCAGAGCGGCCACAACCATGCCGCAGAGGGTCAGTTTGCGGAGAGTGCCAGGATTCACTTTTAACTCCAGTGGAGCGGCCGCCGCGGCGGTCCTGCCTCCGGTGACGTTCGAGATTTAACCTCTTGTAACACAACCGCGGCAGCTTCGTCTCCACCATTTTTCAGGTGACTGGTCGTTCCGGTCCCCGAGTAGTTATCGCTCCTGCAGGTTCCGGAGCCTGGTTGTTCGGGTGATAAACTCACCCCATGCCGCGCGGTTTCCTCATCACCTTCGAAGGTCTGGACGGTTCCGGCAAGACCACTCAAATCAAGCGCCTGGCCGCCTGGCTCAGGAAACGCAGCCGGGCAGAGTCCCCCGTCCTCACCCGCCAGCCCGGCGGAACCCCCACCGGCGACCGCATCCGCGCCCTGCTGCTCGACTCCCGCTCCACCGCCCTGGCCCCCATGGCCGAAATGGCCCTCATGTTCGCCGACCGCGCCCAGGCCATCGCCGAGGTCATCCGGCCCGCCCTCGACCAGGGCAAAATCGTCCTCTGCGACCGCTTCACCGACTCCACTGAAGCCTACCAGGGCGGCGGCCGTGAGTTCGGCTCTGCGCCCGTCCTCGAACTCCACCGCCTGCTCTGCGCCAACCTCCAGCCCGACCTCACCCTCCTGCTCCTGCCCTCGCTCGAAGCCTCGCTCTCCCGCGCCCGCAGCCGCAATCAGCGCGCCCGCGCGAAAACCGGCCGGGACGAAGGCCGCTTCGAGCTGGAACAAGACGCCTTCTACCGCCGCGTCTGGGAGAAATACCGCGAGATCGCCGCCCGCGAACCAGCCCGCGTCGTCCTCATCGAAGGCGACCTCTCCATCGACGAAGTCCACTTGCAGATCGTCGCAGCCGTCTCCGAGCGGCTCTTCGCCCACACCAAAAGCGCCTGATCGATCGGCTTTTCCCGTCAAGTCCTGGGATATAATTCCGCCAAAGCCTCAATGACTTCAATCCACTCATTTAGTGAGACCGAATGATGCCGATTCGTCGCACTTTTTCTGCCGCCGCCATCCTGCTCGCAGCGCCCCTTCTTTACTCCCAGGCCTCCGAGTCCGCCATCGCCAAGCAGATCGGGAACCTCCGCTCGGTTCCCACCGCCCAACGCCCCGAGGCCACCATTAAGATCGCCACCGATATCCGTACATTGCCCGCCGGGCCGGGCAAACTCAAGCTGGCCGACTCTCTTGCCCACTTGGTTACCGAAGGCGATCAGGGAATTGCGGCTCTACAATCCGTCGCCGATACTCTCTCGCAAGCGCTCGCCGAGTCGCCCGTTCCCCCAAAGAACGGCCAGCCTCCGGAGCCGTACCTCGAACTGGCCAGCCTGGTTCGCTACGAAAGCGTCACCACCTCCCTCAAAGACCCTCTTTTAGCCAAAGCCAGCCAAGTCCTGGTCGCCAACGACGCGGACGTCGAAAAAGCCGACTTCACCCTCAAGGATCTGCACGGGAAAAAGGTTACCCTCTCCGAACTTCGCGGCAAGATCGTCATGGTCAACTTTTGGGCCACTTGGTGCAGCCCCTGCCGCCTCGAAATGCCCGACCTCGACAAGATCTATACCCACTTCCAGCCACAGGGTCTGGTCATCCTCGCCATTACCGACGAGGACGCCTTCAAGGTCAATTCCTTCATCGCCCCGATGGGCTATCACCCGCCCGTCCTCATCGACACAGGTGGCGCGGTCCACAAGCTCTTCCACATCGAAGGCATTCCCAAGACCTTTCTGTTCAATCGCGACGGTAAATTGATCGGGGAAACCATCGACCAGTGCACAGGTCTTCAGTTCCTAAAGATGCTGTCCAAAACCGACCTCCATCCCTGACGCCTGCCAGTTTCAGCTAACTCATTGATAACGAGTGAGCTATACATCTCCTCTTTCAGATTCTCTGAACTAAGGCAGTTTATTTGAAACATCTTATCTCTTGGCCCTTCACACTCCTGAGGTTTCCCAAGAATCGATTCCCAGGCTCGCAAACAACTGAAGCAAAACGGGATTACCGCCACAATAAGTTATCCTGCCGTGGCGCCGGCGGCACGCGAGCCATTTAGGGTGTATTCTGAATCAGTAGCTAATATATCTTTCTCTCGCCTCGAGCTATCAACGCTTCGTTGCAGACGAGCATCGTTCAAGCAAGCAACCGAAGGCCTGGAGTTGCGATGGGCATCCTCAAGATAAGCGGCATAAAGAATCATCTATCTGCGGGCTCGAACACGTGTCGGCATTCGCCCAGGCCAGTGGGCCAAGCAGCTCGAGCCCATCTTAGAGCCAATTCTTTTGAGATCGAGCCGGACGGAACAAGGGCCGGCAAACTGACTTTTGCCGAAGACTTCACGCGGGAACATTCTCTCTCTGGCCTGCGCGTCGCTTCGATCGGGATTTCAGGCAGTTTTTGAACCGCGACCGGATCTAAGTTGCCGCGGGTCCGGCGGAAAGCCGCAGGGGGTAGGTATGAGTTGCTTGATCTGCAAAGATATGGAACGAGATTTTGAAGCTAGGCACAGCGAGTATCTAGAAGCTCGTTCCTCTGCATATTATGGGGTCAGCAGGAAGTTTGCGGCCCTTAAGAATGTTGATATGGAGCGCGCTAAGAACGATCTTGAGGAGCACCAGTTGGTATGCGTCTCCGCTGTCAAGGACTCTGCGCTCTAGTTATTACGCAACCTGTCAATTTGCAGTAGTGTCGATTCCCTTCTGTGCCCGGTCCCTGTCCCGCGGCGGTAGCAGGATTGTTTCCGGTTGACCGGTCCGCGTTGTCTCCATCGAAGCAAGCCTGACCATCGACGAAGCCCACGAAAAGATCGTCGCAGCCGTCGCCGAGCGGCAGCTTGCCGCGAGCTGCAGCCGGGTTTCCTCTTCAGGTCGGGGCAATGCCGCCTTCTCCTCGGAAAAGGCGGCACAGCTATTCCGGCTCCGTGACTGATGAGAATAAACAGCCCTCTAGCTTGCCGCGCCGGCCTTTGTGGCCGCTTCCACTTCGATCAGCTTGCCGCTCTTTACGTCATAGACGTAACCGTAGATAGGGATCGAACGGGGAATGAGCGGATGGTTGCGTATGTGAAGCACGTCGTCGACCACCGCTTGCTTCTGATCTGGGATGGTAAGCCATTCGATGAATTCGCCGGCGCGCGAGCCGGGCCCCTTGCCCACGTCCCTGAAGCCCGACGAGGTCAGCTGCGCGGTTTCCAGGCTGTTGTTGAGCAAGCCGCGGATGACTTCGTTGGTGAAGAATTCCATGCCGCAATCGGTGTGATGGATCACGAAGAACTCGCGCGTGCCAAGCAGTTTGTAGCTGATGACCAGCGAGCGGATGGCGTCATCGCTGGCGCGCCCGCCGGCATTGCGGATGACGTGCGCGTCTCCCTCGGCCAAGCCGGCGTATTTGGCTGGGTCGAGCCGGGCGTCCATGCAGGTAAGCACGGCGAAACGCCGGGCGGGCGGAATGGCAAGTTTGGCCTTGTCTCCAAACGATGCGCTGTACTTCTGATTCGCGGTTAAGACCTCGCTGAGGACACTACTCATCATTTTCTCCTTTACGGTTGAGTGAATCTGCCGCGCCGGGCTCGGCCAGTTGAAGGGGACAATGGTTGGCCGGCAGCTCTTTGCGGCGGTTATCTTCCCCGGTAAAGCTTGATCGATTAGGGAAGGGCGGTTTGCCGTTTTCCTCTTCGGACTGCGCTGGAGGCGCATCCCGTGAGGCGCGGACAATCGGTTGTGGAGACATCGCTGTCTGGATTGGGAATTCGGGTCGTCGAAAACATCCGCGCCGGAAGCCACAGATAGCCTGAGAAAAATGCCGTTCTGGATCGAGTGCTTGAGTTGAAGCGGATTGTGCCGGATTCTCTTCCTAAAACAGCGCGGTTGCTCAACCAGCTTAAGCGCGGGAGCAACAACAACAGCGAAGAGCGGCAGTCAACATACCATCAGGCTATCCGAGAGATCGCGATGCGTCAACTGAGTTTGTCGCCGGTCGTCTCTTGCCTTCGATTCGACACCCCATAGAATCGGACGGCCTGACCTGAGCTTGCCGAAAGCCTCTCCTGAGCTTGCTGAAGAGTCTCGCCCGCCGCGGCGGGCAATCCTGGGAAGGCGATCCAACCCGGTTCGTTCCGCCCCGTAGGGGCGGAACGAACCTCGATCAGGCCTTCAGCAACGTTCATGCGATTGCCCTGGGATTCCCACCCTCCACCGCCGCCTGCAAATGCTCTAAACTCAACCCGTGGGCTTTCAGGACCTTCTCGGCAACGCGCAAACCCTCACCCGTCTCCGCCAGAGCATCCCCGCGGATGGGCCGGAGCTGCGATCCGCTCGATGGCCCTCAGTGCCGCGCCGGACCAAGAAAGTTCACTACCACTGCGTGAAAGACCGCCGGCTGGTCGTACATGATGAAGTGCAGTGAACCGTCGATGCGCACGAATTGCACATTCGGCATTCCTGCATAGGAACTCGTGTAGAGCGCGGCCACTTCACTCTGCGTTCCCTGCGCAGCCAAGTAGGGGTAAAGAACCGTCGCGGGAGTCTTGATTCCAGCTAGCCGCGGCCGCAGGTCCGTGCCCAGGTCTTCCAGCATCGCGTTGGCAAACACCGTCCGGTCCGACGCAATTGTCCCTGCTGTCACCGCTTTCTGTCCCTCGGGCGATGCCACCAGCCGGGCCGAGAATGAAGGCTGGCTGGCCGCAAATTGCTCCGCGGGCATGGCGATGAGCCCATCGTGCATCGCCTGTGCCTGTGGCCGCAGCGCCTCTACTGTTGCATTGGGATTGAAGACTAGTCCATAGAACGGCAGCGTATCCACAATCAGCAGCTTGCCTACATCTCCCGGATGCGCATCTGCGAGCATCAGCGCTAATAGCCCACCCATTGAGTGTCCAATCACAGGCGGATGCTCAAGGTGGTTGTCAACAATGTACTGGTGAAGCTGTTCCACCACCGGCTCAAAGATCGGACCAGTGGCATTGGGTCCGGCCGGCTCCCCGGCGAACCCCGCAAGCTGAATCAGATGAAGCCGGTACTCTGGCGCCAGCAGCTTGGCTTCTGCCGCGTAGACCTCGCGCGAACTCGCCAAGCCGGGAATCAGAACCACGTCCGGTGCCTTTCCGGCTGCCGGCCCCTCTACCACCACGGAAAACCGCGTGGGCGCCGATGGGGATGGGTTCGCCGTTGCCGCGCTCGTCTGGCAGCGCGCGGCATCGCCCATGGTCAGTAAAGCGAAAAGCATCAGGATCGGGAGAGAGAAGCGGAGCGTAAAGCGCTGTGAATTCATATCGAGTCTCCTGGTAAGTGTTGGAAGGAAAGTGTTGCGTTTCGGCTAGCGGCTGGGTGCCCGAGGTCTGAATTTTCAGACCTCGGATTCCACAGACTCTAGCCCTCATCGGAAAAGATCTTTTCGATGGTGGTTTCAAACAGCCGGGCCAGCTTGAACGCCAGGGGAAGGCTGGGGTCGAACTTGCCCGTCTCGATGGCGTTCACCGATTGCCGCGAGACCTCCAGCCGTTGGGCCAGGTCGGCCTGCGACCACTCCCTTTCAGCGCGCAACACTCGCAAGCGGTTTTTCATCTGTACCTCATATAGAGCAGCCCGAATGCCAGGCCGCTCAGGATGCAGAAAAGCGGGTAAACCAGGATCAGATCCAGGTGCCGGAGGTGGACGAAGTTCTCCAGGAATCCCCACACCACCGTCACCGCGAGCGTTCCGCCAATGCCCCAGAGCATCGACTTCACCCCGAGGGCAACCTGGAACTCGTCCTTTTCCTCGGCCAGGTACATACCGAAGGCCGCAATTTGCCCGATGATGGCCAGCGCGGGAAGCAAGGCCAGCAGCCAGGCCAGCGGGCCGGTCGGGTGATGGTGAACGAAAACCCATACAGCCAGGACAAGGAACAGGATGTACAGCAGCATGGTTACGGAGAAGCGCCACATATAGCGCCGGGCAGCGGGATTGTTGGTTGAGCAGTTCATGATTGGTCTCCTTTACATTACGACAACTTTACTTTACACAATAATCCAAACGATGTCAAGTGTCATTGACAAAATATTTTTATGGGTGCTTCAGGACCTGGTCAGAGCCAGCCTCGGGTCTCGTCCGCCGCGGCGATGAGGCCTGGGATTCCCACCCTCCACCGTAGCCCGCCAATGCTCTATCCTCAACCCATGGGTTTCCAGGATTTTCTCGGCAACACGCAAACCCTCACCCGTCTCCGCGAGAGCATCCGCGCCGGGCGCTTTCCCCACTCGCTCATCCTCGCCGGACCCCGCGGCGCGGGCAAGTACACCCTGGCGCTGATGCTGGCCAAGGCCGTCAACTGTCTTCATCCCACGGAATCCCTAACTGAATCCGGCCCCCTGCCCGACTTTTGCGGTGCCTGCCGCAACTGCACCCGCATCGGCGACTCAGCCAACCTCGACGCCCTGGTCGCCGAAGCCGTCGCCGCCCGCGAAGACCTCCGCGACGCCGACAAGCGCGAGACCCGCATCCTCATCCAGACCCACCCCGACGTCCTCATCGTCCCCCCCGACCCGCCGCAACTACTCATCAAGCTGGGCCAGGTCCGCCAGGTCATCCACGCCGCCTACTACCGTCCGCCCGTCGAGGCGCTCCGCGCATTCACCATTTTTACTTCTTCGGCTTTTATGAAAGAGGCGGCCAACAGCCTGCTCAAGGTCCTCGAAGAGCCCCCCGAGCACACCTCATTGATCCTGCTCACTGAAAACCCCCAGGAGCTGCTCCCCACCATCCGCTCCCGCGCCGTCATTCACCGCCTTGGCGCGCTGCCTGCCTCCGGCCTTGAAGCCTTGCTCGCCCAGCGCCGCCCCGAGCTCAAGCCTGCGGACCGCGCCCTTGCCGCCCGTCTCGCCGAAGGCGCCGTGGGCCGCGCGCTCACCCTCGACCTCGGTGTCTATCTGGCCAGCCGCCAGGATGCCCTCATCCTGCTCCGCACCGCCCTCCCCATCGGCGATCAAGCCCCCGACTACTCGCAGCTCTTCCACTCGACTGAAAGCTACCGCGGTGGTGCCGACGGCCAGGAAAAAACCATCAACCTCCTCCGCGCCCTGGGCAGCCTCCTCGAAGACCTGCTGCTCATCGTCGCCGGCACGCCGCAGCTTATCCGCAACGTCGACCTGGCCCCGGAACTCGACCGCCTGGCCCGAGACTCCGCCCTCAGCGTCGACTGGATCGACTCTGCAGCCCGCGCCCTCGTCCAGGTCGAGCAGGGCATGCGCCGCAATCTCCTCCGCTCCCTCTCGCTCGACGCCATGGCCGTCAGCCTGGACCGCAACTGACCTGAATTTCACCTGCAGCCGGCCCGGCGTCCCTCCCGCTCTGCCGCTCCAAAATAAGAGCAACCTGCGCCCAGCCCCCAGCATCTCATTGAATACAAGTCATCCCAGACATTGCACGGATGCGGGTCGTCGATAGGCCTATCCCGCCATCGCGGCCTTCGATCCGCCGTTTTCTCAGGGAGGTTTTCCCCATGTCCAGTCTGCCCAGTCTGAGCAGTCACGCGATTCCGCCCCCCGTCCGCAACGGGACCGGCCCAAATCCCGGCCGGCCGCCAGCACGCGCTCGGAAAACCTCGCCCACGCCCATTCCCTTCCGCTTCCCGGCGCACACTCTTGAGGACGAGGCCCCGCGCCGCGATGCCGAGCTCTTCTACCTGCAAAAGCAGATCCAGTCGCAGACGCCGATGGTCATTGTGCTCGAAGACGGCGAACGCATCGAAGGCTGCATCGAGTGGTACGACCGCAACACCCTCAAGGTCCGCGGCCGCTCCAAGACCCTCATCTACAAATCCGCTATCAAGTACATGTACAAGCTGGGCGAAACCGGACAATAGATATGGTTGGCTTGATGTTCATTGTCTGGCGAAGAGACAGATGCCGGACCAGGGGCGCGAGCCTTGGCGGCCATTCGACGCCGGTAACAGAGACAGAAGCCGCATGGCGAATGAAAGACGCTTGAGGCGCGCCGCCGTTTTGAGTGGCGACCGCACATCAACCGGCTTCCAGCCGCAGGGAACAAAGAACTCCGGGCCTTCCTCCGGACCAAATTGCAACGAGGAGACGCCTTCACTGAGGGAGATATTCATGTTCTTCTGGAGCAGTCGCAGGAGGCCCGGTGATGAAAGATCCAATATCCAACGCTGAAACGTTGCTGGAGCCGCAAGGTCCTCTGCAAGCGCGCGAACCTGATCGGCGCTGAAATAGATGATGAACCCTTCGGTGAAGATCAAACACTTGGCTGCCCTTCCTCCGAGTTGGGCAAAGAGTTTGCGGCGAGCAGTGACGTCAAATAAATCGAGGCCGACGCGTTCAAGAGCGCAAGCCGGTCTTTCACTAGCCAGGATTTCGTCTTTATATGAAAGGATGCCGGGGAGATCGACCTCAATCCACTGTAATGTCGCGGGCAAGGCCATGCGATAGGGCCGCGTATCGAGGCCGGCGCCGAGATTGACCACCATATCAACGCCCTGCTGGCACTGTTCAGCGATGAATTGGTCATACATGTAGGTGCGCACCACCCAGGCCCAGGTATTGCGGTCGCTGAAGGGCATGGAGTCGGCAATCTGATCGCCGCGCTTGCCGGCTAGGCGGCGCGCGAAGGGATCGTGAAAAAGCGCATCTTGACGTTCGGTCTCGCGCGCCCGATAGACCACTGCCAGGAGTGCCGTGTCCGAGATATTGCGGATCAGAGATTTGGCTTGCGCCATGAGATCAAACTCCAGCGTGAGGTTGCATACCCTTAGCCATCAGTGCGCTCACGTCTGTTTTGATTCCCGGGAATCCGAATCTGATGCATCTTTCCGGTTTCCTACTCCCTGGCCCCTGCCTTTTTCAGCCGGTCGCGTATCGCCGCGCCAATCCCCTCAGCCGGCGGCAGCGGACACAGAATCACCGTGCATCCCTGCGCATCCAGCGCCCGCAGCCCCGCGTAAAGTTCCCGCGCCATCTCCTCCGGAGCAGCCCACCGCCCCCAGGCAAACACCGCTGCCCCATCAGGCGCGGCAACCTCCCTGGGCAGCATCACACCCACCCGCTCGCCAACCAAACCCAGCACCGCCTTGCCCAGCCGCGCCCCCAGCTCTTCCAGCGGTCCCTCCACCAGCACCACCCTCGCCCTGGGCGCATAATGCCGCAGCCCCGCTCCCGGCGATGGCAGCGCCTCTCTCGGCGTCTCCTCCAACCTCCCGCCGCTCCTGAAAACCTCCACGGCTCCCGCAATCTCTTGAATCTGCTCCGCCGTCACAGCCCCCGGCCTGTAGATCGTCATCGGACTTGTGCTCGGGTCGAGCACCGTGGACTCGACGCCGTGTTCCGTCGGCCCCACGTCCAGCACCGCATCGATCCGCCCATCCAGGTCATGGAGCACGTGTGCGGCGGTCGTCGGACTCGTGCGCCCAAAGAGATTCGCGCTCGGCGCAGCCACCGGAACCCCCGCCCGCCGGATCACTTCCAGCGCCACCGGATGTGCCGGCATCCGCACCCCCACCAGCGGCCGTCCCGCCGTCACCGCATCCGGCACCGCGGCCGTGCGCTTCAGCAGCAGCGTCAGCGGACCTGGCCAGAAGGCCGCCATCAGCTTGTGCGCCGCCTCGGGAACCTGCTCAACCAGCCCCTCCAGCATGGCCGCTCCGCCCTCCGGCCCGGCCACATGCACAATCACCGGGTCCCACGCCGGCCGCCGCTTGGCCTTGAAGATCCGCTCCACCGCCGCCGCGTCCAGCGCATTCGCCCCCAGCCCATACACTGTCTCTGTCGGCAGCGCCACCAATCCGCCAGCGCGCAAAATGCTCGCCGCCCGCTCCAGCGTTTCTTGAGCGTCAGCAGCATCCAGGCGCGCCGGGTCCACCACCAATCGCAGTGTCTTCACTCATTCATTGTCGCCTTTTCTAGTCCTGCCCTGCCACCTGCCGTATACTCACCGTCATAGCCCCTGGCTACTAGCTTCTAGCCTCTAGCTTGTTCCTGGCGCAGCCGACTTTGGGAACACCACACTGTCGCACACGCAAACATGGCTAGAAGCTAAGAGCTAACAGCTAAAAGCTGCCTTCTTACCATGCCCCTCGAAACCGAAATCAAATTCCGCCTCGACGACTTGGCCGGCCTCACTCAGCGCCTTGAAGCCGCCGGCTTCACTCTGCAAACCCCACGCGCCTTCGAGAGCAATGTCTTATACGACACCCCTGACCGGCGGATGCGCGCCCGCACCGAAATCCTCCGCATCCGAACCTACGCCGGCCGCTGCACGCTGACCCACAAGCGTCTCCCCGACGTAGGCCCCGGCGAAGACACCCACAAGCACCGCATCGAGACCGAAACCGAAATCTCCGACGGCAACGCCCTGGCACAGGTCTTTCTCTCCCTCGGCCTGGTGGCCGCATTCCGCTACGAAAAGTGGCGCACGGAATGGTCCGACGGAGAGGGCCATTGCGTGGTGGATGAGACCCCCATCGGCAACTACGCCGAACTGGAAGGCTCCGCCGAGTGGATCGACCGCGCCGCCGCCCGGCTGGGCGTCGATCCGGCTGAGTACATCACCCTCAGCTACGGCCGCCTTTTCGATCTCTGGCGCGAACGGCGCCACTCCGCCGCCCAAGACCTGACCTTTGCTGCCATCGCCGGCGCCGGCCTGCCAAAGTAGCCGCCGCTCTGGCCCATCCGCCCGCCGCCCGTCATGCCCTTGGTAACTGGATCCTGAAAATGTGCTGACGAAAGTTTCCCCTGCCGCCGATAACCCAATGGAGAAGGTTTTTGAGCTCCAGTAGAGCTAATCGGGAGGGCCAATGAACTGGGATCGCTTGGGAATGAGTCCCCGCGCGTGCCGCCGCACGGGAATGAGGCTGTTGCAGGCAACCGCGCTGGCGCTGGTCGTGGCCATGGCCATGCCTGCCAGGGCGGCCGACGAACGCGCCGTCAAGTCGCGCGTGCCGCCCGTTTACCCGGAGATCGCCAAGCGCATGAAAATCACCGGCACGGTGATGATCGAGGCCACCGTGGATGCCGACGGCAAGGTGACCGATGTCAAAACGCTCAGCGGCAACCACGCGCTTTCGATCGCCGCCGAGGATGCAGTGCGCAAATGGAGATTTGTCCCCGCTTCCAGCCCATCGACGGTCGATGTGAGCGTCAACTTCGCTCTCACGCAATAACAGAGAGGTGGTCCCTTTCCCTGTCTCGAGTTCGACCGGTGTATTGGCAGGGATGCAGGCAACTGGGAGCAGCAAGTATGCTATGTCGGCCTTTCCTCAGATTCTCGACGCCCCTGCCGCCGCCGTTTTGTCTATCGCGCTCATCGGCCCGGAAGAGCAGCGCCGGAATGAGGTAGCCGGCGCTCTGGCCGATGTCCAGAACGGCACGATCCGGGAGTTTTCTTCCTACCCTCCCGACCTGGTCGATCTGCCCCGCATGCTGGACCGGCTTCACGACGTCATCCTGGTCGATCTGGACTGTGATCCTGATTATGCCTTCGACCTGGTGCAGAGTATCTGCGCCCATGGCTCCGCTACCGTCATGGTCTATTCGGCCCGCGCCGATCTGGAACTGGCCATCCGCTGCATGCGTGCGGGCGCCCGCGAGTTTTTCACTCTGCCCCTGGCCGCCAACGACATGTCCGATGCACTGGCTCGCATCTCAGTCCGCCGTCCGGGAGCTTTCCACGCCAAAAGGGCCGGCAAGTTATTCGTCTTTCTTGGCGCCAAAGGCGGCTGTGGAGTCACCACCCTGGCCTCCAATTTCGCCATATCGTTGGCCCAGGAGTCCGGTCAGAAAACCATGTTAATCGACCTCGGCCTCCCGCTGGGAGACGCAGCCATCAACCTCGGTATGGCCGTTGAATACTCCACTCACAACGCCTTGCACGATTCCAGCCGGCTGGATGCGAATTTTCTCTCTTCGCTGCTGGCCACGCATAGCTCGGGATTGTCCGTGCTCGCGGCTCCAGGTGAATTCCCCCGGACCGAGACCCCCATGGACGCAGTCAATAAACTGCTGGCCGTCGCCCGCCAGGACTTCGATTACGTGGTGGTCGATGCCGGATCGAGGCTGGACTTGAAGGATTCGGCGCTCTTTGATGCTTCTGCCATCATCTACCTCGTCACCCAGGTCGGCATTTCAGAACTGCGAAACGCAAATCGCCTCGTCACCCGGTTCTTCGCTTCCCGTGACGGCAACCTCCAGATCGTCCTCAACCGGTATACGCCTCGCGCTCTTCTGTTCGATGAAACGCATATTACTAAGGCGCTCACCAGGCCGGCCCAGTGGAGGATTCCCGACGATTTTGCCTCTGCCCGAAGAACCCGGAACACCGCCACTCCCCTCGCGCTCGAAGACTCGCCCATTTCGATCGCCATCCGGCAGATGGCCCGAAAAGCCTGCGGCTTGCCCGAAAGCCCGGAAAAGAAAAAAGGCTTCAGCATCTTCGGAATATCGCTGTGACCTTTTCCCAAGGCATGGCGCCGACGGGAACATGCACCTCGTCCTCGCACAGTAGCGGCCGCTGCGGCGGATGCTCGCTGCGGTTAAGGCAAAGGTTTTCATCGCTGCGATGGACCCTTACGCCAACCTGCCTTCGTTGCATGGGCCGCGTCTGGAGCATAACTGCGGTAAGTGTCTATCTCTTGAAAAAGGACTCTGCCCATTGGGCGATCTCAGGTTAAACTAAGCACTGTTGCAGGCATCTGGGAGCCGCATTTGTTCTATGCCGGGGTTTATTGAAGTTCCCGGCGCCCCTGGCGCCGCCGTTTTGTCCATCGCACTCATCGGCCCGGACGAAGAGCGCCGCAAGGCGGTAGCCGGCGCTCTTGCCGGATGCCATGGTGTGACGATTCGGGAGTTTTCTTCTTACCCTGCCGGCCTCCATGAACTGTTCCAGATGCTGGAGCAGTATTTCGACGTCGTCATCATTGAACTGGACGGCAACCCGAAACTCGCCCTCGAAGTGGTGAAGTACATCTGCGACGATGACGCCGCAGCCGTCATGGTCTACTCGGCGCAAGCCAATCGGGAACTGGTGGTGCGCTGCATGCATGCGGGCGCACGCGAGTTTCTCGCTCTGCCCCTCGCCGCCGCCGACATGGCCGATGCTCTGGCTCGCGTCACCGTCCGCAGGCCGGAGGCATCCGCCCCCAAGCGGACAGCCGGCAAGCTATTCGTCTTTCTCGGCGCTAAAGGCGGCTGCGGAGTCACCACCGTCGCCTCCAATTTCGCGGTATCGTTGGCCCAGGAATCTGGCCGTAAAACCCTGCTGATCGACCTCGGCCTCCCGCTGGGAGAGGTAGCGATCTACCTCGGGATCGTCGCTGAACACTCCACGGAGAACGCCTTTCGCGATTCCAGCCGGCTGGATGCGAGTTTTCTCTCTTCGCTGCTGGCCAAGCATTCCTCGGGATTGTCCGTCCTCGCGGCTCCGGGGGACTTCCCCCAAACCGAGGCCTCCGTTGAAAACGTCAATAAACTGCTGGCCGTCGCCCGCCAGAACTTCGATTACGTGGTGGTCGATGCCGGATCACGGCTGGACTTGAAGGATTCGGCGCTCTTTGATGCTTCCGCCACCTTTTACCTGATCGTCCAGGTCGGCGTTCCCGAACTGCGAAACGCAAATCGCATGATCTCACGGTTCTTCGCTGCCGGTGACCGCGAGCTCCAGATCGTCCTCAACCGATATGCGCCTCGTGCTCTGCCGCTCGATGAAGAGCATATTACCCGGGCCCTCACCAGGCCGTATCAGTGGAGAATTCCCGACGATTTCGCCACTGCCCGGCACGCCCGGAACATGGCCACTCCGCTCGCCCTTTATGACTCGCCCCTTTCCATCGCCATCCGGCAGATGGCCAGAAAAGCCTGCGGCTTGCCCGAAATCCAGGAAAAGAAAAAAGGCTTCAGCCTCTTTGGAAGAGCGCGCTGACCGTTTCCCAACCGGCGCTCGGCTATTTCCCCGCCCCATGGCACTTCTTGTACTTCTTCCCGCTGCCGCAGGGGCAGGGGTCGTTGCGGCCCACTTTTTCGCCCGTCCGGCGTTGCGCGGGCTGGCTCGCGTCCCCGCCTCCCGACATGCTGGCCGCCTCCAGCTCCCGCTGCTTCTTGCGGTGGAACTCCTTCTCCAGCGCGTCGATGGTCGTCGAGGGCTGCCGCGTTGAAATCGAGATCTCTCTCGGTGCCGCATCCAGCGTCAGCGGCTGCGCCGCGCTCGCCACCGGCGGCGCAGGCGGAACCGCCCGCCGTACCTCGGGCGCCGCGCTCACCGGCTGCCCATCCGGCCCCAGGATCTGCATCCGGAACAGGAACCGGACCGTGTCCTCCTGGAACTTGAGCATCATGGCCTCGAACATATCGTAGGATTCCCGCTTGTACTCCACCAGCGGATCCTTCTGCGCATATCCCCGCAGCCCGATCCCCTCTTTCAAGTGGTCCATTGAGAGCAGGTGATCCTTCCACAGTCCGTCGATCACGCTCAGCATCACCATCCGCTCGTGGTAGCGCATGGTCGCCGCGCTCAGTATCTTCTCCTTGGCCTCGTACTCCTCTTTCAGCTTCTCGAAGATCGTCTCGCCCAGCTCATGGCGGCTGATGGCGAAGGGCTGATTTCCAGTGGGACCAAGATTCAGCGAAGAGAGCTTCAGCCCGAAATGGTCCACCAGCTTCTCTTCCAGCCCCTTCATGTTCCACTGATCCGGATGCACCTTCTCGCCGGCAAACTCGTCCAGCAGCCCGCTCAGAATCCCGCCTACGTAATCTTCCAGAATCAGTTCCTTCTGGTCCGCTTCTTCCAGCAGTTGCCGCCGCAGCCCGTAAACCGCCTCGCGCTGCTTGTTCATCACGTCGTCGTACTCCAGCACGTGTTTGCGCGACTCGAAGTTCTGCGACTCCACCGCCTTCTGCGCCCCCTCGATGCGGTTGGAAATCATCTTCGACTCGATGGGCACGCCCTCTTCCATCCCCAGTCGCTCCAGCAGTGTGCTCACCCACTGCTTGGCGAAGATCCGCATCAGATCGTCTTCCAGCGACAGGAAGAACCTCGACTCGCCCGGATCGCCCTGCCTTCCCGCGCGCCCCCGCAACTGGTTGTCGATGCGCCGCGACTCGTGCCGCTCCGTGCCCAGAATGAACAGCCCCCCGGCCTCGATCACCTGCTCGTGATCCGTCTGCGCCGCCTCCGCGTGGCCCTTGAACGCCTCCGCCCACTCCGTCTGGCCAACCTCGTACTCCTGCCCCTGGTAGTAAAACCGCAAAAATCCCGCCGGCGCCATCGGGTTGATTGCGCCCTCGTTGGCGCTGATCGCCCGCGCCTTGCTCTTCTTCACCAGCTCCTGCCGGGTCATGAACTCCGGGTTCCCGCCCAGCAGAATATCCGTGCCGCGTCCGGCCATGTTGGTGGCGATGGTCACCGCCCCCAGCCGTCCCGCCTGCGCCACATACTCCGCCTCGCGCTCGTGAAACTTCGCGTTCAGCACCACGTGCTTCACGCCCTTCTTGCTCAGAATCCCCGACAGCCGCTCGCTCTTCTCGATCGACACCGTGCCCACCAGCACCGGCTGTCCCTGTTCGTGCAGCCGCTCGATGTCCTCCGCCGCCGCCTTGTACTTCTCCTTCTCCGTCCGGTACACCACGTCCGGATTCTCCAGCCGCCGCATCGGCATGTTGGTCGGAATCACCACGATCTCCAGCTTGTAGATCTTCTCGAACTCCGCCGCCTCGGTCTCCGCCGTGCCCGTCATGCCGCTCAGCTTTTTGTACAGCCTGAAGTAGTTCTGGAAGGTGATTGTGGCCAGCGTCTGGTCTTCCTTGCGGATGTTCACGCCCTCTTTGGCCTCGATCGACTGGTGCAGCCCGTCGCTCCACCGCCGCCCCGGCATCAGCCGCCCGGTGAAGGTGTCCACGATGATCACCTCGCCGTCCTTCACCACGTACTCCACGTCCCGGTGGTAGAGCGAGTGCGCCTTGATGGCCGTCTCCACGTAGTGCTTCAGTTCCCAGTTCTCCGCGTCGGCAATGTTGCCGATCCCCAGCACCTTCTCGATCGTCTCCCAGCCCTGGTCCGTGACTCCGATGGTCCGCTGCTTCTCGTCCACGATGTAGTCGCCGGTCAGGTACTTTTCGCCCTCGTGCAGCTGCAAGCCCAACTCCGCCACGCGCCTCGTATCGTTGGCTTCGATCTCCTCGCCCTTTTCAAGCTGCGGAATGATCTTCACCACCCGCGCATATTTATCCGTAGTCTGGTCCGTCGGCCCGGAGATAATCAGCGGCGTCCGCGCCTCGTCGATCAGGATCGAGTCCACCTCGTCCACAATCGCGTAGTAGTGCCCCCGCTGCACGCAATCCTTTAACTCAAACTTCATGTTGTCGCGCAGGTAGTCGAAGCCGAACTCGTTATTCGTTCCGTAAGTGATGTCGGCCAAGTAAGCCGCCCGCCGCTCGTTGTCGTCCAGGTCGTGGACGATCACCCCCACGGTCAACCCCAGGAACTCGTAGATCTTGCCCATCCATTCCGCGTCGCGCTTGGCCAGGTAGTCGTTCACCGTCACCACGTGAACCCCGTGCCCCGCCAGCGCGTTCAGATAGCAGGCCAGCGTAGCCACCAGCGTCTTGCCCTCGCCGGTCTTCATCTCGGATATCTTGCCCTGGTGCAGCACCATCCCGCCGATCAGCTGCACGTCGAAGTGCCGCATCTGCACCGCGCGCCAGCCCGCCTCGCGCACCACCGCAAATGCCTCCGGCAGAATCTCCTCCAGAGCCTCCTTCTCCGCCGCGGCCTGCGCAACAGCCCTCTTCTCGGCAGCCTCCCGCGCCTCAGCCTCCTGCCCCTTCGCCCTCAACTCCTCGGGATTCTCAAACTCCTTCAGCCGCTCTTGAACCCGCTCCGCAATCCGCGCCCGGAACTCCACCGTCTTGGCCCGCAGCTCCTCATCCGAAAGCTGCTTGGTAGCCGCTTCCAGATCGTTGATCTCAGCCACCAACGGCCAAAGTTTCTTCAGCGTGCGCTCGTTCGCCGTGCCAAAAATCTTGGTCAGTACTTTATCGAAAAACACAGGATTCTCCGTCTACCAGTGTAAATGCTGGGGGTTGCAGCGGGTGGGATCGCGCCCGCCCACTCTCAAGACTGGGTGCCCCACCCTCGCCGCGCTCTTGTTTTTGCGGCTAGGGTGGGATACCACGGACCTCGATGACAACTCAAAGCCGCAGCACTAGCCTGTCGACCGGCTCTCCGCGCCGAATCTTCCTCAGTTGCCGGTGCAGTTGCTTCGTCAGACTCTCCGGATCGCCCTCATCGTCCTCTTTCATGTCCACTTTCTGTCTGACCTCGATGGCGTGTGAGATGCTCGGCCGCCAAAACGCCTGCAGGAAAAGAAACGCCATTGCCAGGCCCACGGCGGAAGGTTGTACCCCAAAGAGCCGTCTTCCTGTTCGCGTGGAGCGCACCCACGGCACGCGGCGGATCAGGTAAAGGCACAGAATTGCCGCTATGGCAACAAACGGCGCGGAGGAAAACAGACTCAAGATAGAGAGAACATCCACATGCATAAGCGCCCTCGCAAATCGCAGGCAGAACTTCACAAACGAATAAGTCGCGGCGGCAAAACAGCAAGAAAGCTGCCTTGCAACTCCAAATTAGTTCTGAGGGGATTAAGCGAGTCTGAAGGGTGGTGGCCGCTGGAAGAGCGTGTGCAGAGCCGGAGCGTCGGGCGCGCGGCCAACGTACTCATCGGCCAGCGGCGCAAACAGGCTCAGAGGCGAAATGACTCCGACGAACAGAAGCGGGAGAATCGCCAGCCAATCCGCACTGCCGGAATGGCCGTGCGGAATCAGCAGGCACACCAGCGCGATTCCGATTGCAATGGTCGCAATCAGAACCCATCCCCGCCGCTGCCGGTTTTGAATCATCGTTGAGTATCTCTCGCACTCAGTATACAGGTCTCGCCCGCAAACTGCGATAGGTCCCAATCGTGGGTAATGGGTCAGTTTCCGAATAGGCGACAAGCCAACCGGAACTCCGAACAAAGGATTTCCGCAGGGCTCGTCACGGGCAAAGCGTCTCGTTGCCATATACGTTTAGTGCTAGCATTATCTCGTTATGAGAATGCTTCTTATTCTCGCTGGCATCTTATCGGTGACGCCTGCTTTGGCGCAAGATCATGCAGGGTCCCCCAACATCGGGGTAATCTACGGAACCGTCACCGCCCAGGACGGACTACCTGCAAAGGGGCTGACCCTAAATGCCGAGCCACTTGGGGTCGTGCTTGGGATGGCGCTTCCCTGGACAAAAACGAACGACACAGGCGCCTTTCGATTTGAACATCTTCCGTTAGGGAGATACACAGTATTCGCCGAAGATGAAGAGGAAGGGTACTCGTCATTTAGCACTGGAGTAGGAGGCGGCCATCCTCCAGAAGTCGAGCTGACGACCGAACATTCCGAGGCAGAATTCAATTTCCGCCTTCCGCCAAAGGCTGGCTTCCTGCTTTTCCATCTCACGAATCAAAGATCGGGCGCATCAATCTCCGGGGTTGAGGTGACAGTAATGGTGGCGGGGAACCCTCCGAAGTTCATTTTCGGAGGAGGCTCCTCTTCGAGTCAGGCTGTCCTCGTTCCCTCGGATCAAAATCTGCTGCTGCATGTAAAGTCCTGGGGATTTCGGGAGTGGGACAAGAGCGTCGGAAACGGAAAGCCCATACGGATCGCGCCTGGCAATCGTCTCACGCTGGATGTGAAACTGGAGCCTGCCAACCCGCTGACAGGCCGAATACCGAGTGCTGATCCAAAGAAGTATCAAGGCATTCACGATGGAAAGGACTGGAGGAACCCGTATCTGATTGTCCGAACCGATGGAATAGAAATCGCGGGAACGGCCAGTGGCAGAAGCCCGATCCCTGTCGAATCAATTGCGGCGGCGTTGGAGGGTTTACCGGATTCAGCGTGGCCCTACGGGCTGGTCGTGGCAGTTCAAAAGAACGGCGTCGGAGCATCGGAAGCCGAACGATCGCGGGTTGAGGCCAATCAAATGTCGCTCGAACCGCTCCTCGGTGAGCTTGGCGTAGTGGTAGGTTTCCGGCCCTCTGAGTGAGCTTGCGAGCAGCCGAATGACCCGACGCGTAAATGAGTTTCCGCAGGTCAAGTTTTGCTATTAAAGGAGAGTCGACCGGAGGCTGGCCGCCCTCGAATCCGGACTTGGGAACGTATCACCGGCAAACCGGAAACTGGCCCACCACCCAACCGTGGCGTGTATAACTGGCCTATGAAACCCTTTGGGTACGGCTGGCCCATGCTGGCGTCCATCGCCATGTGGTGCGTCCTCGAAATTTATTGGGACGTGGCCAAAAGGAACATCGCTCCGGCCTCCAGTTCTGAGTCCCGGGCATCGCGGTGGCTGCATCTCATCTTGACAAGCGCCGCCCAGCTTCTGATCTTCCTGCCCGTTCATGGGCTGAGACAGCGGTACCTGCCCGCTTCCGCCGTCGTCACCGCAACCGGACTCACTCTCAATGCTTTGGGTCTGGTGTTGGCGGTATGGGCGCGCCGATGCCTCGGCCGCTACTGGAGCGGCAAGATCACTATCAAAGTCGATCATCAACTGATTCGCAGCGGCCCTTATCGCCTCATTCGCCATCCCATCTACACAGCCCTGCTCGGCCTTTATCTCGGCACAGCGATTGTCTCCGGCGAGTTGCACGCGCTGATCGGCTTGGCGTTGGTCATCATCGCGTATCTGCGCAAGATACGGCTGGAAGAGGCGAATCTCATGAGGGCTTTCGGCGCGGACTATCGCGGCTACCGCAGCGAAACCTGGGCTCTGCTTCCAGGGCTGTTTTGACAATCCCGCCGGCGGGTGCTCCAGGTTCGGCGCAGCGGGGTGCCCCATTCTAGCCGCGCCTTTGTTCTTGCGGCTAGGGTGGGATACCTACAACTACAGCCGGGTGCGGGTGCCCCATCCTAGCCGCGCCTTTGTTCCTGCGGCTAGGATGGGATATATACAACTACAGTCTTTTATTGCATTGACCGCAGCATCGAGAGGCCACGGTCCGGCAAAACGGGGTTTCACAGTCTCCGGAAAAACTCGTCCGGAGGCAGGCCGGATTTTCAACCCCGGCAGAAACCGCCCGGCCATCTCAGCCTGGGTATGTGATGCGCAGGTCAACACGTCTGGAAACACGATGCCCCGATCAGGATTCGGTCGCCCGCGCAACCCAATCCAGCGGCTTGTGCCGGCCAAGCGTCAGGTGCAACCGCGCCGGCTCGCCTTTCTTCAGGCGCAGGTCGCACGAGATCGCTTCCGGCTTGGGTGTCTTCGCCAATACTCCGGCGGGTGCGGTAACCTTTTCGATTCCGTGCCGGATAATCAGCTTGATCTCCTGGTCTTTGAGCGAGGTGACGGCCAGGTCCGCGGTTCTTGCCGGCATATCCCATGCCAGCCTGTCCACCCTTGCAAAGGTCTTGGCCAGCATTCCATGGATGGATCCCTTCTCCAGCGAGTTGGGAACGGCAGGCAGGATTTCGATGACGCCGGGCCGCGAGTAAAGGAGCATCTCCATCATGATGGTGGGAATTCCGCCCTGCGCATCGGGCATGGGCCAGGCCCAGGGGTCGTGGGAACAGCGCAGCGTCGTGGCCACGTAGCCCTGCTCAATCAGTTGCCGCAGTTCGGTGTCCACCATGTAGCAGTCCTTGAGCCGCGCCCCAACCAGGGCGCGATGGCAACGGCCGTGAGCGGCCAGCCTCTCCGGCACCCGCCTCCGGTCGGCCATCATCGCGGCCAGAGCCAGTTTCGGCGTGCGATCCGGATCGATCTCGTCCCCCGGCCAGGCCCCATACAGATGTGAGATATGACGATGGCTGTAACGCTCTTCGAGCGTGGGCCATGCCCATTCCTTCAAGGTGCCGTCGGGCTCCATCAGGTACGGCGGCATCTTGGCCAGCATGGCCTTCCACTTCGGAATGCTGCCGGCGTCGCTGCCCAGCACTTCGCACGCCTCGATCAGGTTCGTCAGAACTTCCCGGCAGACCGCGATATCCATGGTGGCGTTGATCACCAGCATGGCCGAAGGACTCGTGTTCGCTGGATTGTTCTCCGGCGAAAAAGATGGGACGAAGATGTAATTCCCATCTTTGCCGGTGACCGTCAGAAAATCCTCGTAAAACAGCGCCAGCTCTTTATATGCCGGCACGACGCGGTTGCGCAGGAAATCCACATCGCCAGTTACGAGATAGTGATCCCAGAACGGGCGGAGACACCACCCTCCCGCTGAAAGCCAATAGGGATGAGGCCAGATCTCTCCGGTCGAAGCAGCGGTCGAGTAATGGAACGCGACGCCGACTCCTTGTTGCGGGCAGAGGGAATAATGGGTGCCGCGCATCCCGAAAATATTCTTCGCATTCACCCGGAAGTCCGGGGCCAGGCTCTCCATCCAATTGAAGTAGGCATCCATGCCTTCGCGCAGATCGGCCTGCACGCCGGGCGCAATCTGCAGGTTGATATTGGCATTCACTTCCGCCGCCATGCTGCAATACTTGCCGCTGGTGTACATGAACCAGTAGCGTCCCATCTCAAAGATCTTCTCCAGCAGCGCCGGCGAGTAGTCCTGTCGCGACCGCTGATCGGCCAGCAGTTCTTCAGAAGACATTCCATATTGAGAGGCGCCGCCGAAGTCCACCGTGACCCGGCTCATCGCTTCCGACTGCACTTTTCGGTGCCGCTCCAGGATCGCGTCATACTCCGGGCTTAACTGCTCCACAGCCTGCCGCAGCGCTTCCACCTTGTCCTCGCTGGTTTCCGCGAACCATTCGATGCGCGTCAGCAGCGTCACCGACGACGCATTCTCCACCACCAGCGTGTCGCCATCCATGCGCGCCGAGCCGCCGTTGCGCGCCACGCGCACCACCCCGGCGTAGCCGCTGTTATCTACGGCAGGATCCAGGCGGCACTTGTAAATCAACCGTTGCTCGTTGAAGTCGTGCTGAACCTCGCTTGTTCCTCCAGCTCCCCCAAACATGCGCATCCGCGCCGCCGGCTTCTCCACGGCGATGCGGGCGTTTACCGATTGTCCCTTCGGGGCGGTGAGCCATTGGACCACGACGTTGTCGGGCCGGGAAGCAAAAGTCCGGCGTACCCAGTCGCCACGCTCATCGCTCCAGTGTGCGTTCACTTCGCCGCTCTCGAAGTTCACCGTGCGCAGGTAGTCTTTGGCCGCCGCGGTCTTGGGTAGATCGAGACGCATCGTGAATGCCGGCACAGTCGGGTGCGGGAAAGTATTCACCTTGACCGGGCCCTTGTCCATTTCCTTGAAAGCCAATTCAATCGCTTCCTTGTATTTCCCCTCCAATATCATTTGCCGCACTTGCGGAAATATCTCCGCGGCCTTGGGAGCCTCGAAGGGCCTCTTCCACGGCATGAGAAGGCTTTCGTGGTGGAAAAGGATCTGCTCCGAGTACGGATCGCACGTCGCCTCGATAACCATCGCTCCATTGCCGGAGGTGAGCCCCTCGCTGACTGTCGTGCCGGGAATCGTGCTGCAGAAGCCCCGCCGCGGCACAATCCCGCGCCGCAGCCGTTCTTCCAGGGTCATCGGCGAGATCTTCACTTCGGGCGACAGGCGCGATGCCGCGAACACCGGCGGCTTGGGCGGGAACTTGCTTTCCGCAGTGTCGCCCACACGGGCAACTGAAGAGCCGCGGCCGGTACCGAGCCCCGCTTTGGCCGTGGGCGGACTGGAAACCTGGGTCGAGCCTTGCTGGCCTCCTTCGCCCGCCGTCGACGAATGGAGCAACTTTTCAGAACTGGCCAGGCCAACAACAGCCGCGGTGCTCTTCACCAGAAAATCACGACGTTTCATACTCCTCCTTTATTGCATGCGCTCTCGTGCGCGCCTGCGTCATCGAACCCCAGAGTTTCCTGCCGCGCGCCTGCGCCTTTTCGCGCTCTTCCTGGTCCGCTCGTTCGCCGTGCCAAAAATCTTGGCAAGAACATGATCGAAAAACACAGGATTTTCCGTCTACCAGTGTAAATGCTGTTCCGCGCTCCCTGCCTCGCAAGCAGGAATCCCGGAGCCGAATGCGGGCGCCACAAAGAGCATATTTGTCATCCTGAGCGCAGCGCAGTCGAAGGATCTGTTCTCACCTTAAGAATCCGCACCCGGTGATACAATTCGCCTAAACTACCCAGCCCACGAATCGCGGTGCTCTTATATCTGTGGCCTTGGAGGAGATCAGTCTCATAGAATGAATCGGAACCCTCGCGCGGCCATTCGCCGAATTCAGCGACTCGTGATATGCTTCCACCTTCCGGAAGTAGGGTGCAATGTGCCTGTGCGCTTTGGCTCGTTGTAGCCTGTCGCGCAGGGGGGAGAAGCTCAGGGGCAAATGCGGCAACAGGCGAGGGGTATTAGGCATATCGATCTGACGGATGTTCAGCTTGCGTCCAGCGAGACAGCACGCCACATCAATCGCGATATTGTATTGGAGCTGATCCGGGCGAGCCAGCCGATTTCGCGGGCCGATTTGTCGCGCCGTTCCGGGCTGCAACGAAGTACTGTTTCGCAGATCGTCGAGCAACTCATCCAGGAGAAGTGGGTATGCGAGGGTGCTGTTGCTTCTTCACCACGCGGACGCCGCCCAACACTCTTAGGGCTGAATGAAGACCTGATGGTGATTGCGGTCGACATTCATCCGAGGCAGGCGACGATTGCCGCGGTGGACCTCAATGGCCGCCTGCTTTCACGCTCCCAGGTGCCGCTTACTTCCGACCCCGGCGCCTCGACACGGCTCATGACGGACTGCATGCTGCGCATGCGGGATGCGCTCGCGGGCAAGTCGATCGAAGGAATCGGCATCAGTCTTCCCGGCAGAATCGATCCCGGCACACAGCGTCTGATCTTTGCGCCCAACCTGCACTGGCCCAACTTCGATTTGAAAGGCATGATCGAAAAGAGGATGGGCCTGCCGGTGAACATGGAAAACGCGGCCACCACGAGCCTGCTGGCGGAACTCACCTTTGGGCACATTGATGGCATTCGCGATATCGTGCAGGTAACTGTGTCGGAAGGCGTGGGAACCGGGATCTTCGCGAACGGGAAACTAATCTCAGGCCTCCACGGAATGGCAGGGGAGTTCGGACACATTTCGCTGGATCCCTCCGGTCTCCGCTGCGGGTGCGGCCGGAGAGGTTGCTGGGAAACGGTCGCCTCCTGCAAGGCCGCGCTTCGGTACTACCAGGAACTCCAGACCAAAGCCCCTGCAATTACATTTCAGGAATTGCTCAACCGGGCCGAGGAGGGCGACAAGTATGCCGCCCAGGCGCTGGCCAAACAGGCGCTGTACATCGGGCGTGGACTGGGGCCTATTATCGCCGGCCTGGCTCCGAGTTTGATTCTGATAGCGGGCGACATTAGCTCTGCCTGGCACCGCTTCGGCCCAATTATTGAAAAGGAGGCGGCTAAACTGGCGCTGGCTGGGGCGCCTCCACGGATTCTTCCTACGCACGAAGGGGAAATCGCCCGGCTCCGGGGAGCGGCGGCGCTCGTGTTTCAGCGCCGGTCGGTGCGCGAGCAGGCTCAACCGGCGAACTAAAGCCCTCGCTGACCCCCTAGCCCCCAAGAACTCCCCCAGACACGCCGGACGAAGCTGTGGGGAACCAGCCTTCCCAATAGCGCCTTGCCACTTGATGATTAAATTTCTAACGCCAACAAAGCAATTAAAGTCAACAAAACAATAGAGATGCTTTCCAGTTCAAGTCCATGCTCGCTCAGGAACGAATTGCCTCTAATACCGGGATATCTAAATAAACCCCTTTTCTGGCTTGACAAGCCGAACAAAACGCTTCTATAGTTCGGGTCACAAATTAAAGTGCTGCGGCAGATTGCATCTGGATACGAAGCGTGTGGAGCGATTTACGCGGAGCGGGCGGCTTTGGCGAATTTGGCGGATCGTTTGCCAGGCAATTTTCGCGAAGCTTGACAAGAACGCAGGCAATTAACCGCTTTTCGGAGGAGATTATGTCAGCAAGGCCAGGGATCAACCGTCGAGTCAACACAGGTGCGATCAGAATACTGCTGATGGCGGTCGCGCTTCTAACGCTGTTTCTCGGGGGCAGCACCGCAAACGCGCAGATTCTCTACGGCTCAATCACGGGATCAGTGAGCGACACAGCCGGCGGGATCATTCCCGGTGCAACGGTAACAATTACCAATCAAGGTACGGGCGAAACCCGCAAGACCACGTCCACCGGATCGGGCACTTTTGTGATTCTCGACGTGCTGCCCGGGTTATATACCGTGTCCGTCCCGGCCAAGGGGAGCTTTGCCGGTTTCACGGAAAAAGACATCCAGATCGAAGTCAACCGCCAGGTGCGTGTGGATGTGACGCTGAAACCGGCAACCGTTACGACACAGATCCTCGTGACCGAGGCGCCTCCGGTATTACAGACGGAAACAGCCGAAGTCAATAGCGAAATCAGTCAAACAGAGATCTCGCAACTGCCGATGACCTCCAGCCAGGGGCGCAGTTTTGAGTCTCTCTACACGCTCCTCCCCGGCGGGTCCAATGTGAAGGAGCAGAACTCAACCGCTTCCAACCCTGCGCGCGCCATGTCGGTGAACATAAACGGCGTGAACATGAACGGCAACACGACGCGTATCGATGGCGCGGTGAACTACTACGGCTGGCTGACTTATCTCATCGCTTACGTTCCGCCGGCCGACTCGATTGAGAACGTCAGCGTCACGACCAACGACTTCACCGCCGAGCAGGGCCAGGCGGGTGGCGCATCGATCAAGATCACCACCAAGAGCGGAACGAGAAACCTCCATGGCAGCTTGTGGGAGTACTACCAGGATGCGTCCATCAACGCCCGTCCGTATACCACCATCTCCGGGTTGCTCCCGAAGAACGTCTTCGACGAATTCGGCTTCAACATCGGCGGCCCGGTTTACTTTCCCAAAATCCTTACCGGCAAGAAGAAGCTCTTCTTCTTCGACAACTGGGAGCGGACGACGCGGCGGACATTGATCAGCGGCAATCAGACGGTTCCGGACGCCAACATGATCGCGGGCAACTTCTCCGAAGTTCCGGCGACTTTCACGAATCCCAGTGGTTCGACTACATATAATGGATCGATTTACGATCCGCAGCCTCAGGTAGCGGGTTGGGAGAGCCTGGTCAACCCCACGACCTGTCCGAGTCCCGACACTTCGTACACGAGCGGCTATCTCAATTATGCTTGCCGGCCTACCTTCACCGCCGAATATGGCGAGACGGGAAGCAACGTCAACACCATTCCCGCTTCGCGCATCTCCTCTGCCGCCGCAACCATGATTGCCAACTTGAAATCTATCGCGACGTCGATCGGCTCGGCGACGACGAACGAGATCGAAAACCAGATGGCCAACGACTACTATGGCACCGGCAGCTTCGCCTATAATCGCACGAGCAACGACGCCAAGATCACCTACCTCCCGAACGACAACACGCAGATCTTCGGCAAGTACAGCGTGGAGCCGTTCCAGGTAAACGATCCGCAGGAACTGAAAGCGGCGGGCGGCGGCACCTTCGATGGCGGCCAGCCGGGCGCAGGGCATGGCCGCATCCAGAACCTGGGCCTGGGCGCGAGCCACGTGATCAACCCCAACATGGTGGTCGACGCCGACTTCGGCTTTACGCGCCAGGTCTCGGGAGCGCAGTCCACGCTCGACCTCTCTTTGAGCGACTATGGACTGAACGTACTGGGGATTCCGGGAACGAACATCAACTCGAATGATCCGGATTATTACGGCCAGCCGCTGTTCAGCTTTAACAACTCCTTCAGCTCGATTGGCAATTCCAACACTGCCAATCCATTCCTCTTCCGCGACAACCAGTTCACCGGCGATGTGAACCTGAGCTGGGTCAAGGGCAAACACACGACCAAGTTCGGCTTCACCTACTACCACTTCGACCTGAACCACTTCCAGCCCACCAGCGGCGGCGGCGTCTCCAACGTGCGCGGCGGCTTCCTGTTCCAGGGCGGCATGACCTGCGGCGAACTCTCTACGGCCACATCGGCTGCGTGCAAGGTTACAGCTTACAACTCGCTGGCCGACTTCCTGCTGGGGCTGCCCAATAACGGGGGAGGCAACGCCGTTCAGAAGGCGCAGCAGACCTTCGATCCCAACTCGCTGCGCTGGACGGAACTGGGCGCCTATGCACAGGATCAGTGGACTGTGACTCCCAAACTGACCATCACCTACGGCGTGCGCTACGAGAGGTACCCGGCGGCGTATCGCGACCACACCGGTATCTACGTTGTGCAGTTCAACCGGCCGAATACCTCCAATGTCGAGGTCGGCGGCGTCATGGGCAACCCCAAGAATGCCGGCGTCGATACGGGAAACGGATTCTTCGCGCCGCGCCTCGGCATTGCCTATCGCCTCAATGAAAAGACCGTCGTTCGCGCGGGTGGTGGTATCACCTCCGATCCGGACAGCATGCGCTACCTGCGCGACTCGTTCCCCATGGACTTGGCGCCGAACTACGCCGGGACCGGAACGGGAACCATCGCGGTCGATACGGCTAACACCACCAACTATGCGACGGGCCAACCCATGCCCCTCACCTACGGCATCCCCATTCCGGCCGTTCCCAACTACAGTTCCGGTTTTGCGGGGCTGCCCGTTACAGGGTCGACCAACTCCGTGTGGCCGAACTTCCGCCGTGGCTACCTCGAAAGCTGGAACCTCTTTGTGCAGCGGGAAATCGGCCTTGGCTTCGTGGCCAACCTCGGTTACGTAGGCGATCACTTTGTGCGTCAGCAGGCCGGCGTCAGCCCCTACAACGCGGCGCCGCTGCCCAGCGCGAGTACGCCTTGCATGCCCAACGGGCATTGGAATACCTCCCTGACCGGTCAAACAGGGACGTGCAACTTCGCCGTCAACGAAACCATCAACTGGCTCAACTGCACCGGCAACTGGGCGTCCTGCGCTTCCACCAGCAACTTATACAACACCGGCGGCATCACCATGAACGGGCCGATGTTCAGCTCGAACTACAACGGCATGCAGGCGCAGTTGACGCGCAACGCGGGTAAGAACTCTACCTTCGGCGCGGTCTACACTTATGCACACGCCTTCGATTACGAGGACAACGGCGCCGGGACTGGTTCCAGCGGAACCACGTTCAACTATCCCGGGTACTACAAGCTGAACCGGGCGTCGGCGAGCTACGACGTCAAGCACAACATACAGGTCTACGGCATCTACGGCCTGCCCTTCGGCTACGGCCAGAAATACGTAAACCACGGCCCGCTGGCGCAGATCGTTGGCGGATGGCAATTGAACGGCCAGTACAGCTACTTCGGTGGCCTGCCATTCTCAGTGACCGCCAACAGCAACCTTATTGGCAGCGTCACGCCGGGCTGGGGCACAACCTACGCGGAGTTGGTTGCGCCCTATCAGAAAGAGGGCGGCCACAACCGGACCCCCGGCAACACCACCGTCTCCGGCGGCAAGCCGTGGTTCAACCCGGCCTCGTTCGCCAACCCGACCGAGCCGCCGTCCAGCGCCAACTCCACGCCGGTTCTGCCCAACACCCACCGCAACGAATTCCGTGGGCCGGGGAACTCGCAGGTTAACGCCAGTATCTTCAAGTCCTTTCACCTTTACCATGACAGCGAATTCAAATTCGGCATGGAGGCGTTCAACATCTTCAACCATCCATACCTGAGCAACCCGAATGCGACGGTCGGTGGCGGAACGTTTGGTTACATCACCGGCTTCGGCCAAGCCTTCTCGCAGACGTCGGGCGCACGTTCGCTGCAATTCGGCGGCCGGATCAACTTCTAACTTCTCCTCGATTCATCACTGCGGCAGCTCCTTCGCGGGCTGCCGCACACGCCTCACTTCGCCAATCCAGACGCCAATATCACTGACGCGAACTTTGGCAAGGTCACCGGCGAGTTGACCGCCTCTAATGCTTCCTTAGGTGGAAGCGGCGGTGAACGTCAATGGTGGTTCGGCGGAAAGTTCATCTCCTGGGAACTTCCGGAAGCTGATAGGGCGCGCTGCGGTTGGGGCGCGCCCCATCCCAAGCCCAAAACCGCTCCGAAATAAGTACATATTGGGCCGCTGAATGCCGGGTGCCCCAGGTCTCGATTTTGAGACCTGGGATTCCACTACGCCCAAAATGCTGTCATCCTGAGCGCAGCGCAGCTTTTTTGATTTGTCATCCTGAGCAGAGCGAAGCACGGCTTTTTTGATTTGTCATCCTGAGCGATCTAAAAATGCTTGTCATCCTGAGCGCAGTTTGACGCGTTTCTTGCGCCAAACGCAGTCGAAGGACCTGCGGTTGCTTCTCGCCGCTTTGAAAGGGCATGGCTTTAGCCGTGCCACCACCCACCCACCCCAATTTGAAAAATCGTGTACGCGGCGTAAGCCGCGTGCATGTCCTCGTCACCAGCCGTATGCTTCCGATAGGCTGACAATTCATCACAAATTCACCCTCGAAACGCGCATTGGCGATTTGGCGCTCAGATAGAGGCGGATGTATGCGCAGTGATCATGGGTTGGAGTTTGGGACGCAGGGAAGAATTGATGGGCTGCCACATGATGGACACCCGACGCTGTAAGATGGGTACAATTCTCAAATGGCAAGTTGATCTGAAATGTCCCATTCTGGTCAATACGACTCGCGGCTGTCGGAACTCATCTGGAGGTCTGTCAAGCTCAGAATCTCCATTCTTCTCCTTTGCATTTTTGCCTTGTTGACCACATGGTCGTCGCTGGAGGTAGGGAATCGGAAGGCTCAAGAAGTCGGCAAGTCCTATTGCTTAAAGATCGCCGACAATTTGCAACAACTGATGCTGTTGAAAATTCGGGATTCCGGACAACAGCACCCTTCGTTGAGTGCACCAGAGTACACAGTTGTGGGCGCCAGCGACTTTTGTGCGGGAATTCAAGACACGCACTACTGGATACAGTACCAGCAAGCTTTTCCGGAGTTTTCTCTTTTATATCCCAAAGAACCAGAGGAGGAGAGAAAGCTGGAAACCGCTATTCGGAGGGCTCTGTCTGATTACGAGGAGAAGAGGAACGAGGCCTTTCGAATCGACCTGAAGCTTGCCGCTGAGTACTCGGAAAACAACATTGAAGCAAATGCTCTTTCTGTTGCTGCTGTGGTTCCCTTTATCGTTCTTGGTTTGCTAGTGCTTTATTTTATGTTAGGCCATCAAGAGGCAGGTTGGGCCAGGCAACTTCGATTAGAACTGGATCAGTTGGAGTCAGACGAGAAGGCGTCGCCGGACCTATTCGCTGCAAAGTCGCAGTATTTCGTGTCGCCACGCGATCGGGTTGGAGGATTCTGGCTCCTCGGATTCTTAGTCTCACCTGATAAGTTCGCTAAAACTGTACTCGTGTTTTCAACCCTTTACTTATTGTGTAGAGCGACTGCAGAGTTTGCGGATGAACTCAGCAGCGTCACGGATTCAATCTTTGAAGGCTATTCATTTTGGCTGTACACCGCGGCTTTCTCCGCATTTGTGATCGTAGCCTTCAGTCACCGCTATTGTTCAGCGACTGAGTCGCGACGGTCCTCCGATCACCTGATAATCTTTCCAAATGCTCGGACGGACGGTTTCGTACCTTCCATCGGCTTCAGAAGGTTTGTTCATTTGATTCGGAGACCGATTGTTTTCATCTTCATCGTGGCCGCATTTTTATCCCTAGCTGTACCGTGGGCTTACCGGGATTTTGGAGGTGCTATCTCCGGGTACGAGTGGCTCTTGCGCCACGATCAAGGCAATCATTGGATTGGAGCCGCTGGCCAGGCGATGGATCTAAGCATCTTCCGCGAAGTAAGATTAGAGATCCTAATCGCGTTGCTGTTCCTGGCCCTGTGCATGCTGTGTGAGATCAAGCCTTCCTGGGGTGAGCCCCGGCTGAGCAAGATCCTGCGGAGGATTCGCAACCTTGCAGCGGTCATCGTTCTATTCCTTTCCATCGATTATTTGATTTTCATGGAAATCCTCGAGGGAGAGAGATTAGATGTGTTGCATATGCTTCAAGAGTCCCAAGGATCGATGATTTTCTACAATCCTGCGTTTGGCTACTGGATATTCACAGCACTCTGTGTCGCGCTTTCGGCGCTCAGCCTAAGCGGATTAGAAGTGGACTCATAAATACCTGAGTATCAGGCGGCTAAGGAGCTCAACTGTTGCCAACAGACCGATGCGCTCATTGAGCATCAGCAGCTTCCGATTCGGTCCTGAAAAACGCCCTTCCATTGACTGATACGATGACGCTCCGAAACACCCCAACGCGGCAACCGGCTCCGCAAAGAGGAGCCAAATGCGCGTAAAAAAGGGCCTGTTTTGCGCTGTCTTGCGCACCTTATGTAGGCTTCCAGGCCGACTTTCACGGTTTTATGACGACCTGCAAGGCGACTTTTTTGCGAGTTCGCGCTCGACCCCTCCGTTTGTAGGCCCGCAGGCCTACATTTTCCTTCTTTTCTCGTAGGCTTATAGGACTACCAATTCCAATCGCGCGCAGTGCGCCCCGGTGCCTGCGCTGAGCGGAGCCGAAAGGGGCCCGTCCGCCGCCTCGGATGCGACCTGGGATTTCGTCAGCGCGAATACCAAAGATTGACAAACCCTGTTATTTGGTCCAGAATCGAAAGCAGGAGATTTCCCCATGAATGTTTCGCTGACCCCCGAACTGGACAGATTCGTCGCCGGCAAGGTCGAATCCGGCCGCTACAACTCCGCCAGCGAGGTCGTCCGCGAGGCCCTGCGCCTGCTCGAAGAGCACGACCGGGCGCGGAGCGCGCAGCTTGCCGCCTTCAACCAGGAACTTGGGGTAAGGCTGGCCTCGCTGGACCGCGGAGAGCACGTCCAGCCGGAAGCGGTGCGGAAGCGCCTTGAGCAGAACTCCTGCGAGCGGAGAAAGCTCAGCGCATGAAGGAGTACGTTCTCAGCACTGGCGCCGAGCAAGACCTGGACGAGATTTGGGAGTACATCGCCCAGGACAACATCAATGCCGCCGACCGCTGGATAGGGAAGCTCTTTGACGCTTTCGATGCATTGGCCCGAAAACCGGGAATGGGGCATAAACGGGAAGACCTTACCGCGTATCCGATCCTCTTTTGGCCGGTGGGCGCATACCTGATTCTCTACCGCGTCCAAAACGAACGAATAGAGATTGTTGCTGTGACCCAGGGCGCGCGGGATATTCCGTCATTTCTGCGTCAGCGCACCCAATAGAAAGCAGGAGAGTCGCCACAGCACCGTGCCGACTCGCCGCCCCGCCGTGCTCAGTCCCCTGTCCCAAACCCAAAACCTATCCGAAATGCGTACATATTAGGTCGCAAAATGTGCTCAAAAAGGGGTCAAAAAGCGCCTAAAAACACCTTATTTTTCCTTCTTTTGCTCAAATCGGAAGACTTCCAGGGCGGCTTTCCACGGTCTTATGTCTATCTGCAACAGGATTTTCCTGCAAATTAGTAGCCAATCGGGCTGTTAGTGGGTCTACAGGCCGACAAATCTGTCCGCCCACAGGCCGACATCTGCAATCTCCAACTGACCCCTGATCTCTGAACCGTACAATGGAGACAGAAGCCGAACCCCACCCACGCATGGCTGACGAAGAGCAAAACAAACCCCAAAACCCCGATTCCCGCAAACGGGATGATGACTCGGTCGGCAAGGTCTACGACTCCCGCCTGGTCCGCCGTCTCGCTCACTACCTGCGCCCGTATTGGGTTCAGGCTACCGTCTCCGCCGTCTCCATCAGCCTCAAATCCTTGAGCGACGTCACCGGCCCCTACCTGGTTAAAGTCGGCATCGATCGCTACCTCACCGGCAAGCCCGGCCTGGCCACCAACTGGCTCACCCGCCGCCTCCCGGTTGACCCCTACCGGGGAATCACTGCGTTGGCCGCCATCTGGCTCGGAGCCCTGCTCTCCGCCTATCTCTTTCAATTCATTCAGACTTACCTCATGCAGTGGACCGGCCAGAAGATCATGTTCGATCTCCGCCGTGACATCTTCCGCCACATGCAGCGCATGCACATCGGCTTCTTCGACAAACATGCCGTGGGCCGCCTGGTCACCCGTCTCACCTCCGACGTGGACGCCATCAACGAGATGTTCACCGCCGGCGTGCTGGCCATTGTGGACGACTTTCTCAACCTCACCATCATGGCCGCCGTCATGCTCGCCATCAACTGGCGGCTGGCGCTAATCGCCTTTTCCGTGCTGCCGCTCATCCTCATCGTCACCCGCATCTTCCGCAATCACGTGCGGGAGAGCTTCCGCCGCGTCCGCGCCGCCATCGCCCGCATCAACAGCTTTATCCAGGAATATGTGAGCGGGATGAGCGTGGTGCAGCTGTTCAACCGCGAGCAGCGCGCTTATGACGACTTCGAGGCCGTCAATCGCCTGCACATGATCGCCTTCAAGGACACCATTTTCGCTTACGCGCTCTATTATCCCGCTGTCGATATTCTCTCCGCCCTCGCCATCGCCCTGGTCGTCTGGTGGGGCGGCTTCGGCGTGCTCTCGGGCACGGTGACCATCGGCGTGCTGGCCATGTTCATCCAGTACTCGATGCGGTTCTGGCGCCCCATCCAGGACCTGAGCGACAAATACAACATCCTGCAGGCCGCCATGGCCGCCTGCGAGCGCATCTTCAAGCTGTTGGATACGGCCCCGGAGATCGTCAACCCGGCCAATCCTGTCGCAGGCGACGGGTCCAACAGAATCGAATTCCGCCACGTCTGGTTCACTTATCAGAAGCTGAGCGATGCGCAGAGAGCCGCCGTGGACCGGGCAACGGCGAATGATCCCGCAGGGGCCGGGCTGGCCGCGATCGACGGCATCGAGTGGATTCTCAAAGATGTATCTTTCACCATCGAGCCGGGCCGGGCGGTCGCCATCGTAGGCCACACAGGCGCCGGCAAGACCACGCTCATCAGCCTGATGATGCGCTTTTACGACGTGACCGCCGGCCAGATCCTGCTCGACGGCGTGGACCTGCGCGAACAAGACCTGACCGCGCTCCGGCAGCACTTCGCCGTCGTCCTGCAGGACCCGTTCCTCTTCACCAGCACCCTGGCCGAGAACATTCACCTTTGGAATGAGAAGATTACAGGCGAAGAACTGCGGCAAGCGGCGCACGACGTGAATGTGCTGGACTTTATCGACGGGCTGCCGGAGGGGTTCGACGAGCCGGTAAGGGAGCGCGGCAACTCGCTCTCCACGGGGCAGAAACAGCTCATCAATTTTGCCCGCGCGCTGGCCTACAATCCACGCATTCTGATCCTGGACGAGGCTACGTCCAGCGTGGATACGGATACGGAATTGCGCATCCGGGGGGCTCTGGAGAGGATGGTCGAAGGGCGCACCAGCGTGCTGATCGCCCACCGGCTCTCCACTGTACAGAGAGCGGATACGATTCTGGTGCTGCACAAGGGGCAGTTGCGTGAGATGGGCTCGCACCAGGAGCTGCTGGCCCATCGCGGAATCTATTGGAAGCTCTACCAGTTGCAGTACAAGGACCAGGAACAGGGGCCAGTGAACAGTGGACAGTGATCAGTGGACAGTGAACAGTGTTCAGTGGACAGGTGGAAGTTGAAAAGTCGGCTTGGAAGCCGACAGATTCGTCGGCCTATAGACCTACAAACAGCCTGATTGGCTACTAATTTGCAAGAAAATCCTGTTGCAGGTAGACATAAGACCGTGGAAAGCCGCCCTGGAAGTCTCCCGATTAGAGCAAAAGAAGGAGAAATAAGGTGTTTTTAGGCGCTTTTTGACCCCTTTTTACGCGCATTTTGCGTGCATTTTGCATGCATTTTCGACGCGGGGAACAGTGGTCAGTGGTCAGTGGCCAGTGGTCAGTGGTCAGAGGTCAGAGGTCAGAGATCAGCGGGGCGATGAGACAGCGAAGGTGAGTGCGCCTCCGGGTTGCGACGCGGGAGCTGACGGGGATCGATCCCAGGTCTCATCCGCCGCGGCGGACGAGAGTTTTTCGGCAAGCTCAGGGCAGGTTTTCGGCAAGCTCAGGGCAGGCACTGGGGCGCACGGCGCGCGATTGAAATTGGTAGTCCTATATGCCTACAAAAAGAAAGAAAAGGCGGGCCTGCGGGCCTACAAACGGGGGGATTGAGCGCGAATTCGCAAAAAAAAGTCGCCTTGCAGGTCGTCATAAAACCGTGAAAGCCGGCCTGGAAGCCACCATAAAGTGCGAAAAACAGCGCAAAATCGATCGTTTTTGTGACCTTTTTGACCCTTATTGCGCCCATCCAGCGTGGGGGATGAGAGGGGCGATGGGGCAGGGATTACGGAACCGGGGCGGGGATGTTGCCTGGGGCCCCGGTATCCGGGTTGGGGTGTTTCAGAGGGCCGTCGAATCAGTTCACGCAAGAGCGTTTTCCGTTACCGATCCTGCCTAGCGGGCTAAAAATGGTCGATTTTGGGGCGTCGGGAGTCTGACACTCTCACCCATGCTGGTCCGTCGTTCTCCCGATTCACGGCAAGTGTTGACTACAAAGTAATTGCCGATTAGGCGACAATCCGCGCCGATTGGGGTGACTGGCATCTCCGCCCTGGCCGAAGCCGGCGATGATGACGAGTCGGTAGGGGAGCCTTGACCTGCACGTTTCTCTGCGTTCGCGATAACCTGGGACTACCAGTTCTGGTTTCGCAACCAATATGCTAGATTCCAGGTTCCAGATGAATAGAGGCGGTTGGATGGACATGAAGATCAAGCTCGTTCTGGTCGCTTTGTTCCTCCTGTTCCACGCTTCCGTGTCCTTTCCCCAGACTGGTGCGCAACAGGACTATACGCATTCGGACCCTCGGGCAAGAGTGATAGTTTTTGTGCATGGCCTTCACGGGAGCCGCGATTCCTGGCGGGCTTCGAACGGCGCCTATTGGCCGGATTTGATTCGAAAGGACCCGCGCTTCGCCTATTCCGACGTCGAAGTTGCGGAGTATCCCACGCCTTCTTCGAATGGCAAAATGTCCAGTGTGCAGTTGGCCGACATCCTCTGGGTTCACCTCAAGCAGGACCACGTCTGGGAGCATCGCGAGGTGGTTTTCATCGCGCATAGCCTGGGCGGCATCCTCGTCGAGGAGATGCTGTTGAGACATCCCGCGGAGGCAGCGAGAGTCAGGTTCATCGCGTCGTATGGAACTCCGCACGAGGGCTCACCGATCGCCCGGATCGCTTCAATCTACGACAAGGACCCGCTGCTCAACGATCTGAGCGATGCCAGCGATAACGCCTTCCTGACCCAGTTGGAACACAACTGGCGCGGGCACGATTCAGTAAATGGCATTCATCGGTTCTGCGCTTATGAAACCGAAGACACGAAGCCGGAAAACGGAGTTGGCCGCTATCTCAAGGCCCATGCCCGCGTGGTGGGCTACTTCAGTGCGACCTATGGATGCGATGTGACTACGCCGCCGCAGGAGATCCATGCAGATCACCTGAACATGGTCCGGCCTTTAGACCGGACGTCGAGTGCCTATGATTTTTTCTACCGCGTGTACCGCGACAACCCAATCCTGGAAGAACAGGTGGTCACCCGAGACAACGTGATCGCGGGCCTGGAAGCCGGCTGCGATCGAAGCAACGCGAATCCTGACTTGCAAGTACCGATAGCCCTCGATAGCGCAATGCACGAAAAGGTGGTTGCGGCGGCTGCCTCCTTGATCGATGCCGTGCACCTCCGGGACGTGAATCCAGACCCACCGGTCGTCACCAAGATCGATCCGGACGGTGTAGCCCATGTGCAGTACGGATTCAGCGGGCCAACCAAGAAGCTCTTCGTTTGCTTCGGCGCCGCCCGCGCATCCTTGAAGGTCCAGTTTTCTATCGACCGGCAGGTACCGATTCGCGAGCCACAGAATTGAGCCCGGGTCTGGGACAAACCAGTTGGCAACACATCAGTCTGCGCCTTGGTGGCCTTCAGCGTCGCATGCGTGCACGCGTCCGGCCTGATGTAATCGGACGACGACCTTTGCGCTATCGCGCGCGAATCGCTCAGCGATACCCGGACATTGGGCCTTGTCGGAGGGAGCGGGCCGTCGCTTCAAGCGAGAATTCGTAGGGGGCCGCAAACGGCTGCATAGACAGAACAAGTTGTTGATAATTAGCAACTTAGGCATCTTAACGAACGATCACTCCCCTGAAGTTGGCATATCGGAAGGGTTCGCCTGGGTGACGAGGGGCTGAACGCGGCTGACGCCGCGCTGGTTGATTCTCAAAGTGGGTGGATGGGTTGCTGCACGGCTGAAGCCGTGCCCTTTCAAAACGAGCCGCTGTTGGGGTTCGCGCTATCCCATCCTAGCCGCAAAAACAATAACGCGGCGAGGGTGGGGCGCCCGGCACTGGGACGCCCGGCCAGCATCAGGCCCTAAACTGGAGAGATGGACAGGTTATCGAAGGAGATTTTGAAGGAACTGCTGCCGGCGGAGGAGGAGACGATTCCGGAGGCGGCCAGCGTGCAAGCCCGGCGCCGGAGCCCGGTGGATCACTGGTCCCCGGCCATCCTGCTGGAGCGGGCGGCGTATCTGCGCAATCTGGCCAGGCATGGAGACGGGGAGGCCAGCGAGACGCTGAAGGAGTATGCGCAGCACTTGACCATGCTTGCCTTTCGCAGCCGGAGCGGCGGCGGCGAAGCGCACCAGAACTTCGTCGACATTTTTTACATTCTCGACGGCCACGCGACGCTGGTCAGCGGAGGCGAACTCGCCGATGCCCAAACGACCGCTCCGGGCGAGATTCGCGGCACATCCGTGAAGGGTGGAAGCAGCCAGGAGCTGAGGAGGGGCGACGTGGTTCACATTCCCGCCTGCCTGCCCCACCAGATGCTGGTGGCGGAGAGCGAGTCAGTCACCTACATGGTGGTAAAGATCCAGGAAAACCAATAAGGGCGAACCGACAAAGGCTGGAGGCAGGAGGGGAAGGCGAAAGGCGAGCGGGGAAAGGTGGAGCGGGAGACCGGGATCGAACCGGCGACATTCAGCTTGGGAAGCTGACGTTCTGCCACTGAACTACTCCCGCCCAGTGACACTCATTATATACACCGCCGAGTGGAATTCCGCACCGTGGCTGGAGCGGTTTTTCCCTTGGCGATAGAGCCTTCCGCGCTGCTGCGGCGGCGTGATTCCGCCCGAAGCTCCGGGCCCGGTTGCGGCGAGACAAGCCTGACTGGGGCTGTTTGGCGTAAAATGGCACCGCCTCCTGAATACGCTTTCCGGGCGCCCTGGAAAATTGCCCGGAGCCGATTGCGGAGAATCCGATTGCACCCCAAGGATGGATTGAGATGACGATTTTTGTTCGCGCACTTGCCCTGCTCCCGCTTGCCTTGCCGGTTCTGGCGGGCTCGCTCGCTCTCATCAGTCATGCCCAGGCCGTCACGGAGATTGGCGGCGAGAAGGTCGTCACCATCAGCCGCACGGCCACCAGCAGCACCAGGCCGGAGTTCACCAGCGTGACCGTGCTGCCCGGCCGCGGCATGGAAGTCCTGCAGATCACCGCCAACTTCCCCGGCAAGGGCAATGTGGATGTGCTGGCGTCGCCGGATCTGGCCGGCGCCAAGAAGATGCTGGACGTGGACGATGACGACTTCGGCAATCTGGGCTACCGTCTGGGCGCGGCCTTCCTGGTTCCCTACCCCAACCGGATTCGCGGCACGCTCTCGGTCGACGGCAAGACGCTGATCACCGAGTGGCAAGGCCACGGCATTACCCTGCCGGCCAACAACATCGGCCACTTGCCCACGGCTGAGCGCCACGCCATGCACGGGCTCATCCTGAAGGCCAAGGCCGAGGATGTCAGCGTGGACAAGGTCAAAGACGGCGAAGAGGTCGCTGGCGTCATCAACGCCGGCGACTTTGGCGGCCACTGGCTGTCGAAGACCCAACTGGTGATTACCATCCGGCTGACCGCAGAAGCTGTGGACCTGAGCATCGTGGCTCGCAACGTGGGCAGCGAAGACGAGCCCATGGCCATCGCCTGGCACCCGTACTTCAAATTGCCCTCGGGCGACCGCACCCAGGCCCGGGTGCGCATTCCGGCCGACACCGTGGCCGAGGTGGATAACTACGACAACGTCTTCCCCACCGGCAAGGTTCTGCCCGTGGCGGGAACCAAATTCGACATGCGCGACGCCGGCGGAATGCCGCTCGGAAGCAACTTCTACGACGACAATTGGAACCACCTCATATGGGCGAACAAGGTAGTCACGGTGCAGGTGATGGACCCGGCGGCGCGCTACGGCGTGATGATCGAGGGACTTTCGCGGGAGATCAAGGCCATCCAGATGTACGCGCCCCCCAGAGCGCCCTTTGTAGCCATCGAGCACCAGTACAACTTCGGCGACCCCTTCGGCAAAGAGTGGGGCTCGACCGACACCGGCATGGTGACGCTGAAACCCGGCCAGAGCACCAAGTGGCATGTCCGGCTGCATGTGTTTGTGCCGTAAGAGCAGTGAACAGTGGTCAGGGAACGGGCCGGGGCGAATGCTCCGGCCTGCTCTTTTTTGTGGGATTCCCGCGGAACACGGAAGAACCGGGGGAAGCAGCTAGTGGCTAGAAGCTAGAGGCGAGAAGTCGCCTTCCGCGTAAACCCCCTAGTCCCCGTTCTCGTCCATGCAATCGTGGGGGCTTTGGCACAGGCTCGTTTTCGCTGCCCGTGTTGCGGGTACAAGACGCTGGAGGCGCCCGGCGCCTTGGGGCTGTGCCCGGTCTGCTGGTGGGAGGACGACGGCCAGGAGGATGCGGACGCCGGCGAAGTCCGCCTGACCGTGAACGGCGCCCTCAGCCTGAGCGAAGCCCGGGAGCAATACGCCCATTGCGGCGCCGCCCATCCCCGGTTTCTCCCTTACGTCCGTAAGCCCCAGGTCACTGAACAGTAACGTGCCTTTCGCGGTGCTCTGCCGCGCCCAAACGGCCTCCGCCGGTTTGACCCTTCCCGCAAACCCTCTTACCATGAGAGAAGGGGTTTCCCCGGCTATGTGGGCTGGTTTTGCCTCTCTCGACAGCCCAGTGCGAAGGCTTGCAGTTGGAATTAGCAGCTTGCAGCCCGAATCGGCCCAAAGCGGCTGCTTGCAGCCCGTGGCAGTTTGCAGTCCGGAACGGCAGTTGGGAGTCCGGCGTGGCAGTTTGTTCGGCTCGCCGCGGCGAGCCTGGAAGGCATAACGTTGAGTTCTCCCGGCACCCTCGAAGGCAACCCCCAACCTGACCCGGCCGAGGCCACGCACGACGCCAGCCTCGAAGATACGCGCGAAGGCGGCCACGCAGACGGGCATGACCACGCGCATGACGGCCATGAGCACCAGCACGGCCCCATTCTGAACCCGGACTGCACCCGCGAGCTGGTGCTGGACGTTCCCGCCGAAGAGGTCTCCAAGGCCTATGGCACGGTGGTTGGCAATTACCGGAAATATGCCAAGATCCCCGGCTTCCGCGCCGGCAAGGTGCCGGAAACGGTGATCAAGCGCCGTTACGCCACCGAAATTCGCAAGGACGTGATCGACGGCCTGCTGCCGGAACGGTTCAACAAGGCGGTGCGCGAGCTGGGCGTGGCCCCCGTGGGGCAGCCGCAGGTGACCGAGCTGACCGTGGAGGAGGGCGCGCCGCTGCACGTCAAGGCGGTCTTCGAGTTCGTCCCGGCTTTCTCCATCGAGGGTTACCAAAGTGTGACTGTGGAAAAGCCGCCGGTGGAGATCACCGAAGACGAGTTCCGGCTGGAGATGGCGGAGTTGCGCGAGTCGCGCGCCACCATTGAGCCGGTGGAGGAAGATCGCGCTCTGGTGGATGGCGACTGGGCGCAGATCACTTACAAGGGCCAGATTGAAGGCGACGCCGAGGCAGCGCCGATCGCCGGCGAAGACACGCTGGTGGAGATCGGCGGCAAGGACACGGTGGAGGCTTTCTCGACCGCTCTGCGCGGCGCCAAACCGGGCCAGGAACTGAAGGCTGAGGTGATCTATCCCGCCGAGTACGCCGACGCCAAGCTGGCCGGCAAGACCGTGGCCTACGACGTGGAAGTGAAGGCCATCAAGAAGCGCACCCTGCCCGAGCTGGACGACGATTTTGCCAAAGAACTGGGCGCCTATGAGAGCTTTGCCGACCTGGAAAAGCGCGTCCGCGAGCACATGGCCATCCGCAAGCGGCGCAGCGTGGAAGGCGAAACCAAGGACCGGCTTTTCGCGGCGCTGACTGAGCGCTACCCGTTCCCGGTTCCCGAGTCGCTGGTGCAGGAGCAGATCGACGCGCGCCTGGAGCGCGGCCTGCGCGCCCTGGCGGCGCAGGGCATGAACACCGAGCAGATGCGCAAGCTGGACTTTCCCCGGCTGCGCGCGGCCCAGCGTCCGAGCGCCATCGCCGAGGCAAAAACCAATATCCTGCTGGACCGCATCGCCAGCGAGGAAAACATCGCCGTCAGCGACGAGGAACTTGATCAGGCATTGCAGTTGGTAGCTCTTCAGTCTCGCGAGCCGGCGGATGCCCTTAAAGTGCGATTGACGGAGGACGGCGGACTCGCTAGAATGCGGGAACAATTGCGGCGCGAGAAAACCGCGAGTTTGCTTTACCAACGGCTGCCCGCGTAGGGCGGCAACCAGGGCGCCACGCCGCCCGCTTTACGGCGGCGGGAGCGCGCGGAGATCAAAAAAACCGGGGCAAAACGGCCCCCAACCGCAAGAACGGGAAGAAGACTCAATGGCATTGGTTCCCATGGTGGTTGAGCAGACGAGCCGGGGCGAGCGCGCCTACGACATCTATTCCCGTCTGCTGCGCGACAACATCATCTTTCTGGGCACGCCCATCGACGATCAGATAGCCAATCTCATCGTGGCGCAGTTGCTCTTCCTCTCCGGCGAGGACCCGGAGAAGGACGTGCAGCTCTACATCAACTCCCCCGGCGGCTCCATCTCCGCCGGCCTGGCCATCTACGACACCATGCAGTTCATCAAGAACAACGTAGTTACCTACTGCATCGGCCAGGCGTCCAGCATGAGCGCGTTTCTGCTGCTGGCGGGCACCAAGGGCAAGCGCTTCGCCCTGCCCAACTCGCGCATCCTCATCCATCAGCCGTCCATGGGGGGGCTGAGCGGCCAAGCTACCGACATTGACATTCACGCGCGCGAGATTCTCCGCATCCGCGAGATCACCAACAACCTGATTGCCAGGCACACCGGGCAGCCGCTGGAGCGCATCGAGCGCGATGTGGAGCGGGACTTCATTATGAACGCGCAGCAGGCCAAGGAATACGGCATCGTCGACGAAATTATCGACCGGCCCCGCGCGTAACCGGCGGTCTGGCGATTTTGGCCAGCATGCCGCCTGCAAACCTGCTAAACTAGCCGGGGCGCGGGAGTAAAACCGGAAACTAGATCGTCCAAGGGGAACAGGATGATGAAAATGCGCACGGGACCCGAAGAAGCACTGCGCTGCTCGTTCTGCCACAAGTCGCAGGACGCCGTTGCCAAGCTGATCTCCTCGCCCAGCGACTACCCCCGGGCCTACATCTGCGACGAGTGCGTGGCCGTCTGCAACTCGATCCTCGAAGACGACCGCGGCGACGCCGCGACTCCAGCCGCCACCGCCGGCCACCTGCCCAAGCCGCAGGAAGTGAAGGGCTTTCTGGACGACTACGTGATCGGCCAGGACCAGACCAAAAAAAAGCTCGCCGTCGCGGTCTACAACCACTACAAGCGCATCCAGATGAACCGCATGCGCAACAATGAAGTGGAGCTGACCAAGTCGAACATCCTGCTCATCGGGCCGACCGGATCGGGTAAAACACTGCTGGCGCACACTCTGGCCAAGATGCTCGACGTGCCCTTCGCCATTGTGGACGCGACCACCCTTACCGAGGCCGGCTACGTGGGCGAGGATGTGGAGAACATCATCCTCAAGCTGCTGCAGTCCGCCGACGGCGATGTGACGCGCACCCAGCAGGGCATCATCTATATCGACGAGATCGACAAGATCGGCCGCAAGGACGAGAACCCCTCCATCACCCGCGACGTCAGCGGCGAGGGCGTGCAGCAGGCCCTGCTCAAGATCCTGGAAGGCACCGTGGCCAACGTGCCGCCGCAGGGCGGGCGCAAGCACCCGCACCAGGAGTTCACCGCCGTCGATACCACCAACATTCTCTTCATCTGCGGCGGGGCGTTTGTGGGCCTGGAGCGCATCGTGGGCCGCCGCGTGGGCAAGAAGGCGCTGGGTTTCAAGGCTGTCGATGCCGAGGCCGACGCCGCGACCAGCCGTTCCCATCGCGACACTGAATTGCTGCGCCGCACCGAGCCGCAGGACCTGATCAAGTACGGACTGATTCCGGAGTTTGTGGGCCGCCTGCCGGTGGTGGGCGTCCTGGACGAACTGGACGAGGCGGCGCTGATCGAAATTCTCACCAAGCCCCGCAACGCCATCCTCAAGCAGTACCAGCGCCTCTTCGAGTACGAGAACGTCCGCCTGCACTTTACCGTGGAAGCCACCGCCGCCGTTGCCCGCGAGGCCCTGGCGCGCAAGGTGGGCGCGCGCGGACTGCGCATGATCCTGGAAGAGCTGATGCTGGACCTGATGTTCCACCTGCCCAACAACAAGAGAGCCCGCGACCTGGAAATCACCAAGGACATGGTCGAGCGGCGGGATCTGTCGTTGTGCCTGCTGGAGAAGGCCGGCTGAGGCGTTCAGTTTCGCATTGCAGATAATGAAGTTGTTTGCCCCAGGTTTCGATCGTGGCCTGGGGCAAACGTTTCTTGCGCGGGAGCACACGACCGGGGTTGAGCGGCCGCTATCCAGCCACTAAGCAGCGCATGTTCCCTGGCGTTGTGAAGCGTTCGGTTTAGACCATTTTCACTGTTCCTGTAATGCGGGCATCGCGCTGTCCCACCCTAGCCGCGAGAAACAGAAACGCGGCGAGGTGGGGACCAATATCCTTACACAATCCATGAAAATGCTCTACTGGTGGTTGCGATCATCGCCGTGGTGGTCACGATCATCTCCGTGGTGGTCACGATCTTCCCGGAAATGGCGGAAGGCTGACTCGTAGCCGTGGCGGAAACCTTCGCGGTATTCGTCGCGTGCCTGTGGGGGGACGGGGGGATGGCGGAATTCCCTTCTTCTTTCCACGTTCGGGGGACGGCCGTTTTCGAAGTCGCGGTGTCCCGCTTCGAGGCCATCGCGGAATCCCTGCCGCTGAATATCGCGGAACTCCTGTGGCGGCGCATCCCAGCCGCCGCGATCATGGTCTGAGCGATCCTGACCGTATCCCTGTTGCGGACGGTCCTGGGGCGGGCCGTTCTGGGCGATGAGCAGAATGGGTATTGCCAGGGCAAGAGCAAACGCTGGAAGAGCAAGTCGAACGAGCTTCATTGATAGGTTCCTCCGTGCAGTTCATGCACCGCTCAATGAGATGCTCCAGCCTTATTGACGCGCTGTATAAAAGAGGACTATCGCAACAGAAAACGGATCAGTATTCTGCGACGGAATTCATCGTATATTCAGCAGCCTCGGGCCGATGGAACCGGCTTTGGGAGCTGCGGCTCCTTCCCTACCGGGACCTCCCGTCGCCCCAATCCGCTGTACAATCCCAACAGGAGCTTTGCAACCAGCCCTTCCCCCGGAGCTGTCTTCGCGCGTCCAATACACATGGTGTCCCTATGACCGCATCCCGCGAAAAGACCGAAGCGCGCAAGCTGCCCATGATGCCCATCCGGGACATGGTGATCTTTCCCTACATGATGACGCCCTTCGTGGTGGGGCGCGAATCCAGCGTGCGCGCGCTCGAAGAGGCGCTCACCGCCGACCGCAAGATCTTTCTCGCCACCCAGCACGACGCCAGCGTGGACGAACCCAAGGCCAAGGAAATTTACCAGGTCGGGTCGATCTGCAATATCGTGCAGAGCGTCAAGATGCCCGACGGCAATATCAAGGTGCTGGTGGAAGGCGTGGAGCGCGCCAAGTCTACCGAGGTCAACGACCGCGACGGTTTTTTTGTGGCCACCGTGCGCACCGGCAAGACCGACTTTGAGATGACACCGGCCGTCGAGCAGTTGATGACGCGCGTCACCGGCCTCTTCGAGCAGTACGTCAAGCTGCAGCAGTCGCTGAACTACGAAACCATCATCGCCGCCGTGCGCATGGACGAGCCGGCCAAGCTGTCGGACACCATCGCCGCCAACCTGCAGCTGGGCATCGAGGAGAAGCAGGAATTGCTGGCCATCTTCGATCCCGCGGCGCGGCTGGCGCGGATCGCGGACGTGCTGGACATCGAGATTGAAAAGCTGGACCTGGACCGCAACATCCAGTCGCGCGTGAAGCGGCAGATGGAGCGGGCGCAGAAAGAGTACTACCTCAACGAAAAGATCAAGGCCATTCAGAAGGAACTGGGCCGCGGCGAAAAGAGCGAGTTCGACGATCTGAAAAAGAAGATCGAGGCCGCCGGCATGCCCAAGGAAGTGCTGGACAAGGCCATCCAGGAGCTGAAAAAGCTGGAAGCCATGCCGCCCATGTCGGCCGAGTCCACCGTCAGCCGCAACTATATCGACTGGCTGCTGGCCGTGCCGTGGAAAAAGCGCTCCAAGGAAACCCGCTCCATCGACTATGCGGAAAAGGTGCTCAACACGGATCACTACGGCCTGGAAAAAATCAAGGAGCGCATTCTCGAGTTTCTTGCGGTGCGCCAGCTGGTGAAAAATCCCAAGGGCTCGATCCTGTGCTTCGCCGGACCGCCGGGCGTGGGCAAGACCTCGCTGGGCATGTCGATCGCCAAGGCCACCGGCCGCAAATTCGTCCGGCTCTCTTTGGGCGGGGTGCGCGACGAGGCTGAGATTCGCGGCCATCGCCGCACGTACATCGGCGCGCTGCCCGGCCAGATCATCCAGCACATGAAGAAGGCCGGGACCAAGAACCCCGTCTTCCTGCTCGACGAAGTGGACAAGATGGCCTCGGACTTCCGCGGCGACCCGTCCTCGGCGCTGCTGGAAGTGCTGGACCCGGAGCAGAATGTCGCCTTCCAGGACCACTACCTGGACGTGGACTACGACCTCTCGCAGGTGCTGTTCGTGGCCACGGCCAACGTGATGCACACCATCCCGCCGGCGTTGCAGGACCGCATGGAGGTTCTGCGGCTGCAAGGCTACACGGAGCAGGAAAAGCTGGAGATCGCCCGCCAGTATCTGGTGAAAAAGCAGCGCGAGCAGACCGGCCTGAGCGAGAAAAACCTCGTCTTCACCGATGAAGCGATTCTGGAGATCATCCGTTCCTACACGCGCGAGGCCGGCGTGCGCAACCTGGAGCGCGAGATCGGCAACGTCTGCCGCAAGGTGGCCCGCAAGGTGGTCAAAGGCGGCGGCAAGCACAAGGAAGAACTCACGGCAGCGAACATCGGCGAGTTCCTGGGCGTGGCCCGCTTCCGCGATTCCGAAGTGCATGAGAAGAGCGAAGTCGGCCTGGTGACCGGCCTGGCCTGGACCGAGGTGGGCGGCAGCATCCTCACCACGGAGGTGCAGGTGCTCGACGGCAAGGGCAAGCTCACCATCACCGGCCAGTTGGGCGACGTGATGCAGGAGTCGGCGCAGGCCGCGCTCAGCTACATCCGCGGGCGCGCGCAGGCGCTGGGGCTGAACCGCGAGTTCTATCGCACCGTGGACCTGCACCTGCACGTGCCCGAAGGCGCCATCCCCAAGGACGGCCCCTCGGCCGGCATCACCATGGCCACGGCCATGGCCAGCGCTCTGGCCAAGATTCCGGTGCGGCGCGACATCGCCATGACCGGCGAAATCACCCTTCGCGGCAAGGTGCTGGCTATCGGCGGCCTGAAAGAGAAGCTGCTGGCCGCGCTGCGGGCGGGCATCTTCGAGGTCATCCTGCCCCGCTCCAACGAGAAGGACGTAGCCGAGCTGCCGGACAACATCAAGAAGTCCATCAAGCTTCACTTCGTGGATCAGATGGACGAAGTGCTGGCGCTGGCGCTGGAAAGCCCGCTGCCCGGGGCCCTGCCCGCCGAGACCGATGTGCTGGCCGCAGTGACGCCGGCGGAGATAACGGGCAATCTGCCTGCGCCGCAGTAGACACGTGCAAGAAGCCAGGGTCTCGCAAGCTGTATCCGGGGCGCCCGGCCGACCCGGTAGCCTAAACTTGCGTTCCGTCCACACCCGGGACCCCGTTCTTGTGTAGAATGGCCGCGTGCCGATTACCGTCGTTTCCGATGTAGTGCGCAACGATATGTTCCGCCTCATGGTAGGGGAACTCATCATGAGCGCCGGTGTGGTCGCCCTGATTCTGCACCGGTTCCGCTCTCGCACAACCGATCGCTCGACGCTCTATTTCGGATTGGCCTCCCTGTTGTATGGGCTGTGGCTGATTGTCGAGTTGCAGGTACTCCATTCGGCTTTCCCCTCCATTCCCTGGCGGATCATCGAGTCCTCGATCAACCTGGTAATCGGAATTCCGTTCGTGCTGTATATCGGCAGCACGATCGGCCGCGCCTACCCGTGGTTTGTGCGGGGAGTAGTTACCGCGAATGTATTGCTGGCCATATTGGGCACAGTCAGACTGGTCCAGCAAGCGTCCATGGACCGCATCCAGTCTGCAAGCTGGGTACTTGCGGTAGTGAGCCTGGCTGGATGGGTTTACATCGCTGTCTTTCCAAAGATCCCGATCGACAGGGAGGTACGCGCTCTGAGAGTCGGTCTCCTGGTCCTGGCGCTGTTCGCGCTCTACCAGCACCTTTCGGTGATGGGCGGTCTGCCCAGGGCCGGTTTCCTGGAGCCGATCGGCATGGTTTTCCTGTTGGGGACATTTTTCTACGTCAGCGCCGCGCGCAGTTATCGTATGGAGACCAACTTCATAGCCATTCGCAACGAGCTTGAGATCGCCCGCCAGATCCAGTCGGCGCTGCTGCCCCGGCTGAGCGGGGCAATCGGCGGGGTAGAGGTCCACTCCCGCTACTCTCCCGCGGGGTCAGTGGCTGGCGATTTCTACGACGTGCTCTCCGACGGGCACGGACTGGGCGTGCTCATCGCGGATGTTTCCGGCCATGGCGTGCCAGCCGCCCTCTCGGCCTCCATGATGAAGGTTGCGCTGAGGGCGCAAGCCGAGCAGATGGCGAATCCCGCCCTGGTTCTGGCCGGTCTGAACAAAACCCTGTGCGGGACTCTCCAGGATCAATACATCACCGCCGCCTATGTGTATTGCGACACAGAGCACCATGAACTGCGCTACGCTGGAGCGGGACATCCACCCGTGCTGCTGTGGCGCTCCGGGGCCAGGAAGGTTGACGCTCTGGAAGAAAACGGGCTGTTTCTCGGACCGTTTCCTGGGGCGGAATACGCTTCGCTATGCACGGCGTTTGAGCCCGGCGACCGTTGTCTGTTGTATACCGATGGATTGGTCGAGGCTTCGAACCACAAGGATGAGGAGTTTGGCGCGGAACGGCTCAGCGAATTCCTGGCCCGAAATTCCGGACTGGAGGCAAACGCGGCTTGCAGCGCCTTGCTCGACCAGGTGACCGCATGGTTGGGCGGCGAGTTGGAAAGACAGCAGGATGACATTACGTTCGTGGTGGTCGAGTTCCGGCCGGCTGAGGTCGATGCGTCGACCTGAGTTTTGAAGTTCGCTTCCTGTATCCTCAAGACAGATGGTTCTGCCCGCTTCCCAGGTCTCAGAATCGAGAGGACTGCGCGTCCAGCGGGACTCCCAAGTGACTGGCTGACTCGCTCAGACTATGCGCTATACGACACAATTTCTGATTTCGGCTCTTGATGCGGCACAGTTTCCCGCGCCGGATGTGCCGGAGATTGCCTTTCTGGGCCGGTCGAATGTGGGCAAATCGAGCCTGCTGAATATGCTGGTGGGCGAGAAGGCGGCTCGAGTCTCCCGGACGCCGGGACGGACACGAGCCATTAACTTTTTTGCCCTATTGGACCAGAGCCAGCGGCGGAAGCTGGTCTTTGCCGACCTGCCGGGCTACGGCTACGCGAAGATTTCAAAGTCCATTTCGGCGGGCTGGCCGGCTTTCATCGAGCCCTATCTGGCGAGGCGCTCGACGCTCAGACTGTGCGTGTGCCTGGTGGATGCGAATGTGCCCGCGCAACAGAGCGACCGGCAGTTGATCGACTGGCTGCGCGCCGCCGGGCGGGAGTTTGCCGTGGCGGCCACCAAGATCGACCGGCTGAGCGGCAACGAGCGCACACGCAATCTGCTGGCGCTGAAGAAGGGGCTGGATCTGGACGAGGTGCTTCCGGTGTCAGCGAAGACCGGCTACGGAATCAAGGAATTGTGGAGCAGGATTGAAGCTGCGGGCGGGGCGGAAAGCTGAAGCAGCCGAGCTATTGGAGATTCCTGCTTTCCCAGGTCTCAAAGGCGAGACCTGGGGCACCCATGATTTTTGCTTAGCCCGCGCTGCCTGAATCATCGGACGGTAAGGGCCGGGACAGAACGATTTCCTCGTTGTTGTTCAGGCTGATCCGCACTTCGACGCCAATTTCCCCGCACCGGACCCCCGCCTGAACGCGCGCAACGAATTCTCTTGAAGCTTCCCGTTCACAGTAAAGAACTCTGATGCCCTGCGCCAGACGGCCCAGATAACGCGGGGCCAGGCGCAGCCAGCGGCGGGCGGCGCCATCGCTGGGATCGAGACAACCGAGGGCGATCGAGTCCAGTTTGGGCAGCCATTGAGCGGGAGCGGCGGCGACATCCCAGGTCAGCAGAGTCTGGTTGTCCTCTGGAGCGGCAAGCTCGATCTGCCGCACGCCCCGGCCAAAGGACATGGAGAAGCGCGAAGCTCGGGAAAAGCCCGGCGGCAGCAGATCGGGCAGCACGCCACGCTCCAGCATCTCTCGCTCGACGGCCTCCGGCGCCAGCGCCACGCAAACCGCAACCGTTTCGCGCTTGCGAATTTCGTTCTTGAGAATGCGCAAGGCTTCGTCGAGCGAGGTCACCAGGAAGTCGGCTACCCCGTCGCGGACGGCCTGCTTCCCGGCGGCCGCGTCGGCGGTTGCGGCCAGCGATGCCGCGCCTGCGATGTTGCCCGCCACCAGCAGCGCGCGGCCTTGCCGGTCAAGTTCTCCGGCGTAGAGCAGTTTGCCGCCCAGTCCCGGTTCTGAATTCGGGGCGGAGTCCGGGCTGGTAGCCGCAATCAGGGCCGCGTAGAGCCGCTCAGCCTGGAGGGCGAAATCGAATGCGGCCGATTCGTTGCGATCAAGCGCCAAGGGAAGATTCTCTCCGCGGTCCAATCCGCCGCCCCGGCTTCAGTGCGACGAAAAATCCTGCGTCTGTTCGCGCCAGTTTTGCTTGCGGACAAAGAAGACAAACTCCCCGGGTTTGGCGAGGGCCGTCCGCTTGCTGCAACCGTTGGGAGCCGCAACTCCCGAGGTCAGTATGTCGGAAACCGCGTACCAACGCGCGACTGGGAAGTCCTTGTCCTTGGCGGAATCGCAATTGACGTAGAGCTCCGTGCCCAGGGCATATTTGGCTTGAGCCGCGAGGACAGAGGCGTTTTGCGGCACAGTCAGGTTCCCCGTGCCATCATCATTCTGCCGCACCCAATTGCCATGCTCAGTTTGTTCGTGATTGATGCGAATCAGAAAATCCGCGGTGGCAATGAGATGGCCGGTTCTGCTGTCCAGCATCCGGATGGTGATGGTCTTCTCCGTTGGCGCGGACTGAGAGCCGCAAAGCGCGGCCGCGCACAAAAGGAGGGTGAGCACGCCAAGTGTCCGTCGAACCATGATTGCCTTTCAACTTACCAAGTAGAATACGGCTGCCCGTCGGAGCCCGTCTCCTGCGACCCGGAATGGATGTCGTCGATGCCGGGATCGGTCTGGTCCAGCGAGTGCAATGAATCGCTCGTGTCGGTCACCCAGGTTTCCTTGCTGTGGGTCATCGGGTCCTTGGGGATTTCTCTTAGGTAGCCGTCCTGGATCAGGTCGTCCAGCGACTGCGGGGCCTTCTGTTTATCCATGGTATAAGAATCGATGGCGGCGCGCAGGACTTGCAGGTCCTCCTTGAGCACAGCTTCGCGGGCATGCCTGACGGCGCCGATATAGCTGGGCACGGCCACCACGGCCAGCACGCCGATGATCATCATCACGATCATCAGCTCCATCAGCGTAAAGCCCGCGTCTTGTTTTTGAATCCTGCGCACTGAACCCTCGCCACGCCATGAAACCCGGTTGCCGGAGACCCGGCTACCAGGTGGAATACTTGGTGCCGTCCAGGGCCGTTCCCTGGGACTTGGAATACACGTCGAAAACGCTCTGCCCGCCATAGGAGTCCGAATCGGGATCGTCCTGCATGGAGCGCAAACCCCATTCGGTGTTGCCGGTCATGGGATCCACCGGAATGCGGCGCAGAAACTTCACCTTCTTGCCCTGCACGTCCACCCCTTTCACCAGCGTCTCCAGGTCGGGCGGATAGTTCTGGCTGTCCACCTTGGTCTGGAAGGCGTGCATGTCGGCCGCGTCCTTGTAGTGGTCGATGGCGCTGCGCATCTCCCACAGGTCGCGCCGCAGCTCACGCTCGTTCTGGCGCTTTACCTGGAAGCGCGCAATAGGAACCGCCGCCGAAGCGAGGATGGACAGAATGGCCACGGTCACAATCAACTCGACCAGCGTAAGTCCCCGCTCCCGCTGACGGCCGGCCCGGATTGCAAGCGCCTTTCTCATTGGCTCAGGTCTCGTTGGCACAGGGCTCAAGCAAGTCTATTTCACCACAATACCGACCCGCCCGCCGCTGGCCTGCAGCGGCTGCCGGGCGCTGTTTACCGCTCCCGGATGGGTAATGTCGAGGACGCTTTCTCCCGCGGCCTTGGCCTGGAAGCTAAGGACGCAGACCACGCCCCCACCGCTCACCCCTGCCGCACCCGGCGGACGAGAGGCATTGATGAAGACCAGGCCCAGCCCGTCATCGCGGTGGGAGAGCAAGGGCGCCTGCCCATCGCGGCCCATAAAGTCCCCCTGGTCCACGTTAACCAGGGAAAGCCTGGCCGGATCGTACTGAATCTGCAAAGGAACAGAGGCAATATCCGTTCCGCCGCTGAGCACGACCGGAACCTGGAAGGTGGCGCCCACGGAGACCGGACCGGGGGGCGCATTGAGACTAAGGTTCACACCCCCGATGCGCGGGGGGGCGGGCGGTGTGGGCGGAGGGCTGGCGGCAGCGGCAGTGGCAGTGGTGCCATTCGCATCCGCGGATTCTCTCAACTGAGCCAGCGCCGCCGGGGCCGCTGCCATCGCGCTTTGGCCGGGAACCGTGCCCAGGGTGGACCGCGCCGAAGCGGCCGGACGCACAGCGGGGGCCGGATTGGAGCCGGGACCTTCGCTCGGAACGCGACGCAGTTCAATCGTCGCGCCAACGCCGGTGTCGATGGCGCGCAGGTTCGTCTGGTCAAGAGATTGCCCGCGAACAACGTGCGGCACCACCAGAAAGACGAGCTCGTCGTCTGTAATGGTGTGGTCTTTCGAACCGAACAGGTACTTGAGGATGGGAATCGAACTCAATCCCGGAATGCCATTCCAGCTCACAATCTCTTGCTTGTCCTGGATGCCGCCCAGGATGCTGGCCTCGCCCTCGCGCAGGCGGATGACCTGATCCACAACTTTCTGGGCGATGATGGGCTCGGTCACGCCGCTGATGGTCACATTGCCGTTCTGCGAAGACATATCGATCTTGATCTTCAGCGTCACATCGTTGTTGTAGTGGACCGTCGGCGTCACCTCGATATTCACGCCTACGTCCTGGTACTGGAACTGCGTGTTCACCAGCGAGCTGACCATCGCGGTGGCCGCGCCCGTCTGGTAGGAACCGGTGGCGATGGGAATTTTCTCGCCGATCTTCTCCGTGGCCTTCTGGCCGTCGGTGGAGCGGATGCGCGGATTTTGCAGAATCTTGGTATTCGAGTCAGTCAGCAGCAGGTTGGCGGTGGCCGCGCCGATGGTCACCGCAAAATCCGTCGCCTTCAGGTGGGACAGACTGTAGAGCGTCGGGGAGCTGGAGGTGCTGCCGGAGGAGGACGAGGAAGACGAAGAAGAGCTGCTGCTGCCGCTGGATGTGGGCGGCTGCAGGGCTACGCCCACGCTGCTGGGCCAGGATATGCCCAGGGTCTTCTGCCAGTTCTTGCTCACCTCCAGCACGGAGATATCCACCACCACCTCGGCCCGCGGCTTGTCCAGGTCGTTGATGAGCTTTTGCGCCAGCAGCAGTTCGTCGGGCGTGCCTCGCACCACGATGGCGTTCTGGCTGGGCACGGGGTACTCCTTGGTGCTTTGGCCCAGCACGTTGCGCAGTGCGGTGTTCACGTCGTTCAGATCGTTCTGCTGCCAGGCGTTGGCCAGGTAGAAGGTCTCGACCGCCTGCTCCTCCAGATCGGTGTGCTTGGCGCGGGTGTTGGCGGCGACAAAGATCGTATTGGCGGTCACCGGCCGCCAGAAGGTGTTGGACATGACGCCCACAACGCGCAACGCATCCAGCAGCGTCATGTTGCTCAGGTCCACCTGGATGCGCTTCGAGGTGTAGTCCGGGTCGAACAGAACATTGATGCCCGCGGCCCTGCCGATAGCCTGGTAGATCATCTTGGTGTCTTCCGTCATGTGCAGGGTCAGCGGCTCGTTGGAGATCGGCTTGAGCTCGACGGGCGCGCCCATCGAATCGAGGGCTTCCTGCTTGCCTGGCTGCAGGGCAAGGTTGCTCTCGGCCTGCTGCGCAACCTCGCCCTGCGTCTTGCGCACTTTGGCGATCTCCTGCTGCGCGGCCTCGTCGCCGGGGTCGATTTCAATGGCATGCAGGAACTCCACCAGCGCCGCCTGTTGGTCGCCGTCCCGGAGCAGCTTGCGGCCCTTGGTCAGGTGCATCGCCGAGGCTGTAACCCGCACCCGGGCGAGCGCGGTGCGGTAGGCCAGGTCCCTGGGCGCCTTGGCGCAGGCCTTCTGGTAGTTGTCGAGGGCGGCGTCGTAGTCCTCGCGCGCCTCGGCAGTCTGGCCGTGCTTGAAATAGGAACTGGCCGACTCCGCGCGCAGGGAAACGCTCGACAGGCCGAAGACGGCCAGGACGGCCAAGAGCGCAATCCAGGAGGCGGCTCCGGAGAAAACGGATCCGGAGGCGGCTGGAGCTTGAGCGCGGCGTTTCATCGAACTCCCAGGCGTCTTAGCCGGCCCGCATTCCGCTACGGGCCCTTGCGGGCTGCCTTGGCCGCCCGGGACGCAATTCTTCTTATTGGCGATATTCCGCAACCAACGATGCCCCATTTTAGCAAAGCCCCGCTCGAATACTGAGAAAACCCGCGCCAATGCTAGGATGAAGACTCGAGGATGCATTCCGATGGCCCGCCAAACCAGCCACGTCATCGCCCAGCCCGCCGCGGCCGGCCCGCAGAAACCGGCCCGGCCTCGCGACCCGGTGGCCTCCGGCGAGCGGGACGCCGCGCACAATCGCACCGCCAGCCATAACTATTTCCTGCTGGAACGGTTCGAAGCCGGCGTGGCCCTGCGCGGGACGGAAGTCAAGTCCATCCGCCAGGGCAAGGCCAACCTCAAAGACTCCTACGGCCTGATCCAGAACGGGGAGGCGTTTTTGCTCAACGTGCATATCGGTCCTTATTCCCACGGCAATATCGCCAACCACGACTCCACCCGCACCCGCAAGCTGCTGCTGCACCGGGACGAGGTTCGTAAGCTACTCTCCAAGACGCAGATCAAGGGCCACACGCTCATCCCCACCCGGCTTTACTTTCGCAACGGACGGGTGAAGTGCGAATTGGCCCTGGCTAAGGGCAAGCAGGACTGGGACAAGCGCGAGACCGAAAAACGGCGCGAGGCGGACCGGGAGGCGCGCGCCGCCGTCAACTTGAGCAAACACCGCGGGGGGCGGTAAAGCCATTCCAGCCCGGAAAAGGCGCCGGGCGCCATCCACGCAACCTCTTTTCGTCGTAAGAATGGGAAATTATTGGCCTTACCCATCGGTGTTATTCCACCATCCGCCTTGGCAGTGAAATAATGACCGACATGCGGGCACAACTGTCCTTTGCCAACCTTGCCGAAATCGAGACCGAACTGCTGGCCGTCCTGGCCGCCGACACTCAAACCTCCAAAGCCCCCGACGCCAAGCCGGAGCCCGTGCTGCTGACCGCCGACCTTTCCGTCATGGCCGCCGCGAAGGCGGTGCTGGCCAGTGGCGAATACAAGGCCGGAGCCAACGAGACGCTGCTGCTGCACGCTCCGGCCGGCCTGGCCGCCAAGCGCCTACTGATCGTTGGCTTGGGCAAGCAGGCCAAGGCCACGGTCCACGGCGTGCGCAACGCCGCCGGCGCCGCCGTCCGCTTCGCCAAGCCGCGCGGCATCCGGGAACTGGCCTTCGCGCTGCCCGAACCAGCGTCAACTGAGCCGAAACCCGCGCCTGCTGCGCCGGAACCCGCAGTTGCCGCGCCGGAAACCGCAACTGCTGGGCCGAAACCCGCGACTCCCGTGCCGGATACCGCAACTGCTGGGCCGAAACCCGCGACTGCCGTGCCGGAAACCGCGCCTGCTGCGCCCGAACCCGCGTCAGCTACGCCGAAACCCACGCCTGCTGCGCCGGAACTGGAGACGCTCCCCCTCTCGCGCTGCACCCGCGCCGCCGTCGAGGGCGCGCTTTTGGGCGACTTCGACCCCGACACCTATCGCAGCGACCGCAAGGACCAGAGCGTCCGGTCCTTTACCCTCGCAGCTTCCGGCAACTCGGACCAGGATGCCCTGAAAGCCGCCTTGGCCGAGGGCGTGATCGTGGGCGAGAGCCAAAACTTCACCCGCTCGCTGGTCAACGAGCCCGGCAACAAGCTCACCCCCAGCTTCCTCGGCCAGCGCGCCGCCCATCTGGCCCAGGAAGTCGGACTCAGATGGTCAATCTTCTCCACCGATAAGCTCCGCGATCTGAAGATGGGCGCATTCTGGAGCGTCGCGCAAGGCTCCGCCGAGCCGCCGGCCCTGATCGTCCTGCGCTATGAGCCCAAGGGCGTGACCGAAGGCCCGGTGCTGGGGCTGGTCGGCAAGGCCATCACCTTCGACTCCGGCGGCATCTCCATCAAGCCCTCGGAAAAAATGGAGCAGATGAAGTACGACATGGCCGGCGGCGCCGCCGTGATCGGAGCCATGCGGGCCATTGCGCTGCTCAAGCCCCGCGTGCGGGTGATCGCCGTCGTATGCGCCGCGGAAAATATGCCCTCGGGCACGGCGCAAAAACCGGGAGACGTGCAGACGGCGATGCCGTTCTCCGCCGACAAGCCCGGAAAGACCATCGAGGTCATCAACACCGATGCCGAGGGCCGCATGGTTCTGGCCGACGGCCTCACCTACGCCCGCCAACTCGGCGCCACTCACCTGATCGACGCCGCCACCCTCACCGGCGCCTGCGTGGTGGCCCTGGGCATGACCAATGCCGGCGTTTTCTCGAACGACGACGATGCGTATGCGAAGTTTGAGGGCGCGCTGGCCACCTCGGGCGAAAAGTTCTGGCGGCTGCCGCTGGGCGAGGAGTACGCCGAGCTGATCAAGAGTGACATCGGCGACATCAAGAACACCGGCGGACGCTATGGGGGTGCGATTACCGCGGCCGAGTTCCTGAGAGTCTTCGTCGAAGATACTCCCTGGATTCACCTCGACATCGCCGGCCTAGCGTGGACGGAAGACGCCAAGCCTTACATCGCCAAAGGGCCGAGCGGGGTTGCGGTCAGGTCGATTCTGGAGTGGGTGAGGAGCTACAAGCCGCTAGCTACAAGCTGATAGCTGTTAGCTTCTAGCTGTTATCTCAAGACCTTCAGCATTTAACTTATGGGAAGCTGGTGGTGAAAGCAAAGCTCCGTGCCCCATCCTTTCGCCTTTTTTCTCCACCCCAGCACACAAAGTCCGTGTGTTGGGGACCCCGGTCTGGTGAAAGGGTGGGAAATCACAGACCGCTAGCTAAGTCGCCTTCCACTTGAGGAAGTTTGAGCTAGAAGCTAGCAGCTAGAAGCTGTTTTATTACATCGCCTCCGGGCTTTCGATTCCCAGCCAACTTAGTACAGTTACTAACTCCCGCAGCGCAACCGCGGCCGTGGCCAGCAGGAAAACCTTCCGCTTCGGGTCATCTTCGCTAAGGATATGGTGCTTGTGGTAGAAGTTATTAAACTCCTGGGCTAACTGGAAGGCGTGCCTAGCCAGAAAGGCAGGCTCGGAGGTGGCAATGCACTGCTCCAGCACCAGCGTGCGGCGGGCGGCGCGCAGCCACAGCGCCCAGATGTCCTGGGCGGCCTCGCCTTCGAGCCAAGGGGCGGGGTCGATGGCGGAGAACTCAGCCAGCACGGCATCCGGCGTCGTTTCCCCCTTGCGGAAGATGTTGCGCGCGCGAACCACGGCGTACTGAATGTATGGGCCGGTTTCGCCCTCGAAGCTCAGAGCATCCTTGAAATCGAAGGCGATAACCGAGTTGCGCGTGAACTTGAGCATGAAGTAGCGCAGCGCGCCGATGGCGATCTGCGCGGCGATCTTCTGGCGTTCAGTCTCGTCGCGGCCGGTCTGGCGGGCGTCCACTTCGGCGCGCGCGGCGGCGATGAGTTTGTCGATCAGGTCGTCGGCCTTGACGCCGAAGCCCTTGCGACCGCTGACTTCAATGTAAGGCCGGGCAAGGTCCTCTTCGGAAACTTCATAACCCATTTCGACGGCGCAGCGCGGCGTGAGCGCAACTATCTCATAGCTGAAGTGGGTGTAGTGCGCGGCTTGCCCGGTGTAGCCCATCCGGCTCAGCGCTTCGATCACGTTCGACTGGGGATCGGACTGGCGCGAGTCGATTACGTTGTAGATGGCCTGCGCCCCGCCGAAATTGGGATGGTTGGGTTCGCCGCGCTGGGCCGAGATCCAGCACTCGTGATTCGGGTAAGTGAAGAAAGGCTGGTAGCCGAAGTCTTTGCCCAAGAGGCCGAATTTCCATAAGTGATAGGCAATATCCTTGCCCACGTACGTTACAGTGCCGTTGGAGCGGACGATGACCTTGGCGTCTTCATCCAGCGAGCCCGTTGCAACTTCGGTGCCGGGGCGTGACATCACCCAGCAGCCCGCATTTTTGCCTTCTGCCTCGAAACGGAGTACGCCCGTTTGCTTCAATTGCTCGAAGGCCGCGTCCCAGAACTTGAGGTGCAGGATTTCGCTCTCGCGGGGCAGGAAGTCATATTCGATGTTGAGGCGCAGCATGGTTTCCAAATGCCGGCGCAAAACCGCTGTCGAGATTAGCTCCGCAACTTCGGCGGTCTCATTGCCGCCGTGCTCGATCTCGTGCAGCGTGGCGTAGCGCAACTTCTTCCGCGCCTCATTCTCTTCGGCAGTCCCGCTGGTGTACCACTGCGAGGTATTTGCATAGAGATCCCAGCAGTAATAGTCGATGGCCAACTTCGGGCCTTGTATCTTTGCCCATTCCTCACAGGCCGCAATCAGCGTGCGCACGTCGGCCGCGGATTTCCTCTCAAGATGTAGAAGTCCCACCACAATATCGGCCACCTGGACGCCGGTGTTGTCGATGTAGTTCTGCACGTCCACCTTTTGCCCGGAAGCGCGCAGCAGGCGCACAAAGGTATCGCCCAGGATGGCGTTGCGGAGATGGCCGATGTGCGCGGCCTTGTTGGGATTGATGCTGGTGTGTTCGACCAGCGCATGCAGGCCGCTGGAGGGCCGCTCCGTGACTTCGTGGCTGGCGGCGTTGCTGACCAGGGCCGCGCGATCCAGCCGCGCATTGATATAACCTGCGCCTGCAACCTCGAAGCCGGCAAAACCATCCAGCGCGCCGAGTCCGGCCACGATCTCCTGCGCGATGATCCTGGGAGCCTTGCGCAGCTTGCGGGCCAGCTCGAAGGCAATGGGAGTAGCCAGTTCGCCGAAGTTCAGGTCTGGCGGCGTCTCCAGCGGAATAGTCTCAAGCTGAAGGCCATACTTTCCCTCTAAGAGACTGCGTAGACGGCTGCCGAGCCTTTTCTGCAATTCCATATACACGTCGATAAGCCTCAGAAATCCTTGATTTTCAAGGGCGATTCTACCACCTGCGGTGGGGCCAACTGCCTTCGGCTGGCCCGCGCATAGAACGAAGGCGCGAGGATGGGGCACGGGAAATGTGTGAGCAGGTCTGAAAGATACCGTAAGATGGAGAGTAGATTGCCGTTAGATTCCCGCCAGCCGACAGCGCGAGAATGGAACGCAACGTCCCGCCCATGACCAATTCTGCTTCCAGCCCAGCCCGCTTTTACCTGACCACGCCCATCTACTACGTGAATGCGCGGCCGCACCTGGGCCACGCCTACTCGACCATCGTGTGCGACGCCATTGCGCGGCGCAAGCGGGCGCTGGGCATCGACACCTGGTTCCTGACCGGCACCGACGAGCACGGGCAGAAGATCGAGCGCTCCGCCGCGCTGGCCGGACACACGCCTATGGAGTTCGCCACGGCGATTGCGGGCGAGTGGCGCGGCCTGTGGGACCGGCTGGGGCTCACCTACGACGACTTTATTCGCACCACCGAGGAGCGCCACAAGCGCGGCGTGCAGCGCCTCTTCGCCACGCTGCGCGACCGGGGCTTCATCTACAAAGGCTCCTATACCGGCCAGTATTGCGTCTCCGACGAGGCCTATGTGGACGGCCCTCCCGGCACGCCCTGCCCGGACTGCGGCCGCATGACCGAGACGGTGAGCGAGGAGAATTATTTCTTCAAGCTCTCGGCCTTCGAGCGCAAGCTGCTGGAGTTCTACGAGGCCAACCCAGGGTTTATGGCGCCGGAGTCCACGCGGCGGGAGGTCATCTCGTTTGTGCGCGGGGGGCTGAAGGACCTGTCGGTCAGCCGGACAAGTTTTTCGTGGGGCATTCCCGTGCCCGGCGACGAGAAGCACGTGATCTACGTGTGGCTGGACGCGCTGGCCAACTACATTACCGCCCTTGGTTATGGTTCGGATGACGACCAAAAGTTCAAAAAATTCTGGCCGGCGGACATGCATCTGATCGGCAAGGAGATCAGCCGCTTTCACTGCGTCTACTGGCCGGCGTTTCTGATGGCGGCGGGCATTGCGCTGCCGCGGAGCGTGAAGGCCAACGGCTGGCTGCTCTTCGACCAGGGGAAGATGTCCAAGTCGCGGGGCAGGATTGTGCGCGCGGAGACCGTGCAGGAGGTTTTGGGGGCCGATGCCTTGAGGTACTTCCTGCTGCGGGAGATTCCCTTCGGCCAGGACGGCGGGTTTTCTTTTGATGCCTTAGTGCAGCGCTACAACGGCGACCTCGCCAACGGCTACGGCAACCTGGTCAGCCGCGTGGTGAACATGGTGCACAAGTACTTTGGTGGAGTTGTGCCGGAAGCGGGCGCCGAGACCGCTGCCGAGGCCGCACTGCGTCAGAGCGCCGTGGACACGATTGCCGCGTTTGGGCCGGCGTTTGACGAGTTGAACTTCTCTGAGGCGCTCAAAGCTCTGTGGGTTCTTGTGGCAGAGACCGACGGTTACCTGACCGCCAACGCGCCCTGGAAGAAGCCTGCCGACCGCCCGGAGGCGGAGCACGTTGCGCTGCAAGCCCGCGTGCTGGCCACGGCCGCCGAGGCTATTCGCATGATTACGGCGCTGGTCTATCCGATTCTGCCGGAGTCGGCCGCGAAGGTCTGGCGGCAGCTTGGGCAAGGCGAGATCGCGGACGCGGCAAGGCAAGGATTTTTAACGGAACTCAAGTGGGGCGGATTGAAGGCCGGAACAAAGTTTGGCGAGCCGGCGCCGCTGTTTCCCCGCGCGGAAAAGGACGCCATCGACCGTATGCAGAGAATTGAGGAGCAAAACAACAAGAGTGTCATTGAAGCCGCCGGTGGTTCTGCCGCTCCGGCAGCCGAATCTGTTGCCAAGCCCGCTGCCCCCGCGCGGCCCGTAGAAAAACCTGCGGCCTTTAAGGCGCTTGAAGCTGCGCCCACGCCCGCCGCATCGGTGCCTGCACCCGCACCTGTCCGGCCCGCTTTGAAAGGGCACGACTTCAGTCGTGCCGCCAGCGCGCCGCAAACCGCCGGGGCTTTAGCCCCTGAGGGACGCTCTTTGGAGAAACCTACGGCAATCCCTGCTCCTTCCGCAGCCGCACCGGCTGCTTCTGTTTCAACTGCTGCGCCCGGAGTTTCGGCGGAGCCGTCGGCCCTACCGCAACACATCACCATCGACGATTTCGCCCAGGTCGATCTGCGGGTAGCGCAGATTCTGGTGGCCGAGCGCGTGCCCAAGGCCGACAAGCTGCTGCGGCTGGAGGTCGATCTGGGCTACGAGAAGCGGCAGATTCTGGCCGGCATTGCCCAGTGCTACGAGCCGGAGAAGCTGATCGGCCGCAAGATCGTGATCGTGGCCAACCTGGCTCCGCGCAAGATGCGTGGCCTGGAGTCGAATGGAATGTTGCTGGCGGCTTCGCTCCCCGATGGCGCACCGGTGCTGGCTGGATTCCTGGAAGAGGTGCCGCTGGGCGCGCGGCTGAAGTAGCCACCTGCGGTGGGGCAGATGCCTTCGGCTCGCCGGAACACAATGGCAATCTTGCAGTGAACCCGCTGGAGGCCTGCAGTGTTGATCGATTCGCACGCCCACATTGACAGCGAGCGCTACGACGGCGACCGCGAAGCGATGCTGCGCCGCGCCTGGGAGGCGGGCGTGGGCGCGGTGCTGGCCATCGGCATTGGCGAGGAGCCGGCCCAGATGCACAGGGCTCTGGAAATCTGCCGCGAGTTCAACGGACGGCCCCCCGAGAACGAATTCAGGCCGGGGGCGGGTCTGCCGCGGCTCTACTCGAGCGCCGGCGTCTATCCGCACAACACTCCGGAAATCGACGACGCCGTTCTTACTAAACTCGACAGCCTGCTGACCGAGTCGGAGGTGATTGCCTGCGGGGAGATCGGCCTGGACTATTTTCACGCAGGCGCGCCGCACGATGTGCAGCGCGAGGGGCTGATTCGCCAACTGGAGATTGCCGCGGCGCGGAAGCGGCCGATCCTGATTCATTGCCGGGGCACAAACGAGTCCACCGACGCCTGGGACGATCTTTTCCTCGTCTTGGAGCAATATTGGAGAGGAACTGGGCTGGGCGGCGTAATGCACTGCTTTGGCGGCGGATGGGAGCAGGCGCGGCGCTCGCTCGACCTGGGCTTTCTGGTCTCGTTCGCCGGAAACCTGACCTATCCCAAGGCCCAGGCGCTCAGGGACGTGGCCGCCCGGCTGCCCCTGGACGGGATACTTGTCGAGACGGACGCCCCCTGGCTGGCGCCCGCGCCCCATCGCGGCCAGCGCAACGAGCCAGTCTGGGTGAGCCTGACGGCACGAACATTGGCCGAAACGATGGGGGTTGCGGAAGACGAAATCGCCTCCGCGACCACGAAAAACTTCTTTAGGCTGTTTTCGCTTGGGGCGGACGTGGGAAACTGATAAAGGCATTGCATGCAGCAGCCTTTTCAATCTTCGAGGGGGAAGAAAAATGGCCCTTGATAATTCGTTCGATATCGTGAGCAAGGTGGACATTCAGGAGGTCCGCAACGCCGTCGACCAGGCGCTGAAGGAGATTCGCCAGCGCTTCGACCTGAAGGATTCCCACTCGGAGGTGACGCTGGAGGGCAACGACGCCATTCAACTTGCCTCGGACAGCGAGTACCATCTGGAAGCGGTGAAGGAGATTCTGAGCCAGAAGCTGGTCAGGCGGAGCGTCCCGCTGAAGAATCTTGCCTACGAGAAGATCGAGCCCGCCGCCGGCAAGAGCGTGCGCCAGAAGATCAAGCTGCAGCAGGGCATCCCCACGGAAAAGGCCAAGGAGATCGTGCGCCTGGTGAAGGACTCGAAAAAGAAGGCGCAGGTCACCATCATGGGCGATACAGTGAGAGTATCCAGCAAGGACCGAGACGTGCTGCAAGGGATTATCGCCCTGTTGCGCGGCAAGGAGATGGGCCTGGAGTTGCAGTTTACCAACTACCGCACGTATTGAGCGGATGCCCGGCGGACGACGCCGCATCCCGCAAGAACGGGCAGTTGGAGCCGCAACGAAGCATCAAGCACGGGAGCCGGAGGACTTTGAGCGCACTGGCGACAGCAACGGCGAGAGAGGTTTTCGATCTGCTGCGGGACGACCTGGTGGCGATCGAGCAGGAGTTGGGCCGCGACGCCGCCTCGGGCGTAAGCACCATCACGGAGATCGCCGAATACCTGCGCGAGGGCGGGGGCAAACGCATCCGGCCCTCGCTGCTGCTGCTCTCCGCCCATTCACTCGGCTACTTTGAGCAGGGCGCCATCCGCCTGGGCACGGTGGTGGAGATGGTGCACACCGCAACGCTGGTCCACGACGACATCATCGACGGCGCGAATATGCGGCGCGGCCGCCCCTCGGCAAACACTTCCTGGGGGAACGAGAAATGCGTGCTGGCCGGTGACTGGCTCTACATGCAGGCCGTCAAAGTGGCTCTGGAAGAGAAGAACCTGCGCGTGCTCGACCTGCTGATCGGCCTGACCCAGCAGATGGTGGAGGGCGAACTGCTGCAAATCCAGAAGCTCGGCCGCGCCGTCTCCGAAGCCGAGTACTACGACCTGATCTTTCGCAAGACGGCCTGCCTGTTTTCGGTCTCGACGAGACTTGGCGCGGTGCTAGCCGGCGCCGACGAGGCCGTGGAAGCCAGCCTGGCCGCCTACGGCCGCGCCGTTGGCCTGGCTTTCCAGATCGTGGACGACGTGCTCGACCTGACGGCCACCGAAGAGGTTCTGGGCAAGCCCGTGGCCAGCGATCTGCGCGAGGGCAAGGCCACGCTGGCGGTGATCCACTCCATCGACCACGGCACCGCTGCCGACCGGAGAACCATCCAACGGATTCTGGACGACCGCAGCTTCGAGAACGTGAGCCGCGAGAAAATCCGGGAGATTCTGGCGCGCAACGGCTCGGTGGAGTACGCCATGTCCGTGGCCGACCGCTACGCCGAACAATCCCGCCAGGCCCTGGCTCCCATCGCCGACTCCGAGTTCAAGCGCGCCCTGCTCTGGGTGCCGGATTTAGTGGTGGCCAGAGACAAATAACGGCCCCCGATGGAGCAGGGGCGATGGCTTGAATTGTGAATGTAGAATGTAGTCCGAGATGAATAAGCGCCTGGAAATGATACGTCAACTTCTGAGTGAGCTGGAAGTTGAGATGAACGCGACGGCGGGAAATGTAGGAGATCGCGATTTCTCCGCCCTGGAACTGCCGCTCATCATTCAGGAGATCGTTGACGATCTGCAGCCCCTTCTGGAGCCTTACGACGCCGCATTCTACTGGTTTCTCTTCCGGCACTCGATCGCGAAGGATGGGAACCCGCATTACCGCATCAGCACCCGCAGTCTCCGCAGAGCGGTCGTGAAATCCGCGTATTCGAACATTGCCGAGAAGCCTATCTCGCTGGGAAAGGTGCAGGATACGCTTCGGGCGCTGGAAACCATCGGGGCCATACGGAAAGAAGGCGAGCCCAACCGGGAGGGCACGCTGTACCGGGTTCTGATGCCGGACGAAATTGAAGCCTGCCGGAAATTCCGCTCCGAGCGGATGGCGTCGGAACCTGAACTGTTCATCGACACCACGGATATCGACTACTACAACGTCCGACAGAACCGGATCAGGGTCTTTGAGCGGGATGGCTATTTATGCCGTGATTGTCAGAAACAACTGACCCGCTTTACCGCTACGCTGGCGCACGTTACCCCGGCTGCGGAAGGCGGCGACAACAGCCTTGAGAATCTTGTCACTGTTTGTCTGGACTGCAACTCCCGGAAGAACAAGCGCGCCGTGGGGGATTTTCCAGCGAAGCCATGACGCCGGCCAACTCGTTTCAAGCGTCCTGAACGATCGTTCCCTGATGGTAGACAATTTTCCAGCCGTCGGGAGTGTTCCGCCAGATGGTGGCCCGCCGCGTGAGCCGCTGCTTGTCCTGGAGCAGCGCATAAGTCAGCAGATAGGTATCCTCGGACAGTTTGCGGCAGTGAAAGTCCCGCGTCTCCCAGACGTCGGCGTGGGGGACGGAAAATCGTTCCTCCAAACCGTCCAGCACAGAC